>JACCDG011505776.1_pt1 | contig 18420 bp, 15 predicted proteins | sample 7442471 | NCBI WGS metagenome assembly JACCDG01 (sample SAMN15323444, study PRJNA562643) | freshwater metagenome | isolation source: river surface water | place: USA:Blue River Watershed | collected 2017-08-17 | reverse complement strand
AGGCTGCCGGTTTTCACAGCATCTTCAGCGCATCATCCAGCAACTCGGCACTGCTGCTGAGCTGCTCGCGGCGGATTTTCACCAGGATGAAAGTACGCTCCTGCGGCGGCTCTGCCTGCGTCTGCACAATACTCAGCTCAAGTGCGTGCGAGGCCACGCCGGCATCTGCTGCAACCTCGTTGTTCATCTGATCAAGGATCACGCTGTGCCGATGCACCGGAATGGTTTGCTCCGGCTCGCCAAGCAATTGCAGCAGATGCGCGAAATAACGCTCCAGCGCCTCGTGTGCGGCGCCCATCTGTTGCAGTGCCTGGCTGTTTTCATCCAGCAGTTGCTGAATACGCTCCTGCTCTGCCTGATTCGGCGGCGGGGTATCCCCCAGCATGGCATCCATGCCGCGCCCTTGCCGCAGCAGCAGTTGTGCACGGGTTTTCAGGGCGGCGCGCTCCTGCTCCAGCATATTGCGCTGCTCCTGCTCACCTTCGATATGCTCAAGCATGTATTGCGCCAGTTGCTCCAGCACACCCGCACCAATCGAGCGGCGCAGCGCAGCGGCATCGGCCCCGATAAAACGCAGCTTGTGGTCGTCGAATGCCCAGACGGTTTTTTCCACATCGTGCTGCATCAACTCGCCCTTGAGTGCCACGCCAAACACCTGCTTGCGCCGCACGGCCATACCCAGCAAGGCATGGGCGACATCCACCGAGGGGTTGTCCTGAAAAAACTCGCGCAGTGGCAGCGAGCGATTAACCGCCGCCGCCAGCGAATCAGGTGCGGCAAAAAACGAGCGCAGATACACATCCTGCGACCAGTGCTCCGGATCACACGGCCGCGGCTCGGGCAAGGCATCAACGATGCCGCGCAGATGCTGGATGATGTTGGCCATCAGCGGCATCAGCCGTGCCTGATAATCGCGAACCAGCATCAGGCGCGGGTCGATGCGCTGCAACAGGTAATCAACCGCCTGCCGCACCAGCGCCGGGTCGAGTCCGGCAATCTCCGCTTGTTTGTTGCCAAACAGCCAGTCGAAGATACTCATGCCATGATGTTGACACCACCATCAACATAGATGGTGTCACCTGTAATGCGTCGGGCGTAAGGCGTGGCCAGGTAGGCCACGGCAAAGCCGACATCGTCGATATCCACCAGCTCGCCCACCGGCGCACGGGCGCTGGCTTCGTTCAGCAGGTGCTCGAAATCCTTCAGGCCGGATGCGGCGCGGGTTTTCAACGGCCCCGGCGAGATGGCGTGCACGCGAATCTTCTGATGCCCCAGCTCGTAAGCCAGATAACGGCAGCTGGCTTCCAGCGCTGCCTTGATCGGGCCCATCACGTTGTAGTTGGGCACCACTTTCTGCGCGCCGTGGTAGCTCATGGCAAACATGCTGCCGCCATCAGTCATCAGCGGTGCAGCCAGCCTGGCCATGCGTACAAACGAGTGGCAGGAGACATCCATGGCCTTGGCAAAGCCTTCTGCCGAGCAATTGAGCAGGCCACCCTGCAAATCGTCTTTCGGCGCCCAGGCAATCGAGTGCACCAGGATATCCAGCTTGCCCCACTTCTTTTCAATCTGCTCGAACACCGCCTCCAGCTGCCCCGGCTGCTCGACATCCAGCGGCATGAACAGGCCGGCATCCAGCTGCTGCGCCAGTGGTTCTACATAAGCGCGGGATTTGTCGTTGAGATAAGTGATCGCCAGATCGGCACCCAGTTGATGGAAGGCGCTGGCACAGCCGTAGGCAATCGAATGTTCGTTTGCCACCCCCACAACCAGCACTTTTTTACCACTGAGAATGGGATGAGGAATATCAACAACCATGACGGGAATCTCCAATAGGCAGAATAAGGTTCGGGTTCGGGTTCGGGTTCGGGTTCGGGTTCAGCCCGCGCCCTGCAACACGGCGCGGGTCTGACGGGCAATCATCAATTCTTCGTTGGTGGGGATCACCCAGGCGCTGCAGCGGCTATCGCCCTTGCTGATGCGCGGGCCACCACTGTTGTTGGCAGCCGTATCCAGCTGCACACCCAGCCATGCCGCATCGTCACACACACGCTGGCGCAGGATGGCGGCGTTTTCGCCAATGCCGGCGGTAAACACCAGCGCATCCAGGCCGCCCATTGCCGCCGCCAGCGAGCCGATTTCACGCCGGATGCGATACAGATACAGATCAACCGCCAGTTTGGCATTCGGCTCATCACTGTCGAGCAGGGTGCGCATATCGCTGGAGATGCCGGACACACCCAGCAGGCCGGATTGCTGATACAGCAGCTTTTCGATGGCGCGGACATCCATGCCATGATGGTCCATCAGATACAGCACCACGCCCGGATCAAGCACACCGCTGCGGGTGCCCATCGGCAGGCCTTCCAGCGCGGTAAAACCCATGGTGCTGGCTACGCTGCGGCCGTTGTCGATGGCGCACATGCTGGAGCCATTACCCAGATGCAGCACCACCACCTTGCCTTGGGCCAGTTGCGGATCAAACTGCGGCAACACGCTGGCGATGTATTCGTATGACAGGCCGTGGAAGCCATAACGCCGCACGCCGGCATCGAAATATTTGCCCGGCAGCGCAAAACGCTGCGCCAGATCCGGGTTGCTGCGGTGGAATGCGGTGTCGAAACAGGCCACCTGCGGCAAATCCGGCTGCGCCTGCAGCAACATGCCGATTGGCGCCAGATTGTGCGGCTGGTGCAGGGGCGCCAGCGGCACAAAGGCCTCCAGCTCCTGCAGCAGGGCAGCGCTCATTTGCACCGGCCGGGCATAGTTCGGGCCGCCATGCACCACCCGGTGACCAATGCCGATCAGGGTGCGGCCATCCTGCTGCTGGCGCAGGAAATCCTGCAGATGTTGCAGCGCGCCCTGGTGGCCCAGCGATACACCTTCGCCCCAGCTTTTTTCCGCCAGCACCTGCCCGGCCATATTTTTGGCAACAAAATGCGGCGAGGTGAACAGGCCTTCGATCTGGCCACGGCACTCCTGCTGCAGCGCCTCGCCGGCTACGGCAAACAGCGAAAACTTGATGCTGGAAGAGCCTGCATTCAGAACAACAATGATTTGCATGTCTTAACTATCTTTCGGCTGGTTTAATTCTGGCTGGCATCGGCTTCACGCTTGGCATGCGCCACCAGCGCCATCACCGCAGTCGATGCCAGGCGTGTGCGCACGCTGTCGGCACGGCTGGTGAGCACAATCGGCACGCGCGTGCCGAGCACGATACCGGCGCTGTCGGCCCCGGCCAGATATTGCAGCTGCTTGGCGACCATATTGCCGGCCTCCAGATCCGGCACCAGCAGGATGTCGGCGTTGCCGGCCACCTGCGAGACAATTTTCTTGGTCCTGGCGGCTTCTTCGCTCACAGCGTTGTCAAACGCCAGCGGCCCGTCCAGCAGCCCGCCGGTGATCTGGCCACGATCCGCCATCTTGCACAGCATTGCAGCATCCACGGTGGCCTGCATGTCGGGGTTGACGGTTTCCACTGCGGCCAGAATCGCCACTTTTGGCGTATCGATGCCCAGCACCCGCGCCAGATCAATCGCGTTCTGGCAAATATCGGCCTTGTCGCGGATGGTTGGCGCGATATTGATCGCGGCGTCGGTTACCAGCAACATGCGCGGATAGGCCGGCACATCCATCACAAACACATGGCTGACACGGCGACCCGTGCGCAGGCCGGTGGCAGACGGCACCACTGCGCCCATCAGTTCGTCGGTGTGCAGGCTGCCCTTCATCAATGCCTCTACCTCGCCACTGCGCGCCATCGCCACCGCCACCTGGGCCGCTTCCACGCTGTGTTCGGTCGAAACAATGCGATAGCCATCCAGGCTCAGCCCTTCGGCTTCGGCCACGGCACGGATCTTTTTCTCCGGCCCCACCAGCACCAGCTCAATCAGGCCACGCTTGGCGGCTTCAATCGGCCCCAGCAGCGAATCACGATCACACGGATGCACCACCGCACATTTCACCGGCGGCAGGCTCTGGCAACGCAGCAGGATTTTGCTGAACACATCATTGCGGCGCAGGATCAGTTCCGGCGTCGCCAGATTGCTGTAGGCAATACGCTGCGTGGGCGCAGCCACCCTCACCGACCCCTGCACCAGCACCTCGTCGCCACAACACACCCTGCAATCAAAAACGATCACATGGCCATCCGGCTGCTTGTCGATGGCGGTGACGGTGGCGGTGAGTTCGTCGCCGGCACTGATGTTGCCGCTGAAACTCAGGCTCTGCGACAGGATGGTAGAGCCCGGCCCGGGCAAACGGCGGCTGAGCATATTCGACAGCAGTGCTTCGGCCGCCACGGCCTTGGCATCAATGCGGTGGCCTTCCGGGCTGATCGAATCCAGATGAAACGGATCAACTTCACCCGACACCAGCGCCAGTGCCTCCACTTCGGTTTCGCTAAGGCAGCGGCTGAGTGTCAGGCTGGTGCCGATTTCGATTTCGTTGTAGGTGCGATTGCTGAAATCATTCATGTGGCGTCTCCCTCAGGCACTGACGGCTTTTCTGCTGCTTTTTGCTGCGCTCAGCGGCAACAGCTGACGAATCTGCTGCAGCAATGCCAGCTGCTGGCTGGTCAGGCTGTCGGCAACAAAACGCCGGTCTGGTTCGACTTTCTCCAGCAAGCTCAGGAAACGCTTGCGATCATTGATGTCGGCCAGCAGCTTCGGCAGCGCGGCCATGGCGGCCTCCGGCTCATAAAAGCAAATGATGTCCTGCTCACCGCGAATCCGGCGCGCCTCATCCGGCGTTTGCTCCGGCAAGAGCGCACGGTATTCGTCGGCCAGCTCCTGCTTCAGCTGGAACATCGCCAGCGGCAGGCTTTTGCCTTGCTGCGAACGCATCATCAAGGCGCCCACCCGTGCCAGCGCCTGGGCATAACCGCCCTCTTCGATAGCAGCCAGCGCCTCGGCAACAAACGGCAACTGGCGCGGATCCTGCTGTTGCGGTGCAACATCGGCAGTGGCTTGCTGCGGCGTGCGGCCGGCAAGGTAAAAGTTGTAGAGCGAGCCATAGGTGCTGAAGAACATGGCTTCGGTAAAGGCGTTGTTCAGATCGCGATACAGATCCAGGCCACCACTGATCAGCCCGGACAACATGCCCTCGACCCGGCGCAGGGGCTGATCTGCCGGTACGGCACGCCGCTGCGACTTGACCATGGCCGCTGCTGGCGGCAGCCATTTCAGTGCCGGGTTCATGTCCGACACCAGTCGGTATTGCAGGCGCAGCGGGTGCAGATCACGCCCGACCTTGGCGCTCAGATCGTTGCTGAGGGCCTGCACCAGCGGCTGGCCGAACAGCTCGTAGGCGCGCTGGTTGAAATCGGAAATCACGCTCACCGCCTCGAACGGCTTTTCATCACTGCGCTGCGCGCGGTTCAGGCGTTTCACCACGTCTTCCAGCAGGCGTTCGACAAAAGTCACGTCGTAACTGATGCTGCCGTCGGCATTCTTGCTTTCGTGGATCTGCATGCCATACAGGCCCGGCGGCAGCGCTTCGATCGACTTCAAAACCGATACGATCTGCGAATGCTCACGCTGCGCCACCTTGCCCGAAACAAAAATCCCCAGATGGCCGACATCTTCATGCATCAGGCCAACAATGGTCTGCCCCTCGGCCTTGATTTCCGCGCTGGACTGGTAGGTATCAGCCACCCAGTTGAATGCCTGCTGCGGCGGCGTGATGTTGTCGCCCATCGAGGCAAACACCACAATCGGCGCCTTGATGTCGCGCAGCGACAGATCACGGCCGGATTTGCTCTTGGCGCCACCTTCCCACAGCTTGTTACCGACGAACAGGTTCTGCACGATCCATTCGATCTCTTCCTTGTTCATCATGTAATAGCCGCTCCACCAGCGCTCGAATTCGAGGAAACGTGGCGGTTCGGTGTCAACCTTGGCAAACAGGTTGTAATACTTGTCCCAGTAGGTGTTGGCCGGGTTAAGGCTTTCGAAGTTCTGTACCAGATAAGCGCCGTCGAACACGCCATTGCCGAGGTCGGCAGTCAACGACGACAACCAGCTGCCGCCGAGCATGCCGCCGGCGTAGCGCATCGGGTTGTCACCCTCGCCTGCGCTCAGCGCGCCACTCCAGTAGGACATTGGCGCGCCATTGATCACCACCGGACCGGTATCGTTGGGGTCGGCCGCGGCCAGCATCATTGCCGCCCAGCCGCCCTGGCAGTTGCCGAGAATCGCAGGTTTGGCGCTGTCCGGGTGCAGCCGGCGCACTTCCTTGACGAAACGCTGCTCGGCGGCGCATACGTCCAGCAGGGTCTGGCCCGGCTCCGGTTCGGGGAAAAAGATCACGAAATAGACCGGATGGCCCTCGCGCAAGGCCACGCCCACCTGCGAATCATCCTTGAAACCGCCAATCCCCGGCCCATGGCCGGCGCGCGGGTCGATGATGATGTAGGGGCGACGTTTGTCATCCACCACCACACCTGCCGGCGGCACAATGCGTATCAATGCATAGTTGACCGGCTTTTCGAACTGGCGCGCATCCAGCACCATGTCGTAGTCGAAATGCAGCACCGGCGGCTTGCCCGCCAGCTCATGCTCCAACGCCACATTGCCACGCTGGCGCAAGGTATCCCAGAACAATACCGAACGTTGCGCCAGATCGGTGCCGTAGTCGGCCCACAGTTGCAAGGGGTTGGCTGGCAGCTGCGTTGGCGCCAATGCCTGCTGGCTGATCTGTTCGATTTGTTGCGAATAACGCTGGGTTGCAACACTCAGGCGCTTTTGCAGCAAGGTGGCAATTTTCTGCGACATCTGCTGCGACTGGCTCAACTGCTGTTCAAGGTGTGACATGGTCAACTCCGATTTACGCGTGCGACACTCATTTTTTGATCGGGACAACTATATGGAGACAGACTGGATTGCGGGGATTGTGCAGTGCACATATTACAGGACGTAGCGTAATCAGCCACAGGATGACGGTCAAGCAAATGACATAATGCGGATATGGCTCAAGCAGAGGGTGCCAGGCCCCCGGAAATCAGAGGGATGGAGAAACAACTGCGCTGCGGGCGACCTTTTTGGCCTGCTTTTCGACATACATCAGCTTGTCTGCCACCAGCAGCAACTGATCGACGCTTTCGCCATCATCCGGAAAAAAGGCGATACCGATGCTGGCGCCGATTTCGAACACCCCGCTCTGCAGCCTGATCGGCTGGGTTACGGCTTCGGTGAGGCCGGCAATCAGTGATTGCATGCGGTCATGGCTGGCCACGGCCTCCAGCAACACCACAAATTCGTCGCCACCGAGGCGCGCCACGGTGTCGCGCTGGCGCACGGCGTTGCGCAAACGCGCCGCCACCACCCGCAGCACCTGGTCGCCAGTATCGTGCCCATAGGCATCGTTGATCGGCTTGAAACGGTCGAGATCAATGAACACGACGCCGAAACGCGAATGGGCATGTTTGTGCTGCTCGATTTCGCGCCGCATGCGTTTTTCCAGATAATAACGGTTGAACAGGCCGGTTAATGGATCGTGGATCGCCAGGTCGTACAACTCGCTTTCGCGTTCCACACGACGGACCTCGAAACGCCGCACGCGCTGCACCAGCAGCATCAGCAACAGCAGGGCAAACACCGAAAGCAGGCTGATGGCCGCCAACATCTGCCAGCCAAGGGTCATCCAGCCCAGCTGCCATTCACTGTGCAACACAAATGGCTGCACTGCGCTATGCAAGCGGTTCTGCAACGTCAGGCGCGGAAACAGCCAGGATTCCAGCCCGCTGCGCTGGCCGGCACCAATGCTGAACAACACGCCGCCCCCCTCTTCCGGATCGGGTGCTGCGTGCCGCAGGCTCATGGTCATGCCCTGTGGCAACTCGATACCACCAGGACGCAACGAATCGGTCTTGATCAGCACACTGACGTACAGCGGCATGCCGAATTGCCGTTCGACCTGATCCTGCGGCAGGCGCCTGCCCAGCCCGGCAGGCTGGGTCAGCGCATAGGCCATCGGCCCCTCCAGCAACTGGAACGGTGCAGACAGGCGATGCTCGCCAGCGGCGCCTCTCAGGCCGGGTGCGGGTGCAAGAAACTGCTGGTAATCAACCAGCAGGCCCATCACCTGATCAAAACGCGGCGGCAGCGGTTCGGCAAATACCACCGGGTAATAATAGGGCTGCACCGGCATGGCCTGCCCGTGCCGGGAATGCAGCCGGAAACCGGCAAAGCCCGCAGCACGCATGCGCAGCTCCAGGCCAGGCAACTCGGCCGGGCTTACGCGCTGCACAACTTCCAGCGCATAGATATGAGGAAAACGCTGCAAAACCTGACGCGCATAACGCCGCGAACGTGATGGAACGATGTCTTGACTGTCGTTGTGAAACGCAGCAAAACCGTCAAGCACCGTTTCGGCAACGACCAGTTTGTGGGCAATCTGCTCGTAAGCTGCCGACTCGATGTGGTGAAAATGCAGGCGCGCCGACTGCAGACTATGGCTGAGGTAAAGGGCGAACGTCGCGGCCGTCACCGCCAGCCAGAGTATAATCACACCGCCGTACAGCACACGCCTGGAAAAGAGTGGATGGTTTGCCTTCGCCATTTTTCCAGTATAACGCGATTAACCAATCAAACGCTTGATTAAGCACAGCAAACAATCAGCCACAAACCGCCACCATGCCCATTCCGCCGCTACCCCGCATTGTTTTCCTCGACCGAGACAGCCTGCCCTGGCCGGTACGCAAACCATCCCTGCCGCACGATTGGCAGGAATACCCGAACACCCGGCCGGAGCAACGGCTGGAGCGCCTGCAGGGCGTGACAGTGGCAATCTCGAACAAGGTAGTGATGGATCGCCAACTGTTGTTGCAGCTGCCGCAACTGAAGCTGATTGCGGTTGCCGCCACCGGTGTCAACCTGATTGATCTTGATGCCTGCCGCGAACTGGACATCGCAGTCAGTAACATCCGCCACTATGCCGACACTACCGTTGCCGAACACACGATGATGCTGATGCTGGCATTACGCCGTAATCTGATGGCTTATCAGCAATCGGTGCAAGCGGGCGAATGGCAGCAGAGCCAGCAGTTCTGCCTGATGCAACACCCGGTGCAGGATCTGGCCGGCTCCACGCTGGGCATCGTCGGCAAGGGCGCGCTGGGCGAAAGCGTAGCCCGCCTGGCAAGGGCGTTCGGCATGAACGTACTGTTTGCCGAACGCCGTCAGGCCAGACAATTGCGCCCCGGCTACACACTGTTTGACGAAGTGCTGCAGCGTGCCGACGTGTTGTCGCTACATTGCCTGCTGACCGACGATACCCGGCACCTGATTGGCAGCCGCGAACTGGCACAAATGAAGCCCGGCGCCATCCTCATCAATACCGCCCGAGGCGGATTGGTTGATCCCGCGGCGCTGGCGCAGGCGCTGCGACAAGGCCGCATCGGCGCCGCCGGCATCGACACGCTGGAAACCGAGCCGCCAAGAGACGGCAACCCCCTGCTCGACACCAGCCTGGACAGGCTGATCGTCACTCCGCACTGCGCCTGGCTCGGCAGCAGCGCGTTGGCAGCATTGTCGGAACAACTGATCGGCAATATCGAACTGTTTCTGCAAGGGACACCACGCAACCGCGTGGCCTGAAAGACACTGCACAATCAGCACGGCGCGTTTTCGATAACGTCAAAGAAGGCATGCCCACCCCGATCACGCCACACAGCCGGATCGGAAGCAGCCACTGCAGCGGGCTATATCACCACAGGCAAATGAACCACAGTCACAAAAGCCAACCAAGCAAACGCTCGATTGACTTTTGACTTGAAGCGAATTTCATTGCATTATTAAGAGCTTTTTTAAGCTCGAATTCATAACCGTGGCAGCCGCTTTCAGGGACGGGACTGACCGCGCAAACAAGGGGATTAATGTGGAACGAGAATTTATGGAATATGACGTCGTAATCGTCGGCGCGGGCCCCTCCGGTTTGTCCGCAGCGATTCGACTGAAACAGCTTGCCGCGCAGAACGACAAAGAAATCAGCGTGTGTGTGCTGGAAAAAGGCTCGGAAGTGGGTGCACATATCCTGTCCGGTGCGGTGATGGATCCGATTGCGATGAACGAGCTGTTCCCCGACTGGAAAGAGCGCGGCGCACCGCTGAACACCCCGGTTACCGAAGACCACTTCCTGTTCCTGACCGAAACCGGCTCCAAGCGTTTCCCGGAAAAACTGATGCCGCCATTGCTGAACAACCACGGCAACTACATCGTCAGCCTTGGCAACGTCTGCCGCTGGCTTGCCAGCCAGGCCGAAGAGCTGGGCGTGGAAATTTACCCCGGTTTTGCTGCCGCTGAAGTGCTGTACCACGAAGATGGCTCGGTTAAGGGTGTGGCAACCGGCGACATGGGCGTTGATCGCAACGGCCAACCGAAAGACGAATACGCACCGGGTATGGAATTACATGCCAAATACACCTTTATCGGTGAAGGTGTGCGCGGTTCGCTGGCCAAGGAAATCCAGTCGAAATACAACCTGCGCGACGGCGTTGATCCACAGAAATTCGGTATCGGCCTGAAAGAGCTGTGGGAAATCGACCCGGCCAAGCACCAGCAAGGTCTGGTGATGCACTCGCAAGGCTGGCCGCTGGACACCTCAACCGGCGGTGGTTCGTTCCTGTACCACCTGGAAAACAATCAGGTGATGGTTGGTTTCGTGGTTCACCTGAACTACGAAAACCCGCATCTGAGTCCGTACGACGAATTCCAGCGCTTCAAGACCCATCCGCAGATTCGCCAGTTTTTCGAGGGCGGCAAACGTATCGCTTACGGCGCGCGTGCAATCAATGAAGGCGGCCTGCAGTCGGTGCCGAAACTGACCTTCCCGGGCGGCGCACTGATTGGTTGTTCTGCCGGTTTCGTCAACGTACCGCGCATCAAGGGTAGCCACAACGCCATGAAAACCGGCATGCTGGCTGCCGAAGCTGCTTACGATGCCGTAATCAACCAGGGCCGCACCGGCCACGATGAGCTGAGCAGCTATATCGATGCCTACAAGAATTCGTGGGTATACGAAGACCTTTACAAAGTGCGTAACGTCAAACCGGCACTCAGCAAGTTCGGCATGATCGGCGGCACCCTGTATGGTGGTTTCGATATGTGGATGCACTGCCTCGGCCTCAACCTGCCATGGACTTTCCGCCACGACAAGGCCGACCACGAATACCTGCGTCCAGCCGCGGAAATGCCGAAAATCAACTATCCAAAACCGGATGGCAAGATCAGCTTCGACAAACTGTCGTCGGTGTTCATTTCCAACACCAACCATGCCGAAGATCAGCCTTGCCACCTGAAACTGAAGGACGAGTCGATTCCGGTTGCGCTCAACTGGAACATTTACGCCGGCCCGGAACAGCGCTTCTGCCCGGCAGGTGTTTATGAATACGTTGGTCTGGATGAAGGCAAGCCGCGCCTGCAGATCAATGCGCAAAACTGCGTACACTGCAAGACCTGCGACATCAAGGACCCGCGCCAGAACATCAACTGGACCGTGCCGGAAGGTGGCGGCGGCCCGAACTACCCGAACATGTAATCTGTGTCAGGCAAACAAAAACGGCGACTCATGGTCGCCGTTTTTATTTCCACCTCAGAATCCGTTCAAGACCCGTTACCCGTCCCCGGATCAGAGCATTTGGATCAAGCGATCAGCTACGCACCATGTGCAGGCTGAGCACCAATCGTTCAAACAGTGGCGCTACAAACTCCGGCATGGATTCCACCCGCAGTTGCAGATCGCGCGACAATTCGCGCAGGCGCCAGGCAATTTCCTCCAGCACCACAATGATCTCGAATTGCAGTTCGCTGTCGTTCGCCGCCAACGCACCCAGCGCCTCCGCTCGCGGCAAGGAATCCAGCCCGGTACTGGAAAAGGCACGCTGAATCAGATTGACACGCTGCACTGCATGTTGCACAACCAGCTGGGCAGGCTTGTATGACTTGATCTGGGCTTCATCCTGCAATTCGTCCAGCGCAATCAGCACCTGTGCCAGTTGCTTGAGCAGACGATGCATGCCTTCAGTCATCAATGCCACTGCAGGTAGCTCGGTGGCAACCGGCTCGGGCTGGGTTGCCCCGCGCAATGCCAGTGTGACAATCTGTGTCACTTGTGGCGGGAACTGCCCCGGCACGATCCGCATGGCGATTTCTGCACGCGCCAGAGGGCGGCCATAGCAGCGGAACACTGCGCAGACGGTATCGGCCACACCAACAATCAAGCCCTCAAGCGACAGCTGATCACCAGCAGCACGCCGCGGATAACCACTGCCGTCAAGGCGCTCATGATGCTCCAGTACGATTTGCCCCACCAGCGGTGGAAACTGCCCGACTTCATCCATCAGCATCTTGCTCACCAGCGGATGCGAGGCAACATGCCGCCATTCGCTGGGCTTCAGGTTGTTGTTGCCGCGCAGGTATTCAGGGTTGATGTACATCTCGCCGATGTCGTGCAACAAGCTGCCGATCGCCAGATGCTGCAGGCGTTCTTGCGCCAGGCCCAGTTCAATGCCTAACACCAGCGCCACCAGCGCACACTCGACACTCTGTCGCAATTCCTCGTTGCCGGAGCGCTCCAGCATGGTCAGAACCATGCGCATCGGGCCGTTGAGCGCCAGTCCTTGCAGAATTTCCAGAGCTTGCCCGCCATGGTTGCCAAAAAACAGAATCGGCTGCAATTTGGTCTGGCTTGCCAGAACATCCTGTGCCAAGGCAACCAAATACTGCAGGTCAATCGCATCGGCTACCGACAAGGAACTTTCCAGAGGCTTCTTCAACTTGTGCTTGATCAGCCGATCCTGCACTTCGCGCGAAATCGGCGTTCCTTTTGCCAGCAGTTTCATGCCATTGGCGGCATACACATCGTCGCTGGTAACGATACGGCTATGCTCGGCCAGTTTCACCACACGCTGCAGATAAAACGGATTTACCGTATTCAGCTGACTATCTTGCATTTTCCCCGACCTGTTCTGACGACACGCTGACACCCGTACATTGACCAGCATTCATATTAGTCAACTGCGGCAGTACATTCCAAGCCAGCAAACCATTTACCCCCGGAAGCCTTGATCCGGCATCGATTTGCCCCTCGACGTTAAGCACCGCTTAAGTTAACGGGCGCTAAATCAGGGCTCGATAAACCACCTTGAGGAAACCACCATGAAGACAACACTGATTGCCCTGACGCTTGCCACACTCAGTACCGCCGCAATGGCCGGCCCGGAATGTACTACCGAACCGAAAGACAAATGGATGCCAGAAGCCAGCATGAAACAAAAGCTGGAAGCGGATGGCTACCGCATCAAGGTATTCAAGACCACCAAAGGCAACTGCTACGAAATTTACGGCTGGGACAAGCAGAACCAGAAAGTGGAAATCTATTTCAACCCTGTTGACGGAAAAATCGTCAAACAGGTGATCGAAAAATAAGCTGGAGACTGGATCATGGCGAACGACATAAACAAAATCAAAGTCTGGGATGGATTCGTGCGACTCTTTCACTGGTCACTGGTGATTTGCGTCGTCGCCAACTTGCTGAATGAAGCCGGCGATGCTCCGCACCGCTACCTGGGCTATGTGGCAGCCACCCTGGTGGTTTGCCGCATCGTCTGGGGATTTACCGGCAGCAGGCATGCACGCTTCAACGACTGGGTTCCGTCGCCACGCACACTCTGGCACTATCTGCAGAATTTGCGCCGTGGCGTGCACTGGCACAAACCCGGCCACAATCCGGCGGCGGCAGTGATGATGCTGGCGCTGATGCTGGTGGTACTCGGATTGGCGGGTAGCGGCTGGCTGGCCAGCACCGACAGGTTTTTTGGTGAAGAATGGCTGGAAGAATTACACGAAGCCCTGGCAGGCGGCTTGCAGCTCATGCTTATGCTGCATGTTTTTGCGGCAATCACAGAAAGCTGGCAACAAGGACAAAATCTGATTTTGTCGATGCTGACCGGCTACAAACAGCAAACGGGAAAACAGCAGGATGCGGATATTACTGGTTGAAGACGATGATTTGCTCGGCGACGGTGTTGAAGCCGGGCTGAAGCAAGCCGGCTACACCGTCGACTGGGTGCGCGATGGCAAGGCTGGCGAGCTGGCCATGAGTTGCGAGCACTACGATGCCGCGATTCTCGACATCAACCTGCCACGCCAATCCGGGCTGGAAACATTGGCCAAACGTCGCAGCGCTGGCGACAACACGCCGGTGCTGCTACTCACGGCTCGCGATACTGTCAACGACAGGGTCAGCGGCCTGGACTGTGGTGCGGATGACTATCTGGTCAAACCATTTGCGCTGGCAGAATTAAGCGCCCGACTGCGCGCCCTGACCCGCCGCCAGACCGGGCGCAGCAACCCGATCATCAGCCACGGCACACTACAGCTTGATCCGGCAGCCCGTGAAGTACATATGGACCAGCAGCTGGTGGCGCTCTCGCCGCGTGAATTTTCATTGCTGGAGCTACTGCTGGCACATCGTGGCCATGTACTCTCGAAAACCCAGCTGGAATCAGCACTCTACGGCTGGGGTGAAGAAGTGGAGAGCAACTCGGTGGAAGTCCATGTTCACCATCTGCGCAAAAAACTCGGCAGCACGCTGATCCGAACCATACGCGGCATCGGCTACGTGATTCCCAAGCTGGATAGCGCGCCGTGAAACTGCAAGCGCGCTCGCTGAGAGTACGTCTGCTCAGCATAAGCCTGCAAGTACTGGCGGCGGGAACGCTGCTGACAGGCATTCTGTTTTTCATCAATGCCCACCACGAAATCGATGAACTTTTTGATGCACAACTGGTACAAATGGCTGACATGCTGGCCGATATTGAACCGGGCAGCCTCGCCAGGCATGAACAGGACGATGCCAGGCAGTCCTATCACGAATATGAACGAAAGATTGGCTTCGCACTCTTCAATCGCGACGGCAAACTGATTCACCACAGCAGCACATTACTGCTCGAAACCCTCCCCGAAGACTGCAACGGCTTTCGCAACATGCGGATCGATGGCCGGAGCTGGCGCATGTTTTGTCACCGCCACCCCACCCGCGGAGAAGCCATTGTTGCCTGGCAAAGCCATCACATCCGCAATGAACTCGCCGGACAGATCGTAGGGTCGATCCTGCTACCGGTGCTGATTGGCTTGCCATTTCTGGCCTTGCTGATCTGGTGGTCGAGCGGCCGGGTTCTGCAGCCGCTGACTCAGTTGTCACGCCAGATTGCGCAACGTACCCCCAAAGACCTGTCACCAATCACCTCTCGGGACATACCTGCGGAAATTGAACCGATAGTCGCAACGCTGAATCAACTATTGCATCGTGTGGACGAGGCGCTCGGCAATGAACGCCGCTTTACCGCCGACGCAGCCCATGAACTGCGCACCCCGCTGGCGGCCCTGCGCATCCAGCTGGAAGTGGCACAGGCGCAACAGGGAACAACATCCGTTGCCGCCCTTGGCAAGGCGCTGCACGCAGTTGACCGCGCCATATCACTGGTGGATGCCTTGCTGCAGCTGGCCCGCCTGGACGACATGGATACCATCGAATTACAGGCGACCGATGTGGCACCAATAATTGATGCGGCGGTTGCAGAGCATGGGCAGCAAGCCCTGCATCGCAGGATTCAGCTTCAAAGCAACTGCCCGTCACAACACACACTGGCTGTACGCCCTGAGTTGCTGCGGATTCTGCTGCGTAATCTGCTCGACAATGCCCTCAAATACACACCGGATGGCGGCAAGGTATGCATTTCCTGCAATGCCAACGAACTCGCCGTGATCGACAACGGGCCGGGTATTGAACCGGAACAACGCCGACTTCTGCAGCAACGCTTTGCCCGCGGGCGGGACGTGACCGTAGCCGGCCACGGCCTTGGTCTGTCAATCGTGGCACGGATCTGCGAACTGCATAAGGCTCAGCTGGAGCTGAACTGGGCCGAGCCCCAGCACGGGCTTAAAGTACGTATTGTCTTCCCTCGTACAGCCATAGTCCGCCCCGATTGACAGCATCAACAATTTGCAAATACACCCAGGCCACTACATAGTAAAATCAGCCTAGGCAAGATGCGCTTGCCACTGACAACCGTTGTACTGGGAAGTGTGCGAAATGGAATTTCTGGAAGAACACAAGCCGCTGGTCGCCGGCATCGTAATACTCATCGCCGTTTCGCTGGGTTTGGTGATTTTCTCGCAGAACCGCAGCGAGGCCCGGCGAATTGCCGCCGAGCAACAACAGGCCGAAATGGAAAAATCGCGCCAGGAGGCCGAACAAAAAGCACGCGCTGAAATCGTCCGTATCGAACAGCAACAGCGGGAGCAGGAGCGCGAAGCGGAAGAGCATGCACGCGCAGAAGAACAATTGCGCTCGGAGAGCGACCGCCTCTACCAGAACACGCAAAGCAACAATCGTTATGCAGACCAACAGGAACGCTCCCGACAGGCCTGGGAAGACCGCGAAGAGGAAAATGCACGCCGTCTGGCACAGTACAAGGAACAATACGAACGGATGCAGAACGACCGCAATGCCGAGCAGGCGCGGCGCGAGCTGCTCCACAAGATCCGGGAACTGGAAGCAATCAAGATGCGCGACCAGTATCGGCGCCCGCCAGTAACCGTGATCAAATGACGCGCAGACTGACTATATTACTGCGGGTGGCCAAATCAACCTTTCCATAGATCATATTGATATATCTATTGATTATTTCTCAGGCTAGCCAGCTTTCTGTATAGTTCAGCCCAACACTCGATCCTGCCCGGCGGGTTTCTGCCGGGCTTTAATTTTCTCTTTATCTAACAGATACATAGAACCAAGCATGGTAAACATCAGTCAAACAAGGTTGACTCACCTCAAGCAACTGGAGGCAGAGTCGATTCATATCATCCGCGAAGTGGCAGCGGAATTCGAAAACCCGGTGATGCTGTATTCGATCGGTAAAGATTCGGCCGTGATGCTGCATCTGGCGCTGAAAGCATTTGCGCCGGGCAAACCGCCGTTCCCGCTGATGCACGTTGATACCACCTGGAAATTTCGCGACATGATCAGCTTCCGCGACCAGGTTGCCGCCAAATACGGCCTGGATCTGATTGTGCACATCAACGAAGAAGGCGTGAAAGCCGGCATCAACCCGTTTGACTCGGGTAGTGCCAAACACACCGACGTGATGAAAACCGAAGGTCTGAAGCAGGCATTGAACAAATACAAGTTCGATGCGGCATTCGGCGGCGCACGCCGTGATGAGGAAAAATCGCGCGCGAAGGAGCGTGTGTATTCGTTCCGCGACAAGAACCACCGCTGGGATCCGAAAAACCAGCGTCCGGAATTGTGGAACATCTACAACAGCAAGATCGACAAGGGCGAAAGCATTCGCGTATTCCCGCTGTCGAACTGGACCGAGCTGGATATCTGGCAGTACATCTTCCTTGAAAACATCGACATCGTTCCGCTCTACTTTGCCGCCGAACGCGAAGTGGTTGAGCGTGACGGTACGCTGCTCATGATCGACGACGAACGCATCCTCAAGCACTTGCGCCCGGATGAAAAGATCGAGAAGAAATTCGTGCGTTTCCGCACCCTCGGCTGTTATCCGCTGACTGGTGCCGTCGAATCAAAAGCGCAGACCCTGCCGGAAATCATTCAGGAAATGCTGCTGACCAAGACCTCCGAGCGCCAGGGCCGCGTGATTGATCACGATTCGTCCGGCTCGATGGAGAAGAAAAAAATGGAAGGCTATTTCTGATCGGCTTGTGCCGCAGATCGAATACTGAAAGATTGAGATAGATATGTCACACCAATCCGACCTGATTGCTTCCGATATCCTTGGCTATCTGAAACAACACGAAAACAAGGACTTGCTGCGTTTCATCACCTGCGGCAACGTCGACGATGGCAAATCGACGCTGATCGGCCGTCTGCTGCATGACTCGAAACTGATTTTCGAAGACCAGCTGGCCGCAATCCAGCGCGATTCGAAGAAATACAACACCACCGATGAAGAAATCGATCTGGCGCTGCTGGTGGATGGCCTGCAGGCCGAGCGTGAGCAAGGCATTACCATCGATGTGGCTTACCGCTATTTCTCCACGGAGAAACGCAAGTTCATCATTGCCGACTGCCCGGGGCACGAGCAGTACACCCGCAATATGGCTACCGGCGCCTCAACCAGCAATCTGGCAATCATCCTGATCGATGCCCGTCGCGGGGTGCAGACGCAGACCCGTCGCCACAGCTTCATTGTCAGCCTGCTGGGCATCCGTCACGTGATTGTTGCCATCAACAAGATGGATCTGGTGGATTACAGCGCCGACGTATTCAACAACATCCGCAACGAATACCAGGCCTTTGCCGAAGAGCTGAACATTCCCGACATCCGTTTTGTGCCGATTTCGGCATTGCGCGGTGACAACGTGGTGTCGGCCAGTGACAGCATGCCCTGGT
>JACCDG010096559.1_pt1 | contig 18430 bp, 11 predicted proteins | sample 7442471 | NCBI WGS metagenome assembly JACCDG01 (sample SAMN15323444, study PRJNA562643) | freshwater metagenome | isolation source: river surface water | place: USA:Blue River Watershed | collected 2017-08-17 | reverse complement strand
CGACCTGGGCCTCATGGGCCATGCGCCAGATCTGGGCGCCGAACTGGGCGCCCATCCCGGGGTAGAGGGAGTGCTCCTTGCCCGCGGCCGTGGCCTCCTTGAGATCCATCTCGAACGGGTCGAAACCCGCCAAGGAGAAGCTATAGGTGCCGTTGGCCAGGTGCTGCTCCGCCACCGGCGAGATACCGATATCCTGATGGGTGCCCCGCCCCGCCTTCGCGAACCAGATCCGCTGATGCAAACCACCCTCAGCCTTCATGTAATGCGTAGTCATGAGCGGACAGTATACCCGTAAAAAATTAAATATCAAGAGGACCGCCCTAGCCTAACCCGCCCAAGCAATCGCAGGCAAAGCTACGGGGCGTTATACAATACCACTTGGGCAAATTTGACGCCCCGGCCCTTCACTTCCAGGACAAGCCGGCACCTCGGGTGTAGCAGCACGAAGTCGGACTCCACGTCGGAGCCCATCCGCTTGCGCGGGATGTTCAACGAGTGCTGCAGCACATAGTCGTCTCGCAATTCCCGGCGCAGAGGTTCGAACAGAGGCGCCTCGGACTACACATATAGCCGCTGGGGTAGCTTATCGGAAATAGATCAAGCAATGACTCCACCAATTGCCGACCAGAAGTAACAGGAAAGGCTAGGCAGAAGCTAACGCCGACAAATCAAGAAAGCTCCCTATCAATCAACTCCTTGGCTTGGGCCAGGCGTAACTCGATCAAGGTAGAGGCCACTTCGCCAACGTCTTCGTAAAGATTCCCAGCAACGCTCTTCAGGTTAAGCTTTTGCGCATTGTAACCATACTTGTTGGCATAGCTGGTAACCAGCCCGTGTCGTTTCTTGTATAGAACAGCATCGGTAACCTTGGATTTCAGGAATTCCTCCCAAGTTGAGGTATTTTTTTCGTTATTACACTCCTTGCAGGCGGGAACAATATTTCCCCAACAATGCAGTCCGAGGAACTGCTTGTTAATTGGCACGACGTGGTCATCGGTCATGTTCTTTTCATCAATTCGGTTACCGCAGTAACAGCAAGCCCCATCAAACTCAGCGAGTAACGCCCGGCGCTGGGCAATGGTCTTTTTGAAAGGCTCTTGCCCTCGTTTTTTATCATGTAGCTCCCCCACAGCCTGGAGGAAGATACGGATGGCACTATTAGAGATGTCGCTTTGTGTTTTTCGGCCCATTCTTACTTTTTAATATCTTTTATATTAAAAATAAAGGTTTTTTAACTTATCTGATAAAACAAAGTCTGAAAACTCTTCAAAGATGATGACAACTACATGTCGTTCCAAAAGCAACTACCATGCAACCTTGCGCGGCAATGGCTGCGAGGCTTAGTCTCAAGGCTCACGACACCATGCCGACCCCGCAAGGAATTTCAGTATACTTCCCGCCGCTGAACGGAGGCGAGGAAACCGGCTTCAACGACGCCGGCGTCGAGCAGTTCAAGCACGACCGAATCGAATCGCTGATGCGCGAATGCACCCAGAACAGCTCAGATGCCATAGACGAGCGCCTCGGCGACGGCAAGAAGGTGCGCGTGGAATTCGAACTGATTCACGTACCGGTGAAAAACCTACCGGGATCGAACGACCTGAAGATTCACCTTCAACGTTGCTTGGATTACGTCAAGGCCGACGCGGTCGAAAACAAGGAGAAAAAGGCCCAGCAATTCTTCACGAAGGCCGTGGAGTTGCTCGAGGCGGATACCATCCCCTGCCTCCTGATTCGCGACTTCAACACCACTGGCCTGACCGGAGGGGATGAAGATCGCGGTGGCAGGTGGCATTCACTCGTCAAGGCCAAGGGCAGTTCGAACAAGTCCGATGAAACCGCTGGCGGTTCCTTTGGCATCGGCAAAAGCGCACCTTTCGCCTGCTCCGCCCTCCGCACGGTATTTTACGGCACACGTCACGCCGAAGGGGTCGCCGTCCAGGGCAAGAGCGTGCTCATTACCCACCTTGATGAGACCAACGAACAGACCCAGGGCGTCGGATTCATCGGACACAAGAACGGCAACAAGGTCCTAGCCGTCCGGGATGCCGAAGGTATTCCCAACTTCCTTAGCCGTAGCGAAAACGGCACGGACGTCCTGGTCGTCGGTTTCACCGAGAAAGACTGGGCCGAAAAGATCAAGGCCGCCGCCCTGACTCATTTCTGGCCGGCGTTGCAGCTGAAACGTATCGAGTTCACCATCAAGGAAGCCGGGAAGAGGGCCTTGCATGTCGATTACGATAATCTCGACGAAGGCCTTGCTTGGTTGAAGAAAACCAACTTGTCCGACAACGCCAAAGAGATTCCGGAATTCCTCGAGGCGTTCCGAGAGAAGCCGGTCAAACTCGAGATTAAAAACGCCGGAGAATGCAAGTTTCACCTCAAGATGAGCAACGGCGAGAAAGACTACCCTAATACGGTCTGCTGCTTCCGCACCAATGCCATGGTGATTGAGTACATGAAGCTGAACATCTCCGGAAATTTCGTCGGGGTTTTCATGTGCGACTCCAAGGTTGGCTCAAAGGTGTTCCGGGAGATGGAACCCCCCAGGCATGACATGTGGACGCCCAACCAGCCACAGGACGAGCAGGTGCAAAAGCGCTGCAAGGAAACCTACGACGATATGCGAGACCAGTGCCGCAAGGTCATCCGCGAACGCATCGAGAAAGACATCAAGGAGTCCGTCGACCCCGACGAACTCGAGCTGGCCATCCCTAACGACGGCGACCCCTCCGCCACGGCCATCCCGTCCCTGGAACCAAACTCCTTGGCGCCTGACCAGAAGATCTCCGTCAAACCGCCCGCTAAACCTCGGAAGAAGAAGCCGCTTCCGCCGACCCCTCCAAAGCCGCCCACACCTCCCGTACCGCCAGTCCCCCCCATCCAGCCGACTGGACCGATCGGCAAGGGCAAGGAAGGCAAGAAGCGCGTCTTTACCGATCTGCGGTGCCTCCTCAGCACCCGAGATGCCACGGAATGCACCTATGCGGTACAGATGCCTAAACTTGAGAAAGAAGGGGTGTTCCGCGTCATGGCCTTCGCCGAGGGATACGACGGAACCATGGTCGAAGTGGCCATCCTTGAACCCAAAAACGGTAAGATCGCCGTCAAACCCGGCATGAACTGGGGCCAGATCAAAGTCGTCGGTAAACCCATGTCACTCACCATCAAAATCGAGGAATAAACCATGAACACCTTCCCCTGGCCGGTCATTACGGATGATTACGAAACGACCGATTACCCTGAAAATATCATCCCGCTTCATGGTTCCCTTGAACTCGTAGCCACCTCCGAGGGCATGGAGGTGAAATGGACGCCTGACGCACAAGCCCCGTACGTGAAACAGTTGCTTGCGGAAGGCAAAGCCCGCTGGGTCATCGAATTCAGCTGCGCCAAGACCATGCTGCTTCGTCGCGATTACCTGAAGGATGGCGAGCAGCTCGTGAAAGTGCTCTCGTTCAATGAATACCGTGGCGGCGTCGACATGAACGTCTTCGTTGAATGCGTCGAGACCATCCCAGTCTTCAAACCAGAAGGCCTTTCCCCTGGCATGCCGGTCTTCGAATTCAGCATGAACCCAGGCGACATCATCGGAGTGGCCCACATCAACCTATTCGCCGACCCGGGCTTCCACAACGCACCGGGCATGAGGTCGCTTTTCAAGATCCTTCCGGCAAAAGATGACGACACAGTCTCATCTTATCGCTTCAGCGATAACGGGGAGTATTTCACGATCACCCTCAGCAAGGACCTCTACGGACAGTTCGAGAAGTCCTGGCGCAACAACAACGGAGCCGGCAAGAAAGCCGCCTCGGCCCTCGTTGTCCTGGCGCCGATGTCCCTGATCATCCAGGACATGATCAACAAGCGTGATGAACCCGAAAGCTTGAGCACATCGCACCGGCGCCTCAGCACCCTCCTCGAGGGCGTCGGCATCCCGGAATTGACCGTCAACACCCACCCCATCGAGGCCGCCCTCAAACTATTGCACAAGAGCGATATGCTCAAAACCTGCTTCGAAAAACTCTCCAAGCGATGAACGCACCTTACTATTCCGCGGAAGATATCCTGAAGCTCAAGGAAGCCTGCACCCAAGACTGCACAGCCTACTCGGCCGTCGAAGGATTGGCCAAACTACTGGAAGACAAGCTCATCAAGACCAGGGAGGCATCCTACGTCCTCAACGAACCTCCTGCCCTATCCGGCAGCGGTCCCGACGCGGATACCGAAGATGCCATCGCCCTACATAAGTGGCTAAACGCGGCCACCCCGAAGATCCCCCGCTCCGTCTTCGGTGACGAGAGGCTCTGGACCGCGCTCTGCCACGGAACTTTCGCCGAGTACATGGTCCGACGCTGGGGCACCGACCTCCCGGACGACACCCCGCTCGAAGATGACCAGAGCGACATTAAGGGTAAGCCGGAAGGCTATGGCCGCATCAGCATCCGCTTCTTCGTAAAAGGCGCCTATCAGCGAGGTATCGTTCGTAACGGCCTAGCGAGGCTCTTCTGGGCCGCCGATCTGGCGCTCGAGGCCGACGGAACCTACGACCTGGTCAGACAGATGTTCAGAAAGCAGGACATCCACCAGAACATCATCGAGCGCAGCATGTGCATCGACTCGGAACTCACCAAGAAGATGCTCAAGGAATTCGCGCAACTTGACGACAACGACCTCAGCAAAGCAAAGATTCAGCTGGTAGCGAAGCTCGTCAACGGCGCCGGCGGTACGCGCACGCTAGAAACCGTCTCCCGCGACGACATGGCGGACAGCTTCAAAGCCGCCTTCGGGAGGCTACGTCAGGCGCCTTAAGGACAAATTGCTAGGGAATCAAAGTAAGCGGCCAAGATCTCAAAGGTCTCGTTACGTCAGGACGGCCAGCTGAACATCGGGTCAGCCTCGAACTCAGACGGGGCCTCAGTGCCTAAAATGCTAACCAGAGAGCGGCCGATCGACTCAGCCTTTTAGCTTTAACAGTTGCCACGGTGATGAACACATGTTCATCACCATGTTAGCCCTTTAAACCACCACTTAAGCGCTGCATTTCTTCATACTTAGACTATATTTCCAACGTGGCTAAAACATCATTCAAACTTGGCGAACTGTTCTGCGGACCCGGAGGCATCGGGTGCGGAGTCCAGCTCGCTTGCGCAGACAAGTCGCTGAATGCAGAAATCAGACATGTATGGGCGAACGATATCGACCCGGCAGCCTGCAATACCTACGCAGGACGGTTTCCTGAGTCCAATGTAGCAAACTGCGATGTGCATACATTCATAGACAAAGTCATCGCGAAAGATTTTCCTCAGATCGATGCGCTTACCTTCGGATTTCCTTGCAACGACTTCTCAATAGTAGGGGAGAAAAAGGGTCTAAACGGAAAATACGGCCCCCTCTACCGTTGCGGCGTAACACTCCTTGAGGAACTGGCTCCAAAATGGTTTCTGGCCGAAAACGTCTCTGGAATCACGAACGCCAATCAAAAGGCTGCGTTCAAACAAATCGTAGCCGACATGAAGGCCGCCGGACCTGGCTACAAACTAGTGATCCACACCTATAAGTTTGAAAATTACGGCGTTCCTCAGGCGCGACACAGAATGATCATCGTCGGAATCCGCTCCGACCTTCATGCGCAAGGAATCACCTTCAAGGTACCTGCTCCGCTCAAGAAAAAGCGGACAGCCGGACAAGCGCTCAAAGGGATACCCAAAAGCGCTACGAATCAGGAGCTCACCAAGCAAGGGGCACTCGTCGTAGATAGACTGAAGTACATCAAGCCGGGGCAGAACGCATGGACAGCCAATCTCCCCAAGCATCTAAGACTTAACGTCAAAGGGGCGAAGCTCTCTCAGATCTATAAACGGCTCGAACCAGATAAGCCCGCATACACCATCACAGGAAGCGGAGGCGGCGGAACGCATGTTTATCACTGGAGCGAGAATCGTAGCCTCACGAATCGCGAGAGAGCCAGGTTACAAACGTTCCCTGACGACTACGTCTTCAAGGGATCTAAAGAGCAGGTAAGAAAGCAGATAGGGATGGCAGTGCCGCCTGAGGGAGTTGCGATAATCATCAAGGCGGTCGTACAATCCTTCCAGAGAATACCCTACACGGCCGTAAATGCCTCAATCGAAGAATAATACGGTAAAAACAAGAAATATCTGGATGTTTCCAAGAAACATCCGGAGGACTGACGCTTGGAAAATAGCCCAAATTCTCTCTCTCTTTGACGCGGCCATCCGCGAAGGAAAATCGAGGAAAGAGGTAGAAAAGGGTTTCATCCAAAACCTCAAAAAAGCCAATCTCCAGGCCGGACGCGCATTAAAAACAAGAGACAAGGACCCCGGAGATTTCCGAACTTACAAGACCCAGCTGTCTTGCCTGGGATTGATCTTCGAGAACCAGAACGGGAAAATTGATTTCACGAAGGCGGGACGTGACATCCTTAAGGGCGTAAGCCCACTGAAGATATTACAATCACAGGTGCTTAGGCACCAATACCCCAGTTGTTACACCCTATCCTCCCAAGTCAAAATCGATCAGGACATCAAGCTTAGACCATTCGTAGTAATCCTTAAGCTGCTTCTAGATAAAAGACTGGGCGGTTACCTCACGAACGAAGAGTCAACGATTCCGGCAGCCGTCGGAAAAACAGAGCATGATCATGACGAGATGGTAGAGAAAATCCTGGAACTACGCGCAGGAGGATCGTTCATGGAAATCACCCGGCATGACAGCTTACGTACTATCCGAATCGCGCCCGGCCTGCTCGAGAAGCAGGAACTGATGAACATCGGAAACACCTTCCTCAATGTACTAATCGGGGTCCGATTTATCATAAAAGACGAAAGCCATCCAGCACCGGCCAGATACGTAATCAACCCGGAGCACATCGACCAGGTAGAAAAAGCATGCCAGACGAGTTTTAAGCCCATCAGAAACCCCGAACTAAACGAGTCGTTCCAACGATCATACGGCGCATGGGACGGGAAGAAAGACACCGAGAATCGGGATGAAGCTGCGTCCGACAAGACCGAGTCCGCGCTGGATAGCCAGATAAAGGCCGCCTTTTTCAAGTACCAACAGGAACACGGAATGCAAATTGTAGGCGAATTGACCGATCAATTCGTGGACGAAGCCAAGTCTCACTACGGATTTACTGTTTCACAGATAAAATCAGCCCTAGGCCCGCTTATTGAAACCGCCAGAAGCGATGATGAGCGCGAATTCATCCGCATCTCGCAAGGAGGCACAACGACGGCAATGGCCTTCGAGAAGAAAGTGCATGCAATCTTCGCGGAAAACTTCTGCGTCCAATCCTATCACACAGGACAGAGAAAACGAAAATCAGGCGTGGGTGGTTTTACTGACATACTGTTGATATTCGAATCGCCGGCCGGTTGCGTGATTTTAGACGCAAAATCTACGCACAAGTACGACTTGGGCGTAGACGACTACAGGGCTATGATAAATTACTGCCAACAATACCAGGAACTGGCTGAAGTCACACCAGGAAGCCCCCTCCTTGCGGCAGGATTCGTATCTTTCAGTTTCTCTAAAGGTATCCCCGCTAGGCTTAAAAGTCTTTCTTCCCAGATGAATGATCTCCCAGTGTTCGCCGTTACTGCACCTGAGCTCTTAACATGGGTCAAAGAGGGCAAAAAAGGAACGACCATCCTGGACTCCCTCCTAGGCCTTTCCAAAGCCTAAGGCAGTTTGGAGGTTCTCACTCGAAATATGAGCAAACATGAGACCAAGATGACCCGTTGGTACGCCCAGACGCACCATCCGAAGGGGTTCCTGATAGAGGAATACCTGGCCCAGCCGCAGGGCAAGACGAACGGGAAGCGGCTGATCGACGGGGTCATCGTCTTCCAGGAACCGTTCATGAAGCGAAAGCTGATCAAGGGCGAGCGGGTCGTGGTCATCCAGTCCAAGAACCGGCGGCTGGGCATGGGGCTCATCGGCCAGGTCATCGTCTCCCGTGACCTGCTTTTAAGTAAAGGCTATGATGTTATTAAGTCCGTCGGTGTCTGCACCGAGATGGATACCGTGATGTATCGCATGCTCCGGAAGCATCCCAAGTGCCGGGCGGTGGTATACCGAGCTTAGCTTGAAACTACGCCCCAAGAGATAAGCGTTCTCTGAGACCAGACGCCTGAACGACAGGGCGGTTGACCGCAGCCTCTAGAAGTTTTCCATCGGCATAGATCTCAATCTTCTTCTTCGCGCGGGTGATGGCCGTGTAGAGAATCTGGCGTGAAACAAAATCCGCATGCTCCTTGGGCTGACTGATCACCGTGATGCAATGGGCATACTCGGAACCCTGGGCCTTATGCACCGTGGAGGCAAAGGCGAGGACTGGGTCCGGTAGCTCATTATAACCAAACCCACGATACTCCAAGGGCGGTAGTGATTGTTCAGTATCGATAGAGGCGTGAGTCACCGTCTCCTTGAAGTAGTCGGGGAAATAGACCTTTCCGTCGATCATCAGGCCAACGTCACCGTTACGAAGCTGGGAGTTATGGTTATCATTCCGCGTCACCATGATCAGCGCACCGTCGGTAGGTCGGCCGACATCGATACCAAAGGACGTCGCAATAGCTTCCGACAAGGTGACGGCACCATACTCACCGTGGCGCTGCGAACAAAGCACCCGAACGTCGTTAATATGGGCAAGCGCCGCCGCAATCGCTTCCCTTTGGCCAGTCTTGGCGGCACGCGCCGCCTCGACCATCGGTCCATAGGCTAATTTGGCCTGATCGACGACCTTGGCGGCATCCAAATCCGCCAGATAAGGGGCCCATGCTTTCTGCAACGATTCCATGCCTGACCCTTGAACATGCGACATGACCGCGTCGGCCAGCGCACCGATCTCTGGCGAGGAGCGATAATCGCCGGCAAGACGCGCACGATTACAGGAGAGCATCGCCGCATCACTGATGTCCGCCAAGACAGTACCAACCTCTACGGAGGGGAGCTGCTGCGGATCGCCGACCAACACCAACGTGCAGTCCTTAGGCAGCTTATTTAGGAGGCGATTGAAAAGCATCAGGTCAACCATCGAAGACTCGTCCACGATCACCATGGTCAGCTTATCGGCTTCATCATGGTTGTGCAGGAAGGCATGGATGGTCTCAGGCGCACGCGGGGGTGACACCTTGAGTTGTTTCATCTTCTCCCCGATGATACGGGCAGCTCGGCCAGTCGGCGCCATCAACCGTATGCCCGCCGGGTCAATCGGGGCGGCGTCCAGGACGTAGCGCAGCATCTTGGCCAAGAGGTGCGTCTTCCCCGAACCAGGCCCACCGGTCACGATCACAAAAGACTTCTTAGTCAAGAGACGGAGGGCGCCAGCCTGCGTCGCCGATAGACCTTCGGTTATCCCCTTCGCCGGAACCGGCCAAGGCTCTGCCCGATCGGCTCGTAGACCGAGGATCACCTCACTCAGACGCTGCTCAAAGTTCTCCATCTGGCGCAGATAGAGAAGCTTACGCTCACCTTCCGGCATGGCGTAGGTACGGAGGCAGAGAGGCTTCAGGACTTCAGACTCCAGACCGATGAATTGTCCGTCCGTTTCGATCGGTCGGTCAACCACCAGGCAGGATTGGCCAGTAAGGACAGCGCGATATGCCTGATGAATCCAACTACGGAGCTCAGGAGCGACCTCCAGCGCCGCCCCCTTGGGCTGCATGGACTTAATAAGCCAATCCGCCAGGCTGCTGGCGGCGACATCAGGATCGGACTTAAGCGGCAAAGTTTGCTTACGATTCTTCATCAGATTGAGCATTGAGGGCGGCTTTCACCTTGCCGACGAAATGAGAGGGTGGCTTGAAGCAAAAGGCGCCGGCACGCGGGTGGTTCTGCGGGGAAGCGCCAAAGCCTCGAAGGAAGAGGTAGATGATACCGCCGAAATGCTGGTCGTAATTCCAGCCATCGACAGAACGCTTCATGTGCTCATCCAGCACCGAAGCATACAACGAGAACTGCAGATGGTAGCGAGCTTCGGCCATCTTGGCGGACATGCTGGCATCATCATAGTCGCGGATGGAGTTTCCTAAGAAGTTAGTCTTCCAGTCCAAGAGGTAGTATTTTCCGTCCGTTGGAGACTTGAAGACGAGATCGATGAACCCGATGAGCAGGCCGTCGACGTTCATACCATAAGCCTTTTCAGGGAAATTCAGGCCTGCGATAGCCTTCAATTCGGGGGAAAGGGACACCCCAAGCTCTGAAAAACATACCTTGAGACGTTTCAGGCTATCCGCATTAATCACCGAGGAATAGGCGAAACGTGCCTCAGACATCCGGTTACGGAGGCAGACGTCGCGAAGCTTGAACGGAGAACCAGCCGCCCCTTGCGGGGGCGAGATCGGTGTCTCCAACCATGCTCGGCAGGCGGCGACAAGGTGAGCGACCTTAAGCTCATCGTCCGAATTCTCCACCCCACCCTCAAGAACAGATGCATCAGCCAGCATTCGCCTGACCGAAGACTCCAGATAGTCGCCCTGGTCTATACGGGAAAAATCAAGCTCCTCGAGAAGGTCGTGCAGCACGTTTCCGAACTCGGCCGCATTCATGTTCGCAGGCTTCAGCGGAAGATCAGGGGCGACATCACCGAGAAAGAGCTTCACCGCCTGGTCTGCAGGCGACGGCAAAGAACGTGCCTTCTCCTCGGGCTCAAGGTCACGACCATCAATGACCGGCTTCCTGGGTTTACGTGAGTCGCGTCGATCTTCAGACAAAGAGGAGTAGCTGGTGCTACCCTGCCTCCATTGGACGACGGGCAAACGTCGAGCCTCCAAACCTAACTCGACACTTTCCTTTCTGAGCCTGCAGAAGGATGCATCCTCTTCCCCGGATACAGCCTGGTGGTTGGGGCCGATGTGCTCAGCAAATTTGGCTTCAAGGGCGCTGAAATCAGCCGACAGACCAAGACGGGCAAACAAGGCCGAGAAACCCTTGGGATGCTTATCCTCATCATCTGCCTGTCCGCCCAACAGAAGCACCTTCTGCTTCGCCCTGGTGAGCGCGACATAGAAAAGACGGGCATCCTCTTCCATGCGCTGAACCTCGATTTCGGCTAACAATTCCTTACGCTTATCATCCTCTGATTTACTGAAGTCATCCCGCGAATAGATACGGGTCTCGGTGCCATTATCCCCGCTCTTAAAGCGCTCGCCAGACTTGAAAACGTCCTTCTTCTTGCTGAAATTAAAGGCCTGGTCGACGATCACCGCATTATACTCGAGGCCTTTCGCCTTATGGATCGTCCGAACGAGAATGCGGGCACTCGTGGAATCCGGCCTTAATTGTTCCTCTTCGGCGGCCGAGCCGCTATCTTCGGAATCAGATTCATCATCTTCCCCTTTGATACGTACGCTCGCATAGTTGACGAGCTGGTGCATGTCCCAGTGGTTGCGATGCGAACGGGTGATGAGTAGTTCGCCAACATGGGCAAGATCTACTAGCGAACGACGACTAAGCGATGAACAAGCCAATGATTCAAAGATGGAGCAAAGACGATAAGGCCCATCCCCCGCTGCTGATCTTTGTTTAGCCGACTCAGTAGACTCGGGGGACTCAGGCGTACACGGCGGAGCCTCACGGGTGAGCTTTTCCCAACACTGGGCAAAGCCATGTTTTTCCCAGGTATCCCGGCAATCGCGCAACCACTCGGCGAGATCACTGAGCGCACTGTTATCCAGTTTGGCATGGGGTCCGAACAGTGAAGGCCGCGAAAGAATCAACGTCTTCCGCAGGCCCATGTCAGCCGGCCGCAAGACGGCGCGGAGTAAAAGCAGCACCTGGAAGGCAGTCGTAGTCTCGAAGATGCATTGATCCGTCTCGACCGAGACATCCATGTCCATCTTCGCGAGCGCGCGATAGATCTGGTTAGCACGTGAATTACTGCGGACAAGGATGGCTACCTGGGCTAGCCCCTTCTTGGCAGGTTCCCCGGCAGCTAATAACTGCCGTCCGGAACGGTCGACATGTTCAAGTTCTCGGAGCAGTAAGCACGCATGTCGAGCGACCTCAGCAGGCTGTTTGGCGAAGGCGGTCTGGATAGGCGAACCAGCGACTGGCACGAAGGAAGGCCCCTGCTTATCCTCGAAGGCGACGGCCTGGGGATAAATGATCTTGGGAGCTTCGCTTTCATCAGTCTTTTGGCCAACGACGGTGCGAGCTGGAGTAAAGAAATCTGGCGTGGAGAAAAGAACGTTGAACGCCTTGACAAGCTGAGGCGAAGATCGACGAGTGGTGCGCAGGTTAAAGATCGGCTTTACGGCCTCGCGGGCCGCCTGGCTGTAGACATCGACGTTCGCCCCGCGGAATCCATAGATGGACTGCTTAGGATCTCCGACTAGGACCAAAAGTCGGTTGTCCGGCTTCTGGTCGAAGATCTTCCGGAAGATTTCCATCTGCTGCTGGTCCGTATCCTGGGCTTCGTCGACCAAGCACAACTTGTAGGCGGTGCGCAGGTTACCCAAGAATTCAAGCGTCCGGGCGGCATCGACATCCTCCCCAACGCCATGAACGGCGCGATGCATCCGTACGATCAGATCATCAAACGTGACGGAGCCGGCCTGCGAAGAACGTGCCCGAACAAACGTCGGCAAAGAAGGCTTGGCTGAGGTGAACTTAGCAGGGATCAACGCACGATCATCAGCCATCAAGGCCTGGATGGTCTTCGTGAGCTCCTTCATGGGGAAGTTCGGCTTATGTTCAGCCTTCTGGAAGCGCAGCCAGTCTGCCGCGATCTCTTCGGCTACCGCCCCGCCCTCCGTCGGTTCTCCACCCAAAGGAAGAAAACCACAAGGGACCGCATGCTCGGAATACGCGCGCATGCAGAAAGTATGGATCGTCGAAATCTGCATGAACCCAAGCTGGGGCAAAGCCTCATTGATGAGCTCGGCGGAGTCGGGAATCGCCTGCAAAATCTCAAGTTTCAGACGCAAGTCATCATCATCTTCGATCTCTTCGAACGGACGATCGTCCTTGACCGAGGCGACCTCCTCAAGGAGCTCCTGTAGCCGCTGGCGCATCTCCATGGCGGCGGCTTCGGTAAAAGTCACCAAAAGGATATTCTTGGGGGCGACCGGAGGGATCCGGACAACCCGGTAGCCTGCGTCCGGGTTAAGGGGGTCGTGGAGAACACGGGAATGTCCGACGATCAATCGAAGGACAAGCCGCACGAGGTTGAATGTCTTGCCCGTGCCCGCACCGGCTTCGATGACCCTGAAGGCGGGCGACAAGGGGAAGTCCCCGGCACTCTTAAGATCGGTGTATTTATCCTGGTTCATTATTCTGCGCTAGGCTCCGTCGCGTTAGGGTTGTCATTAGATTTAGGCTTCCTGCCTGGCTTACCCGATTGAGCTTTATTCGCCGCGTCCGCGGCCCTCTTCAATTCCCGCTCCACCTTCTTCTTGGCATCTGCAATTTCCTTTTCCATTTCATCATTGGCCTTCTTCAGCCTCTTGGCCTCGGCCTTAATCTCCTTTTCGATGACTTTGAGATAAGGATTAACCTCCCTGGAGCTATAATACTTCCATCGCGTGATCAAACCCTCATCACAGCCGAGAAGCTTGTCGATTGAGTCATTGAAGTCATCGAAATCAAATTTTTCGGGAATGAATACCCGAGCGCGCTGATCCTTGGCATCGGACTGGGAGAACTCGCCTCCGCCCAAAAGATCAGCAGAAGTAGACTGGCTTCGAGCCTTACGACCCTTGCGCGCCTTGGCCATGACGCCAGAAATTCCTGCCCACATCGTCCTCGGCATGACAGGGATTTCGGCGTCCACGACGGATGTAACAAAAGACTCTAATTTCCTGACGATAGCCGCGTTGTCGACACCCTCGAGGACGCAAAGCTTCTTATCGATGGGCACCTTGATTTCGGCAACCTCGACAGGTGCTTCGGCTATCTCACCGCCCGAGTTCTCTGCATCGCTGACGGGCTCAGCGGAACTTACCTCAGCCTCCGCGGTTGCACCGCCGGCGGTCGCTTCGTCCGAATCTTTCGGTTTCTTGAGACCGCAGATAAAAAGCCTCGTAAGCTTGATGTTTCGCTCGGCAGCTAGCTTAGGCAAGACACACAGCCACTTGATCACCTCGCTGTCAGGGTAGAATCGCTCCACGACCCCTATCGCCAACGTCAACGACTCCGGATGCACGTAGACCAATCGCTTCTCGGAACTCAGCTCAGGGTCTGCCTCAAGTGAAACATCCGGTTGCGAGAGAAGACGTCCGACGAAGGTCTTAATCTCCTTTTTTATCTGTACTTCGCCGTGATTCTGCTCATCGAGAAGCTGCTCCAAGAGCGCTTGGCCGGCTAGCCCAGGGGGGAACATTCCGCTTCTTTCGGCCAGGGGCGAAACCTCTTCACGCGTGATGACCTTAGGCGGACCTTGGCGGCGGCGCTGGGAAACATACTCCTTCACCCAGTCTGAAGCCAGCTTCTCGGTGGGACCGTCAGCTTGCAAAGGCTCTTCGACGCGAAGGACCTTGCCTTGATAAGGAACCCGGACACCAAGACGACGCAGCGCCTCACGCGGAGGAGACTCCCAGAACCTAGCCCACTCTGAGAGGGTCAACCCCTGAGGCTTGTCGATGACCGTAGGAGATAGGACCGGGAAGGTAACTTGGCCGATCAGCTTCGAGACCTCCATTGATTCGCGATCGAATGTCCACTTGGCAGGAACGTCCCCCTTGGCCAATCCTACCGGCAAATAGGACATGATGGCATGGCCTGTCACCTTGAAGGCGCCATCGGTTAGTTTTCGTAATGAACGCCGCAGCATTTCGACCGGATAGGCAGCATTGGCGGCCGCGCCGTCCGCACCTAGATAACCATCAAATGTCACGATCAGCCGTTCCTGCGCAGCCATGACGGCAAGCAGGAATGCGTGCATCGAAGTGTCCTCACGACACTCCTGGGAACGCCGGGCGAAAACATTGTCTTCACCAGCATAGATCTCTGGACCCAGTCCGCTAGAACGCCGAGGGAAAGCCCCGTCATTCATACCGACCAAGGCGATCACCTTGGCGGGATGAATAGAGGTGGAACGGAGCGGAGCCAAAGTTACATTACCCGACATGAACTGCCCTGCGCTCGATTCAAAAGAACAATGCTCATCCATCAACGCGAGGAAGAGATCATAGCTTACCTCACGATCTCCGGCGCCACCCTCGCTGAAACGACGGGCGAGCCCTCCCAGCGACTGAAAAAGCGAGCGGCATTCGAGCGCATATTCAGCCCCCTGCGGACGTAGCGCGTTGAAGACACGCTTAAAGGCGGGGAGCCAACCCAGCGATTGATCCCATTCGGCGTAAGAAGACTCTGCCGAGGCTGAATCCAGTACCATCTTACGTCGGGTCAGAGACAGGGTAGATTCTGAGGCCTGCCCGGACTTGGTCGAGAAACTGACCCAAGCATGGATCAGCTCAAGGACACGGATGACTTCGGCCGCCAGCTGCATGTCCTGCTGCCCATCGACACGCCGCAAAGGCATCTCGCCGGCGATCGGCGCAACAGGAATTTCTTCGCCAAATGCGGTCCCCAATGACAACCGCCGGAGGAAATCCTCAAGGGTTCCTAGATCGATCAATTCAGGCTGCTCCTCGGTCGCCTCGGCCAAGAGGCCAGTGCGGACGACGGCCGTGCGATGCGACATATCCAGACCCCAGTGGTAGGGAGCATCCCGGAACCATTTCTCGATCTCCTCTAATTGAGACTCATCCCAGCCGTGGTGGGACTGCACCGCCTCCAAAGAAAGGAAATTAAGGACGTCCAAAGAGGTCAGACGTCCCTTGGGGAGCTTAAGCAGCGCATCCACCATCGCGCCTACAGGTGAACGACGAATGCCATACATTCCAGCAGTCGCGAAACCAAACCCACGAATTTCGCCATCCTTGCCCGGCCCCTTGATCGCACGCTGGCCTAGCACCGCCTCAAGCACCGGCGCAAACGCCTCGGGATCAGGCGAAAGAATCAATACATCACCCTGCTTAAGCTCGTTATTCTCCTCAAAGGCCTTGAGCAACTGATCGCGCAGCACCTCGGCCTCACGCCAAACGCCATGACAGCGATGGATGCCGACGGACCCATCTCGCTCCGGCTGAAAACCCACGTGGGCAAAGTCGGCGTCCTCGAATTCGGAGACGGAATACTGCAACGAGGCCAACAAGGAAGCCGACCTGGGCTGACTGGCCACGGGCTGCCCGGACCCGTCCTTGTCCAGCAGCTTGATGAGCTTGTCCTGCTGCAACTCAAAAAATTTCTTGGATGCGTCAAGCAAGGCCGCGCCTGCGCTGCGCTTCCTGTCGATGTGCTTCAGGTAATCAGCAGAAGGTTCCAGATGGAAAAGGCGCACCTCAACCTTACCCTGCAGACACATCAAAATCCTGACCAAAGTCGTCGAGACATCGCCGGTCGAGAATATCGCGATTCTGCCAGGCAAGGCGTCGCAAACAGCATCTACGGCCTGCTCGCTGACGGATAGGCGGCGCAGAACATCGACCTCATGCAACATCACTTCTTCCGGAGGCAGTCCCAGGCGACGTGACAACGAAGCACGTAGACGAGCTTCGGCGAAGGACCACAAGGCGGACCAACGGTCATGGACGAACGAGTGATGCCTTACCTTTTCGACCCAATCAGGGTCATTACGTAGAAGCTCCCGAAAGTGATTCGCGATACGCTGAGAAAGATCCCACAAGACGGCGCCTCCGTCCTTCTTGGGATCCCCTCGGAACTTAACCCAGGCATCCAATTCCGCCGGCAAAGTATCCTCGTCAGCCAAGAGATCGTAAATCGCGGTCGGTAAGCCTGAGAGATGGTCTGCGGCATTGTGACCTACGGGCTGCGGCTCCTCACCCTTCAAACGGGCGACCTCAGCGGTGCCGATGACCGCCGCCAGCCAGCCTCCTACTCGACGAGAATTGAGGAGTTGGGCATTCAGCTGGACCTGCATCTTACCACCCCGGACCAAGGCATGAGTGAGCCAGTTGCTTGTGCCTTTGCCGTCCACAATTACCACATCGCTCACAAACGGCTTCCCCGTGGGGATCCGAAGGAAATCGGCCAGCTCTTTCGAAAGATGGACCATGTCCAAAGAGCCAACGACTGGGAAGATGCCTGGCATAGCGGGGTGTGGGAATATGTTGTTATGCCGACGGATAGGGCGAAGGCAATTCACAGGCCACTTTCCTTGATAATACTTTTCGCATATGTGATGCTCAGACAGCCTCGACTTATTCACAATAACTAGCTGCGGGTACCAGGTTTTAACCTAAACTTTACTTTAGGACTAGTTGCCGGGCCGTCATCCCCCCTGTTAACCTAGGGCAGCACGCGGCGCTGCCCCTACCCGAGTGCGAGATGCGCGGGGTTGGGGTTCGGTGGGTTGGTTTATATTACTTTCCCCGGTCAGGCGGGCGGGGATTGCGAAGCTCGTCGGGACGGGCACAATGGCGGGCATGAGCCATCGCGACTGGGACAAGGTGAACGAACAGCGGCGGGTCTTCGGCCTAGCTTACTTGATCGCCGAACGCGCCCATGCGGGGGACTTCCGGGACCTGCCCGACGGGCGCCCCTATTTCGAGCACGTGAAGGACGTGGCCGATTTCTTCGACGACTGGGAGACCAAGACGGTGGCGATCTTGCACGACGCCATCGAAGATACCCGCGAGAAGCCCGAGGGTGTCCGGGTGACGGCGGACTCCCTGAAAGGCGTCATCCCCGACCACCTGATCGCAGGGGTGGTCGCGATGACCAAGCCGCCTAAGTCGGGCAATGAGCCAAAGGGTGAAGAGGCTAAGCTGGAGGCCTACCTGGCCTATGTCCGCGGTCAGGTGATGGAAAACGCTTTCGCTCGAAGGGTTAAACTGGCCGACAACTACGTCAACATGCGCGACCTGATCGCAGCGGAAAAGGATGACGCGGATACCCGCTGGCAGCTGCACAAATACGCGAGCTCGATCGCGGAGCTGACGAAGTGAGGGGATTGGCGGGAGGGTCAGGGGAAGGGGAGGCAGGGGCACTTTTGTTGACCGGTTGACCAGTTGGCCAGTTGGCCGGGGGAGAGACAAAGGAGTGCTGAGTCGAGTGCTGGATCGAGTACAGAGGGCTGAGTCGATGATAGGGTCAGGAGACGATTAGAGGCTCCGAGGCCTAGGGATACACCGACCAGCGGGACGCTGGTCCCTACCTGCGCGAATGGTATTCGCGAGCGGTTGGGGGATGGCGGTTGGCGGTTAGGTCGAGGCGGGCAAGGGCTAGGGCAGCACGCGGTGCTGCCCCTACCCTGGGGCGGGTCGCTTGACGGGGGCGGCGCCACGGGCAAGCCATGCAGGCCCCGACCGCTTCATGAAACGAGATCTTTCCTCCCCCCTTAAACTTGTCCTTCGGACCTATGCGTGCTCGGAGCTGT
>JACCDG010610673.1_pt1 | contig 18432 bp, 15 predicted proteins | sample 7442471 | NCBI WGS metagenome assembly JACCDG01 (sample SAMN15323444, study PRJNA562643) | freshwater metagenome | isolation source: river surface water | place: USA:Blue River Watershed | collected 2017-08-17 | reverse complement strand
GGCCAGAGTGCGGTGGCACTGTTTTTCATGATTACCGGTTTCTTGTTTTTTTCCAAACTGCTGGATAGTCGTTCGCGTCGTATCGATTGGATACGGCTCTATGTGTCTCGTGTACTGCGACTGACGCCATTGTATTTTTTTGTTGTCGGACTGCTGGTGCTGGTGGTGGCGATTGTCAGCGATTTTTCCTTGCGTGAACCGTTACTGAATGTGTTGCGCCAGATTGTGTGCTGGTCAAGTTTTACCGTACTTGGCGGCCCGGATATCAATATGGTTGAACGTACTACCCTGATATTGGCCGGAGTCACTTGGTCACTGCCATATGAGTGGATGTTTTACCTGTTGCTACCGCTGCTGTTTTTAATGCGCGGTGGCTGGCCGGGCTGGCCGTGGCTATTGCTTGGCTTGGCTGCAATTGGCGTCAGCATTGTTCGTCACCCGCCTCTGGTTCCTTTTACCCTGTTCCTTGGCGGGATCGCTGCTGCATTGCTGGTTCGTTGGCCGGCATTTATTCGGCTATGTCATGGCCCGCTTGCAGCACTGCTGGCACTGGGATGTTTGATTGGGGCGGTAACCGGCTTTGGTACTGTGTATCAGATAGTGCCGACTTTGTTGTTGTCGATTGCTTTTGCGATTATCTGCTGCGGCAATAGCCTGTTTGGCATCCTGCTGTTACCGGCTTCACGGGTGCTTGGCGAAATCAGTTACAGCATCTATCTGTTACACGGACTGTTTCTGTACTGTACCTTCAAACTTGGATTGGGTGATGCTCTGGCAGCTGGTTTGTCCGTATATGAGCACTGGGCGGTGGTGCTCGGGTTGGCTCCGGTTCTGGTCGGTGTTGCATTTGTTACCTTTTCCTTCATCGAGGCACCGGCCATGCGGCAGGTGGAGTGTGTCCAGGCTTGGTTACGGCGGTGGAGTGGGAGAAAAGCCCTGGGCTAGACATACGGATGGGGAGGTATTTGTTTACAGAACGGGGCAATCACACTTCTTTGGCGATTGCTGTCAGATTGTTGATATAGGCGCGCATGCAGAAGCGTTGTTCATATGCTGCCCGCGCGCCATCTGCCAGTCGTTGTGCCAGCAACGGGTCGTTTAGCAAGCGCTGGATCGCCTGTTGCAGTGCAGTGACATCGTTGCGTTCTACCAGCAGGCATTCCTGATTGTCCTGTACATATTCCTGAATGGTTGTTGTGCGTGTCACGATGATCGGCTTGCGATAGGCCATTGCCTGGATCAGAACCATTTGGCCTGCAGAAATGTCATCCACCAGCAGAGGCACCACGACAATCGCTGCATTCTGCAGCTCTCGCAGATAGTCACCGCCATAACATCTGTTCAGTACCGTTATATGTGATGGCAAGGCGATCCCGGCCAGTGCTGCTTCGCGATCGCAGATGATGTGGGTGGCCGTGCCATTACGGGCTACGGCTTTTGCCAGTGTTGCATAATCGCGGCCTGAGCGACCTGCGGCGAATACGTAAGTTGAACCTGGATTTGCCATGGATGGCAGATCTGACCGGTACGCCTCTTCTCCACTGACGTACATGCCGTAAGGGACATAACGGAACTTGTTGCGTGCAGCGGTAAAAATTTCGCCATATTGCTGCAATTCGTTGTGCGAGTGGCAGATGATCCGGTCGGTCAGACGGAATACCAGACTGAAGTAAAGCTGCCGCAGGCGGCGAGCCAGCGGGCTTGGCCGAGAGGTGTAGATGAATCCGAGCAGTATGATGGCTGGCCGGGAGTTGTGCGGCAGCAATGCTCGCGCCAGGCCAAAGATCAGTACTTCGAAGTGTGAGCCGAGCACTACCGCATCCGGAGGCGGCGTTGAGCGAAACAGCGAGCGCCAGGCCGAACGGCAGCCGAACAGGATCAGCCGTGGCCAGCCTAGCAGGATCAGGCCGAGTCGGGTCTTGTAGTGAAATGATAATGCCTGGCCGAACAGGCGATGCTCGACACCTGCCTTTTTCAGCTCTAGGGCAAACGGCGAATTGCCGGGGTCGTTGGAAAACAGAGGGAAGAAATGGATCAAGCAAATATCTCCGGAAATTCAGGCTGGCCGGTGCGACTCACGTTTGTTCTCGAGCGTTTTTATCCCGTCCGGCGAGGCGGGCAAGGCGGCGCTGCAGCCCCTGCCATTTCATTTGCGTCAGTCTGCCGATTGCCACCAGGAATGGTGTGGCGTCGTCACTGCAGAGATAGGTGAAACGTGGCCTGCGCAGCCAGGCGCCAGGCGCGCAGCGGGTCAGATACCACCACCATGCTTCCGGGCTTCGTTCGGTATTGAACCAGACACTGCAGTCGGCCTGTGCCATTGCAGGGCAGGGCTGATCGCTCTGGTCTAGGTATTCCAGCAGGCTGAGGTTGACGCCGTTGGCGATGCAGCAGTCGATCCAGAAGTCGGTGCGGCCGACGGTTGGTTCGATGATCCAGTAACGGTCGTCCGGGCCGCGTTTCAGCTCCAGCGACATCGGCCCGCTCATGTTGAACGGCGCGAAGAAACGGCAGGCGATGGCGTGGATTTCGTCGTTGTCGACTGATTGTGCGGCTACGGTATGGCCCATGGCCGGCGGCGACGATAGCAGTTTCTGCCCTTCGTAACGCGCCAGCACCTTGCCGTCGCGCAGGTACAAGGCGGCGAAAAACAGGTCGCTGTCGCTGCCGTCGATCCATTCCTGCACCACGAATGGCAGGTCGGCGGCAAAACGCTGGACGATCTGCTCCAGTTCGGCCTGATTATTGGCGCGTAATACCTTGAAGCCGGATAGTGGTGCCACCGGTTTGACGATCAGCGGGAATTCCAGTCCGTCGGCTATAGCGCGGGTGTCTTCGATCCGGTTCAGCGTGTGGCTGGCCGGATAGTTGAGCCCGGCGGAGCGGCTGGCGGCCTCGATATTGCTTTTCAGCAACAACGCTGCGGTGGCTTCGGTGTGAGTTGCCCACCTGAGTCGGTACAGCCTGGCCAGGCGCGGCCAATGGCTGGCAACGGTCTTCACCATCCGGTCGTTGGTCAGCATCAATACCGGCGGGCTGCCTGGGGCCAGTTTGTGGTGCAGGTCTATCAGTGCGTCGATCAAACCGTCGCCGTTGATGTCGCTGGCGTAGTGCATGTCGGCATAACGGGAGTGGGTGCCCGGCAGCTTGCGGTTTGATTCCAGAGCCACCACCTGCACACCGCTGCGCGCCAGACCACGGATTACCGCCAAACCGTGGGCGCAGGCACCCACCACCACGGCTAGCGGTGTGGCGTAGCGATCAGTGTTCATTGTGGCTGTACCACTGCGACAACATCATCAGGATCCACACCATGGTGCCGTAATAACCGGGGTGGATTTCCACTGATTTCAGCACGGTGTCGATAAAGTCCGGGCGGATGATGTTGTGGCGTTTCAGGTCTTCCAGGCTGCTGCGCACCAGCTGCTGCAGGCCGGCATGCTTGCGCAGCCACGGGCCGAACGGCAGGCCGAAGCCGTGTTTCTCTTTGGTAATGATCTCGTCCGGTAAAAAGCCGCGCAGCGCCTCCTTGAAAAACCAGCGCAGCTGCTTGCCCTTGAGTTTCCAGTCTGGCTCGAGGCTTAGCGAAAAGTCGGTCAGCGCATCGCTCAGCAGCGGGTAGCCGATGTCAACACCGGCTACTTCGCAGGCCAGGTTGACCTTGACCAGATCGTTGTCTGCCAGCGTGTATTTGAAATCCAGTGCCAGCATCTTGTTGACCAGCGCCTGGGCATTGGTCTGCTGCCAGGTGTGCTGCTGGTGCTGCCGCGGGCCATTGGCGTCGATCTGCGCCAGCAGGTCCGGATGCAGCACAGTGGCCACGCCGAAGCGCTCCAGCAGATTGTAGGTTTCCAGCCGCGCCGGCAGCGGGGTGTTGGCCTGCTCGATATAACTTTGTGCCTTGCCTGCCAGCGGGAAACTCGCCGGCAGGTTGCGGATCAGCGGCTCCAGCAGGTGGCGGCGCAGACTGTCTGGCACCCGCGAATAATGTTCGAACACGCGCTGTTTGGCATAACGTGCGTTGCCGCCGAACAATTCGTCGCCGCCGTCGCCACCGAGCATGCGCTCGATGCCGGCTTCACGCGCTTTCAGTGCACAAAAATATCCCGGCACCGCCGAGGAGTTGCCGAACGGCTGATCGGCGCTGGCGGCAATCAGCGGAATGCCGGCCACTACGTCGTCCGGGGTGACGTAGTACTCGGTGTGTTGCGTACCGAATTGCTTCACCGCTAGCCGGGCGAATTCCATCTCGTCGTAACCTTCGGCTTCGAAGCCGATCGAGAAGCTGCGTGCCGGCTTGCCAGTGACACGGGTCAACATGCCGGCAATGGTCGAGCTGTCGGTGCCGCCGGAGAGAAAGCAGCCCGTTTCAGCGCCGTTTGCCGCATCTTTGACGCCTTGCTGCAGCAGTTCGAGGAAACGGGTTTTCTGTTCGTCAAAGGGCCGGCTGCAGTGTTCTTCGAAAGCCGGCTGCCAGTAGCGTTCCAGCTGGATCTCGCCGTTCTGCCACAACAGGCATTCACCCGGCTGCAGCCGCTGTTGCTGGCGGTAGATGGTGCCGGGGCCGGGAATCATGTGGAAATACAGGTAGTGATAAATCGCCTGCGGGTCCACTTCATGAGGCAGTGCCGGATGTGCGGTCAGTGCCTTGAGGCTGGTGGCGAACGCCAGCGCACCTTGATGCCGGCAATAGGCTAGATTGATCGAGGCGAAGCGGTCGACCGCCAGCAATGCAGTGTGGTTGGCCAGATCGAGTACCACCACACAGAAACGATCATGCAACTGCTGCAGTACCTTGGCGCCGTATTGCCGGTAACCGGCCAGCAGCGCGGCGGCCGGCCCCTGTTGCTGCGCCAGTTGCCGCAGTTCGGCGTCGGCAAATTGCGGATTGCCGAGAATGCTGGCGTGTAACGCGCCGTCGCTGGCGATCGCCGGTGCCTGGCGTAGCGCCGCGTTCAGCAGCGCGCCCTGCGGCGCGTGAATGGCGCTGCGTTGCAGATCGGCGCCGCCGAGCTTTTGGCCCATGCTGGCGAGAGTGCTCTCCGGTGCGCTTAATGCGTCACCGATCCAGCCACACAATGCGGTCATGATGTTTCCTGCTAAAAATCAAAATTCTGTTGTGGCTTACACCAGCACTTCAACCGGCTCGGCATGGCTGAGAAAACGCGTCGGGCTGGCGGTGAAACCGTAGGCGCCGGACTGGAACAGCACCACCAGATCGCCGATTTCGGCCGTGGCCAGCTCCATCTTGTCGCCCAGCAGGTCCAGCGGTGTGCACAGCGGGCCAACCACCGATACCTGTTCAGTCTGCAGGCCGGCGGCCGCCTTGTTGCCGATCATTACCGGGTAGTTCTTGCGGATCACCTGACCGAAATTGCCCGATGCCGACAGGTGATGGTGCAATCCGCCGTCGACCACCAGATAGCGGTGGCCGCGTGATACCTTCTTGTCGATCACGCGGCTGACATAAATGCCGGCTTCGCCGACCAGATAACGGCCGAGTTCGATCACGATCGCGGCACCCTGCAACTGTTCCCGCACCGCCGGCAGCCTGGCTGCCAGATTGGCTGCCACCGGCGCCAGATCAAGCCGTGATTCGCCGGGGAAATAGGGGATGCCGAAGCCGCCGCCAATATTCAGTGTTTTCACCGGCGACGGCGCATGTTGCGCCAGCCGCAACGCCAGTTCGAAAGTCAGGTCGTGCGCTTCGATCAACGCTTCCGGCTTGAGGTTCTGCGAGCCGCTGAAAATATGGAAACCTTCGAACGCCAGCCCCAGTTGCTTGACCAGCGCCAAGGCCTGCGGCACCTGTTCGGCGTCGATGCCAAACTGCTTGGGCCCGCCGCCCATTTTCATGCCGGATGATTTCAGCTCGAAGTCAGGATTGACGCGGATCGCTACTTTCGGCGTCAGGCCAAGGGTATTGCCGATCTGCGCCAGTCGTTGCAGCTCGGTTATCGATTCGACATTGATGATGATGCCGGCAGCCACGGCCTGGGTCAGCTCGGTCTCGTTCTTGCCCGGCCCGGCGAAGCTGATATTGGCGGGATTCATGCCGCTATCCAGCGCCACGCGCAATTCGCGGCCGGACGCCACGTCCAGCCCGTCGACCAGTCCGGCCATGTGTTGCACCACTGCTGGCATCGGGTTGGCCTTCATCGCGTAATGCAGCTCGATACCGGCCGGCAGCGTGGCGCGCAGTTCGGCGATGCGCTGGCTCAATAGCTGCCGGTCGTAGGCGTAAAACGGCGTCTGGCCGACACGCGCGACCAGCCGGCTGACAGGGATGCCGCCAATCTGCAATTCGCCATCAACAACGGGAAACAGGATCGGTGCGTGGGTGGGTTTGGTGCTCATTCAGCTTGCTCGAAAATATGGGCCAGCTCGCCGGCCAGCTGTTTGCGGTCGATTTTGCCGTTCGGATTGCGCGGCAGGCTGCCGCTACGTACATCGACATGGTGTGGCACCATGAACGACGGCAGGTGTTTCCTGCAATGGGCGATCACTGCTGCCGGATCGACGCTGGCGCCGGGTTTGGCGCTGGCCACCACCACAATCGCCTGGCCCAGCTGCGGATGGGCAATACCGAACGCGGCGCATTCGCCCACCTGATCGGTGCCGTAGACCACTTCTTCGACTTCGGTCGGGCTGACGCGATAACCGGAGGTCTTGATCATTTCGTCGCGGCGGCTGATGAAATACAGGTAGCCGTCTTCGTCCATCCGCACCGTGTCGCCGGACCAGACCGCCACTTCCGGCATCACCAGCCCGGACTGGCGCGCCTGGATCACCTTGAAACGTTCGGCGGTTTTGGCCGGGTCGTTCCAGTAACCCAGCGACACATGTACGCCACGATGCACCAGCTCACCCGGTTCGTTCGGCGCACACACACTGCCGTCTTCGCGCAGCACCATGATTTCGGCGTTGGGGATGGCCTTGCCCATCGAATCGGGTCGCGCATTGGCCTGATCCGGCGGCAGATAGGTGGAGCGGAACGCCTCGGTCAGGCCGTACATCAGATACGGTTTGGCGTTCGGCAATGCCTGGCGCAAGGCGGCGAGCGTTGCCGACGGCATGTGGCCGCCGGAATTGGTGAAATAACGCAGGCTATGCGCCGCTTCTGCCGGCCAGTTCAGCTGTGCCAGCTGCACCCACAGCGGCGGCACGCAGGCCAGGCCGGTGATTTGTTCGCGAGCACAGGCGTTGACGATGTCGCGTGGCAGCAGGTAGTTGAGCAGTACGGCGGTCGCACCCTTGAGGAACGCGGTGGTCAGCTGGTTCATGCCGTAGTCGAACGACAGCGGCAATACCGCCAGCAAGCGGCCATTGCTGTCGATTTGCAGGTATTAGGCCACCGATTCGGCGCCGGCGACGATATTGCGGTGCGACAGCACCACACCCTTGGGTTTGCCGGTGCTGCCAGAGGTATACAGGATTGCCGCCATGTCGCCGTCGATACAACGGTGGGGGGCTGCCGGAGGGCTGGCGAGCAGCGTTTGCCAGTCGAGCAGCTGCACCCCGGCAATCGGCGCGGTATCCGGCTTCAGGTCGATCACCACCACCGTTTTCAGATCGTGGCAGTCGCCCAGCGCGTCGCGCAGTGTCGCCAGCCGCTCGTTCGAGGTCAGCAGCACCCGCACATTGCAGTCCTGCAGGATGTAGGCGACCTGTTCCGCTTTCAGCAGCGGGTTGACTGGCACGTACACGCCGCCGGCTGCAGCGGCACCGAACATGCCTGTTACTGCTTCGAAGCGTTTTTCGAGATAAATTGCCACCCGCTCCGATTTCGCCAGCCCGAGGCCAAGCAGGCCGCTGGCAAAGGCACGGGTGTCGTTATGTAAATCGCCATAGCTCCGGCAATGCCCCTGGTTGCGCAGGGCAATGGCATCCGGGTTGCGTTCTGCGGCAGCTTGGATCAGATCGGAAACGAGTGCAGGCATGAATGTCAGTGATTATTAGTCAGTAGTTGGCGAAAGTGGATCGCGGTTGTCTGCGGGCCTGAAACGCCTGAGCCATTTGCTGCCAAAGTGGCGGGCGGCTCCCAGTAATCCGTTCAAGCTGCGGGGGTTGAAGGCGAGAATGCTCCATCGCTCGATTCGTCGTGACATCCAGTCGCGCTTGTATGGATCGTCCCCCATCAGGTAGTCGACCAATTTCACCTTGTCCACGTCGATGACATATTCCATCAGCAGTGCGGTAAGAATTGATCCGACTGACAGTTTACCAAATTGTTTGTCATACGCCAGCTTGTAGATGAGCGCCTGTTGCTGGTGAACAATCCATATCTGCGCCGCTGCAGGTTGGCCGTCTACATAAGCCAGTGCGGCGCGCAGCCAGCCCTGCCGGGCGCAGGTGCGTATCAGTCCGGGCATGAATTCCGGATAGGGCTCGGGTTGTTTCCAGCTTGCATTGTAAATGCGGGTGTAGTCTTGAATAAGACGATCAATGCCTTCGTGTCCGTTGATGACCTCAAACTGTACATTGCCTGTCTTGAGCAGCAGTTGTTTCTTGCGCGTGAGTGTGTTGCGCAGTCTGGATGGCAGGCTCGTGAAATACTCGGCATAACTGCGGCCGGCAACATCCAGCTGCCAGTCGCCAAAATCGGGCTGTGTATCCACCCACCAGCCGTAATGGCGCAGAGCCTGAATCATGAGCACAAAGCCCGGGCATTCAAGATCGAGCGCACGCAGGTCCAGTATGTCTGGCCGCATCTGTCGCAGTGGCTGGAACAATTGCTTGAAGAGCTCAAAATCAGGGGTTCCGCGAAGGACGGGGCCGAACAGACAGCTGTAATAGTTGTGGATGCCCGACAATATCCGGCGGCCTGAAGCGTCAGGCATGAGCTGGGCAGGTAGAACCACCCCTGCGGTATCACTTGCAGCACTCAGAAAAAACAGCTCTGCGCGCGAATCCTGTACCGTGGCCAGATAGTTTTCATACCATGCCCGGCTATGAAATATGCTTTGCGCGGCACCGGCATCAAGTGTCGCCAGGGTGGTTGCGGGTAGTCCGGACAGCGAGAGAGACAATCGGCCGAGGCTCATAGGTAATGTTAAAGGGGTCTAATGTGCCGCATGGTGCGGCTGCATCCGCTTGCACTGTAGCTTAATGGTAAATGATATTCCATGGTTGCCCTGCGGGATTATCCTGGCTTTTGCGTTCCATGTTTGTGAATATCCTGCCCGCCTGCTGGTACAATTCACCACCATTGATTAATCATTGCGCAGCGTTTACCCGTTGCGCTGTGCTGGAGAGTTTTTATTCATGTCATCGCTTGCTGCCATCAAGGCAATTCTGGCCGACACCCTGCAGTTGGGGAGCCGTGTCGACGCTTTCAGTCTCGACACGCCCTTGCTGGGTAGTATTCCCGAGCTGGATTCGATTGCCGTAATCAATCTGATTACTGCGCTGGAAGAACAGTTCGGCTTTACCGTTGCCGATGATGAAATCAGCGCTGATACCTTCGCGTCGGTAGGGAGCCTGGTTGCCTTTGTCGATGCAAAATCCGCTGTCTGACTGACAGTTTCAGCGCTCTTGGAACCCTTCTTTCTTGCCACTGATAGCGGCCGTCGCTTCTGCGTGTTTTATCCTCCCGCGGTTGCCGTGAGGGGTATTGTCGTTTATGCCCATCCCTGGGCCGAAGAAATGAACAAGTCCCGGCGGATGGCTGCAGAAATGGCACGGCAAATGGCCCGCTCAGGGTTTGCCGTGCTGCAGCTTGACCTTGCGGGCTGTGGCGACAGCGATGGTGACTTTGCCGACGCCAGCTGGGATGCCTGGCTCGAAGACATCGACCGTGCTGCTGCCTGGTTGCAGCAACGATATCCGGCAGCGCCATTGCTGCTTTGGGGATTGCGGGTTGGCGCATTGCTGGCAGTGGAATATGCGGCTGCTCACCACAACTGTTCGCGCGTGCTGTTATGGTCGCCGGTATTGAATGGCGAGCAGTTTCTTACCCAGTTTCTGCGTTTGCGTGTGGCCAATCAAATGCTGGCCGGCAATCAGCAAGAGGGAGGGACGCAGCAATTGTTGCAGCAATTGCAGGCCGGGGAGGGGGTTGAAGTGGCCGGCTACACGCTGGCGCCGGCGTTGGCGCTACCGCTGGCTCAGCGCAAGCTGGGGGCTTTTGCGAGAGCGGGGCTGCAGATCGAATGGTTTGAGCTGTTGTCCAGCGCAGAACGCCCATTGCCACCCGTTGTGGAAAAAGTGGCTCAAGACTGGCGCGAGCATCAAAGCCAGGTCAACGTACACAAGCTGGTTGGCGAAGCGTTCTGGAATACACAGGAAATTACGGTTGTACCCGCATTGTGGCAGCGTAGCCTGCAGGCCCTGGTGAGCGCTGATGTCATTTAGCGAATCCACCTTTGTGTTCGACAGCCATGGCCAGGACTTGCCTGCCATCATTTCTTCGCCAGCCGCGGCAGGTGTCACGGGGGTGGTGGTGGTGGTGGGCGGGCCGCAATACCGGGTTGGCAGTCATCGGCAGTTTGTCTTGCTGGCGCGTTCACTGGCGGCCGCCGGCATTCCGGCCATGCGTTTTGATAGTGGCGGGATGGGAGACGCAAGCGGGCCGTTGCTGAACTTTGAGCAGATCGAGGCCAACATCGCCTCGGCCATAGACGCTTTTTTAGCCCGGCAGCCCGGCTTGCAGAATGTGGTGTTGTGGGGGCTGTGTGACGCCGCTTCCGCTTGCCTGTTTTATGCCTGGCGCGATCCGCGCGTGTCTGGCCTCATCTTGCTTAATCCCTGGGTGCGGACTGACGCAGGACTGGCACAAGCCTATGTCAAACACTATTACCGTCAACGGCTGCTAAGCCGGGAATTCTGGGGCAAATTGATTGGCGGTGGCGTGGATGTGCGCGGTGCTGTGAGGGGATTTCTCGCCAAATTGCGCCAATCGCGTCAGGCGGAGAATCACGTGCCTGCCGGGCCATCGGAGGTTGAGCGTGACGCGAGTTTGCCACTGCCGCAACGCATGTTGCGTGGTATGCAGCGTTTTTCCGGTCGAGTGTTGCTCATTCTGTCTGGTGACGATCTGACTGCGGCTGAATTTCGCAATCTGGTCGACGCCTCACCCGAATGGCAACAACAGTTGCATGCAGCGCGCGTGCAGGTAAACGAATTGAAACAGGCCAGCCATACGTTTTCGAGCCGTCATTGGCGCGAGCAGGTTGAGCGATGGACTATAGACTGGGTCAAGCAATGAACAAGCGGGTTTTGCTGATTGCCTATCACTATCCGCCACTGCGTGGCTCCAGCGGTATTCAGCGGGCATTGCGTTTTTCGCAGTACCTGCAGGATTTCGGATGGGAGCCTATTGTGCTGACTGCACATCCGCGAGCCTACCAGGACAAATCTGACGATCTGCTGGCCGATGTGCCTCCCGGTGTGATCGTCGAACGCGCCTTTGCGCTGGATACCTCCAGACACCTGTCGCTTGGCGGTCGATACCCGCGTTCGCTGGCAACGCCGGATCGCTGGATGAGCTGGTGGTTTGGTGCTGTGCCGGCGGGGTTGAGACTGATCCGCAAATACAAACCAGCAGCGATCTGGTCGACCTACCCGATTGCAACTGCCCACAGGATTGGCGCTACGCTGAACAGGCTGACCGGCCTGCCTTGGATTGCCGATTTCCGCGACCCGATGGCGCAGGAAGGTTATCCGACTGACCCCGCCATTTGGGCTGCCTTCAAGCGTATCGAAATGCAAGCCATTGCCCAGGCACGCTTTGTGACGTTTACCTCTCCAGGTGCAATTCGTACCTATCGTGCCAATTATCCTGATTTGGCTTTGGACAAGCTGGTGTTGCTGGAGAACGGTTACGATGAGGACGCATTTGCCATGGCCAGCTGCAAGGCTGTTCCTGCTGCGCCATCCGGGCGGATTGTGTTGCTGCACAGCGGCATAGTGTATTCTTCAGAACGCGATCCGAGCCATCTGTTTGCCGCAATGCGGCAACTGAAGCAATCCGCACATCCATTGGCCGACCGGCTGTTGCTGCGGTTGCGTGCAACCGGCAACGATACGCTGTTGCAATCTATGATTGCAGAGGCCGGAATAGGCGATATGGTCGAGTTGCTGCCGGCGATTCCATATGCTGACGCCTTGGCGGAAATGATGTCGGTTGATGCGTTATTGGTTTTGCAGGCGGCAAACTGCAACGGTCAGATACCCGCAAAAGCGTACGAGTACCTGCGTGCACAACAGCCTTTGCTCGCACTGACTGATCCAGCAGGGGATACTGCGGATGTGATTCGCCGTGCGGGTATCGACACCATTGCGCCGCTTGATAATACCGATGCTATTGTGGCGGCATTGGGGACCTTCCTGATGTCGGTGGATAACGCTACTGCGCCACTGGCCGATGCGCAGGTACTAAAGAATGCATCGCGCCGCGGTCGTACCGGGCAGCTTGCGAGATTGCTGGAGGCTGCCGTGGTGAGCAATTCAAACTCTGGCAATTGAGGCGGACTTATGAGCAAGTTATGGTTTTTTGTGTATGCCTGGTTTCTTGCAGCGCCGGTAATGGCTGCGGAGGCGACTCCAGGCGAGTGTCCCATGACTTCCCTGCGTACCGGCGGTGCCAAGCATTTTGATTATTACAATCCTAAAGATCGTCAAGACTATGCGCCATTGGTAAATCGGCATTTTACTTATAGTGTCGAGAGTCTGACCAAAGGGGTTACCGGCCCCCTCGCATTGGAGATCGAGTCCACCGTTGCTTCAATTCCAAACCATCCCCGCGCGTTGCAATCAATGATTCGCTTGGCTATCCGGGAAAAAACGGACCGACCCCCTCCCGCCAAATATAGTGTTACCTGCCATCTGAATCGAGGTATTCACTATTTTCCGAATGATCTGACCCTGCGTATGTTGAAGGGCCAGTATCTGTCGTTACAGGGTAAGCCTGGGGATGCGCTGGATGTTTTACTCGAAGCAGAAAAACTGGCTCCGGGCGAGCCTAATCTGGCATATAACATTGGCTTGTTGCAGCTCGAGTTGAAGCGCTATGACAAAGCACTGGAATATGCACATATTGCCTATCAGGCAGGCTTTCCACTGCCGGGCTTGCGTGAAAAGTTGAAACGTGCGGAGCGTTGGAGCGAACCGCCACTGCCAAAGGATACCGGCTCCAAGCCTGTCCCTCCCCTGCCTGACCCTGGCATCAGCGCTTCGCCGGCCAAATCCGGCCCGGACGCCGGTTCTATACCGTTGCCAATGTCGCCATCCTCCGGTGATGCGACGGTTCCCGCCAAGCCTTAGGTTATCCTGTGTCGCGGCTGGCGATGATGGGCTTGGTGTGCTTGGCGTCAATATCAAGTGCCGCAGAATTCACCGCAGACCCTACTGACTATCTCTCCAAATTGCAGAAATTGAAGCCCGGTGACGAATTATTGCTGGCTCCCGGTGTTTATCATGCAGGCCTACCCTTACATCGCTTGATGGGGACTGCTGAGCAGCCAGTCGTTATTCGTAGCAGCCGTCCTGGCGGGGCTCGCTTTATCGCCAGTGCGCGCCGCAATACCGTCAGCATTGTCGATTCAGCTCACATTCACGTGAGTGATCTGCTGCTGGATGGTGCCGGGCAGCCGGCAGATGCCGTACGGGCAGAAGGGTACGCCCGGTTCGCTCATCACATCACGCTGGAAAACCTGCTGATCGTCAACCATGGCCTGGGCCAGGCTTTTGTCGGTATTTCAACCAAATGTCCGGCGTGGGGCTGGGTGATTCGCGGTAATCGCATCATTGGTGCCGGTACTGGCATGTATCTGGGCAACTCGGACGGCCGCGCTCCTTTTGTTGCCGGGGTGATCGAGCATAACCTGATTGTTGCTTCGACCGGTTACAACCTGCAGATCAAACACCAGGCTGTTCGGCCTGATTTGCCCGGGTTGCCGCAGGCTGCGAGTCGTACGTTGATCCGGCACAATGTGCTGATCAAGGGCGCCAACAGCAGCCGCGGAAAGGATGCCAGGCCCAGCCTGCTGGTTGGCCACTGGCCGCTGCAGGGCGCGGGCAAGGACGATGTGTACGAAATATACGGCAATTTTTTCTACCAGAACCCCGGCGAGGCCCTGTTTCAGGGTGAAGGCAATCTGGCGTTTTATAACAATCTGCTGGTCAATGATTTTGGTGATGCGCTGAATATCCAGCCACACAATGATGTGCCGCGGAAGATTTACCTGTTTCACAATACGCTGCTGGCCCGGGAAAGCGGTATCAGGATTCGTACCGGTCTGTCTGAGCCAGAGGCGCTGCATGTTGTAGCCAACGCCGTTTATGCCGCGCAGCCGTTGACCGGCGTTGAGCCTGTTCACAATCTGATCGCCGCCCGCAAGGATGCCAGGAGCTATCTGAAAGCGCCGGATGTGCGTCTGGATCGGCTATCGCTTGAGCCGCAGGCCGGGCGTTTGCAAATGGCGACTGCCAACTTCAACTGGATGAACCAGTTTACCGACGCCGAGTGTGATTTTGACGGGCGGCGGCTCGGTTTTGCCTATTACGGCGCCTACGCCAAACCAGCGCTTTGGCAGCTCAAGCCGGATATCAAGCCGGCCATGCGGCAACACTGACAATCATGACTATTGCTACCCGTTCCGGTCATGCCAACCCTTCCATGCCGATGTGGTGGCTGGCATTGGCGTATCTGTTGTTTGTTGTGTATGGCAGCCTGGTTCCCCTGCAATTAAGGGATCTGGCGTTTGCCGATGCCTGGACGCGTTACTGGTCGCTGGCGGAACAGCATGCATTGCGCACCTCAAGCGTTGATTGGGCGGTGAACATCGTGCTTTATGTTCCGCTGGGTTTTTTCTGGCTGGGCGTGTTCTGGCATCGCTGGCGGCTTGGCGCAAGGCTTGCGGCGTCTGGTCTGGTATTGTTGCTGGGCATGCTGGTCAGTGGCAGCATCGAATTTACCCAGCTCTACGTTCCTGCGCGTACCAGTTCATTTAACGACATCGTCGCCAATACGCTCGGTTCGGCGCTGGGTGTGCTGGCCTGGTGGCTGTTTGGCCGGAATATAAGCGACTGGCTGGGCAGCCTGCATGGCGGCATCGGGCGAGCACATCTGCTGCAGAAATGGGTGCTGGCCTATTTGCTGCTGCTGTGTGGATACAACCTGATGCCGCTGGATCTCTCTGTCAGCCCGGTCGAGATTTATCATAAATGGCGTGCCGGCATGGTGCGAATTGTGCCATTCACACAGATGCCGACGGATGTGCTGCTGCTGTTGTATGCCAGCCTGAGTGAAATCGTATTGTGGGCAATCCCGGCATGGCTGGCACAGCGCAGTGGTCGCTATCCGGCCAGGCAGATTGTTGTCGGCCTGACGCTGGCAGCTGCGATGATTGAAACCTTGCAGCTGTTTGTGATGAGCCGTGTCACCGACAGCAGCAGCATTGTATTTGCTGCGCTGGGTGCCGCGCTCGGCTTGTGGTTGGCGCAGCTGGCCGACCGTTGGCTCTCTGGCCCGGAGGCGAGGTTGCGCTTGTCATGCCTCGCCTGGTTATGGGCCTTGGCCGTGCTGGCTGCCCAGTGGTACCCCTACCAGTTTCATGCCGACTGGCATGCTGCCATGCTGGAGATTGACCAGGCATTGGGCAATGCACCGTTGACTGCGTATTACCGCAATTCGGAATTGGGCGCATTGACATCCATGTTGCGGAAGTTGTTGCTGTTTGTACCCCTGGGAATAGTGCTGCGCCTGTTGTTTGCCGGGCAGAGAACAAATATCTGGCGGGTGGCTTTGCCTGTATCGATGCTGGCCCTGCTGGTGGAGCTCGGGCAGGCACTTCAGCCCGGCCGGGTGGGCGATATCGCCGATCTGTTGTTGCAGTGCATGGGCGCGGCGGCAGGCTGGTGGTTATGTGGTGTTCTGCAGGCGGCAGAGCCAGAGCCGTCATCGTCCAAACCCATCCCTCCGGTTCGTCGTGCCGTATCCAGGGCAAGCCAATCGCAAGGCCTGACTGGCGGTATCTGGCCCTGGTTGATGATTGCGGCAACAAGTCTGACGCTGGTCAGCATCGGTGCCGTACTGCCGCGCCTGTCCGGGCTTCCCTATAACGTTCGCGAGCTGATTGTTGCCGATGCGCCGTTACGCTCGTCTTTCCTCTTGTGTCTGGCCGCATATTGGATAGCCGTTGTGCCGCTGCTTGCCAGCGCGCTACTGTTACGGCGCCGTGGCTGGCTCTCCAGCATGTTGCTGTGGCCGTTGTTGCATGGCACTGGCGCGTTTTTCCTGTTGTGGTTTGCCGTGCCGCAGGAGGCACTGGATGATGTGCTGGGCTCGCCGGTGCTGGGCTGGCCCTGGCAATGGGAGCGCCTGGCGCGTTTTATCGGCCTCTTCGCCGTCTGGTCAGTATGGCTGACCGGAGCTTTACTGCTGGCAGGGCGAAAACGGCTGCTGCTGGACCGTCGGGCAAGCGCTTTCTGGTGCATCACGGCGTTGTTATGGTTGCCACTGGCGTATTGGGCGGTGGTGTTAGAGGCGGCGACCGATAATCTGGTCGAGTTGATGGCCGGTAGTGGCGCCTTGTGGGCCGCTGCAATCCTGGCGCTGGCGCTGGCGGTATTTCTGATTGCAGTAGCCCTGGCCGGGCGCTGGCTGGTAGGCCGTCCTTCGCGACGCGGGTGGTCTGTGTTTGCTCTGTTGCTGGCGTTGCCGCCGGTGTACCTACTGGTCTGGTTGGGTAGCGAGGCCCGCTTGGTCAAGTATCAGCAGGTTTTTTCTGCCTTGCAGTTTCTGCTGAGCAGTGATCGCCGACATTATCTCGATCCCTCGCTGTTGTGGATGCGATTTGCCCTCGCCTATTGCGTTGTGGCGCTTGGTTTGTTGCTGCTGCAATTGCCGTTCTGGAAATTGTGCTGCCTGCATGCCGACCGGCTTGCCAGGGCTGCGCGGGCGCAACGAGAGGCTCTACGTCAGGGCCGGATTGATCACCCCGGTGCGGCTTGATTCGGCAATCCGGCTGACCTGTATCTACTCCATCACACCGCTATCCCGCAGCAGCGCACGGATGAAATTCGACGGAATCGCATAGGTGATGCCGGATGGCTGGGTGATGGCGCTTTCCTTGGTGGACTTGACGTAGACCGCATCGATAATGCCGTAGACCTTGCCGCTTTCCGGATCGTACAGCGCACTGCCGCTATTGCCGGGGTAGGCGGTGGCATCCAGCTGGATGATGTTGAACGGATCGCGCAGGCGTTTCACCATTTTTACATCCAGTTGTTGACCGCGCAGCGCCGGGAGCACAACCGGGCCGACCGACGACACCATGCCCCGGTGCGTCACCAGCTGCTGTAGTGCCATACCGATCGGAAAGCCGGTAAATGCCACACTCTGGCCTTCTTGCAGTGTATCCGAGTCTGCCAGCGCCAGTGCCGGTATCGGGTCGCCTTCCAGCTTCAGCAGGGCGATATCGTGGGTCTGGTCGATCCTGACGATTTTTGCATAGCGGAACCTCTTCAGTGGCCCCTGAATCATCATGACGCCAACGCGCTCTTGCTTGTCATGATCGAGAACACCGGGGATGACGTGGGCATTGGTGATGATGTAAAGGCCGTTGGCAACGGCAAAACCGCTGCCCAGCAGGTTGATCGGCGGTGTGCGGGTTGGCACTTCGGTGCCGACTGCCACCACTGATGGTTTGATCGCCGGCAACGCCGGAACCAGGTTGCCGGCAAAGGCAATACGGGTGGCCAGTGTCAATATGAGCGGAACAACAATCCTGAACAGGCGCATGACCAGCTTTCTATCGGAACGGGGTGGCCAAGTATAGCGGTGTCTGCGCTATTTTCGGAGTGTTCCGCAGTCAACAAAACGTCATCTGTACGTCATCTGCGCTACATATTGGCAAATTAACGTTACACCTCATCAACAATGACGAGGTGGATGACAATGCTGCAACTTCAGGCAGATTCCCAGCAGACGGTAGCGCGCAAGCTGAGTGTGGCGCTGGCCGAGAACAACGGGCAGATTCGCGAGGCGCAAAAGCTGCGTTATCGGGTATTTGTTGATGAGATGGGGGCGCGCCTGAACTCGCCGGAAGCGGGGCTGGATATCGATATTTTCGACGCCTGGTGTGACCATCTGCTGGTGCGTGATGATGTGACCAATGAGGTGGTGGGTACTTACCGCATCCTGCCGCCACATCAGGCCAAGCGTATCGGCAGCCTGTATTCCGAATCCGAGTTTGATCTGACGCGCCTGGCCAACCTGCGCCCGCGCATGGTTGAGGTGGGGCGCTCCTGCGTGCATCCGGATTATCGCAATGGCGGCACCATCACCCTGCTGTGGGCGGGTTTGGCCGAATACATGCTGAAAAATGGCTACGACTATCTGATCGGTTGCGCCAGCATCTCCATGGCTGATGGCGGCCATGCCGCTGCCAGCATTTACCGTCAGGTGGGCGAAAAACATCAGGGGCCGAT
>JACCDG010587417.1_pt1 | contig 18439 bp, 13 predicted proteins | sample 7442471 | NCBI WGS metagenome assembly JACCDG01 (sample SAMN15323444, study PRJNA562643) | freshwater metagenome | isolation source: river surface water | place: USA:Blue River Watershed | collected 2017-08-17 | reverse complement strand
CTTGGCCTGGATGGCGGCAAACAAAATGCGCTCTTCCTCGCTGCCGGGGTTGGCCAGCACCGAGGCGTCTTTTTCTGCACGCTGGCCCAGGTGCATCAGCAGCGTGGCGTCGCCGCCGTCGTCCAGGATCATGTTCGGGCCTTCGCCTTCGCTGCCCTTGGCGCCGAATTCAAAGATGCGGTGGGTGTAGTCCCAGTACTGCTCCAGCGTCTCGCCCTTGATGGCGAACACCGGCGTGCCGCGCGCGGCAATGGCGGCTGCAGCGTGGTCTTGCGTCGAGAAAATGTTGCAAGACGCCCAGCGCACTTGCGCGCCCAGGGCCTGCAGGGTCTCGATCAGCACGGCGGTCTGGATCGTCATGTGCAGCGAACCGGTGATGCGCGCGCCCTTGAGCGGCTGCTTGGCCGCGAACTCTTCGCGGATGGCCATGAGGCCGGGCATTTCGGTCTCGGCGATCTTGATTTCTTTGCGGCCCCAGTCGGCCAAGCCGATGTCGGCGATCACGCAGTCGGCGTTGACGGCGGTTTTGAGAGGTGCATTCATGTGTGCGCTCCAGATTCAATGGTCTTTGAGCCACTGGCGGATGCGACAAGCTGGAATGGGGCTCACCGCACTGGACCAGTGGATGAGCGTCGTTGCGAATGGATGGGTTCCGAGCCTCACGCCTGCTGCCAGCCGGGGCTGGTGGGCGCTGCAACGCTCCTCGGAATGAAGCGAATTATACAGAGAGCCCGGTAAAATCGCTGACATCTACCGTCTGCGCCCGCAGACCCTTGCCTCCAGGATTCCCTTGTGACTTACGCCAATGAGACCCGGCGCCGCCGGACCTTTGCCATCATTTCCCACCCCGACGCCGGTAAAACCACGCTGACGGAAAAGCTGCTGCTGTTCTCCGGTGCGATCCAGATCGCCGGTTCGGTCAAGGCCCGCAAGGCCTCGCGCCATGCGACGTCGGACTGGATGGAAATCGAAAAACAGCGCGGCATCTCGGTGGCCTCGTCGGTGATGCAGATGCTCTACCGCGACCACGTCATCAACCTGCTCGACACCCCGGGCCACAAAGACTTCAGCGAAGACACCTACCGCGTGCTCACGGCCGTGGACTCGGCCCTGATGGTGATCGACGCGGCCAACGGTGTGGAAGCCCAGACCCGTCGCCTGATCGAGGTTTGCCGCCAGCGCGACACGCCCATCATCACTTTTGTGAACAAGATGGACCGCGAGGTGCGTGACCCGCTGGACATTCTGGACGAAGTCGAGCGCGAACTGGGCATGCCTTGCGTGCCCATGACCTGGCCGGTGGGCCAGGGCAAGAGCTTTGGTGGCATCGTCAACCTGCGCACCCAAGCCATGACGGTGTTCGAGTCGGGCAGCGAGCGCCGCCCGCAGGACTTCGAGACCATTCCCCTGAGTGAGCAAGCCAGGCTGGCTGAACGCTTTGGCAACGAGTGGCAAACCGCCATGGACAGCATGGAGCTGGCCACTGGCGCTTCGCCCGCGTTCGACCACGAAGCCTTTCTGGCGGGCAAGCAAACGCCCGTGTTCTTCGGCTCCGGCGTAAACAATTTCGGTGTCATGGAAGTGCTGGATGCGCTGGTCGATCTGGCGCCCTCGCCACGCCCGCGCAAAAGCTCGCTGCTCGTCAACAAGCAGCCGGTCGAAAAAACCATCGAACCCGAAGACGCCGCGTTTTCGGGCGTGGTCTTCAAGGTGCAGGCCAATATGGACGCCAACCATCGCGACCGCATCGCCTTTGTACGCATGGCTTCAGGCAAATACACCCCGGGCATGAAGCTCAAGGTGCAGCGCACCGGCAAGGAACTGCGCCCCACCAGCGTGGTGACTTTCCTCTCGCAACGCCGCGAGGCGGTCGATGAAGCCTATGCGGGCGACATCATCGGTTTCACCACCCATGGCGGCGTGCAGCTGGGCGACACCATCACCGATGGCGCCAACCTGCAGTTCACCGGCCTGCCCTTCTTCGCGCCCGAACTCTTCATGACCGTGATCCTGAAGAACCCGCTGCGCACCAAACAGCTGCAGCAGGGCCTGGACCAACTCGGCGAAGAAGGCGCCATCCAGGTCTTCAAGCCCGAAGTCGGCGGCCCGATGCTGCTGGGCGCGGTCGGTCAGCTGCAGTTTGAAGTGGTGCAGCACCGCCTGAAAACCGAATACGACTGCGATGTGCGTCTGGAAGGCTGCCAATACACCAGCGCGCGCTGGATCACGGCAGACAACGCCCAGGACCTGCGCGAGTTCACCAGCACTTACCCACAGCGTCTGGCACTGGATGCGGCAGGCACGCTAGCGTATTTGTGCACCAGCCCCTACGACGTGCGGCTGGCGCAAGAACGCTTTCCGAAAATCCACTTCCACCCGCTGCGCGAGCATGCAGGTCTGGCACTGGGATCGGCCCACTGACGCCGATGCGCCCTCTGGCCGACTGGCACCCCGGCAGGATCGTTGGCGTCTTCACCGACATCGACGACACCTTGACCACCCGCGGCGCGATCACACCCGATGCGCTGCAAGCCCTGGCCGATCTGAAAGCCGCGGGTCTGCACGTGGTTGCGATCACTGGGCGACCGGTGGGCTGGAGCGAGCCATTTGCCCAGAGCTGGCCTGTGGACGCCATCGTGGCGGAAAACGGTGCGGTCGCGCTGGTCCATGCCGAAGGCCAACCGGTGCGCAAGATTTACCAGCAGGGCACTGCCACCCGCAAAGCGAACTTCATACGCATGCAGCAGGTGCTCTCGCGCATCGAGCGCGAGGTGCCAGGTGCCTGCCGAGCAAGAGACAGCAACGGGCGTGAGACCGACATCGCCATCGACCACAGCGAATTCACACATCTGCCTCAGGCGCAGATCAATGCGGTGGGCCACCTGCTGCAATCCGAAGGCATGACCGCCACTGTCAGCAGCATCCACATCAACGGCTGGTATGGCGACCATGACAAGTTCGCAGGCGCGCGCTGGATCGTGCGCGAACTCTGGAGCCGTGACCTGCTGGCCGAACTGGACCACTGGGTTTATGCGGGCGACTCGACCAACGACCAGGTCATGTTCCGGCACTTTGAACACAGCGTGGGCGTGGCCAATATCCGCAACTTTGAGGCGCAACTCACGCACCCGCCGCGCTACATCGCGCAAGCCGAACGCGGCGCGGGCTTTGCTGAAGTGGCAAGACATCTGCTCAAGGGGAACGCATGACCGCACAACTCATCCATTGGCAGGACGATGACCAAGCGCGCAGCGCCCGCTGGCAGGCCGACAACGGCGCACGCCTGCCCAGCCGCGTGCAGACCGTGCGCGAGATGGACGCTGACACCGCCTACAAATTGGCCAGTGCGGGCACCGGCCTGCTCTGGCGAGGTGACTTCCAACACGCGCACCAACTGTTGCAAGCCATGTCGGCCCGCATGGATGCCGCCGCAGCCCGCAAGAAAACACCGCCCGCGGCCACCGCACTCGAAGGCTTTGAGCAGCACCGCAAGGCGCAAGCCCTGCGCGTGCGGATTCTGGGCCAGCTGCTGGTGGAAGTGGGAGCTGATTACCGCATCGCCCTTAAACGCGCGCCCGATGTGCTGCAGGCCTGCACCGAAGCCTGGGGCCCGCCCGACGGACAAAGCCGCGTACTGTCGCTGCGCAGCCTGCAGGGCCTGATCGGCGCGTACGAATGGCGCAAAAAGGGCGTCCCGATGGCGGCACTGGGCGGTGCGCACATCCATCCGCACCATGGCGTGTTTTCGCCGGTGCGGGGTGAATACGTGGATCTGGTTGCACAAGCGCCCTTGCCTGCCGCACTGCAGTCCTGCCCTGTGGCCTTTGAGCTGGGCGTGGGCACCGGCGTGCTGTCGGCCGTGCTGGCGCGACGGGGCGTGCCCCGTGTGGTGGCGACCGACCTGTCACCGCGCGCTCTGGCTTGCTCCCGCGACAACCTGCAGCGCCTGGGCCTGCAAGATCAGGTAGAACTGCTGCAGACCGACCTTTACCCGCCCGGCCAGGCCGCGCTGGTGGTTTGCAACCCGCCGTGGCTGCCCGGCAAACCCCATTCAGCACTCGACCAGGCGATTTACGACGAAGACAGCGGCATGCTGCGCGGTTTTCTTTCAGGCTTGGCCGCGCACCTGTGCGAAGGCGGTGAAGGCTGGCTGATCCTGTCGGACCTGGCCGAACACCTGGGCCTGCGCTCGCGCGAAGAACTGCTGGGCTGGATGGCCCATGCAGGCCTGCAGGTGCTCGGCCGCCTGGACACCCGGCCACGCCATGGCAAGTCGCAGGACGCCAGCGACCCGCTGCATGCAGCACGATCCATCGAAGTGACTTCTTTGTGGCGGATTGCTGCCCTTTGAATCACCAACCCATCCAGACATGACGGGCCAGCAAGGCGGCCAGCAACCACATCGTGATGCCAATCAACGCGTCCAGCACCTGCCAGGCGCGTGGACGCGCAAACCAGGGCGCCAGCCAACGGGCGCCAAAGCCCAGCGCGGTAAACCACAGCAGGCTGGCCGAGCTGGCCCCAAGCACGAACCAGCCACGCAGGGCTTCGGGCTGTTGTGCCCCGATGCTGCCCACCAGCAGCACGGTGTCCAGATAAACGTGCGGATTGAGCAAGGTGAAGGCTGCCGCCTGCGCCAGCACGTTCGTCAATCGCAAGGGTGAATCGCCCGAAGCAGCGCTCATGGCGCTGGCCTGCGTTGCACGACGCAGCGCGCGCCAACCGTACATCGCCAAAAAAACCGCCCCAAAAATCGCCAGCGCACGGGTCAACACAGGCTGATCCCCCAGCAAGCGACCCAATCCCAACACCCCGGCGGTGATCAGCAGTGCATCGCTGATGGCGCAAAACGCCACCACCGCGCCCACATGCTCGCGCCGCAGCCCCTGGCGCAACACAAACGCATTCTGTGCACCGATCGCGACGATCAACCCCAGACTCAGGACCAGGCCCTGCACCCACACAGGCCCGGCCTGCTTCACGACGTCAAGAAAGTTCATGCCCCGGAGCTTGCCTGCATAGAAGAATGAAGGCAAACTGTATTTACTTAATTAACATTAGGAAAACTGAATTCATGCTCGACTATGCAGCGCTCTCCGCCCTGGCTGCCGTGGTCCGGGAAGGCAGCTTCGAGCGTGCCGCCCAGGCTCTGCACGTGACACCCTCGGCCATTTCCCAACGCATTCGGCTGTTCGAAGAGCGCATGGGCTGTGCTTTGGTGCTGCGCGGGCAACCGTGCCTGCCCACCGAGGTCGGACGTCGGCTGTGCCAGCATGTGGACCATGTGCGGCTGCTGGAGCAGGACTTGCAGGTTGCCCTGCCTGCCATCGCCACCGATACGCCCACGCGACCGTTATTGCCTATTGCCGTCAATGCCGACAGCCTGGCCACCTGGTTGGCCCCAGCGCTGGCCGACTATGCATCCCAGGCGCCCGTGCTGCTGGACGTAGCGGTGGACGACCAGGCGCACACCGCCCAATGGCTGCGCAGTGGCGCTGTACTGGCCGCCGTCACAGCCACCGCTCAGCCCGCCAGTGGCTGCAACAGCGTGCCCTTGGGCGCGATGAGCTACATCGCTGCAGCCAGCCCCGCCTTTGTCGAGCGGTACTTCGCACATGGCGTGAATGCCGAAAACCTGGCGCAAGCACCGAGTCTGCAGTTCAACGCCAAGGACGACCTGCAGGCCCAATGGGTGCACAAGCTGTGCGGCCGCGTGGTCGAACTGCCGCGCCACACCCTGCCTTCTGCACAGGCTTTTGTCACCGCCGCACGCGCGGGCATGGGCTGGGGCCTGCATCCAGCGGCCTTGATCACGGACGAACTGGCCCGCGGCGAGCTGGTAGAACTGGTCCCCGACAGCCTGCTGCAGGTGCCATTGCACTGGCAACAGGCGCGCGTCGCCTCGCGCATGCTGGAAGGGCTGACCCAGGCGGTGCTGCGCGCCGCACGCACCGCCCTTCAGCAAGACTGAACGCTTCAGGCGCGGGCCAGCACCGGCCCGAGAGCCTTGCCGGTGTGGGTGCCCAGACGTACCAGGTCTTCGGGCGTGCCTGCCGCCACGATGCGCCCGCCCGCATCACCGCCCTCGGGCCCGAGGTCGATGATCCAGTCGGCTTCAGCGATCACGTCCAGATCGTGCTCGATCACCACCACACTGTGCCCGGCGTTGACCAGGCGGTGCAGCACGCGAATGAGCTTGTCCACATCAGCCATGTGCAGACCCACCGTGGGTTCGTCGAGCACATAGAGCGTGTGCGGCGCCTTCTGGCCGCGCTTGCCCACTTCGTCGCGCACCTTGGTCAGTTCGGTCACCAGCTTGATGCGTTGCGCTTCGCCGCCGCTGAGTGTGGGTGAAGGCTGGCCCAGCGTAAGGTAACCCAGACCCACATCCTTGAGCAACTGCAGCGGGTGCGCGATGCTGGGCATGCTGGCGAAGAATTCGACGGCCTCGTCGACTTCCATCTGCAGCACATCACCAATGCTCTTGCCGCGCCAGCTCACGGCCAGCGTTTCGGGGTTGAAGCGGGCGCCGTGGCAAGCCTCGCAAGGCACCTTCACATCGGGCAGGAAGCTCATTTCGATGGTGCGCATGCCCTGGCCTTCGCAACTGTGGCAGCGGCCTTCGCCGGTGTTGAAGCTGAAACGGCCAGGACCATAACCGCGTGCCTTGGCTTCCAGCGTTTCGGCAAACAGTTTGCGGATCGTGTCCCAGAAGCCGATGTAGGTGGCCGGGCAGGAACGCGGCGTCTTGCCAATCGGCGTCTGGTCCACTTCGAGCACGCGGTCGATGGCCTCGAAGCCCTGCACGTCGGTGCAGCCGGTCAGAGGCACGCGCTGGCCTTTGTCCTGTGCGGTGCGGCCCGCTGCGGTGCTGCGTTGCTGAACCAGGGCCTGCACGTTGGTGAGCAGCACGTCGCGGGCCAGCGTGGATTTGCCGGAGCCGCTGACGCCGGTGATGGCCACCAGGCGTTTGAGGGGGACTTCCACATCCACGTCTTGCAGGTTGTGCAGGGTGGCGCCGTTGAGGGTGAGCCAGTGGAGAGCAGCGCTTTGCGCTGCGGCTGCGAGAGGGGCATCGCCGGGCTCCTCATGCTGCGGGGGTACGCAGAAATCGTCACCCGACGATGCCCCTCTCGCAGCCAAATCCACTACCAACCTTCTTGCTTGTAAGGGGTGCTTCATGGCGTGCAACAGGTAGCGGCCCGTTTGCGACTCTTCGGCCTTGGCAATGTCTGCAGCCGTGCCTTCCGCAATCAAGCGTCCACCCCGTTTACCGGCACTCGGACCAATGTCAATGATGTGGTCGGCGCGGCGGATCGTGTCTTCGTCGTGCTCGACCACCACCAACGTGTTGCCTTTATCGCCCAGCTTGTGCAGGGCGTTGAGCAGGATCTGGTTGTCGCGGGCGTGCAGGCCAATCGTCGGCTCGTCCAGCACGTAGCAAACGCCTTGCAGGTTGCTGCCGAGCTGGGCGGCCAGGCGAATGCGCTGCGCTTCGCCGCCCGAGAGCGTGGGCGCGCCACGATCGAGCGTGAGGTAGCCCAGGCCCACTTCTTCGAGGAACTCCAGGCGGCTCTTGATTTCAGGAATGAGGTCGCGGGCAATGTCGGCTTCGCGGCCGGAGAGTTTCAGGGTCTCGACCCAGCGGCGCACATCGCTGACCGACAGGCGGGCGATGTCGGTGATGCGCCAGGCCTGACCTGCGCCATGCAGCTTGACCGCACGGGCCGTGGCATTCAAGCGGGTGCCTTCGCAGCCGGGGCAGGCGGTGTCCACCACATCTTCGACTTCGGGCTCGGCAAAGGTCTGCTCCCGGCCCTTCTCCTTGTCGTCACGTACCGAATCGTCGTAGGCCTTACGCTGTTCCTTGGTCAGCTTGACACCCGTGCCCACGCAGTCCGGGCACCAGCCGTGCTTGCTGTTGTACGAGAACAGGCGCGGATCGAGCTCGGCGTAGGACGTGGCGCAAGCCGGGCAGGCGCGCAGTGTCGAGAAGACGCGGTGCTGGCCGATGCGGGCGGTCGATGCGCCGCTTTGCATTGCTTCTTGCAAGCCATCGAGGTGGCTGAGCACATGGACCACGCCTTTGCCGTGTTCCAGCGCCGTATTCAGCGCCCTGCGCAAAGCGGTTTCCTGCGCGGGCAGCACGTCCAGACTGGCCACTGGCAGTTCGATGGTGTGTTCCTTGAAACGGTCGATGCGCGGAAAACCCTGCGTGGGCAGGAACTCGCCATCGACCCGCAGGTGGGTGTAGCCCCGCGGTCGCGCCCAGTCGGCCAGTTCGGTGTAGACGCCCTTGCGGTTGACCACCAGTGGCGCCAGCAGACCAATGTGCTGGCCCTTGAACTGGATCATGAGCTGCGCGGCGATGCTGTCAGGCGTCTGCGGTTGCACCGCGGTATCGTCGTGAACGCAATGCTGGATGCCGAGCTTGACGTAGAGCAGGCGCAAGAAGTGCCAGACCTCGGTGGTGGTGCCGACGGTGGATTTGCGGCCACCGCGCGACAGGCGCTGCTCAATGGCCACGGTGGGCGGGATGCCGTAGACCGCATCGACCTCGGGGCGGCCTGCAGGCTGCACAATGCTTCGGGCGTACGCGTTGAGGCTTTCCAGATAGCGGCGCTGGCCTTCGTTGAAGAGGATGTCGAATGCGAGCGTCGACTTACCTGAGCCGCTGACGCCCGTGATGACGTTGAACTGGCCACGTGGGATATTGACGCTCAGGTTCTTGAGGTTGTGTTCCTTGGCGTTGACGATCTGAATGGCTTGTGGTTCTTGCTGGCCCCGCGAAGCTAGCCTTGCGCCGGGCTCCTCAGAAGTCGCTGCGCGCCACACATCGTCGCCCGCCGCAAGGCCAGCTTCGCTCTTTTGGACATACCCACCACGCTTTGAAAGCGAGGCTGCGGGGTCGGAGGGCGACGATTTCTGCGTACCCCCGCAGCATGAGGAGTCCTCTGACCCCGCAGCCTCGCCCCCATAGACGCCCAAACGTTCCGCCACTGCCACCGCCTCACCCATCGCCTGCGCATAGTCACGCAGCGCGGCGCCGGTGTGAGAAGTTGGATGCAACCGAACCTCTTCGGGCGTGCCTTCGGCCACCACCAGCCCCCCGCCCTCGCCGCCTTCGGGGCCGAGGTCGATCAGCCAGTCGCTGGCGCGGATGACGTCGAGGTTGTGTTCGATGACGATGAGCGAGTGGCCAGCTTCGAGGAGCTTGCGCAGGGCGCGCATGAGCTTGGCGATGTCGTCGAAGTGCAGGCCAGTGGTCGGCTCGTCGAACAGGAACAAGGTGCCCTTGCGCGCCAGGCTCTGACGGCTGCTGCTGGCACTCTTAGCGGCTTCAGCCAGGAAGCCTGCGAGCTTGAGACGCTGCGCCTCGCCACCCGAGAGCGTGGGCACGGGCTGGCCCAGGCGCACGTATTCGAGGCCCACGTCCACGATGGGCTGCAGGGCGCGGAGGACTTCGCGGTCTTGTGCGAACAGGGCCGCCGCTTCGCTGACGGTGAGTTCGAGGATGTCGGAGACGTTGAGCAGGCGAGGCTCGCCGCCGATGGCTTGGCGTTCGATCTGGATCTCGAGGATTTCGGGGCGATAACGTTTGCCGTCGCAGTCGGGGCAACGCAGGTACACGTCGGAGAGGAACTGCATCTCCACGTGTTCGAAGCCCGAGCCGCCGCAGGTGGGGCAGCGGCCATCGCCGCTGTTGAAGCTGAACTTGCTGGCGGTGTAGCCACGCTGGCGCGACTCAGGCGCGGTGGCAAAAATTTCGCGGATCGCGTCCCAGGCGCCCACATAGCTCACGGGGTTGGAGCGGGCCGTCTTGCCAATCGGCGACTGGTCCACAAACACCACATCGCTCAGATGATCAGCGCCCAACAGACGGTCGTGTGCGCCGGGCGATTCGGTCGCCTTGCCAAAGTGACGCATCAGCGCGGGGGCCAGAACGTCCTGAATGAGAGTGGACTTGCCCGAGCCGCTGACGCCGGTCACGGTCACCAGGCGCTGCAACGGGAAGTCCACGGAGACGTTTTGCAGGTTGTGCTCGCGTGCGCCCTCCAGGATGAGGCGCGGCGTGCTGTCGGTGAGCATGCGTTTGAGGCCCAGACCCACTTGCTTGCGGGCACCCAGGTAAGCCCCCGTGAGCGTGTCGGCTCGACGCAGTTCTTCGGTGGTGCCGTCGAACACGATCTGGCCACCGCGCTCGCCGGGGCCAGGGCCCATGTCGATCATGCGGTCGGCGGCGAACATCACGGCGGGATCGTGCTCAACCACAACCAGCGTGTTGCCCGCGTCGCGCAGGCGCTGCATGGCCTGGGTGATGCGGCTCATGTCGCGCGGGTGCAGGCCGATGCTGGGCTCGTCCAGCACAAACAGGGTGTTGACCAGGCTGGTGCCGAGCGCGGTGGTGAGGTTGATGCGCTGGACTTCGCCACCACTCAGGGTGCGGCTTTGGCGGTCGAGTGTGAGGTAGCCGATGCCGACGTCGCACAGATATTTGAGGCGGGTGGTGATTTCTTCGAGCAGTAGTTGCAGGGCTTTGTGTTCTGCGCTTTCTGCCTCCGTTGACGTCCGGCTTGGAGCGGCTCGGGGGGCGGACTCCTCATGCTGCGGGGGCACGCAGAAATCGTCGCCCGCCCCCCGAGCCGCTCCAAGCCTCTGTGGTAATGCCGTAGCACGATCAGACACCAACGCAAAGAATCGCCGCAGTCGATCCAGTGGCATCAACATCATGTCGTGCAGACTCAGGCCCGGCAGGGCTTCGAGTTGTTCGCGCGTCCACTTCACACCCGTGGGCATGAAACGCTTGGACGGCTCCAGCACCGCGTCAGCATCTTCTTTGGAGCCAATGCGCCACAGCAGGCTTTCGGTCTTCAAGCGCGCACCGCTGCAACTCGGGCATTCGGTGTAGCTGCGGTACTTGGACAAGAGCACGCGGATGTGCATCTTGTAGGCCTTGCTCTCCAGGTACTCAAAGAAGCGCTTGATGCCGTACCACTGCTGGTTCCACTTGCCGTTCCAGTTGGGCGAGCCCTGGATCACCCACTCCTTTTGCGCCTCGGTCAGCTTGGCCCAGGGCGTGTCGCGCGGAATGCCTGCAGCCTCGGCATGGCGCATCAGGTCGTCCTGGCATTCCTTCCAGGCGGGGGTCTGGATGGTCTTGATGGCGCCAGCGCGCAGGGTGAGTTTGTCGTCCGGAATCACCAAACCATAGTCCACACCAATCACGCGGCCAAAGCCCCGGCAGGACTCGCAAGCCCCCACGGCCGAGTTGAACGAGAACATCGACGGGATGGGATCGGTGTAGCGCCGGTCGCTGTCGGGGCAGTGCAGGCCGGTGGAGAAACGCCACATGTCAGAACCGGCATCGCCTTCCACATGGACATTCAAGCGTCCGCTCCCGCGCTTGAGCGCGACCTCGATGGCCTCAACCACGCGGGCTTTCTCGGCATTGGACAGTCGGAAGCGGTCGGCCACCACATCGAGCACCTTGCGCGGGCCGGTGGGCGTGGCCATTTCGCGCTCGGCCTGCACCTTGGTGAAGCCGCTGGCAGAGAGCCATTGCTCCACCTGCTCGGCCGTGGTGTTGGATGGCAGCTCGACCGGGAAGGTCAGGTACAGGCGCGGGTCGCCCGCCTCGGCGGCGCGGCGCTGCAATTCGGCGTAAATTGTCTCAGGGCTGTCGTGGCGCACCAGCTGTGCGGTGTCTTTGTCAAACAGCTGGCCCAGGCGGGCGAACAGCAGCTTGAGGTGGTCGTTCAGCTCGGTCATGGTGCCCACGGTGGAGCGGGAACTGCGCACCGGGTTGGTCTGGTCGATCGCAATCGCCGGGGGCACACCTTCGACCTTGTCGACCGCGGGTTTGTCCATGCGGTCAAGGAACTGCCGCGCATAGGCGCTGAAGGTCTCCACATAGCGGCGCTGACCTTCGGCGTAGAGCGTGTCGAATACCAGACTCGACTTGCCCGAGCCGCTGGGGCCGGTAACCACCGTCAGCTCCCCAGTGCGGATGTCGAGATCGAGGTTTTTGAGGTTGTGCTGGCGTGCGCCACGGATGCGGATCTGGCCTTGAGACATGTGGTGATTTCCTGCAGAGGGCCAGATATTCTAGGTGTCTACAAACAGGTGTGCAGCCAGAAAGAAAAAGCCACGCTGGATGCGTGGCTTGAAATGGTCAGCTCAAACAGAGCCGAGCTCTCGTGGCTCACTTGCCTTCTTTGGCTGGCGCAGGTGACTCCACATGCACTTCATGCTTCTCGCCACTCATGTCCAGTTTGTCCCCACCTTGGTTGATGACAAACAGGGCCACAGCTGCAAACGCGACGAAACCGACAACAATCTTCCACATGACAAATCTCCAAGATGACAATGAAAAAGGCCCTCCACAGAGGGGAAGGCCTGAATGTAGCACCCGAGTCACCCCGGGTTGCTTACAGCGTTGAAACCCGGGGGGATCAGTCGCCAGCGTAGATATCCACGTCTTTGGTTTCCTTGATGAACAAGGTACCGATGACGAGGGTCATGCCGGCTACGATGATCGGGTACCAGAGACCGTTGTACATGTTGCCGGTCTGCATCACGATGGCCAGGAAGGTCGTGGGCAGCAGGCCACCGAACCAACCGTTACCAATGTGGTAAGGCAGGGACATGGAGGTGTAACGGATGCGGGTCGGGAACATTTCCACCAGCATGGCAGCAATCGGGCCGTACACCATGGTCACCAGAATCATCAGCCAGGTCAGCAAAGCGATAACCATGGGCTTGTTGAGTTTGGCAGGATCAGACTTGGCGGGATAGCCAGCGTCCTTGAGAGCTGCAGCCAGGTTGCCAGTCAACACAGCATCCTTGGCCTTCTTCTCATCGGACAGAACCTTGACCTTGTCTTCAGCAGCCTTCACAGCCTTCTCGTCAGGCGTTGCTGCGCCCTTGAGTTCGGCCAGTTTGGCTTCAGCGGCGGCCTTGGCAGCAGCGATGTCTTCCGGCGTGATGGCGGTGGTGATTTCCTTCTCACCGATCTTGATCACGGCGGGGGCACCAGCAGCACCAGGAACGTTGTCATAGCTCACCGAGTTGGCGGCCAGCTTCTGTTTGGCGATGTCGCAAGACGTCGTGAACTTGACGGTACCGGTCGGGTTGAACTGGAACGAGCACTCTTTCTGGTCGGCCGTCAGGGTCACTTTGGAGTTTTCCTGGGCAGCATACAGATCGGGGTTAGCGGCCTTGGTCAGTGCCTTGAACACAGGGAAGTAGGTCACGATGGCCAGCAGGCAGCCTGCCATGATGATTTTCTTGCGGCCGATCTTGTCAGACAAGGAACCGAACACCACAAAGAAGGGAGTACCGATGACCAAAGATGCTGCAATCAGCAGGTTGGCAGTGGAGCCATCCACCTTCAGCGGGCCTGTCAGGAAGAACAGCGCCTGGAACTGGCCGGTGTACCACACCACAGCCTGACCGGCGGTCAGACCCAGCAGCGCCAGAATCACGATCTTCAGGTTTTTCCACTGACCAAAAGACTCAGACAGAGGAGCCTTGGAAGTCTTGCCTTCGGCTTTCATTTTCTGGAAAGCAGGCGATTCGTTCATCGACAAACGGATCCAGACCGAAATGGCCAGCAAAAGGATCGAGACGACGAACGGCACGCGCCAGCCCCAGTCGGCGAAAGCAGCTTCACCAATCATGGTGCGGGTACCCAGAATCACCATCAGGGATAAGAACAGACCCAGCGTGGCCGTGGTCTGGATCCAAGAAGTGTAGGCACCACGCTTGCCGTGAGGCGCATGCTCGGCCACATAGGTGGCAGCACCGCCGTACTCACCGCCCAGTGCCAGACCCTGCAGCATGCGCAAACCGATCAGGATGACCGGAGCGGCAATGCCGATAGATGCGTAACCAGGCAGCAAGCCCACGATGAAGGTGGACAAACCCATGATCAGAATGGTCACCAGGAAGGTGTACTTGCGACCAATCATGTCGCCCAGACGACCAAACACCAAAGCGCCAAAAGGACGCACGATGAAACCGGCAGCGAAAGCCAGCAGCGAGAAGATCATCGCGGAGTTCGGGTCCAGGGCACTGAAGAAGTGCTTGGCGATGAAAGCGGCCAGCGAACCGTACAGATAGAAGTCATACCATTCAAAAACGGTACCCAGGGAAGAGGCAAAGATCACCTTCTTCTCTTCGGCCGTCATCGGACGGACATCAGTTGTTGCCATAAAGCAGTCTCCAATTGAATTTGCCCCCAACACGGGGACACGGGCGCATTGTTTTCAGGAGCTCTGACCTTATCCTGACACCCCTCCAACGCAAACTGACAAATCAAGTATTAACCCTGATTTGTTTTTTCGCATTGCAGGATTAAGACGTTTTACTAGGGGAAACTACCAAAGCACAAATTGCATCAAAATTTTCATTCTCTGAAGAGGATCTGCAAAATTCAGCCCTGTTTGGCCATAGGTCCAATCGCTCAGAGGAAACAGAATGACCGCTCGTCTCTCGCCCGCTCAATTCAAGACCCGTGTGCGCCGCCTGACCCTGCTGATGCTGTGCATTTGGCTGCTGACCATCGTCTTGCCTGTGTTTTATGCCCGCGAGTTGAGCCAAAGTTGGCCAGGCTGGCCCCTGCATTACTGGATCTCGGCACAAGGCGCTGTGCTGGTTTTCCTGGCCCTGGTGGTCATCTATGCCATTCTGGTCAATCGGTGGGAGGCTTGCGTCCAGCCTCAACCTCCTTCACAAGCACCGGCAGTCAGCCTGGACTGAATGTTCAGCCAGATCTGGCGTTTGATCCCCGGGCTGGCCTGACTCCATTGCGCGATTTCCGGCAGAGTGCGCAAACACCCCTGACACAAGCCGTTGCGCGCATCCATGCTGCAGATCGACTGACAGGGCGAAGACACCAACGCTGAAGCATCAGCAGCAAGCACCTGTTGCGTGCGCAAACTCAATCGTTCGATCACTCTCATTTCAGTTTCCTTGACGTCTCCCGGCTTTGGTGTTTTTAACAAATTTACCAACATTAGGGGTTAGCACCAATCGCCGATTGCATTTCCTCAAATACCATTGCTGCCGCCTATTTCGATGCCAGAACGAGGCTTTCAGGAAGGTTTTCGCCTTCCTTTTTTTTGATCTCACGACACCACCGGAATGCTTTGACGCAAGGGTCACGCCTTGCGCTGAATGCCAGCAGGAAGCTCCGACGCAGCCTGCCAGGCCCCTTCATGAAACCATGCATCGCCCTGCAAGTAGGCGCGCAGCATGGGCAATGCATCCTGCCCCCAGAACAGCTTGTCGTCCACCTGCATGCTGGGTACCCCGAACAGCCCCAAAGCAATCGCTTCATCGGTGTTGGTCTGCAAGGCTTGTTTGACAGCAGGCGCCGAGGGATCTCGGGCTGGCTTCAACTGTTGGACAAGTTGTTGCAGGCGACCAGGGTCCGCCGCCTCCTGGCCGCTGCACCAGACATGGCGAAACACCTGTTCACAGACTGAGCGCTCTGGTGTGTTTGCAGCATCACACGCCAGCGCCAGGCGCAACAAAGACAAGGGATTGAATGGATGGGTGCTTGGCAATTTCAACTCACACCCTTGCTGCCTTGCCAGCCACTGCACCTGGCGATACGTCCAGTCACGCTTGCCGGGTATTTCTGCGGGCCCCAACTGTCCATGGTGTTTGAGCAAACCGGCAAATAAGACCGGTTTGTAAACCACCTCCACGTCCAACCCCTGCAGTGTGCGAGGCAATGCTTCAAACGCCAGCCAGGCGTAGGGGGAAATGAAGTCCAGATAAAAGGTCAGCGTTTTGGGCGTATGGGTCATCATGCCTCCACCACATCGACCGCTGACGCGCCGGTCAGGCCCTTGAGGTCCTCGGGCACCAGACAAAAAACAGCATTCGGATGACCCGCAGCTGCCCAGATGAGATCAAAGCGCCAAAGCTCCTGATCGAGCAAAGTCACTGGCGGTTTCAGATGGGCAACTGGCGAGACGCCCCCAATCGAGAAGCCGGTGCTTGCCTTGACAAAGTCAGCATCAGCGCGTCCGACCTTGCCGACCAGGGCAGAAACTTTTTTCTCGTCTACGCGCCGATCGCCGGAAGTCACCACCAGCACCGCCACCCCGTCTTCTTTGCGTTTGAAAATCACGCTCTTGGCGATCTGCCCCAATTGAACACCGAGGCCGTCTGCGGCCTCCTGTGCCGTGCGGGCAGCGGTATCAAGCATGCGCGGCATGTTCGGATGCGAAGCCTCCAGCAAGGCTTTGGCCACGCGCTGCACCCCCTCGGGCAATGTTTGAAGTTCAGCGCCACACATTAGATTCAGCCTTTGCGTTTATTGAGAATGGCGGTGGCCACGCGCGACTGCGGCGCACGGCCCAGGTAGGCACTGATGAAGGCCCCTGCATCGACCAATGCCTCCAGATCGATGCCCGTGTCGATACCCAAACCGTTCAACATGAACACCATGTCCTCGGTGGCCACATTGCCGGTCGCACCCTTGGCATAAGGACACCCACCCAGACCGGCTACTGATGACTGGAAGTTCCACACCCCCAATTGCAAAGCCGCAAGCGTGTTGGACAGGGCCTGTCCGTAGGTGTCGTGGAAATGACCGCTGATATGGTCGACGCCATAGTGCTGCATCGTTGCCTCGATGGCGAACTGCACCTTGCGCGGCGTGCCCACACCAATGGTGTCGGCCACGTCCACACGCTGCACCCCAATGCCCTTCATCAGGCCCGCCAGATAGGCGACTCGTTCAGGCGCAATCTCACCTTCGTAAGGACAACCCACGGTGCAACTCATCGCGCCTCGCACCGCGATGCCTGCCGCCAAGGCCGCTTCAACCACCGGCGCAAAACGCTCAATGCTTTCGGAGATGGAGCAGTTGATGTTTTTCTGGCTGAAGGCCTCGCTGGCGGCGCCAAACACCACAATTTCGTCGGGTCTGTCGTGGAGGGCCGCTTCGTAGCCCTTGAGGTTGGGCGTGAGCACCGAATAGCGCACGCCGCTTTGGCGCTGCATGCCCGCCATCACCTCGTGGTTGTCGGCCATCTGGGGCACCCATTTGGGGCTGACGTAGCTGGTGACCTCGATTTCCTTCAAGCCCGCAGCTTGCAGACGATGAACCAAATCGATCTTGACGGCTGCTGGCACCGACTGCTTCTCGTTTTGCAGGCCGTCACGTGGACCAACGTCAATCAAACGTACTTGAGCGGGCAAATTCATGGTGATTTCAACTGGAAAGTTTGAGCAATTCTGCACCTTCGGCCAACTGGTCACCAGGCGCAAACAGAAGTTCGATCACTTCACCATCATGAGGAGCAGCCAAGGTGTGCTCCATCTTCATGGCCTCCATCACCGCAAGCGCTTGACCAGCTTTGACCTTGTCGCCAACCTTGACCGCGAACGACACCACTTTGCCTGGCATCGGAGCCGTGAGGCGACCGCCTTCTGGAGCTGCTTCTCCGGCATGCGCCAGCGGGTCGATCACGCCCACACGCGTCACACCACGAGGAGTGAACACATGAGCCACCTCACCCTGCCAATGCACCGTGCTGTGCAGGCGCTCGGCATGCTGCACCCACAGGCCATCGCCCTGGGCTGTGAAGGTCAAGGGCGCAGCGGCGCCCTCGCCCACCTGCAGGCTCAAGCCGTCACGGCCGTAACTGAGCACCGCCTGCAAGGTCTGGCCTGCATCGTCCAGCTGAAAGCGGCGACGCGTGGTGCCGTGGGACTGGAAGCCGTCGCGGCAGCTGAAAGGGTCACTGCCCGCCAGCGATTGCTCGGCCGCCAGCGTGTGTGCCACCACAGCGGCCGCAGCCGCCTGCACGCCCACCGGGTCCTGCTTGAACAGGACATCGCTCTCGCGCTGGATCAGCGCGGTGTCGAGCTTGGCGGTGGCAAACGAGTCGCTGCGCACCACATGGCGCAGGAACTGCACATTGGTGTTCAGGCCCACGATGTGGGTCTGCGCCAGCGCGGTATCGAGGCGGGCCAGCGCCTGCTCGCGCGTGTCACCGTGCACGATCAGCTTGGCGACCATGGAGTCATAGAAGGGGCTGATCGTGTCGCCCTCGCGCACGCCGTCGTCAAAGCGAATGTCTCCACGTTCAAAACTGACCGCCTGCGGCTTGCGGTACACCTGCAGCGTGCCGGTGGCGGGCAAGAAGTTGTTGTCCGGGTTTTCGGCGCAGATGCGGGCCTCGATCGCATGGCCCTGCATGCGGATCTGTTCCTGCTGCAAGGGCAGCGGCTCGCCGCTGGCCACGCGCAACTGCCACTCCACCAGGTCAAGGCCGGTGATGGCTTCGGTCACCGGGTGCTCGACCTGCAGGCGGGTGTTCCTTTCCATGAAATAAAAGCGCATGGACTCGGGCTGGTCATACGCTGCCTGCTCGACGATGAACTCCACCGTACCGGCGCCCACGTAGTTCACGGCCTT
>JACCDG010796691.1_pt1 | contig 18459 bp, 13 predicted proteins | sample 7442471 | NCBI WGS metagenome assembly JACCDG01 (sample SAMN15323444, study PRJNA562643) | freshwater metagenome | isolation source: river surface water | place: USA:Blue River Watershed | collected 2017-08-17 | reverse complement strand
TTCGGTGGGGTCCACGAGCGGCGCGGAGATGACGCCCGGCCACTGCGGATGCACGGACGCAGCCCACGTGCGCAAAGACGCATTTGCAGCCGACATCACCGCCAGCGCCGGCGGAAGCGAGGCAATGGCCGGTGCTCCGGTGTCGGGACTCGGAGGCGCGCGAAGCATGGCGACAGTCGAGCAGCCGCGGTGCGGCAATTGCCGCAGGTGGCTCATCGCGTCGCGCGGCGGCATCTCCCGGCACTGCTCTGGGGCGGTGGCGCGACGCACGAGCGGAGTGGGCGCCGCGTCCAAGTGCGCGTCGACAACGCGCGAATGAAATGTGGCGGCGGTACTATGAAGACCAACGGCACCACTTCCTTGCTCCACAACCCAAGCGCCCCGCCACCGCGCACCGCCACCGCGATCCTTGCCACAACCCGGACGCGTCGCCGCCACCTCCACCACCCACTCTCGCACACTCGCTCGCCCACCATGTTCCGAGGCATGAATCCGGTCCCGGGTCACCCGGTCAACAACATCGACCTGCGCGGGTCGCAGACGCACCTGGTGCAGATGCCGCAGTTGGCGCCGCTGGTCAACATGGTGCCCAGCGTGAAGTCCAACGCACTGCGCGTGCTCCACGCCTCGTACGCGGGGCCGGTCGGCAACACCTACGCCATCTCGTCGGGTGACCGCGTTGCTGACGACACGATCGTGCAAGTCAATGACCTCGTCTTCACCTTCCCGTCCATCCGAACGGACGTGTCGCACGGCTTCTCCTCGCTCGCAGGGATGAGCTCGCGCGACTTCACCAACGCCGAGTTTCAGGGCGTCGCGTACGGTGGCAACCGCGGCGTCGGCATCCAGGACGCGGGATTCACACTGCAGTGCGCCGGCGCGGCCACGGTGATCTACAACGGCACCGGAATCGTGCGTCTTGGTGATCTCCTTGTCGCCACCTTCGCACCGCCCGTCAACCCGGCCGCGGGAGTCCTCACCGCGCGCCAACTGGGCAACGCACTGAACAAGGACCCGGATGCGCGTGTGATGCCCGTGCTCACCAAGATCAGCCCAGCTACCATCAGCGCGACGGAGTTCGGCGGCGATCGCGCGATGCTGACACGCGCGATGGTGCGCTACCACATCCCCGGCGCGATCGCCGTGCTGAGTGGCTTTTTCGCGACGATCGCTGGTGCGTGGGCTGCGCCGGTGACGCCGGCCACTTTGCAGGGGGCCAACAATGCGCTGGTCCAGTGGTGGCACGGCGGCCCAGCAGGCGCGGGACCCGCCGCCGACACCGGTGTGGACATCGACCTTCCGAGCCCCAACGACATCATGCGTCACGTGCTCAACACTGTTGGTGGCGTCGCGGCTGCTGCCACCAACATCCACGCCTTCGCTGTGTACATCGACATCCTCGGCGCGTTCTCGCGCGGTGTCATCAGCCGCCACCTCGCAGGCAAGGGACTTTCCTCCGCCGGCAATGGCGGCGCCATCCTGATGAGCGTCAACAGCCGTGGCTGAAGCACGCGCACGCGCGCTTCGTCGCCGCACACGCACGCGGACAAAGACAGGCGAGCGCGCAAAGTGGCGGGGGTGTTGGTGTGGATGAGGGTGCTACGGCGAGCAACGAGCGGGTAGTGATGGGGTAAACGGGTGAATCAAGACATCACCATTCGATGCCCTTCGCACACGCCGAGGACGACGAAGAAGAAGAAGACGACTGCGAGGGCTCCTGCATTGTGGGGCCCGCTCGCATAAACTGAATCGGACTCGAAAGGGGCACGCCGCGCACCTCCGGGTCCCTCGACGAGCGACGGTGCGTTGGCACCGAGCACCGCCCGCACACCAGCGAGCAGCGAACACGCGCCATCAACACGGGATCCTCCACGTGCGCCCTCACAAAGGTCGGGGGCGGCACTGGCGGATCCAACATGCGCCCGTACATCGTGTAGACTGCGTCCGACGCCGCGCCCGTCGTGTCGCTCCGCGTGGAAGCGGCCGATGACGAAGACGACGAAGACGAAGAGGCACTTGGCTGCGCGGCGAGGGCAGAGGGCGACGACCACACACACCATTCGTTCGTCCACATCGTCCGGCACCCAGGCATCGCGAGCGAGGGCGGGGTGTCGCGAATGATACTGTCCACCTCGCGCAAGTGCGCGTGCACCGTAGTGGTGTCGTTGCGGTACCGAGGCGTGCGCCGGATCGTCTCCAGAATCGCACGCGCGAGACCCACGTGCGAGGCGCGCCCGTAGCCGAGACGCGCAAGCAGAAGAGTCAGCGGCAACATCCCGTGCGCGCGATCCGCCCAGCCCTGGGCGTAAGAGGGTAGCTTGTGCAGCGGCGCGCCGCTTGGCACCAGACGCCCCGAAGAATCGAACAGAGACGCAAGCATCCGAAACCAACACGGTGCCAGGCCACGCAGCAGCGTTCGGATCGTAGTCACGTCACGCATCGCATAGGCTTCCGAAAGCGATGCGCCCACGCGCAAGAGGCTCTGCGCCGCGGAGCTCGACAGGCTGAGCGCGCGCTCGCGTAGAAACGAGATGCGCGATGCGCCCGACTCGTCGCCCACCCCGTCCACCAGCAGCGGGCGCAGAGGTGCGTTGCCGCGAACTCGCGAGACCGACGAGGTCGCCACAGCCGAACTCCAAGCCTCGTCGCCCTCCACAACAGCCGCCAGTGTGCCAGCCGCAGCCGTCGGCGACGCGAGGCTCAGCAGCGTGCGCCGCACCTCGTCCACCACACCAGCGCCCGCCGAAACGCGCGAGTTCCACGCGGGCGAGAGGTGCGGATCGCCATCGAGCGCCCACGCCTCGCCCGCGACGCCGGGGTGCGCGTCTCGGGGGCGCCGCACCAGATCGTCACGCACCGCCGCGAGCACTTGCAGACCCACCACGTACGGCCATCCGTCGTTCAGCGAGCGCCGCGCCGGGAGCTCCCACACGCACCACGCGCCCGGTGCGCCATCCACGCGCACACCCGTGTTCTCGACCTTCAGCGCCGCCAGGGACTGCAGCGTGTCGCGCTCGCGCGCGCGCACACGCCCGGGTGGTGCCAAGTGCCACACGGGCGCAGGCGCCACGCCGCCCATGAGCGGGCACAGCAGGATGTGCGTGCGCTCCACGCCCGGCACACACCACCCCTGTGCCGGCTCGAGGTGCCACCCGCGCTTCGCCTCATGGCCCTCCGCGCTTTCGCCGTCGCTGTAGCAGCGCGGCGCAAAAGCACCGCTCTGGGTGATCGGGAACGCAAGCGCCTCGAACGTCAGTCGCCGCGACTCACCCGCGCCCGGCTTCCAGTACGCATCGGCGTCTCGCGGGTCGCAGTCTTGTGGAGGCGACGAGCGCGGCGCAAGCATCCACGGCCCGCCCGCCTCGCGGCGCGACACCGGGATCGCACCACCCGATCGGAGCTCCGCCGTCCACTCGGCGCGCAGTGCGCCCCACGACGCATCGTCCAGCGCGGACGGATCGCCACCAAACGCTACGCTCAGCGCGTGCGCCAGCACACCACCCTGAAGCGCCTGCTGCAGCACCCACCACACACCGCGCGCCTCCTCGCCCGCCTGCGCGGCAAGCGCGCCCGCGTCCTCGTCGAACATGCGCAGACTCGCCAGGGTTGCCGGGGGCGGGACCCCGGTGCGCACAAGCGACTTGAAGACCGTCACTGCCGCCGACAACTGGAAGAGCCCCTGACTCTGAAGATCCTCACCCTCGAACACGGTGCGGACCGTCGTGTCGGTGTGCGCGGCGAAGGCGGACATTTGAAGTGTGGGACCGTGCGCGCCGGAGTCACGCACCCGCGGCACCAAGGTAATCGACCCCGCGTTCGTTTAAAAAATCCGTGAGCACGTATCCCACCCAGACGCTCCGTGTCGTCTACAACGCGGTGCGCCACAACCCCAACGCCCCTCGCCCACGCTCCGCGATGCCGCGCCACGACTCCTCCAACGCCCCGGCGGCCTCCGCGGCCGTCACGCGCCAGGCAGCTACCAACGCGCTTCGCAACGAGGTGATCGCCGCGCGCCGGCTCTCCGCTCTCGCGGTGCAAAGCGCAACGACGTTCACGCGTCTGGACTGGGTGTACCGTGTCGGCAAGCTCGCTGAGTCGTCCGCCGCATCAAGGCTGTGGGGCGAACGCTGCGGCTCGATGAACGTCGAGCTTACTCTCATCCTCGACCAGATTGCCGAGGACGTCGTGCGCGGCGACACAGGGGACCGCCACGCCAATCGACTGGAGGAGCTTCTGGCACACGCCACCGAGCTTCTCGACAGCGGACACCGCCGCGCGGACGCAGAGGTGCGTGCCGCTCGCGCACGCGAGGTCCTCAACGTGGTGTGGGGGCGATCCCAGCCCTCTCCGCAGCCGCTGCCGCGCGAGGCGCGGCGCCGTCGCACCCGCTCGCTGTGACCGCGTCCCGTGAGGAAAACACGTGTGGTGCGTTTGGCGGGAACGTGCCCCGCGGCTCGGTGTTTCGACTTAATTGACGCCGTTAATTGATCAATTGACACACAACGCCCACCCGGCTCGACTCACTGATGTTTGACACACAGAAAACACGAGTCGCACAACAACGAGGGGCGTTTCGTGGACACACACACGCGATGCCCAAAACAGTACTGTTTACTGGAGTTGTTAGACAGCGCAGTATCGTGGCGGTGAGGGATCGCGGGTCGATACTCGTAGAGCGTAAGCACAAAGGGCGAACGGGTGGAGGGACCACGGTGTAAGTTAGGTATCTCGGAGCGATCCGCGTAGAGCTTCACACCCGGATGAGCGGCGGTCAATACGTTGCGAGCGACGACTGCATCAAATCCTCGGGCAGACATAACCAAACCAAAATCAATCGCGATCGCCTCCAGAAGCGGCACGCGTCCAGCAATCACACGTGCCATCATGTGAGTTGCCACCAAACTAGATCCCAACGCAGTCCCAATGTCAATCGAACGGAGACGCGGACACCCAGAGCACACGGCAAGCCACGCCGCCTCGAGCCGAGTCGCGAACGGCTCCGTGTCGCTGGCGATTCCCAAGCTGTATGCGTTGAAAGTCTCAATGTGCTCCAGCTCGGGGCAACGCGCCGCAATAAACTGGAGACCCGCAGTCCCCACGTGCGTGTCTGAGACCTCAATCGACTGCATCCGCCGAGACGCGTTGCGAAAGACCTCGCAACCAACTGGCGTGTTGCTCACGTGAAAAACGCGCATATTTGGAAGCGCCGCAATTGCTCCAAAAGGCGTGTGCGCAGTAATTTGGCGAGTGCAGCCGCGCCCGTGGAACTCCTCCAGAAAACGACACCCGACCACCACACCGTGAAGCATCTCATCCGTCATTTGGACGCCCTCAACGTGGAGGACGCGTAGCATCGGCGCGATCGTACCAAGATTGCCAAGGATGTTGTCTACGGGCCCGGTCTTGCCACTTACGGGATGGTCGCGCTCACTAAAAACATCCTGCACGAGAACCTCGAGGCGTGGCAAAGATGTCGCTGTGCACTCCACGTTATCCACATTCTCCGTGACAAAGTACTCCAGACGCGTAAGGTGGCGCGAAAGCCACGGCCATCGTGGCTTGCGAGTGTCGGGATGCATCATACACGAGGACGCCATGCGATTCGCATACGCAGACATGTCGACTTGGCGCGGAAGGCGGCGCAGCGGTGTGGCGGAATCCCCGTGGAGAACATGACGCAACCATTTGCTCACGCGCATCATCCGAACTTGCCCCACAACGCACAAAAAGCTGCAAACGATACACCACGCGTCCATCCCGACGAAGCGCACATCCACGTGCGGTGGAAGCGCGCGCCGCTCGGCACGCGCAGCAGAAGGAGCTGGTGTCACAACGCCCGCACCTGAACTCTCTCCGCTCGCGCGTGTCGCAAAAGCGGCGGCAGCCGCGGCACTGGTGAAGGCCGGAAACGACATCGCGAGGGTGTAGGCGAGAAGGAAAAGTGAATTGTGGCAGTACTCGCCCCCACACAACATCCGCGCCCGCCGAGCTCACGGATTTACGCATCCAAGGCGGGGTCGGCCGGAAGGCGGCGCAGCGTGCCCCTCTCGACCGGTGGGTCAATCCACCGCGCGGCGAGCACATCGGGCATCTCGGTCTGTTCCAGGACGCGCTGCGCATCCGCTTCGGTGCCCTGGACAATTGACAAAATGCGAGGACCCGCAATAAGAAGTGCTCGCATGTCGTGGTGCAAGCGCGACATCAAATGACTCACCATCAACAGTGCCGCGATGTGAGGCTGGTACGAGTGCACGATGCGACGGTGGCGACACACGGCAGCCGCAAAAATCATATTGACAACACGCGTCGATTCGGGGATGGCGAAGTAGCGCTCGCGCTCGCGCTTCTCGAAGGCGCGCACCTCGGCGAGGTCGCGCCGCCACATGAACACCACGGCGCCCAGCAGCACGCAGCCGACGATGACGGTGTAGGGAACGACGCCGGCAAACATGGCAAGGGGGGCGGGGAGCGTTGAATTGTGGCTCCACGGGCCGGCCGCCGCCCCACCGCGCCCGCGACTCACGGATTCACACATCCAAGGCGGGGTCGTCGTCCGTGTCGTCGTCGTCGTCGTCGTCCGCGGAGTCGTCGCTCGTCTCCGAATCGTCCTCGTCAGAGTCCGGCTCGGCGTCGACCACGGGCGGGGGCGGGGGTGCCACGTTGATGCGCGGTTCGCGACGCACGAGCACCACACGATCGGACCAATCTGAGTCGTGTGGAGAACTTGCGTTGATGCGGCGCAGCGCGTCTTCGCGCAGCAGGATGTACTGCTCGCCAGACATGGGCACAGTCTTGCGACGCGTGAAGCAGTAGAAGCCGTAGCGAGACTCGGGTGGCATGTTGGGCGGGACCCAGCCCTCGGTGGTGCGCTGGACGAGGAACCCCGCCACCCTCCTCCCAGCAGGCGACGCAATGTGCTTTGACACGAGCAACAGCGCGTAGTTGCTCGTTCGGTTGGCTTCCAGGATTCGACGCACAACGATTGTCGGCGTCCAGCCCTGCGAACGCGTGCGCGAGATGGCGAGCAGCACGCGGGCGCACCCGATCGACGCTGTCGCATTCGCGTCGCTCTGCCAGCTCGCGGCGTGGTCGGTGCGCTCGGCGTCGATCACGCCCCCGCGGAGATCGACATCGCGCGCGGGTGGGTTCTCGAACAACTGCGGCGCAGCAGGCGCGGGTGGCGCCGGGGCGGGCGCGGGAGGCACCGGGGCGGGCGCGGGCGCGGGGGGCGCCGCCATGGGTTGTGGGGGCAAGAACCACTGCGCCGGCGGCTGGCGTGGCGGGTGCGCGGCGCCCATCGGATTGTGGCGCGACAACAAGCGCTCGATTCAAAACAAAGCCAACCCTCACCCACGACCGGCGACAGAAACCGTTACGCCTCACACACCGAGCCGCGCGCAGAGCCCCTCGTGGTACTTCTCTGGCGTGATCACCGCCACGATGGAGAGCATCGCGATGCCCGTGTGCCCCACGATATCCGCGTCGCCAAGCGCGCGCCCGTTGAAGACGAGTTCGACGTCGGCGGATGGGATGGCGGTAGCCATGGCGATGGTCTCGCGCACAACGCGAATGGTCCGTGTGCTCGCGATTGCCACGCGAATTGCGTACGGGGTGCGATCGAAAGCGAACACGACCACCAGTTGCTCACCGGGCCCGCGATCGTCGTACGTGGCGCGCAGGCGAACCACGCGCGCATTTTCCACCGCGATGTCCGGGAGCAGCGTGCACACTCGCACGTCGTCCGCGAGCGGCTCGGGGCGCGTCATCAGCGACAGCACGTGGCGAGGGGCGGCGGGACCAAATCCTGGCATCGCGTCCACCACGCGGCGCACATCGCCAATGGTAGTCGTCATGTTGAGCGGCAGCGCCCACGAGACGGACCCGTCCGCGCGCGGCATCGCGGATGCGGAGTCGGAGGGCGTCAAGTTCGGGACGAGTCGCGACGAGCTGGGCACCTGGTCGCGAATGATGACCACCGTCATGGCAAACGCGCTGATGCGGTGGGCGTGCAGCACGAGCTTGGCGCGGCGGCTGAGCTCCGCCACAAGGTTGTCTTGAGCGGCTGGCGGGAGACCTTGCGCAGGTGCCTGTGGCGGTGGCGATGCGAGTGGTGCCGCGGGTGCGAGCACGCGAGGCGGGAGCGCGGCAAAGGCCGACACGACGCCCACGGTCCCGCTGCTACTGCTACTACTGCTGCTGCTTGAAGAAGCCGCACTCGCCAGCGCGACATCCCCGTTGGTGGGCGGGATGATGAAGTCCGACGGACCCGGGTCGGGCGCGCCGCGCTTGAGCCCCATCGACTCGGAAAGGCGCGCCACGCGCGACGCAACCGCGAGCGTGTCGAGTGGGGTAGCGGGCGACTGAACATCGCGAGGCTTCACGACTTCCACGGTGGCACCACCAAAGTCGACGGCGATGGGAACGCCACACGCGTCGCCAAGTGTGCACAGCTCGTGCTTCTGCGTGTCAAAGTCGAACGACACCACCGTCATGGGTCGATTCTCGTACAGGACAGTCCAGCCGAGGAGCGAGAGCGGGTGGATAAAGTCGTGTCGCGTCAGTAGCGGAGGGCGGTCGCACCCCGTCGGTGGTGCGACGAAGCGCAGTTCGTCGAAGGCCGCGTAGTAGGTCGGACTTGTCGCGTCCATGGGCTTGACAAAAAGAGAGGAGTAGTCGAGGGCGGACTTGCACCCGTGCACCGTGGAGGGGCCGCGGACCTTCTTCATGTCAAACACCACGCAGCCGTGTGTCAGTTCACCACCCGACATCTTGCTCGCGCGAGTGCGCGCGACGTAGCACGGGATCGTGTCAAATGCGCTCCGAGGCGCGGTGCCCGGATTGTAGCCAGGTGGCTCCGACATCGCGACACCAGAGGGGTACGGGGTGTCGCGGGGGTCGCGGCGCGATGGGTTGTGGTCTGCGGCACACGCGAACCACACACCGGCGCCGGCCAGACACCACACCCCACGGATTCTCTTTTTGAACACGACCTTGCGGGTGGGCGACCGGATCGCCCATGAAACGCGCGCGTCTTTGATTCAAATTCGGTCGATTGTCCTAAAATTTGTGGCTTGTGGGGATCCCGGGCGCACTTTTGCGCGAAAGTGGGTGCACGCGTTTTTGCGCGCGGACGCGTCCGGACTCCCCACAAGCCACAAATTTTGAGCAAACCGGTCTGATTCAAAAATGGACGCGCGAAAGAGCACCGACTCACGGATTTCGCCATCCAAATGGTGGCACCTGGCGCCACGCGCGGGTCGCGGCGGGGCGCGCGAGGGCGGGTGCCACATCCCAACCCACCCGCGCCCACCCGCGCCCGCTTGCGCCCGCTTCCCCGCGCTTTCGTCCTTGCCGATGGACACGTCGACCACCGTCGCGGCGTCCCGTTCCGCCCCGATTGGCGAGCAGAGCGGCGACCCCAACGACCCTGTGGTGTCGTTTGTGGCGGCGGCGATCGACATCTTCGTCTGCCCTCCCAACTTCAAGATGCTTCTGGGTCCGATGAACGTGGACCCCGCGGCACCGCGCCCACCCTCCCCGGGGGAGCAAACCGGCCACGTGCCCGTGGCTGCTGAGGCGCCTTCCCCGGACGAACCGACCGCGACCGAGCCGACACCCGAGGCGCTGCCGACACCCACCGAGAGCGCCGAACGCGCACGCACACCCGAGGAGGAAGAGCTTGTGGAGGCTCTGCGCGAGGAGACCGCGCCCGCTGCGGAACCGGAGGCGGTCGACAGCTGGGAGCATGTGCAAGGAGCCTGGTGGCAGGAGGAGGACGCGAAGGGTTCCGAAGGACCATCGTGGCGCAAGCCAGACACGCTCATCTTGCGCGGCGTGTCGTACCTGCGGAAGCGGCGTGAACTGATGGACCACCTTCAGGTGCAGCCACTCGAGTTTGACAATGCCATCTACACGCTTCTGACGGACGAGAACCCGGACGAACAGGCGGCGCGTCTGTGCAGCGAGGTGCTTCTTGCTGGTTTCCGCGTCATGTGTGTCGGCGATGACATCTACGATCGCATTCGCGAGGCGTGTCGCGCGACGGCCGCGAGCTCGGCTACTGGGGCAGAGGACGAGTGGGGTGCGGGTGCGCCGACGAACGACTTCGACAACCCCGTGGCGAGTGAGACGCGGCGCGCCACACTTCGCTACATGTACGATGGTGAGCTCCGGGACGCCGAGGACGTGGCGTTCGTGTGCCAGACTGCGGACGAGATCACGTCCTACGTGCCCTTTGCGGAGACCGCCACAGCGACCGACACGAAGCTTCTGCGCGAGGTGTTCCGTCGGCTGCGCAAGCGCCTCGAGACGGAGGGGCCTGTGCTCACCGCACGGCACTTCCTTGACGAGGACCGCGCTGGGATCCCGCAGGACGCGGAGGAGGTGATGATGAGCATGGCCATCACGGCTCCGTCCGAAGGGGGCGCGGCTGCCGCAGCTGCCGCAGCTGCCGCCGCTGCAGACGCCGCAGCGTCAGCCGACGCGTCGCGCGCGCCCGTCAACAACGCCTACGAGCGCGACCTCGTGGCCGAGGACATCGATGCGAAGGAGTGGATCATGGCGCTCGTGCACATTCCGGTGGCAATCGAGCACGACAACGACGCGCATGTGATGATTCTCCGCACGCCGATTCGGTCGCACCGCACGCGCGATCTGCGCCAGGCAGCGGCGGTCTACGAGCACCCGCCGCTGCGCGCCAATCGCAAGGAGGTACTTGCGGGGCGCTGGATCCCGGCGCCGCAGGGGAACGCGAAGCTGCGGTGGTGGAGCCCCGTGGGTCGCCCAACGATGATTTCGGCAGCAGATTGTGGCAACGTGTTCCAGTTCGCGCCGAAGCACATGGTCGACTTCCTCCGCACGTGGATCGAGACGGAGCACTTCGCGATGATTGTGGAGATGATGTACCCTCGCAACGGCGCGGAGCGTGGCATCGCTGCGTTCGACGCGGGTGGCGTCGAATACATCCACGCGCTGGACGACGAAGGCAACCTGAAGCTCAACACGGTGGATCTCAGTGCGTTCCCGGGCGCCAACGAGATTCGCCTGTCGTTTGAGTTCGAGCGCGCCGCGCTCTTTCGCGTGAATGCGGAGACGTCCGCGCTGCTGGTGCCCGTGCTGGCCACACGGCGCTTTGGTAGCATGCGCTACTTTGTGCTCTCGCCCGCCATCGTGAAGGGCAGTCGCGCGATGTACGACCTTGATCGGACCGTGGCGTTCCGGCGCGGCGAGGCGGCGCCCGTGTTGGCGCGTGTGGTGCTCGACGAGTTCAGCAAGACGGTTCGTGTGTACCCGAACAAGTTCCGCCCCGCCCGTCTTCGCGCAATGGGTGCGTTCGTTGCGCAAAGCATCTGGCGCGAGCACGACCCGCCGATGCAAGTGCCACCGGGCTCGCTGGCCGAGGCGATGCGCAGCGCGCCCGTTGCCGCCCGTGCCACCGCCAACACGCCCACGATCGCCGTACCCGGTGAAGCGGGCGGCGCCGCTGCTGCTGCTGCCGCCGCTGCCTCCGCGGACACAGGCGACGCCGACGAAGAGGAGGAGGATGAGAAGGAGGAGGACAAGGAGGATGAAGTGGTGCCCGAGCCGCGCGCGGGGGGTGCTGCGGAAGCGGAGGCGGCGCGCGACCCCGACAGCGACGCTGCGCGGTGGATGAGGAGGTGAAGACGTTGTGCGTGGTGTGTGTGTGTGCGGGTGGTTGGGCAAGTAAGTGGGGTCAAATACGCGCATTGCGCTTTTCCATGGCCTCCTCGAGCGCCTTGCGCGCGTGCTGCATCCACGGTGGAGGCAGAAAGACCTCACACACGGGCGCGTCCGCGGGAGTGGGGCGGTGCACGAGAAGCACGGCTGTGCCCTCCACGGGCGACTTGTGCGTCGACTCATGCAACAATGCGCCGATCGCGGCTTGCAGGTGCGCTCGCACAAGAGGGGTTGCCACCACGTGTGCGTCGCCGACCTTGCACGATGCGCCCGTGCCTTCGGTGAAGACCGAGCGATTGGCGCACTTGACCTCGAGCACCTTGGTGTGACCCTCGGCGCTACGCACCACGAGATCGATTTTGGTGCGACAGCGCAGGCGTACCGAACCAACGTCGCGCTCGACGGCAACGGGAGCCCAGCCGCGCGCAGCACACGCACGCGCAATCGCAAAGGCCTCGGGGCTCAGGGTGGGCTCCGGCTCGCGCGGCACCACGCCGCCCGCGAGGATCCGGCGCCGTCGCCGCACGAGGGCCATCCAGTTGCGGAGTCCCGGCTCGACGCGTCGCCCGAAGAACAAGTTGAGGCGATCCACATAATGCCCCTTGCCAGCACCGCGCTTGTGGAGCTGCGGATAGAGCGTGTTGAGCATATTGTGCGCACCCAACACAGTGGCACCGTCCGTCAGGTTGCGCCGGATGCTGGAGGCGGGGCGCACCTGGTGCGGTCGCCCTTCGGGGTATGCGCCGCGAGGAAAGGGCATCCGAAATGTGGCGCGACCCCGCGAGGTGGACTCGCCGCCGCGTCCGCCCAGAGACGGCGCGCCACATCCCAACGGGCCGCGCGATGACCGACACCCCGAGCGCGCTTCGCGCGCGCGCCGCCATCGCTACGTCGCTCGAGCGCGACGAGTTCAAGTACATGGCGGCGAGCGTGGACCTACCGGTACTGCGCGCGATGGTGCCCCCCGAGAGCGGCATCACGGCAATGGATCTCAACATAAGCGTGCGCAACGCGATGGCCAACCTCAGCACCGCGCTCATCTCGATCCGAACGGCCACACCCGCGGTGCGGAGGGCTCTGCAAGAGGCGCGCGAACTCGACGCCACGCGTGCGCGCCTCGCGCAGGTGAACCTACAAGACGCGCCGCCCAGCCCACCGATGGCGCACGGCGCCGCCGCTGCGGCGGCGGCCGAGAATCGCGACAGCGACGCCGACGACGATGAGGACGAAGACGAACAGCGGCCGCGTCGGCGCCGCGCCCCGCGATCGCGCGAGTACGCGCGGCTGGCGCACCGCGAGGCGTGGGAGGTGGAGGACGAAGAGGATGACGACGACGACGGCAAGCAGGCGCCTGGTGCGCAGGCCGAAGAGGAGGACGAGGAGGAGCGGCGCGAGGGCGACTCCGACGCGCAACTCCTTCAGAGCCTTGCGTTTCGTGAGCAAGTTCGCGAGCTGCGCGCCAGCGAGGACCGCGTCGACGAGTACGCTCATGTGCTGGAGGTGATGCTTTCGGAGGTGGTGCCGCGCCTCGAGTGGAACCCCGAGAACGCCATCATGAGCGTCACGCGTCTCTCGGGCACGCGCGCCACGCTGCAAGTGAAGAAATTCATCCGCATGAGCGAAGAGATTACGCTGCTTCTCTTGCAGTACTACTCGCGCGACGCACCACCGGACCGCCCGCCCGACGAGCAGTCTATGGCGGTGGCGTACGAGATGCTGTACCAGAGCCTGCAACCCAATCGCTTCATGTTCTCCTGGAGTCTGCCACCCGCTGTGTGGCGCCGGCGAGCGGGTGCAATGTACCCGTGTCTTCGCGAGCTGCTTGGCGTGCGCAACTACGAGGTGACGCTCGAGCACAAGGAGGCAACCGACATCGCCTCGCAGGCTATCTCGGCGGCCGCGGCGGCGGCGGGCGTCGCGGCCGTCGAAGCCGAGTCCAGGGCGCAGGAGGGCGCACTGCTCGCGTCCGTGGGGGACGCGCTACCCTCCACGAAGCAGATGCCGGTGCCGCAGGGCTACGTGCTTCGCTCGTCACTCGAGATGCTCGCACTCGCCACTACGGTCGTGCGGATGCACGTCTGGGCCGAGTTGCACATCCCGCGCCACACGCCCCCCAACGCCGTTCGCGCGGACGTGCCACCGCAGGGTGTGTGGGTGCCTCCGTGTGTCGCCTTTTCCGACCCGCGCGTCGCGCAGCTCACTCGTGTGCTCGAGGCGCGAGCTGCGCTCGACCAGTCGGGCGCCGTGGTGCTTTCGCGCCGCGAGGTTCTCGCGCGTCTCTTGTGCGGCGCAGGCGCACTCTCGCACGCCGAAATCGAGGCGGCGGACAGCGCAGCTGACGATGGAGCGTTCCCGATCTTCGCGGCCACGCGTTGCAACGAGACCGAGCAAGAGAACATCGACGAGGCAAACGCTTTCGTGAAGCTCACCAAGGAGCTCGACGTGACCAAGTTGCGCGACGCGACAGGTGCTTTGGTGCACCCATACACACCACCGGTCGCAGATGCACTCCACATCGCGCAGGTCGAGATGCAATTGGCAGGTCTCCCGATGGCGGAGGCGCGAGCGCAGCAGCGCAGCCCCGACGATCCGTTTCGCTACTCCCTCTTTCCGCGCTACTACTTCTCGACGCTGTTCGACGCCGCCTCCGTCGCCACCAAGCCGTGCCGCGACGAGGTGATGCGAGGTTTCTGCGCGTGCTCGCCCATCATCCACATGATCGGAATGCACGAGTCGGGTGAGACGCGCTGGGCCGTTTCGAGCGGCCCGCCGCCCGCCTTTGTGCACATCCTGAGCTGCTTCGTCTACGGTCGCGAACTTAGCGAAGCCGCACTCAAGGAGCTCCGTGCCGCTCACGTACGCCCTGAGCGACGCCGCTGGATGCTGTGCCGCTCCTTCGCGCACGCGCTTCGTGTGTGGATCGAGCTCGTCCGGCTCGCCACCGTCGAAAACGACGCACACGAGCGCGTGGCGGGCGACTCGGACCGCGACGACAGCGATGACGAGGACGGCGACGCGATGGAGGGCGGAGGTGCAGCAGGCGCTTCGCGGCGCCAGAGGCGCGAGGAACGCATCGCGCGCCTTGACGTGAATATCTGCCTACCCGCCGAGTGGCTATGAAAACAGGTTTGCCCTCTCGCGTCTGTGTCACAACCCCAACCACCCTCTCCACCCACCCCGTCGTGCGCGATGTCGTTTCTTGGATCCGGGCGGCGCGAGGCCGAAGACGAGGATCACACCACGTGTTCGATCCCCGCACTGCCGTACCTCGGCATCAAGGAGAGCGACGATCAGCCCGCAATCCCGCCCATCGCCTCCGACGTCGGCGCGATGACGCAGATGCCGTGCTTTTCGCTCGACACGCCCGAGAGCATGACGCGGCGCGGCGCGTTCGTGATCCTCGATCTTCCGTCGGTCAATGCAATCCTGGCCGAGACCCTCCCCAACTACCACGACGACATCCCCGTCGCGAACCGTGGCGCTGTCCCGCTCTACAACGTGCGCGGCGGTGCCCCCGGCGGCCACGGGCACAACGTCTACACGGTCGCCGACCAGTTTCGTCTGCTCGGCGACATCTGGTCTGTGGGTGGCTCGCGCGCGGACTGCACACTCACCTACACGAACTTCGGAAGCACGCTCGTCTCCAACATCTTCGAGAAGACCGTTCTCGTCGAGCCGGTGCGGGAGACGTTCGCGACCGCCGCGGGCGCCGCATTTCGCCGCCCCGTCCTGCGCCCAATGCCCGGCGGTGCAGCGGGCGCACCGCCTCCGCCGCCGCCGCCCTTCGCGCACGGCGACCCCGCCAACTGGCTGATGCAGGTGAACAAGTCGCACCCGAAGGTGGACCAGGTCGGCGCGCCCATCTTCGCGCGGCCGGTTCTGTGCATGCCTTCGTTCCTGAAGAACGGCACCGTGGACGTCGACGTGTGCCGCGCGGAGTGGGCCGTGCTCTCGACCGCCGCAGGGTGGGGTGCGGCGTACGCGCGCGCGCGGGCGGGCGACTTCTTCGCGATCCCGCGACTCCAGTGGATCTTTTCGTGCGCCACGTACAAGTACGAGCCGCCGAAGGATTGGGAGTACGATGGCATCAAGGTGCCCGGCTCCCGCGTCGGTCCCGCGACGCTCTACGCCACCGTTCTCGAGAGTCAGTCGCGCGCGCGCACCAAGGTCTCGAAGCGGATGCAGCGCGCGAACGACCCCAAGATGCACGCCTACCTTCACCCGGAGGGCGTCGCCAAGCGGCACAGCGAGTTCGACCTCAGCGATGTGCAGGTGATCGCGGTGCTGATGCAGATGTCGGGCGGCAACGCCGTGTCGCCCTTCTGAGCGAGCTGCGCCACTCTTCAACCGCCCCGCGTGTTTCTCGGGGCGGATGGCTCAGCCCCTTGGGCGCTGGATGCACGTGGAGGGGCACGTTCGTTTTGTGGTGTTCGTGGACGACGACGCTGAGCCGCGCGGAGTCGTGGACATTCCGTGCATGGAGCGGGAAACGCTGGGTGCCGCGATGGTGCAAACGGAGCGGGGTGTGGATGCGGGGCGTGGTAGGGTGGTGTGCACGATTCATTCGACACTGATCGACGAAGGCGAACGTTTACTCGATGCGAAGCGTGCGACCCATGAGTACGCCGGCAGCGTGATCGTGCTGCACCTGGTGACGTGCGAACGCGTGTAGAGCTACTCGTCCCATTCCACAGGGCGCTCCACCAGGTCAGCGCGGGCGGCGTCGCTCGCAGCGCGCGGCTCGGATGTGCTCAAAAGCGACACGAGCGCCACACGCAGGCCCCGTGGGCCGCGAGCGCGCTGCACGATGCGCTCGAGCCACTCCTCCTCGGCGCCGTTCGCGCCCGCGGCGCCTGCGCGATCGAACGTCGCGCGATGGCGCTCGTGACTCGCCCAGTAGCGCGCGGCTTGAGCGCGGTACGTCTCGAGGTCGGCGGTGGCGGGGATGTTGCGACGGGGCGGGGTTGCGAAGACAGCGTTGTCGACGAGCGCACTAAACTGAGCGTCCGACTCAAACGTCCCCGACGCGTGTGCGGCGAAGAAAGCCACAGTGCGCATCACGAAGAACGGCGCAATGCCACTCGGCGTGTCTTCGTGCTTGCCCGCACAGAACATGCGCATCATCTCCACACACGCCTTCACGATGTTGTCGCCGAGGGTGCGGTCGATCGGGACCGCGCGGAAGTTGTCTGCGGCGACGTGATCGGCGTAGACGGCGATGGTGCGTAGCACGGCCTTGCGCATCTCCTCATCGTCGATCTCTTGCGGCATCCATTGGCCTACGGCCGATGCCTGGAAGTAGGTGTCGAGTGCGTGGTACAGCGTTGGCACCACGCGCCGTGTGGAGGTGCCGCCAACGCGCACGAGGCGCATCAGGCGCTCGCCGTCCACGTCCACGTTCACGGGCTGCTCTTCGGCCGCGGTCGACGATGCTGCTGAGGAAGAAGAGGACGACGAGGACGCGGCGCTACTGGCTCCGAACGTGGGCGGGTCGGCGGGAAGCGAGACGCGGTAGTAGAAGGCATCGACGCGATCGCCGGGTCGCGCAACGTGGCGCGAAATGTAGGCCGGGTGCTTCACGCGGTAGTAGTGCAGCACTCGCTTTGTGCCGCGCTCGTCGAGTTCTCCCTCCACACGTCCCACAGCGCGAAACGTGAGCGCTTCACTCACGGCGACGATATCGCGCGTCGTCGGCAAATCACCCCCGCCCGCGGTGTAGGGCCGCGGCTGGACGCGTGTGAGCGGTGGCGGCGGTTGCTCCTCATAGCTTGCAGCGGCGGACGACGAGGAAGACGATGGCAACCCGAACAAAGACTTGAACATCGCCACGTCCCGTCAGTAGGGCGCCCTGGTGTTCGCGAACGGTTCGTGTTCTTGTTCGTAGCTCTCGATGAGATCGGCCACCGGCCTGAGTTGGAAGGGGTCGTGGAAGACGGCGGGTGGCACAGGGGGTTGGGTCGGGCGCGTCCGAAGTGTGGCGTCGGTCGCCTCGACGCGCATCACCAGAGTCTCGTACTTCAGACTAGCCTCGTTGCGATGGACCAAGGTGGTCGTCACCGGTCCAGCGTTGCGCAGAAGGTTGCGCGTCGTCATGCGGTCCACCACAACCTCGGCCACACGGGCGTGAAGCGAGTCCGACATAATCACGTGGTACGGGTGAATGTGGCGAAGCTCGCGCGGCTTGGAGCTTGCGAGCTCCGATATCACGGAACGCGTGATGGCAGCGAGCGCGAGACTCGTGATGGAGTTGAGCGCGGTGTCAAAGTCGTCCAGTGAAGCACACGCAGCCCACCAAGGCTCGTTGGCGAACTGCACAAAGTAGCAGCTGCGCGCCACGGTTGTCGGGTCGAGCGCGAGCACCGTGGCGATGTCGGCCTCGGCAACCATGTCGCGGTTGGAAGGCTGGATGAGCACTCGTGCGTTGAGCAACATCCCGTGCACACCCGGGCCGCTCATCATTCCCGCAGCGTGGCGCACGTAGCGCAGGATGGCGCGGATGTGCGGGCCCGCGGGTGGTGGTGGCGGCGCTCGCCCGGGTGCCGGCGGGCCGCGCGGGGGCGCAACGGCACTCACCCGCACGCTCGGTGATGACGGGAGCAGGGGCGGGGGCCCAGCTGCGAGCATGGCGGCGTAGGCCGCCGAGCCAGGCACCAAGGGCACGGGCGGCACCGAAGACACAGGCACCGCCGGCGAGTCCGGTATCAGTGGTGGCGGTGATCCGATCGATGACCCAGGCGTCCCCAATGGAACACCCCCGCCACC
>JACCDG011029606.1_pt1 | contig 18460 bp, 17 predicted proteins | sample 7442471 | NCBI WGS metagenome assembly JACCDG01 (sample SAMN15323444, study PRJNA562643) | freshwater metagenome | isolation source: river surface water | place: USA:Blue River Watershed | collected 2017-08-17 | reverse complement strand
TTTAGTGCTCCAGATTCCCATCCACAATAGTAATTGTTATTTATATTATAGTCTTTTTTTATATTAATGATGCAATTATAAAGTATAGGACCATAGGGAGCAGCAGCATGATTGTGAATATGACCAGGAGATCCTCCCCAGTATGTTGGATAGCTAGAAGCTTTAGCCTCAAAGTATTCATGCATACCTTTTGCATAATTTAAAGAATCGTCATCACAAGAAAATATTACATCATATTTTAAGGCATGTTTTGAAAATAAAAATTCTTTTAAACGATGAAATGGAGTTGTTTCTCCATATTGTATATATTTATATTTTTCTGGAAGTTTTATATCTAATTTACCAGAGCTCATCAAGACAACTTCAGTATCGTGTTTTTTGCTCAGTCTTATACCTCCATTGATCATTGTTTTTATATGCTTTATTCTACAATTTTCTGTAGGAATTGCTATGCACAATTTCATATTAAATCCTATTTAGCACTACCATTGATCCATCAAGCATGTTGTCTGTAGTTTCTCTAAATATGCCAAATAAATCTCCCTTGCTATTATACCAAAAAAAATCAATTATGTTATCTTTATTATATGCTGTAAAACCATTAGAACAGGCATACCAATCATATTCTATATTGCTGAGAATGTTAATTTTTCCGTTTCTTCTAGAAAAAGTTTTTATATAAGTGGGCGCGTTGTTTTGCATAGGCACGCTAGCATTGGCCCATGCCGCCCATCCCCAGTTTGAAATAAACTTATTATTTATTATCTTGCCTACATTGAATTTTTTATATAAATTTTTATATATCATAGTTGGCAATTTTTGTTTATCAAATGGTCCATTTTTTATAGCATATGATAAAGATTCATTATTTATAAAACTATTTCTGCCTATTCCATGAATGTGCCAAAGTCTACCTTTCTTATTCAATACAGGAGAAGCCATGTACGCAGGCCAGCAGTAAGATCCGCATTGGTGTCCTTGAATATGATTTGATCCTATCAAGAAAGACAATATTGAAATTTGAACATCTACAACAAAAGCATTCATCCATATTTCTTCGGAAATTTTTCTAACTGATTCTATTACGGATATATTATCTTTTATTTTATTTATTAGTGATCTATTTATCACAGTAGTGCAAAAACCCATATAAATTAATTTTATGTCTTTATCTTTTATAAATTTACTAGCATTTTTTATTATCGATTCGTATAAACGATCATTTCCATGTATACCAGGAGATGATGTCCATATAGTTGGCTCATTTTCTTTGCTTTTGCCCTCATTTTCAATAAAGTAATCTATGTCAATCATTACATCGTTGTCGCAAAATATAATATAATCTATATTGTCATGATTCATAGCCATTTTCAGTCCATGAATATGCCTACTAGAAAATGGAATACGATAACAATCGATCCACTCAACATCATCATGTACTATATGAGGTTTTGGACCTTCGCCCACGAATGTTATTTTAACATTATGATTATTAGATTTTATAGATCCAGATAAAAAAAGTTTTAATCTATCTATTTCATAACTTCTTGATAATGCATATACTAATATATTCATATTATTTTTATTTATAGTTTTACATGTTAAATTTACCCCATTCTTAAAACAGTGCCTTCTTTTTACAATAACTATTGCATAAGTACATGCGAATGTATGTAATTATTTAAGACATCTAGCATCCCTGTACTTCGCGAATATAAATATATTATTATGTTTAAAGGGATTTATAAAATAAATTATAAAACATACGTCTAGTATATTTTAGCATTTTGGCGGATAAATTTATAATGAAAATTGGCATACATATAGCTCATTTCTTTTTGCCTAATAGACTTTGCTTTTTAGAAAAATCTATATATAACCTAAACAGACTAGGTGTAGACATAAACATATTTTTACATACTAATGATCACAGGCTAAAGATTAATAATAGTAAAAATGTATCTATAGTACATCATGATATGTCAAAAGACCATCCGCATCTTTTGACATGGAAGCATAGAGATATGATGAAAAGTCAAAGAAGAGACTATGACTATATGATGTACATGGAAGATGACATACTTTTTAATAGAAACAATTTAAAATATTATATAAAATATCATGATATATGCAAGTCAGAAAACTACTACCTTGGATTCATTAGAAAAGAGTACGACGGAAAAGATTGGTATCTAACAGACATAAGGCCAGAGTGGGGTGACTTTCCTCTGTATAAAAAAGTTAAGATAAAAAATACAAAATTCTACCTACACTCAAATAATTACTATTGCGCTTTTTGGATTTTAGACAAGCAAGAATTCAATACATTTTGCGACCACGAATATTACGATCTTAAAAAATGCCCATATCACGGAGGTTTTTTGAGAGAAAAGAGTGCAGCTGGATTTGCTCCTAACTATAAAGGCGTACTAATACCAGGAATGACAAAAGGTGCTTTTGTTCACCATATTCCAAATAACTACATAGGTAGTGGATTTTTGGCAGCCCTTCCTGTTTCTCAATTATTTGGTTAAGTTATTTAGAATAAGTTAATAACTCTGCCTCTGTGTATTATATTATTGCCTGCTATGCTATTTTTGCCAATCCAGCACAATTTGTATTTTTAAGCATTTAAGTAATTTTATAGTATAATACACTATTGATTTATTTTATGTTTATTTTCCATGCTTAAGCAGGCAATATCTTTTCTCTGCCTCTATATCGCCAGTATATGTTCTCTGAGTTTGCTTGTCATGATGCCTGTTGCATCCTAGTACATCTTTGATTATGTACGGTGGCCCGTATGTGTCGTGTATCCTTTTATACATTTCGCAATCCATTAGCATGGTCAGTTTTTCATCGAAATATACTTTTTCCTTGAAAGTTACAAGACTTGGTCCACTCATACTATTCGCGCCTAGGTGTATTTTTGCATGGTATGATGGAGTTATTACATGACTCAGAAAATTTATAGACTCACAATGTAGAGTTGAATGTGCCATCCAGAAATTTGGAACCCTATCAAGAGTATTTACTATTGTAGATAAGGCTTTTTCTGAACAGAAAAAGTCATCCATACACATAGGCTTAATGTATTGACCAGAACAATTGCGGATGGCGTTGTTCATATTGGCAGATATTTGCCTTTCTATCCCTCGGCCGCAGACTAATTTTATGGGCAACTGTTTTTTATATAACTCTACAAATTCTCTAATAGTATCATCGGTGCTTTGGTCGCTTATTACTACTTCAAAATCATTGAAGTCTTGCTTGTATATACTATGCAGAATTTCGCTTAAAAAAAGCCAGCCTTTTCCATAGCATTCGTACGTAGGTATTGCTATTGATATCTTCATTTTTGTCAACTCCATTTCTTGAAAAAGTTGTCTACAGTATTCTTTATGTAATCTATTTGTTCATGAGATATAACTGGACTAGTTCCCAAGAATATGGTATCTTTTGTCACTTTTGTAGCGACTGGATATCTTGTTGCGGGTTTTTCGATATTGCGAATATGTACATATCCCGGTTGAAGTAATATGTTTCCTCCAAAGTAATTTCTTGTCTGTATCTTATGATCTTCCATCCACAGGGAGAAGTCCGACCTAGTAAAGGGTGATTTATCTTTTATGGTTATGGGAAACGCAAACCATGATACATCTGCATGCTCAAGAGAACTTGGAAGAATTAAATGATCGCCATATTTTTTGAATATCTCGTATAGTAACTTGAAATTATTCTTTCTAATATCTATTATGCTAGGTAATTTCCTTACTTGTTCAAGTCCTATTGCTGCCTGCATTTCTATTGGCTTTAAATTGTATCCGACTTCATCATATATGTATTTATGATCCATTATGACATCAGGCATCTCGGGTATCCATGCACTGAATCTCTTCTTGCACATTCCGTTCTTGAGGCAAGCTGACGCTTTTCCTGAGCAATAGCATCCACGCCCCCAGTCTCTCAGGCTTCTTAGTACCATCTCAAGAGAGTCGTTGCTGCAGGATATCATTCCTCCTTCTCCTGTGGTAATGTGATGCGCTGGATAAAAAGAGCATGAACTCATCTCTCCAAAAGACCCCAAGGGCTTGTCTTTCCAACAACTCCCTAAGGCATCGCAGCAATCCTCCATTAATATAAGACCGTACCTATGGACTATCTCCATTATTTTATCCATATCTGGAGGATTGCCAAGAACATGGGCGAATATCAAGGCTTTGGCGCCCTTTTTTGCCGCGTCTTCCAGTTGGTTCATATCAAGATTTAGAGTTTCTAGTTCGATATCTATAAATACTGGCTCAAAATTATTTTGCAAAATAGGATTGACAGTGGTCGGGAATCCAGCCACTGGTGTTATTACTTTATCTCCGTCTTTAAGGCTTTTATATCTTTTTGACTTTAACGATGAAATCATCAGAAGGTTGGCGCTTGATCCGCTATTAACGAATATACCGTGCTTATGACCGACAATGGATGATATAGCTCTTTCAAAACGAGTTCCCATATCTCCAAGACCAAACCATCCATCTAGAAGGCAAGATATAGCGGCTTCGTACTCTTTGTTATCCATGTATGATCCAGAGTACAGCACCCAGTCCTTGCCTGCTTCCCACGATTTTTGTCTTTCTTCAAGGCTCTTTCTGACAAGACTAGATATTACATGTTTTAATTCTTCGCTAGGCATTCTTTATCTCTTCTAGTATTTCGCTGCATGCGTCTTTCCATTTTTTGCTAGGAACATATCCAATAGATATTAGTTTTCGATTGTCTAGCCACATGTCTTTTGCTTGTACTTGTGAATGGAATTTTGGAGCTTCTATAAAAGATATTTCACTACTGCTTCCCAGGTCTGCATGGGCGTATCTAATTATGTCTCCTATAGAAGCTGGATCTGAATTTGATATATTGTATATTTCTTTAACGCGACCATTGTTTATGCAAATGTCTATTGCCCTACAGGCATCATCTACATGCATGATGTCTCGTATCGGAAGTCCGTTATCATAAACAGATACCTTATCTCCGTTCTTCATCATATAAAACATATTTTGCAAAGCATTCTTTTTAGAAGAGCATCTGTCTCCTTTTCCTACTATATTGCATAGTCTCATTATTCGGTAATCAATTCCGAATGTATCGCAATATGACTGCAAGAGCATTTCCGCTGCATACTTTGTTATTGAATAGAATCCTTTTGGATTACACTTGGCACTTTCGCTTACGGGAAGATATGGCTGACTACCGTATACAAACCAAGAACTTACGAAATTGAAAACTCCATTGAACCCTGATTGTCTTGTAGCTTCTAAAATCGATACCATCTTGTTGAGATTAGTGTCAATGTCTATATGTGGATCGCTAAATACATTGTAATTGTTATTAGTGCTGATAAGATAGATAATGCTGTCGCAATCCAGATAACTTGCATCCCTAGGCACGGCGCAAGCCCTACTTCCATACATTCTCATTAGATTGCTTCCTATGAAGCCTGTTGCGCCATAAATCGATATTTTTTGAAACACATCTATATTTCAACAGTAAATATTTTCATCCTTTTTCATATTAATAGTAAATAAACATTACATTCACAGGAAAAATAGTTAATATATTATATATATCTATGGGAATCATATAAAAAAGGGGGGATACGGCCTTGGCTGGAAAAAACAACAAAAAGCCTAGAGTTTTATTTATTTTAAAGGAAAGATTTATCTATGGTCAACGCACTAATGCGTATGGACTTTATAATTCTTGCGACTTCGTGTCTCGTTATCTAAAAGAGATAGGGCTGGATTCTAAAGTCGTCCAGGTTGTAGACAATAATGCCATAGATAGAGAAGTGGCTTCATTCAAGCCTACGGATTGCTTTATCGAGGCACTATGGGTGGTTCCCGAGAAGTTCAAGGTTCTTTCAAGACTACACCCTAGGGTTTCGTGGCATGTAAGGTTGCACTCCAAGGTTCCGTTTTTGTCCATGGAGGGTATGGCATTTGACTGGCTTTCTGAATATGTTCGCTTGCGCAAGGAAGAAAATATAGATATATCTCTTAGCGCCAACAATAAGGATCTTCACCAAGATCTCGACCTTCTATATCCAAATTGCGTCAACTACACTCCTAATCTTTACTATCCTGATCCTGATGCAGTATCAAATCCAGTTCCAGATGTAAGGACATCAAGAAGCGAACTGCACATAGGCTTATTTGGAGCATTAAGACCACTCAAAAACCACATGCAGCAGGCAGTGTGGGCGGAGGAATTCGCCAGAAGGAAAAACAAGAGGCTTGTGCTCCATATAAATCTTACCGAACACGAAAGCAATGAATACAATACAAGCGGTAAGGTAAATCTTTCAATATTGAGAAATCTCAGAAGCATGTTCAAAAACAGCCCATCAAGGCTTGTGGAGCATCCATGGTATTCTCATGCAGACTTTCTAACCCTGGCAAGGCAGATGGATCTGGGTATGCAGGTGTCGTTCTCTGAAACCTACAACATCGTTGCTGCTGATTTAATAACTCAAGGAGTTCCGGTCGTGGCATCAAAGGAGATAGAATTCGTAAATCCATTGTGCAAGGTATCAGCCACTGATGATTGCGGAGCCTTGGCTGCGATGCATTTGGCGCTGGAATATGGAAGATATGGACTTAACTTTATGAATAGGCAACTGTTAGCAGATAACAACAGGAGGGCGTGTAAAGCCTGGAGAAGATTGCTTAAATCATAAGTTTTATACGAATGAAGAAGGGAGAGGTTGCGCGAATATAGCATCCTCTCCCTTTTTTTTATTTGACTTTGTTTTTCGCCAATAGGTTTGCCGTATATCGGCTAAAGGTCATATTGGCAATTATGGGTAATGTTAACTATTGGATAAAAATAAAAATGAAAAAGTTTGACAAAATATCAAGTTGGGTAAAAGCTGATGAAATGAACGATTATCTACATAGATATCCATTAACAAGCGAAAGCTTGGTCGTAGATATAGGATGCTATGTAGGTCATTGGCTAAGCCATATGAATGAACTTTATAAGTGTAAGTTCATTGGAGTGGAGCCAATTGAGGAATATGCAAATGCGTCAAAGGAAATAAAATTCTATAATGAAGCAGAAATACTAAATTTTGGCTTGACCACTGGGGATGATGGGTACGCCGATATTAGCATTAATAATGATGCATCGTCTTTGTTCAATTTAGACAAAAGCAAAAAAACAAAAAAGATACAATTAAAAAATGCAAAAAACTTCTTTGATTCTATTCCAAAAAATATAGATTTGCTACAAATAAACGCAGAAGGATTGGAATACGAACTAATACCATATATTATCGATAACAATCTTATAGAGTCAGTAAAATTTATACAAATTCAATTTCACGGAATACTAAAAAATAGCGATGCATTAATGGAAGATTGCATACAAAAAATAGAAAGCAATGGCTTCACAACGAGCTTCAACTGTCCTTACATATGGTATGGTGCCAAAAGAAATAACATATGAAATCCTATTCACAAGCTGGTCAAGATCTATGGGTTCTGAAAGAGTCTGGACATAAAAATAATGGTTTTTATATCGAGATAGGAGCTTACGATCCAACTAATTTAAGCAATACACTACTTTTAGAGCAAAAAGGCTGGAGTGGAATAAGTTTTGAACTTTCTGATATACAAAAAATTTGGTCGCAAAAAAGAAAAAATAAACTTGTAATTTGCGATGCTACTAAGTTTGATTTTTTAAATTTCTTTATTGCTAATGAAGTTCCTAAAAATATAGATTATTTATCTTTAGACATAGACGAGTACAGTCTGTCATGTTTGAAAATTTTGCCGTTAGAAAAATATAACTTTAGTTCAATAACAATAGAGCATGATGAGTACATTCAAGGCTCAGATACAAAAAACAAAATGAGAGAAATATTATTATCTTATGGATATAAGCTTAGTTGTCCAGATGTCTCTCATAATAACTGCATATACGAAGATTGGTGGACTAAATAAAACTAATGAAGTATAAAAAGAAAATGAGACCGTGCATCACGGTCTCATTTTTTATGACAAGTTTACTATATTATAAATTATTCTGCTACTCTATTTTCAACATCTTTTTGAGCGGGGGATTCAGCAGAATCTTTAGGTGCATTTTCTGCAACGCCCATCTTGTCCTTAATGCGTGTTATAATCTCTGACACGATATCCTTCATTCTGTTCATTGCAGACCTAACGTCTTCCTGGTTCCCCTTCCAGAGCGTTATGTAAGCCTTGCTGGCATCCTCGAAGCCTTCTAGTCCAAATGCCCTCATGACCAGATATGCACCGCTTTCAGCCTCTATCTCCAGTATCTGCTTGCCTCTGCTGTCTGCTCGCGCTGATCTTCTTCTTTCCTTGTCGTGGAATACCTCGTGCACAAGTTCATGCAGTGTTGTTCCTACTGCGCGCAGACCAGCCGAATCCTTGTGTATAACTATTCGCCTGTCTCCCGTGCTGAATCCTCCAGCCGATCCTGTGTCTTCAAAATCCACGGCAAATTTGTAGTCTTCCTTGGCTACTCTGACTATTGCATTAATAAGTGCAGATTCGTATTCTCCGCCCTCATTCTTCTTCCTCCATACATCAGCGATAGAGGACGCATCGTCTGCTTCTCTGCCAGGAATTACTTCTGTATCCGATATGTCGTATGTGCCAAATGGCCTAAATGATTTTGCTATGATTCTGCCGTCTTGCTTTTTTATATCAGCTTCGGAAAAGCCTTCCGAGCGCAGTTTTGCTCTTTGTTGTTCCGTCAATTTTATTCTTGGTCCAACTGGCTCAAACAGAATGGCAGGCTTTGCATCTGCTTTTAACTTTCTGCCCATTTCATTCCATGCTTTTTCTCTTTTAACGAAGCTGGAATAAGGTTTTTGAATGTGCAGAAGCATCTGGTTCATCCAGCTGAGATTCCAAAACTTAGATGAAAATTCTAGGAATTTCTTCGCCTTCTCCTTTACCTCAGTCATATTTTCTTCTGAAAACTCTCCAGCAACGCTGTCTATGAGCGTCTCAACAAGAGATTGCATACTGTCCTTGTCAAGTTCAGAAAGATTTTCAAGTTTTGCTCTTATGACATCTGAATAGTTAGAATCTTCTGCTGCATCAGATTTTTTAGCAATCATTTCTTCAGAAGGACTGAAGCCAAGTTCCTTGAATCTATCCAATTCGGAAACGGATATTCTTCCTATCCTAGACCATCCTCCCATTATTACGCCGTTATCCGTAGGTACAGCAGCGCTTCCGTCCCATTTGAAACCTAGTTCATTTAATTCTTTCTTGACTTTGCCTACGTCTTTTCCATAAGCTACTATTTTGCTTCTTGGTATGTCGAGGTAGAGATTTCTGCCTCCTATCTCGACCTTTTGCATGATCTCTGTCTGCTGCGGAGGATTGGAAGGCACTCCAGCCTTCTGAAGTTCCGCTGCTGCCTGGTCTGGAGACATATCAGAGCCCCAGGCTCCGGTTTGAGGCAAGCCCTTATAATTGAATGTGAATGACTTCCACTTGAAGCCAGCATTCTTTATCTTGTCTTTATGAATCTTAGAAGCAGAGTTGTATATTACATAAGTGACGCCATCAACTACTGCAAGATCAACGGCTGGACTTTGCGCTTTTTTAAACCAATTCTTGAAAATAAAAGGTAATCTGTACAGCATGGCTTTCCTTACATCATTCCTGAAATCTCTTCATCAGATATCTTATTCGATGAATTTCCAGATCCAATTATATAGGATACGATCTGATCGGCGCTTATTCCGTTATTGTGCAGCTCGCTGACAATCTCGTATGCTCTTGGATCCTCTGAAGTATCCTTTAGTTCTCCAGATGTGATTATGCCTTTCAATTCCTTCATAAGATCATTTACATGATCTTCGTGTTCCATCTTGCTCTCAGTGCCTGGATCAATTAGTTCTTCTGGGCTTATCTTGGAAAGATCTTGCATTGATCCGTCTCCAGAAAATGCAGTCTTGATCGACCATCCAGATGCTGTTTTTATCCAATATTGTTCTTTATTTTTCATTTTTTAACCTTTATTTTAATTACCATACAACACTAATGCAACCTTTATCTTTGCAAAAACGCACGTAAGGCTAGAAAATTACGATCTTCAAGAACCCCAAATGGCACTCCTGCATAGAACAGACTCTTAGGCACTATGTCTAGACTAAACGTTGTTTCGTCCTTCAGGGATTCTCCATAGGCATCCACTATACCCTCGACCATGTTGTCGAATGTTTTTTGATTAAGTTCCCAAATCTCCAGGTAGTTTCTCGTCATGCGAATCCAGCCCTTTTGTAATCCCCACCTTACAGCAGACCCTGTTTTGTCATGAAGAGCGGCATCTATGCAGTCTTGCCCAAACTTTGCTATCAGGGCTGACTCTATAGAATCTGACAACTTTGAATCATGCTCAAACGAATTATCCATTACATGCCTAAACGACTCAGCCACCATCTCGTCTTCTTCCATGCCATGACCGCCTCCTTGTCCAAGAGGGAACCCATCGCTGTCTAGACCAATCGCCTCAAGATCCAATCTGTGATCCCCAAGCAGGCTGAAGTAGTAATCCGATATCTCATGAAGGGCATAGCTTCTTGCCATTGCAGCATGACCAATATCGCCTATATCCTGGTCTGCATATTCGGCATTACCATCTATGATCCACCATTCTCCATGGAGTTGCTGAGCCTTTTTGTACCAATTCATCATACTTCTCCAGCTGACAATTTTATTTGTATCATGTTCATGCCAGCCTTCTTAGATGACGAATGACGATTCACTGCATCGCGTATTCTCTGGGAATTTTTAATCTTGTTCTGCAGATTGAATACCATCCCCTCGGTTATTTCCTTCTTAGAGACGATGATGCCTTTCTTCTTTGCCACTATGTTTCCAGCAGAAACCATGACCTTGAAATCGGATGGATCTTCATAAGATATCATGGCGACTCCGCTGAATTCGTAATCAGGAAAATCTCCTATGGTTACTCCAGAAAAAGTCACTTCGAATTCCTGTGCTGAGGCAGTCTTTGTCATCCAGCCATTATTGCTGCCTATTTTTTCCCAATCCGACTTTGATAGATTAAATTTCATTTTTTCTCCTAGTTACCATTTTACAAGATGAGCAGATCCGTCTTCATACTTGGATTCTATCTCAAAACCAATGCTCTCGAGATACGGCACGAGTGCTGGGTTTACCACCCATAATCGCATCATTGTCTCCACTCCCTCGGCTTCCCTATAGTGCGCCTTGTCTCTCTCGTATTCCTTGATGGCATCATCTATAAGTTTCTTGCCGACACCTTTTCTTCGATGCTTTGGATCCACAACAAGATCAAAAGAATACTCCATGACGCGCTCTTCTTCTCTGTCTGTGAAATCTGTGCCCCATCCAGGCATCCATCCGCTAGCAACAGCCCCTATGACCTCGCCATTTTCTATGGCGACATGTGATATGTCTTTTTTGCGACCATACCTTATATCAACTCTTTGAAATAAATTCTCGGCACGTCCTGTTTCGTCATGGTCTGCCTCGGGGTCTACCCTCATAGTTCTTGCTGTCTTATACCAGTTTATAATGATTGAAGAGCCCTTCTGCAGTCCAGAGCCATCTGGTCCATAGATGGACTTTAAGTACTCTTTGGCAGATTCGGCATCGTTGATCCTTCCTTCGTCCCTGGCTTCATTAAGTGAATCGGTCATCTTCTTTATAAATCCAGTTTTTGGATTTAGATTAGGGAACATGGCCATGATGTCCTTGCCGCTGAGCAATGGCTTTGCTCCCTGAGATAAAGAAGAAATGTGGTTTTTTACATTTTCTCTTATGTTTCTTTTCTCTTCAAGTTCTTCAGCGCTTGGTCCGCTTCCCTTGGCCCGTGCATCAGCTTCACTGTGAAGTACGACTATGTCTGCCAGACTGCTCTTCATTGGATCGTCGGTATTCATTCCAGAGAACTCTCTTACGAATCTTCCTACGGCCTTTGGGGTGTCAAGAGATCCATGCGGTCGCATGTGCTCCTTCACGATCTTTGCCACTAATCCTCGCTCTGGGCCGAATCCAAGGCGCTTCAATACCTCTTCAGCAATCTCTGCAGAAACATCCTCATGTCCAGGGTACGAAGAAGCTCCTGGTGTGGATTTACTGGGTCTTACTATGGACGGATCCATCTTGCCGAAGTCATGAAAAAGAGCGGCAAGAACAGCAAGCATCCTTTCCCTGTCCCCATACCCCTCTCTTTTCATGATCTCGTTCATGTTGCGCACAACCTCAATGGTGTGATTCAAAAGATTCAAATCATGATGAGGATTGTTTTGATCCATGGTTATTGGATTGAATCCATTCATCCTATCTGATTTGAATATGGGCATGTATAGACCGCTTTCAAGCATGATCTTGAAGGCATCTGCCGGATTGGATCCCTTTGCTATTCCTTCTAATTCCTTGCGCACACGCTCGAAGGCCACTTTCCTCTCCCATGCGCTGTGAATGTCAGGATGGGATATGGCATCCTGCAGGACAGGATCGAGCTTGAATCCATTCATCTTGGAAAGAAATCGAAGAGCTCGTATCGCGCGAAGTGGATCTTCCGTGAGAGTAGCCAGGGGATCCACTGGGGTCTTCAATACTTTGTTCTTAAGATCCTGCATTCCATTCGTAGGATCTTCTATCTCTCCTGTATCTATGTTATAGTACATGGCGTTGATAGTAAGATCTCTTCGCTTCGCATCCTGAGTATAGTCGTCTGTAGGAACCATTCGGGGAACCCTGCTTCCCTCTGTGTAGGTCTCCGTCCTCAGCGGAACGAAGTCTATCTTGATTCCATCTATGTCTATTGCGCCCACCCTGAGGCCAGCACTGTCTCCGCCTTTTTCAAGGCTGAGTTCATAGGCTTTTCCGGTTCTACCTGACGATGTCTCCCTATCGTACATGGCGACTGCATTTGCAAATGCAACTCCGTCGCCTCCAGATACGGCTATATCGATATCATCCGAATCCTTGCCCATCAATTTATCGCGTACCCAGCCGCCAGCCACCCTCATGGTCTTGCCTGGCATGAATCGGTCTCTTGCCTCTCTTAAGAATGAAAATATATTCTCTTCAGATGCGGAAAGATTTATCTGATCATTATTAGAAGATTGAGACTCTTTATACCAGTTCATATACTGTATTTATGATTATTTCGTAGATTAACCTATGATAAAAAACGAGGTGCGAGATCTTTTTGGACCTCGCACCCCTCCCCGTGTTCGCAATAGGTAATGTATACTTATATGTAAAGTTACAGTTTCCTGTATATCTATGATTATTTTTTATTTTTTACGCAAATAGGCATGCATCCATTAAGAGTAAATTATGTCTTCTGTGGTTTTCTTCTTATCTAATATATAATCTAGATATTTGATGAAATCTTGACTGGATCTGTAAAGATTGCCAAACTGTAATTTCCAATTTGGATCGTCAGCATAGGAGGAAGGCAGCACCTGCAAAAGTGTGTTTGGCACCAGAATAGCACTATTCGTTATATTTTTTCTTTCATTGATTTCATTTCTAGTGTTTTGTTTTTCAATCATATGATATGCAATTATTTTATCATATAGTGTCGCCCAGTAATAGTTATGTCCTTTTTCACAGCAATCTGCAGGGGAAAGACGAGTTTCTTTTGTGGTTTCATTCTTAATTGCGTAATGGGAATTGTGCAAGAACCAGTATCTTTCTTTTACAAACTCGTTGTTTTTCTCTGAACTTATGAGAGGAGTCGTAATCTCTGTATTTTGCCAAATTGCTCTTAAAAATTCTACATCTCCCATTTCACTTGTCATATGCATTCCACTAGGGACAACTGGAGTATATGACCAATCGTCATCTGCAATCACATTATACCCCAGATAAGAATTGGCCTTGTTGTTGATATAAAATGGATGAGATTCAACATATACTCTATCTTTACCTATAGTCGTAGTTACCCATTTGAAAAATGTCCACCATCCTTTTTGTAATCTTTCGTTTTGAACAGTTAGTGGGACATGATCTCCAGGAACCGCCCCTGGACTGGCTACCGCTGCATCAAAACCTATCCTGCATCTAGCCTCTATCAAAGGAGCGACAGAGTCCTTTAGTCTTCTTGCTGCTATTGTTGGCGTTGCTGTAAAGAGAGCATTCCATTTATCAACGTATATTTTATAAGCATTGTCACTTCCTGGATTTGCCATTCCACCTATATATACGATTAGATCTATGGGTTGAGAAGGATTGAACCATGCGTTCGGTCCAGATGTCCAATCTATCCAAGTCTGGGAGTCTAGCGTTCCCTGCTGCCCAGTAGTCAACGCCTTGATGACACTCACAAAATCATTAACCAGCCATGGCATAGGGGTGTTTTGCACAACGCCATTAATGGTTAGCCCGTTTTTTGCATTTAAAAACTGATCTACTTCATATACGAGTTCTTGAGAATTTCCAGCAGCCACTTTCCCAAAAGGATTATGAAAATGGAATCTTCTACAGCCCCATTGATACCACTTCTTAAGGCTCCAAGGATTCAATTCTCCAGGATAAGGATTATAACTGTCTTCTAATGTTATGAATCTCTTCCATGTGAAAGAACTCTTGTCTCCATCAAATCCAACAGCTCTTCTTTTTTCTTGAGCGTTTGAGTTTTGACTTGTTGACACGCTTCCGTCAAAATTGAATCTCACAATAAACTTTTTATCAAACAGTTCTTTTCCAGTTGTCATTTTTTCTCCTAATATAGTATTATTTTATTTAATCAGGCGCTATGCTATACTTTCTTGCTCCATGATAGGTAAGTGCTATGCAATTTTTTCTAATCTCGGGGTCTTTGCCAATATATTTTTGACCCGAAACTATGTGTTCTGAAAAATAATCCCTAAATGCCTTTATCTTGAATCCGAAATTTTTAAGTGCAACTGGGATAAAACCTTGATCTCCGATATTTCTGAACACCCTACCCTTTGAACCATTTACATAGCAACTCTTTTCGTAAGCCTTCATGTAAAAATTTGGATCTTTCTTAAATAAATTATAAATAAAAGAAAAGTCTCCATCCCACGCCATGAAAGAACTTTGGAATGAATTAGGATCTCCAGATCTTCCCCATTCATGTGCCATTGTAAAGATATGTTCAACTGACATTAATTTTGATACATCACCACAAATAAGGGTATCTAAATCAATATACAAAACTGGATTTGTAAATAGTCCTTTTCTGAATAACTCTATTTTACACCAATATGTTGACCAATCATGAATTAAGGGTATTGTTTTTATTCCATCTATTTCTCTATCACTAAGACAAACAAAATCATACCCTGAACTGCAGTATTTTTTTGCATCTTCGCATAATCTATATACCCATTTTTCATTATAAGTTCTTCCACTTTTCATTACACATGCTAATGTGAAATTCTTCATTTCATCAACCTTTTTTCCAGTGCCAGAGCGTTATTAGACCAGTATGAATCTGAGACATTTTCCACCGATTCATTCTATTACTTCGATTCATAAGCCCAAATGCCACCAGCATTGCCAGCCTTAATTATCCCCCAAGGTATTTCTATAAAGTACTTCCTGCTGGATGTTGCCTCTATGTTTGCCGTACTTTCATCAGATATATTAGGGAGAACCTTTTCCATGGCTCGCGCCAGCACCATCAGTCTGTCGCTTGTTATGTTTTTCATTTCGATATTGTGACTAGATACTTTGATTGCTCCATAATCAATAAGCCAGTTTTCTGCAGCTGATGTCGATCTTAATGCTTTTAACAATGCTCCGTCTATGTGCGATTTCAGAGCATTGTCTATTTCTTCGTGCAGATGGGATCCCTTGGGTAGTTCTCCATCTTCCTCTCTTCCATAATTCATGCCCCTCAATGCCTCGTCTACGATTTCTGAAACCAGCATTATCCTGCGCTCTTTCTTCGCCCTTGCCTTCACTTCGTCGATATCCACGCCAGCATCTCGAAGAGCATCCGCAAACACCCTGACTACGGATTCATCTTGCGCATAGACCATATCCCTAGCCTTGTCCATAGCCCATGCTCCATGAACCCAGCGTCCCTCACCGTAACCAACCTTGATGGCTTCTCCGTCTATAATCCACCACTGACCATGAAGATCATTCCGCGAAGGATGTTGGGCAGTTTTATACCAGTTCATGTTATTAATTGTATTTTAATACTTCTTTATAAAATCTTTACCTATCCTCTGCTATCGCATGCAGTTTGTACATCTTATCGAGAGCAGAGTCCCATTGCTGTTCGCCAACATCCACGCAAAAGTCTCTTGCAAGTCACTGACCTTTTTTGCCAGTGGCTAGAGCGTGCTCCGACCAGTACTTCTTTGACTTTTCAAGGGCAGCTTGACCTTCTGGAGTGTTGTCAAAAATATAGTGACCTTTTATCGTGGATTCCGTGGGTTCTGGCATGCCTGCGCCTCCAGCAAATGCTGTTATGATCAGAGTCTTTCCAGTTGTCTCTGGCTTTCCGTCTGGTCCATTTATGGTTTTCCTCTTCCATGCTCCATGTTCGTCCTTGAAGTCTTCAGTTACGGACTGAGGAGCCAAGACAATGCTTATCACATCTGTGGGCTGATGCTCCATCTCTATCATCCTAGAAGGAGGCACAGGATGCTTGTTGCCTTCCTTGTCAGTGAAGAACTTTCTGTCTTCGCTTCTGTACTGCCTTGATACTTGAGATTCGTCAATTGGGTCATGTCCAGAATCTGGTCCTATCAATGCGGTCTTGAGCGGTCTATCTATTCCTATGTCCGCTGCCTTGACGGTAAGAACTTCTCTCTTGCCCTTTCCAGCATTTGGGTGATTCTTTTCTAGATACTTCATGATCTTTTGAAGATCATTGAAATCCCATCCATGAGTGATATAGTGAGGATGAACAAATGATGGAGATTGTGGCTGTCCAGGCTCAGGAGGAGACAGGACGAATTGACCTGCCTCCTCCTGCTGCGCATGTTTTTTCCAACCGTGCTTTATTCCAATTTCAGTCCATTGTTGTTTGGATATATTAAATTTCATTTTATTATACTTCAATCAGCTATATACATAATTATATAATTAAGGAACAATGCCCTTTATCTCAGCGTTGCCCTGTGCTCCTGTGACAAACGCTCCTGGCGTGCTGCTTCCCAGGATGCCGCATTCATCGAATATAGTAAGTCCTGCCAACTGAGGATCGTTGTTCTGAAGAATGCTGACAGTGGTTGAGGTGAATTCAGAAATTACCTTGAAATTAAGTGTGACTATAGTATTTTCCTTATCAATGTATGTGCTGTCTCCCAGCATTGACAGCCAGTTATGAGCCGCGTTTCCGTCCTTGGGAATCGCTACTTCATTCACGCTGCCAGCGCCGACCATGTACATAGAGTTGGACTGGGCTGGTCTTGCTCCGGTCTTGTCTATGCCCATGAACTCAAGCTTGGTATTATCCCATCCAAAAATAGTAAATACGCTTGATATACGCTGAGGCATAGTCTCGTTCTTCACCATGATTTTTACAGGGACTATGTCTCCTACCTTGAACTGCGTGGATGGAGCCGATAGTCTTTGCGATACCTTGTATTCGCTTCCTGCTCCAAATTTAATTGAGTTTACGGCGTTACGGGTTTCGCTAAGCACATTCGTGCCAATGATAGGACTTCCATCAATAGTGGTCTTTGTCTCTACTCCATTCACTGTTATGCTAGGGATTATTTTTATATCCGTAGTCTGGCTCGTAGGATAGTAGAAGTCACCCTTTACCTTGAACCTAAGAGTTCCCATGAGCCTGTATGCTCCCTGCCAAAGGTATCCATCGAAATTCCACTGATAGTAAGATGGCTTAAGAGGCGGAGTTCTGTTCTCGGGAACGGGAAGAGCTTCTGCATGGAACAGAAGATTGCCATCCTGTGGCAGGGCAGATTCGTTTACTCCCCTGGACAGAGAAGGAGCAACTATCCCTGATTTTGATGCGTTCATGACTGTGGTGTCGTATCCAGATCCTCCTACTACAGGAGGAAGAACTTCAAACTTAGAGCTGTCCCAAGATATGATAAAGTCTCCTCCGCGGAATACGCTCCACATATTTATGGTTTTTCCATTGACCACTTTTGTCTTTGATATGGGCTGAGCGAGTATTCTGACCTCGACTATGTCATTTTTCTTAGCAACAAGACCGTTCTTGTTCCTGCCATCCCAGTCCTTGTTGGACCACTGTGACTCTAGGAGAATCCTGTAGTTCATGGATGGATCTATGTAGTACGGGGTAAAAACTGTTGCTGGAGGCACAGGCACCAGCTGTATCGTTCCATCGGGCTGAGGAACTTTGGTAGGCGGAGTCTGCGCGTTTATAATTCCTGCTATGAAAAGGCTTATCACAAATGTCCATATGTATCTCATATTTTCCTCTTTCATTTGGTTTGTAT
>JACCDG011219709.1_pt1 | contig 18464 bp, 14 predicted proteins | sample 7442471 | NCBI WGS metagenome assembly JACCDG01 (sample SAMN15323444, study PRJNA562643) | freshwater metagenome | isolation source: river surface water | place: USA:Blue River Watershed | collected 2017-08-17 | reverse complement strand
GCCATACGCTTCGCGGTAGTTGACCACAATCCAATACGCATACATCTTGGCCACGGCGTAGGGGCTGCGGGGGTAAAAAGGCGTGGTTTCTTTTTGCGGGATTTCTTGTACCAAGCCATACAGCTCGGATGTGCTGGCTTGGTAGAAACGAGCTTTCTTCTCAAGGCCCAAGATGCGAATGGCCTCTAACAGGCGCAGGGTGCCAATGCCGTCTACGTCGGCGGTGTATTCAGGGCTTTCAAAGCTCACGGCCACATGGCTTTGGGCGCCGAGGTTGTAGATTTCATCCGGCTGCGTTTCTTGCACGATGCGGATGAGGTTGCTGGTGTCGCTCAGGTCGCCATAGTGCAGCTTGAAGTTAGCGTGCTCAATGTGTGGATCTTGGTAGATGTGGTCAATACGCTGGGTGTTGAACAACGACGCACGGCGCTTGATGCCGTGAACAACGTAACCCTTCTCAAGCAGTAGCTCAGCAAGGTACGAACCGTCTTGGCCTGTAATGCCCGTGATAAGGGCTACTTTGGGTTGATTTTGTTGGGTCATAGTTTGTTGACAAAGTCTTGGTAGGCGGCTGCAAGGCCGTGTTGTAGATCGACCTTGGCTTGCCAGCCAAGGGCATTGAGGCGCGAGCTATCCATCCACTTGCGTGGGGCACCGTCGGGCTTAGAGGTGTCAAATTCAATCTGTCCTGCATAGCCCACGGTTTGGGCGATGGTTTGCGCCACTTCGGCAATGGTCACGTCCGAGCCGCTGCCCACGTTGATGTGACTTTGCATGGGGGTGGTGTGCTGGTCATACGTGGCTTTGGCTAGCTGCATGACGTGCACGCTGGCAGCGGCCATGTCGTCTACATACAAAAACTCACGGCGCGGGGTGCCCGTGCCCCAAATGGCCACGCTGGGTGCGTTGGCCAGCTTGGCCTCGTGAAAACGGCGTATGAGCGCAGGAATGACGTGGCTGCTTTCGGGGTGGCAGTTGTCACCGGGGCCATACCAGTTGGTGGGCATGACGCTGCGGTAGTCCACCCCATGGCTTGCGCAGTATTGGCGGTTGTAGCTTTCGCACAGCTTGATGCCTGCAATTTTGGCGATGGCGTAGGGCTCGTTGGTGGGCTCTAAGGTGCCGGTAAGCAATGCATCTTCACGCATGGGCTGCTGCGCCATGCGCGGGTAGATGCAACTGGAGCCCAAGAACAACAGCTTTTGCACACCATTCTGAAATGCAGCCTCAATGACGTTGGCCTGCATCATGAGGTTTTGATAGATGAAGTCTGCGGGGTAAACGTTGTTGGCATGAATGCCGCCCACCTTGGCTGCTGCCAAGTACACCTGAGTGGGCTTTTCCTGTGCAAAAAACTGCTGCACTGTCTGCTGGTGGGTCAAGTCCAGCTCGGCATGGGTGCGGGTGATGATTTGGCTTTGCGGCACGCCTTGCGCTAGTAGCTGACGAACAATGGCTGATCCCACCATGCCGCGGTGGCCTGCAACGTATATCTTCATGGTGCGCAATCTAGTTCCATGCGAATTTGACAATTCGTCGGTAAATCAAGACATATACCAACCCAAAGCCAACGCACGCAAGTGCGGCCCAGAAGTTGGAGTGCCTAAGCCAATAAGCAGCAATGGCAGGGGGTATGTTCATCATGGCCACCAAGATGCCTGCCACTGAGTTTTCTTTGACCGTGGGAGCAAATGTGACGATGTAGCGTCGATAGACCAAGCTGTGCAAGTGTTGTCTGTCTGGCTGCCCGGTCGGCAGCTGTTTGAGCTTTCGACGGTAAATGCTAAATAAGACTTCGACAAACGGGTAAACGCAGACCAACAGGGCCGCAAAAGGCGTAATTTTAGGGTTACGTTCAACCAGCAATACGCACGACCAAGCCAATGCAAACCCGCCAAAGTAGGAACCACCGTCACCTAAAAACAATTTGCCCATGGGCCAGTTGACAAAGAAAAAACCCAGCACCGCAGCGGCAATCGACAGACTAGCAAATGCCAGATGCACATCACCTTCCGAGTGAGCAATGGTGGCAATGGCGACCAAGGCAATGACTTTCATCGAGCTGGCCAAGCCATTAAGGCCATCAATGATGTTGATGGAGTTGGCAATGCCACCGATGGCAAAGGCTGTCAGCAAAACAGATATGCCTTGGTGTGCCAGCAATGCATCAATCCAAGAAACCCCCAAGCGATGCAAAGACACGCCGGTGATTGCCCATCCAACCACACCAGACAGGATGGTGGCAAGCAAACGCGTGGCTACCGAAACGCGTTTGGTGAGGTCTTCTAAAAATCCGAATGCAAATGCAACGCTACCCGCCATCCAAAGTGGGCCGAGTATGTCTGAGCGTTCGGGCGAGGCCGATATATAAGAGGCCGCAACCCCCATGAAGATCGCAATACCGCCGACCCTTGGCGTGATGTTGAGGTGCAGTTTTTGAATGCCCTCTCCCTCGTCAGCCGAGATGCCTGCATGCCAGCGACGCGTCATCACCAAGCCCAAGGAGAGCATGAGTGAGACAGCGAATGCCAAATAGATTGAAGCTGGCACTCGCTCAATGGTCCGAAAAACAATATCCAGCAATCACAACCCTCTAGTAACTAGCAAAAGCGCTTCGGGCAGGCTACCGCCCTTTTGCATATAAGCAAAGCTGACAATTATCAACGATGCTCAGCCTTGGAAAGGTACTACCAAAGAGTGCGTTTAAGGCTCAACTACGTCCGTAAGTGTCTTCAAAACGCACAATGTCGTCTTCGCCTAAATAGCTGCCCGATTGCACTTCAATGATTTCCAGTGGCGTGCTGCCCGGGTTGGCTAAGCGATGCACCTCCCCTAGCGGAATGTAGGTAGATTGGTTTTCACCGAGCAGGGTGACTTTGTCTCCGCAGGTGACTTCTGCTGTGCCTTTGACCACGATCCAGTGCTCGGCGCGGTGGTGGTGTTTTTGCAGGCTCAGGCTCGCACCGGGTTTGACTTGGATGCGTTTGACTTTGAAACGTTCGGCCTCGTCAATGCTGTCGTACCAGCCCCATGGGCGATGTACTTTGCGATGGAGTGAGAGCTCTTCGCGTTTTTGCGCCTCTAGTTGTTGCACCAGTTTTTTGACGTTTTGACTTTGCGACCGATCAGCCACCAGCACCGCATCGGCGGTTTCCACCACGACAAGGTTGCTTACTCCCACCGTACCAACAAGGCGGCTACTGGCATGGATGAAGGTGTTGGTGGTGTCCGCCAACAAGGCGTCGCCTTGCACGACATTGCCTTGGGCGTCCTGATGCCCATCTTGGTTGACTTGCCACACGGCATCCCACGCGCCTAGGTCGTTCCAGCCGGCGTCGAGCGGCACCATGTGAATGGGGAAGACTGAGCCTGGGCACTTTTCCATGACGGCGTAGTCGACTGACTCGGACGGCACTTGTGCAAAAGCAGTTTTGTCGGGACGCACAAAGGGGGCATCGATGGTTTTGCCTTGCCATGCGGCTTGCGTGGCTTTTGCAATGTCAGGGCGAAAGTGCTGCAAGGCTTTGAGCCAAGTGCTGGCTTTGAGCACAAACATGCCACTGTTCCATGTGTGTTGTCCGCCAGCCAAATAGGCCTTCGCGACATCGAGGCTGGGCTTTTCGGCAAACTGTGCCACGGTGTACTCGCCTTGTGCCCCCATCGATCCGACTTGCTGAATGTAGCCATAGCCGGTTTCGGGTTTGTCCGGTGTGATGCCAAGGATCACGATGCCGCCGTCTGCCGCTGCACGAATGCTTTGCTGCAAGGCGGCTTGAAATGCGTCAGGGTTTTGCACCGTTTGGTCAGCAGGCGTGACGACCAAGACTGGGTCTTGCCCGTCTTCGGTGGCTTGCAATGCAGCCAGTGTCAAGGCGGGCGCTGTGTTACGTCCCACGGGTTCTAACAGCAGCGTGGCATTGACGTCTTTGATTTCGCGCAGTTGTTCAAGCGACAAGAAGCGATGTTCTTCATTGGTGACCACCAAGGTTTGCCCCACCGCGATGTCTGCCGCTGCGAGCTGGTTGACGCGTTCAACGGCTTGTTGAAACAAGCTGGTCGTGCCCGAGAGAACGAGGAATTGTTTTGGAAAGCCTGCGCGCGACAACGGCCACAAACGGGTGCCTGAGCCGCCGCAAAGAATGACAGGAACAGTTTTAATCATGTGCAGCCTCAGACTCTAAGCTTTCTTTTTTTCTTTGATGAATTAAGTATGCAGCCAAAAGAATTGCCAGATAGCTGAATATGCGGTACCGAATTGCAGTTCCCAGTGCATCAACGCCAATGGTCCAGATGCCCGAATAGATGAAGAAGAAAAATATCAAAAATGCAATGAACTGGTTTGCGTATTTTTTATTGAACAAGACATATGCGGTAAGCCCCAACGCAGGGACAGACTCCACCACAAAAAGGAGAATGCTAAGTAGTCCGTTGAAATACAAGCCGTAGATACTGTGAAGAAAGCTTTTAACAAAGTTGACTAAGAATAAGCCTTGGGAAAAATCAATGGCGTAAGAAGTTGTAGCTGCAGCATAGGTAAGCCTGTATTTTATTTTCATCCAATTAAATATCCCCTGTGCATCGGCGACGTATAGGATCAGAAAATAAAGTACAACACCTAGCCACATCCTCTTTGTGATGTCTAAAACGTAGCTGGCAACAAACGCAATGAGTAGTGACGCTGCAAGATAAAACCTGAGCTTAAATAGCGCGTAGAGGCACACCCCCCCTAGGATCCAGAGCAACCAGCTCTGACGCTGCAACCACAGTTTCGGCGACCTTTCACAGAGATGTTGAAATGCATACAGCGCCCCAAAAAATAGAATCACCATGGGGACATCTCTGTAGATGTCAGTCGAGAAGAAAGACAGCGTTGGATACAACGCGACAAGCAACAGCACATACCAGTCGCTGGCGACCAGCGTACGATCTGCGGGCACATACAGCTTGGTATAAAACCAAGGAACTGCTATGCAATTGGCCGTAAAGATGATGGCTGATAAATAAGGGCGCGAGTACAAACCAAGCTCGTGGAGCACCCTCAAAAATTGGCCCCATGCATTTTTTACATGGACATCTCCGTTTGCAATGGCGTCATACAGATTGGCGTCTGAAACAGAAGTCCAAAAGACTCCGCCACCGAAAACAAACAGCACATAGGCTGTGACTTTCAGTAGTGTTGCGCCAACAAATGCATATTTGGCGACTCGCGGCTGCATCAACCGATGCACCCAGTGTTCAACGATTGCCATCATTTGATTTGCAATAAATCCAATCTGCCACTTGGCTATCTGGTTGATAGCCGGGGACCGCCGTTTGCAAGATGGCGCGAATGCCATGGACATCGTTGCTATGTATGGCTTTCGTTAGCTTTTCTAGCAAAGGCATCAATTCAGGCCATGTCAAGCATGCTTCATGCGCTTTCATGATGCGTGGGTGTGCGGTTGATCTTGGATCATCGCCAATTAAAAGTTCTTCGTACAGTTTTTCGCCGGGTCTTAGGCCTGTCACCTTGATGGCGATGTCGCCCTCTGGATTGGCTTCGTCTTTGACTCGCAAGCCAGAGAGTTCGATCATGCGGTGAGCGAGGTCGATGATTTTGACGCTCTCTCCCATGTCGAGCACAAATACGTCGCCGCCGTCTGCCATGGCTCCCGCTTGAATAACGAGTTCTGCGGCTTCTGGGATGGTCATGAAATATCGAGTGACCTCTGGATGGGTGACTGTGATAGGCCCCCCCTCCTTGATCAGTCGTCGGAACAAAGGCACCACCGAGCCGGATGACCCCAAGACGTTACCAAAGCGAACCATGCTGAAGCGAGTTTCACCGTTGAGCGTTTGATGGCGCTGCGCCAAGGCTTGCAGCACCATTTCAGCCAACCGTTTGCTCGCGCCCATGATGTTGGTAGGGCGAACCGCTTTGTCTGTGCTGATGAGGACAAAATCTTGGACTTGATATTTGGCAGCTTGCTGCGCCAACGTCAAGGTGCCAAACACATTGTTTTGAATTCCTTGTCCTGGGTTTTGCTCGACCAATGTCACATGCTTGTAGGCGGCCGCGTGGTAGACCGTGGTGGGTTGCCAAGTTGCAAAAATTTCGGCGATGCGTCTTTCATCTTGAACATTGGCTAACAATGGAACCAAGGTGCAAACTGCAGTGGATTGCGAGAGTTTCTTTTCTAGCTCTTGATGGATGGCATAAAGCGCAAACTCAGAGGATTCGACCAAAAGCAAAGCACTGGGTTTTGCTTTGGCAATTTGACGACAGAGTTCACTGCCAATAGAGCCGCCAGCGCCCGTCACCAAGACAACTTTGCCAGCGATGTTTTTGGCAAGCAGCAATGGGTTGGGCACCACAGGGTCACGGCCAAGCAAGTCTTCAATGTCCAATTCTTTTAAATCAGATACTTGAACATTGCCTTGCGCCAGCTCAGCCAAGCCCGGCAGGGTTCGGACTTGCACATGCGCTTTGCGAGTGAGTTCGAGCACCTCATTGCGCCTCGCACGCGAAGCCGATGGCATGGCCAGCAATACGTCTTGAACGTCTAGCTTTTTAACTAGCTCGTCTAGGCGACTGGGGTTGTAAATTTTCAATCCATTGAGCGTTTGCCCATGCAATCTGTCGTCATCATCCAAATAGCCGACGGGCCTTAACTCTGCGCTATTGGCCAGTGCTGATGCCAACTGCCGCCCTGCTGAACCTGCGCCATAAATAAGCAAACGCTGCGCGTTGGCACGACTCAAACGACGGTACAGCCCCCCTAACCAATATCGTGCGATGACACGTGACATCAGCACAAGCATCGCCAATAAAACAGGTTGAATGATGCCCACTGTTCGCGGCACACCGGTGATGCCAATCAGTGTGAAGATGACTAAAAAAACGAGGGCGTAAATGGCTAGTGATTTGAAGATGGCGTACAGCGCATCAATGCCTGCGTATCGAAATATGGCACGGTATAGGCCAAAAGAAACAAATAGCGGCAAGGCGATCACCATCGACACGATGGATGCATAAGCCATGCTGTCAGAGAAAGGCAGCCACGCCTCTAAACGCAAATCAAATGCGAGCCAGACCGCAAGCCAGCAAAACGACGCATCCATTGCCACGACCACGAGACGCTTTGCGCCTCGAGACATGCCTAATAAAAATGATGCTGCTTGATTAAGTGCCATGTATTAGGTCTTGTTTGCTTGCTGCATGACATGCGCAATAGCATCACAAGTGGTTTGAATTTCTGAGGGGGTCAATGTGGGGTGAACTAAGAACATCAGCGCGGACTCGCCTAACTGTTGCGCGTTAGGCAATCGCTGTGCGGGGCGCCAGTTCGTGCCTTCGAAGGCTTTTTCGAGATACACCTCTGAGCATGAACCTTGGTAGCAAGGTACGCCCTCAGCACTGATGGCATCAATGATGCTGTCGCGACTCCATCCTTCATGAAGATGAGATGGATCAGCATAGACATAAAACTTGTAATTGGCATGCACGCACCCCGCTTGTGCTGCACAGGCATTTATGCAGCTTTGCGCGCTGCATTGAAATGTAGGTACACGCAAAGCAGAAAATTGTGCACATGTGTGCGCAATGGCTTGGGCATTCGCCGCACGTTGGGTTTGCCATTGCGGCATACGTTTGAGTTGAATACGGCCCACGGCTGCTTGGATTTCAAGCATGCGCCAGTTGGTGCCAAAACTTTCGTGCAACCACCTAAAGCCCGGGGGATGTTCGCGTTCGTACACAGCCTCATAGCTTTTACCGTGATCTTTGAAGGACCACATATGGCGCCACAAAGTTTCATCGTTGGTGGTGACCATCCCCCCTTCGCCAGCCGTTGACATGATTTTGTCTTGGCAAAAGCTCCAGGCACCGACGTGCCCAATGCTTCCCACCGAGCGGCCCTTGTAGCGTGCGCCATGCGCTTGCGCACAGTCTTCAATCACTTTAAAGCCATGCGTGTTCGACAAGGCCATGATGGGATCCATGTCGCATGGCCAGCCTGCCAAGTGCACACAGATCACCGCTTTGGTTTTGGGTGTCAAGACTTTAGCGATAGTGGCCGCTGAGATGTTTCCACTGTCAGGCTCAACATCCGCAAATACAGGCACTGCGCCAGCGTTCACGACACATGACACACTGGCAATGAATGTGCGTGGCGTCACCACCACTTCGTCTCCTGGCCCAACGCCCAATGCTTTTAACGCAATATCCAATGCCAGCGTACCGTTAGCTAAGGCAACGGCATGGGGCACCCCTGTCCAGGCTGCAAATTCTTTTTCAAATTCACGGGCTTGCACCCCAGTCCAATAATTGACACGATTCGAGAGAAGAACTTGAGTGACAGCGTGGCTTTCTTCTTCAGAAAAACTCGGCCAAGGTGAAAATTTTGTGTTCAGCATGGTGCTATCTTATTTGTTCAATGGCTTTGCTGGGTTACCAACAACGGTGACACCAGGCGGCACACTTTCAGTGACCACAGCCCCCATGCCGACCAATGCACCTCGGCCTATGACCAGTGGTTTGCCTGGCTGACCTTGCTTAATCACAGCACCAGCTCCGATGTAAGCACCGTCCTCAATAACCACATTGCCATTGCATTGGACACCTGGTGCGAATGTCACGAAGTCACCGATGATGCAGTCATGCTCTATATAGCTGTAGAGATTGGCATGGAAATGCCGTCCAATTTGGATGTTGCTTGTTAGCGTGACAAACGGGCACAGGATTGCCCCCTCGCCGATCTTGACATCATCGAGTACCACGACGTTAGCAGCACGAACCTCAAAGAATCCGATGCCATGCTCGATGCAACGTTGAACCATTTGCGCTCTGACTTTGGCGTTGGCAATTGCAACATTGACCCATCGATTAGAGTGGGTCAAATTCGCCCAGTCGTCAAACTTCATCACCTTATGCCCGTTGAGATTCTCAGACACAACGGCATCATCTATAAACACAAGTTGATTGGCTTGTTCGCCTTGGGCGTGCAACTGCTGACGCGCTAACGGCATCACACCACGACCACAGCCGCCTGCGCCCCAAATGGCATAGTGCTTCACAAACTGTTTCCTTCAAATTTCGTCATGGTGGCTTCACCCTTCGCGCTTATGCCTTCCCGCGCAACAACTTTTAAAACGGTACGCCACAATATTTTGATGTCGAGCCACAAGCTGGCATGGTCAACATACCAAACATCAAGTTTAAAACGCTCGTCCCACCGCAGTGAATTGCGACCATTGATCTGAGCCCAACCCGTGATGCCAGGCCGAACTTCATGGCGCCTTGACTGCTCGTGGTTGTATAGGGGTATGTATTCCATCAGCAGGGGACGTGGCCCCACGAGGCTCATGTCGCCTCGAATGACATTCCACAGTTCAGGCAACTCGTCCAAGCTGGTAGATCGAAGCCACTTGCCAAAGCGCGTTAATCGCAACTCATCCGGTAGCAAATTGCCATGCACATCGCGCTCGTCCGTCATGGACCGAAACTTAACCAGTTTGAATGGCTTGCCATTCAAGCCTGGCCTGATTTGCTCAAATAAAACAGGTGTACCAAGATTGCGCTTGATCAAAAAATATAACGCGATCAGCGGCAGCGACAGCACGATGAGCAAGCAAGTAGCCATGACGACATCAAATAATCTTTTGATCGTCTTTGCATTTAAATTGCACCACCCCAAAATTCCTAGCCCCATGATGATGATGGATACGGGCATTCTGATTCTGTAGATGGACCCCACGTTTCCAAAAGTTAGTGAATAGGGCAAGATCCAAAAAATGGAAAATATCAGCAAAGAGCATATGAGAGTTTTTTGTTCGCGTTTGAGCGATGACCAACGCAAGACAAAGACCAAGATCATCAGATACGCAACGTAGAGCAGTCCTGTCTCAATGCCGCCGATATAACGAAGCAGTCCTCCATCTAACCACATGGATGGAAAGGGTGAAAAGAGTCCAATTTGGATAGCTCTTGGAATGTAGAACACGACCTCGCTTGCCGAGTTGAATACAACATCACGATCCAAATCGCTTGCGGCGGCTCGGGTTGCATCGATCCATCTTTTTTTATAACAACTGAGCGCTGATAACCCATCGTCTATTTTTCGTATGGGTAGTGTGTAAGTCCAATTCTGGCAAATACGTGCCGAGTTTTCGACGATTCGTGTATCCGTGACGGATATAGGAAGTTTATGTTTGCTTAGATCTATTTCGTTGTCGTGCCATATCGAACCAAATGCAATGTATCCCGTAAACGCCAATGCCAACAGGCTAATGACCAACGGGCGTGTGACCGTGCGAATCGACTGCGCCCAGAAAAAAGCAACGCACAATATGATTTGACCGACAAGAAATATCTGAATGGAATAGGGCCTTACCAGCCAAATCATTAAGTTGCCGGCAACGATGCTTAGCAATGCAAGCACGCTCGGCATGCGCCCTCGAACAATCAAGTTAGACCAGAACGCTAGCAACAACAACATTCCGCTCAAAACCCAAATATCTTTATGCAGCTGCCCCCAGACTATAGCCAGAGAGGGGAGTAAGAAAAGCGGTGCCGTCGCGAACAACGCGTGTTTTGGCTGATCAGATACGCTCATCATGATTTGATAAAAACTCATGGCTGCTATGGCGTACAACAACGCATTGATCGGCAGCACCACCCACGGTTGCGTCACCCCCGTCAGGATGTACATGAGGGCGGCGATGCCTGCGGGAGCTTGCCCCGCAGGACGCAATGACCATGCTCGCCAGCCCTCTTGCTCAAAGGCTTTTGCAACCTGCATTGCAAGGTCGTGAAACTTGACCCAGTCGCCCCCAGTTAACAACCCGTTACCGGCATGCAACGGTGTGAAAGGGATAACGACCATCTGCACGCACAGCCCTGCGAGCAATACATACAGAAATCCAAATAAACCAACTCGAACCGTCAAATTCACAGGTGCCCCTCAGCTATTTTGCAAACTCATCTCATTCATCATTTGCATGTTGACTCTGATGACGTCATATTTTTCTTCCGCCAATTTGCGTGATTGCCGTCCCATGATCGCTGCCATTTCTGAATTGCGCACAAAGTATTCCATCGCATGCGCTAGATCTTGAATAGATTTGACGGGAACTAAAAGACCATTGTGTTGATCTATGACCGTTTCTCGACAACCTGGGGCATCTGTGGTGATGATGGGACGCCCCATGGCCATAGCCTCTAATACTGTGCGTGGCGTACCTTCGCGGTAGCTAGGCAACACATAGACTGTGCAATTGGCGATGGCAGGCCGGACATCTGTCATGCGGCCGTGAAATTGAATCACACCGCTTTGCACCCACTGATCTAACTCGGATTGAGTAATCGCGTTTGGATTTTCATCAATCCAGCCAACAAGCTCAAAGCTTGTTTCTGGATGTTTGTCTTTCACCAGTTTTGCTGCTGCTGCGTATTCGCGAACCCCTTTGTCACCCAATAAACGGGCAATCATGAGGAAACGACATGCTCCTTGGGGCAGTGGTGTGCATTGGAAACTGGCCACATCAACCCCCGAACCATTTACAACCAGGCTGGGCATCTGCGCTGGGATGAGGTTGAGTTGACGAAATAAGGCTTGGTCGTCTGGATTTTGAAAAAAGACTTTGTGGGCATGCCTGAGTGCAATTTTGTAGAGTATGCGCGCCAATGTTCGTACAACTGAGCGAAGCCCGCGCGCTTGACCTGTGAAGGCGTAGCCTAACCCAGTGATTAATGCAAACCGCTTTGGAACGCCAGCCAACCAAGCGGCGATGTTGCCGTAAATAACTGGCTTGACCGTGTAAGCCAACATAGCATCGGGCTGAATTTGCCACATCAAGCGCCACAAGCACCAGAGGGTTTGAAGGTCTAGGATTGGGTTAAGCCCAGTGCGATGCATCGCAATGTCATGAACCACAACGCCTCTCGCTTGCAAAGCCAAACGAGTCGGTGCCGCAGCGGCTAAATCTGGCGCAGCTACGTGAACTTCTATACCTTGGGTCTGCATGGCCGCAATGAGTGCGCCACGAAAGTTGATGAGCGACTCTGCCAGACCGGCAACGAGCAGAATCTTCATAATGGATGAAGCCCTTTGTTTCGTTGCTCATCTAGCCATGCTTGAAACATCAAGATATCCCACAAATGGTATTGCCAGTTCACTTGACCTGATAGATGCTCGGCCCACTTGCGTCGAATCGGCTCAGGTCTGAAGTAGCCATCCGTACGCAGTCTCGGTTCCGATAGCAATGACTCAGCCCAATCTCGCAGGGGACCTCTAAGCCATCGATCAATCGGAACGCCAAAGCCCATTTTGGGGCGCTCAATCAACTCACGCGGTACGTGTCGATAGAGCACTTGACGCAATGGCCATTTGGTCACGCCTTGTCGAATTTTGTAGTCCATTGGTAGCGTCCAAGCGAACTCGACAACGCGATGATCTAAAAATGGAACACGCGTTTCCAGCCCAACCCCCATCGCAGCTCGATCGACTTTGGCCAAAATGTCATCCGGCAAATAGCTCAGCATGTCCATGGCCATCATGCGTTCGACATCACTTAAGCCTTGCAAATGAAGGTCATGCCGATTGGCAAGGCTGCGGAGTTCACGCGCACCCAAGACGACGGAGGCGGGATCCGTCCAATGTGAAGTCAAGCCTTGATAGAGGTGCGCCACTGAAACAGCATCTAGGACAGCGGCTCCTTTGTGCAGCTTATCCCCAGCTCTCGCGACGGAAAATTTAGCCCCTAAACGATCCCACGTGAGCGGAGAAACTGCAGTGATGAGGTAGGCCGCCCATTGGCGTAAGGGTCGAGGTATGCGGGATAAACGCCCCCAAACGCCCGCAGCGATTTTGTGACGGTTGTAGCCGCCAAAAAGCTCATCCCCAGCATCTCCGGACAGAGAAACAGTGACATGCTGGCGCGCCAACTGACTCACAAGGAATGTTGGTATTTGCGATGAATCCGCAAAGGGCTCCGAATACAGAGTCGGCAGTTTTGGGATAACCGCCAAGGCTTGTTCCGGTGTGACATAGAGCTCTGTGTGTTCTGTCTTTAGGTGTTTGGCGACAGCTTTGGCGTGTTCAGCCTCGTTGTAGCCTGGTTCATAAAAACCAATCGAAAACGTTTTGACTGGCCTCATCGATTGGGCCTGCATAAGCGCGACGATGGTGGATGAGTCAATCCCACCCGACAAAAATGCACCCAAAGGAACATCCGCAACCATTTGCTGACCGATGGCATCGCTTAGCAAAACTTCCAGGGTATCTACAGCGGCCTCTGGCGAACCGGCAAAGGGATGTGCAACGCCATGTTGTGCGACCTCAGAAACCGACCACCACGTCGACAGCTCAGGCGTTGGCGCATCAACAGATACGTTCAATAAATGCCCAGGGTTAAGCTTTTGAATTCCTTCATAAATAGAATGTTCAGCACCGATGCAGTTATGCCTTAAGTACATGGCGAGGGCATCGCGGTTGATTCCCCCCTGAAAGCTGGGATGCGGTTGAAGTGCCGCCAGATCTGAGCCAAATAAAAATGTGGCAAGACCATTGCGTTTTTGCCAACCGTAATAAAGTGGTTTTTCTCCTAGTCGATCACGTGCAAGGCTAAGTGTTCGTTCCTGTCGATCCCACACTGCAATGGCAAACATCCCCACGGCAGCTTGCAGGGTTTCTTGAATTCCCCATGCATCAAAGGCTGCCAGTAGCGTTTCAGTGTCTGAATGCCCATTCCACTGAGGCGACTGGTTTTGATTTTCTAATTTTTTTCGAAGTTTGAGATGGTTATATATCTCTCCATTGAAAGCGCAGACGTAGCGCTTTGAAGGCGAATGCATAGGCTGCTGGCCCGCCTCTGACAAATCCACGATTGCCAAGCGGCGATGCCCAAGACCAACTTGAGCATACGGATCTGCCCATTGCCCTTCACCATCGGGGCCACGTGGAACTATGCGATCTGTCATGCTTTTCAGGAGTCTGACGTGCTCACTGATTTCTAAAGCATGCCCGCCGCCTAAATAACCAACTATTCCACACATGTTATGGCCCTAAAGTAACTTCAGTTAGTAACTGCACGATCTGTGGTCCGGTTACTTGAATGCAGTATTTTGATTCAACAGCATCTCGTCCAGCCTGCCCCATGCGAAGTCTTTGCTGTGGCGACGTAATCAATGATTCCAACGCAGCTACCCACTCCGATTCATTTGAAGCCAAATAGCCATTCGTACCTGCGTCAACGATGTCTAAGTTGGCACCCACTGGGCTCGCGACAACAGGCAACCCACAGGCCATGTATTGAATTAGTTTGTAGCCACACTTGCCTTTTTCCCACGGGGACTCGGCCAATGGCATCACGCCAATGTCTGAGCTCCGAATGAGGTCTACTTCGGTATCTTCGGTCCAAGGACACAATTCGACCTTAACCCCCTCCATTGCAACCTTTGCACCGATCACGCGCAACACAAATGAACACCTCTGTCCCAAGGCTTTAAGAGGCTCATGCAACATCTGCAAGTATTGGGCTGTGCTCGGAGAGCCAATCCAGACGATGCGGGGCTCCAAATCCGGCTCATGCGCCGTGGTAGCGTCTTTGGTGGCATACCTGTTCAAATCTATGGCGGTTGGAATGACCTCAACGCGAGATGCGCCAGCAGACCACGCTCGAGAAGCTAAATACTGATTACCAGCTATAACCAAATGAGCTTTGGCCATGAGGCGATCAATTCGATGCTTAAAAAAATGGCGTACTAATTTCGAGCGGTGAAGATCGTAATTGTGAAAAATGGCATCGTCGTAGTCGAGCACATAAGGCACATCACGCAGAAAATTTAATTCAATCCACCCAGGCAACCAAGGTAGCGCCTCTTTTTCGATCACAACCAAGTCAAACTGCCGGCGCCTCAACATCCAAGAGATTTGTCGCCAATAAGAAGCAAGTAAACCTAAGAAGCCATAACTTCCCTCGGCATATTTCTTAGCCAGCAGGGTGTCATTAAACAGGGGCGAAATTTCATAGCTTGCGTTTGCCGCATCTAGATGTGGCAAATACTGAAACAAACGCAACCGCGAAGATGCCCCCAGTCTGCCATATCGAGTGAGGATCAATACACGCATAGGGCGGCTCACTCTCGTTCTAATCGATACTTAACCTCATAGCAAGGGAATAAATAACAAAAGAACTCTTCATAGAATTCTTTTAAATAATTACACGAGTTGAAGATGAGTCCGAGTATTTTCTTAAATCCATGCCGGAAATAAAATGGCCGAGTAGATTTAAATATCAAATCCACACTTGCGATTTTAAAGTCAGGCTGATAGCCGTACATCGGGATTTGACGCGTAAACGGTGAGTGCGAAGCGTAATAACAAAATGTGTACAAGCCGAAAAAACTCCGATGTGTCGGATCAGAGTAAAAATATGGATTGGAAAAGTGAGGCGCCACAAACTCTACAACGCCTCGCGGTTTCAAAACTCTTGCCAGCTCGCTTAAGAGCGCGGGGACATCAGGCACATGCTCAATGAAGTGGTAGGCATAGACCGCATCAACGCTCTGAGCCGGGAACTGAGAAAGCACTTCGTAAACATCACCCTGAATATCAACACCCAGAGCATCGAGCATGTCAATCCCTATAGCGTCTTTGTTTTTCTTTGCATTGCCACAGCCAAGCTCAATGGTTCGATAGGTCGACGGATCTAGTGTTGCAAGAGTATTGTGTTTGTCGTTAATCATCGTTATTAACCCTCAGGTTTTTGAGTCAATGGCAGACTTTTTAAAGCCAGGTCCACCAAATTGGTGAAACCAGAAAATGAGCACAAGGGCATCCATCACAGTTCGCCCAACCCACGTAATGGCAGCCCCAATAATTCCATATTCAGCAATCGCCCAATAGAGCGCACATAGAAACAATGGCATTTCGAACAAATGCGCTTTGGCTGTGATATCTGGCCTCGCGTAAGCATGTATGAGCGCCAAGTACATGCTCCCTATCGCGTAAGGAATTAATCCAATTGCCAAGATACGAACCGCCGAAACAGACTGTTCGTTCAGTGTATTGCCTAACCACAGCGACAAAATATCTGCAGCCCAACCCAGGAAGACCCCAGCCACAATGACCATTGCACCAACGGCAATGCCCAACCATTTCAAAAAGGTTTGGTGCACTTTTTCAGGATTGGCTTTGACCATTCCAGAAAGCACAGGAAAGATTGTCGTGGTGATTGCCCCGCACACGATCAGCGCCTGAATCACCATCTCATATGGAATAACATATGTCGCGACGGCTGTCGCAGATATGAGCGCACCAATGAGCAACCTATCCGCCTGCATCATGATCGGATAAATCACATTGCTCACGGTGACCCATCCGCCAAAAGAAAAAAGCTGCCTTGCAATATCAGGGGATGCCTTTATATCGGCAATGCTTATCTGTTTTTGATCAGCGCCTAGCTGCTTGCTAAAGGCATATTTACTAAAGAAAAATAAGGCGACGCCGCGCGACAAAAGTAAAGTTAAAACAAGTGCCCCTAAGTTGGTCGTCCACAAAGCCATGAGGAGAGGACCAATAAAGTTAGCAACACCCAAGGCCACTCTAATTAGATTGATTTCTCGGAAAGCTTCAAATGCTTCATTTACCCCTCGGTACATCGCGCTTAAGGATTGCACGGGGATGGTGACAGCTAGAATATAGGCAGCTAAGCTGACTTCACTTGACATTGTTTTATCAAATTTTATGTACTCGTGAACGCCAAAAAAAACCAATAGCGCCAACAACAATGCGCCGCATGCCCCCATTCGCACCGACAAAACACCGGCCGTCTTGATCACCAAGGGGATCTGGACTGTCTTTTTTTCACTGAGCAATTGTGCAATGATTTGAGTTGCGGCCCGTCCAACCCCCAAATCAAAAACTCCAGCGAAGCCAATTAATCCCCATGCAACGGTCAATAAACCAAACCGCTCTAAACCAATAAGGCTAATTAAATAGGGAATAGAGAGGGCTGCCGCAACAAGGGGCAGGCTAAGCCCCATGATATTCCACCCGATATTTTTAATTCGCATGCATACTCAAATTAATTACGCCTTAGCTAGTCGCTGGATGTACCAGACAGCTGAGCGTTGCAAGCCTTCTTTTATTTTGTACTGGGGACGATAGCCTAAATAATTTTGTGCTTTTGAAATGTCGGCCAACGAATGCCGGACGTCGCCCTCTCGAAAGTCTCTATGCACCGCAGGAGCCAATACAGTGCCGGGAAGGTGCGCCTTGATGTTTTGTTGAAGTAAATCAAACAAATCTAACAGGCTAGTTTGATCTCCCACTGCGACATTGTAAATGTGGTCAATTTCGATATTTTTGGGAGTCAATGCAGCCAGAATATTAGCTTGTACAACATTATCGATATAGCAAAAATCTCTGCTTGTGAGACCGTCCCCATTGATGTAGACGGTTTCATTCGAAATAATAGATGCCATCCACTTGGGAATAACAGCAGCATATGCACCGTTAGGGTCTTGACGGCGACCAAACACATTGAAATAGCGCAAACCAACTGCTAAAAATCCGTAGCTGCGTGCAAAAACGCTTGCATACAACTCATTGACATATTTGGTTACAGCATAAGGGCTCAAGGGTTTACCAATTTTGTCTTCGACTTTGGGCAGTCCTGGATGATCACCATAAGTGCTGCTACTCGCTGCGTATGTAAAGCTCTGCACGTTAGCATCGCGTGCCGCAACTAACATGTTGAGAAAACCTGAGATATTTGTTTCGTTGGTTGCGATAGGATCAGACAGGCTGCGAGGCACACTCCCGAGTGCGGCTTGATGCAAGACATGTGTCACGCCCAAACAAGCCTTTTGGCAATCGGCTAATTCTCTAATATCTCCCTCAATAAACTGAAACCTAGACCACTGTTCGGCCGTGACTAGACTTTTCACCTCATCAAGGTTTCGTTGGTGCCCCGTCGCAAAGTTGTCTAACCCGACAACCGATTGATTCAGTTTCAACAACGCTTCAAGTAGATTGCTGCCAATGAAGCCTGCAACACCCGTGATGAGCCAAGTTTGCGGGGACTTAAGGAGTTGCTGTTGAAGTTCTTCGTATCGGGTCATGGTGTAACTTTATAAGCGGGCATCGGCAGCGCCAAATGGCAATATACCTTTGACATCAAACACAACAGCCCCTGTTTTGCCAAGACGTTTAATACCTTCCACGCCCATCTCCAAAAACTGATGATGCCCAACTGCCAAAATAATGGCCTCGTAACTCTGCGAGTCTGGCAGCTTTGTCAGGCATTGCAACCCGTACTCGTGCTCGGCCTCTGAAATATCAATCCACGGGTCAAATATGTCGACTTGGGTGTTGTAGCTTTGCAGGGCTTTAACGATATCAACAACTTTTGTGTTTCTGACATCTGGGCAATTTTCTTTAAAGGTCAAGCCCAGAACCAATACTTTGCTACCGAGCACAGCT
>JACCDG010296700.1_pt1 | contig 18467 bp, 17 predicted proteins | sample 7442471 | NCBI WGS metagenome assembly JACCDG01 (sample SAMN15323444, study PRJNA562643) | freshwater metagenome | isolation source: river surface water | place: USA:Blue River Watershed | collected 2017-08-17 | reverse complement strand
GTCACGTCGGGCAGGGCCAAGGTCAACAGCGCCGTCAAGGCGATCGACCTCAACGGCAATGTGATCGAAAATTTCCGCCTGACCAAGCTTTTGTCTTATCAAGGGCTGGAACGAGTGCCGGTCGAAAGCGTAGAGCCGGGCGATATTATTTGCATCGCGGGCATGGAAAAAGCCAGCGTGTCCGACACTATTTGCGATCCGTCGCTGTCGGCGCCGGTGCCTTCGACCCCGGTCGATCCGCCCACCATGGCGGTGACCATCAGCGTCAATGATTCGCCGCTTGCTGGAACCGAGGGCCGCAAATTGACATCGACCATGATCCGCGAACGCCTGACGTCCGAGGCGGAATCCAATATCACCATCCGCGTGCGCGAAGCCGAAGGCAAAGAAGCGCTTGAGGTCGCAGGGCGCGGCGAATTGCAGCTGGGCGTTCTGATCGAAACCATGCGCCGCGAAGGTTTCGAAATGTCGGTATCCCGGCCCCGCGTTTTATTCAAACAAGACGAATCCGGCCAAAGGCTTGAGCCGTACGAAGAAGTCATCGTCGACGTCGATGACGGCTATTCCGGAACGGTGGTGCAAAAGCTGTCCGAACGCAAGGCGGAAATGACCGATTTGCGCCCATCCGGCGGCGGCAAGACCCGCATCACCTTTATCGCGCCTTCGCGCGGCCTGATCGGCTATCAAAGCCAGTTTCTGACCGACACGCGCGGAACCGGGGTGATGAACCGTCTGTTCCATAATTACGGCCCGTATAAGGGCGATATTCCAGGCCGCCGCAACGGCGCGCTTATTTCGACCGACCGGGGCCAGGCCGTCGCCTATGCGCTATTCAATTTGCAGGAACGCGGCGTGATGTTCATCAGCCCCGGCGACAATGTTTATCAGGGCATGGTGGTGGGCGAGCATAACCGCGAAAACGAGCTTGAAATCAACGTGCTAAAGGCGAAGCAGCTTAGCAATGTCCGTGCCGCCGGCAAGGACGACGCCGTGGTTTTGACCCCGCCGCGCAAAATGAGCCTTGAAGACATGATCTCTTATATCGGCGACGACGAATTGCTCGAAGTCACGCCGAAATCCCTGCGGCTGCGCAAAAAACTGCTCACCTCGCAAGAGCGCGAGATCGCCGCGAAAAGGGCGGCTAAAGGTTAGGGTATAGGGTATAATTAACCCTGTCATTCCGGTGAAAACCGGAATCTATGCGCTTTCTTGATTTGTGCTGAACCCGTTTTATAGATCCCGGCTTTCGCGGGGATGACAACATCTATGCTCTAAACCCTATACCCTAACCCCTAAAATCGCTATACTGCGGGCCATGTCCCGCCTGCGCAAAAAACACAAAAGATCCAAGCCGCCTTCTTTTATAAAAAGATTCTGGCAACGCTATCAAAGCGAAATTTCCGGCGCGCTGATTTTGGGCGCTGCCGCTTTTTTGTCGCTGGCGGTTTTCAGCTATAATCCCGTCGACGCTTCTTGGAACACGGCGGGCGAGGCCGCCTTGAAAAACTGGGCGGGCGCGACGGGCGCGGTCGCATCCGATTTCCTGCTGCAATCTTTCGGGCTTGCCGCTTTTCCGCCGCTTTTGATTTTGTGGATTTGGGGCATGCGGCAAATACGCTCGATCCGCATGCTCAATGGCTGGCTGCGCGCTTTGCTGCTGCCTTTGGGGCTTTTGCTTTTATCCGCCGCCTTGGCGACCTTGACCCCGCCCGATAGCTGGCAGTTCAATAGCGGGCTTGGCGGATGGGCCGGGCAGCTTATCCTTGCGCAATCGCTTTCGCTTTTGTCCGGCATGCCGGATTACGCGCTGGCGCTTGCCGGATCTTTCGCAGGGCTTGGCGCGGTTGCTGTTTTGGCGTTAAGTTCGGGGCTTAGCCTTGACGAATGGCGTTATTATTTCGCCATTGTAAAAGCGGTCAGCCTTTATATGGCGCGCAAAACATTCCGTATTGCGCAAAAGTTAGCGGCCTATTTAAAGAAAAGCTTTTACGGCGCGGCCTTGCCGGATGCGCCCGAACAGGAATCGATCGAGCCGGAAGATAGGGCGGAAAAGCTGGAGCTGCCAAAGCCGCCGGAGCGCAAGAAGCGGCAATTGGTGGTCGAAGACCAAAAGCCGCGCGGCAAGGTCAAGGAATTCAAGCAGCAGCAATTGGATTTTTCCGGCGAAGATTTCCGCCTGCCGCCTTTGGATTATTTAAAAGAAGCGCCGGGGCGCCAGACCGAAATCCTTAGCCGCGAGGCGCTCGAGGCGAATACCAGATTGCTCGAGGCGGTTTTGCAAAATTACGGCGTCGTCGGCGAAGTGGTGCGGGTGCGCCCCGGCCCGGTCGTGACCCTGTACGAGGTGGAGCCGGCGCCGGGGACCAAGGCGGCGCGGGTGATTTCTCTGGCCGACGACATCGCGCGCAACATGAGCGCGCTTTCGGTGCGCGTCGCCAGCATTCCGGGGCGCAACGTCCTGGGCATCGAGCTGCCCAACGGCAGCCGCGAAACCGTTTTCATGCGCGAAATGCTGGAAGCGACCGAAGAAGAATATTCGAAATTGCAGCTGCCTTTGATCTTGGGCAAGGATATCGGCGGCGAGCCGATTCTCGCCGATCTCGCGCGCATGCCGCATTTGCTGATCGCGGGAACGACGGGATCGGGCAAATCGGTTGCGATCAACACCATGATCCTGTCGCTGCTGTACCGCATGCCGCCGGATAAATGCAAATTGATCCTGATCGATCCCAAGATGCTGGAATTGTCGGTGTACCAGGACATCCCGCATTTGCTGACCCCCGTCGTCACCGATCCCAAAAAGGCCATCGTCGCGCTGAAATGGGCGGTCAAGGAAATGAATAGCCGTTATCAGGCCATGTCGAAACTGGGCGTGCGCAATATCGAAGGATATAATCAAAGGCTTGCGGTGGCGCGCGACAAGGGCGAAGTTTTGGTGCGCAGCGTACAGACCGGATTCGACCGCGAAACCGGAAAAGCGGTCTACGAAGACCAGCCCCTGGATTTAAGCTATCTGCCTTATATTGTCGTCGTGGTCGACGAGATGGCCGATTTGATGATGGTCGCGGGCAAGGATATCGAAGCCGCGATCCAAAGATTGGCGCAAATGGCGCGCGCCGCCGGAATCCATTTGATCATGGCAACGCAGCGTCCTTCGGTCGATGTCATCACCGGAACCATCAAGGCGAATTTCCCGACCCGGATTTCGTTCCAAGTCACATCAAAAATCGATTCACGCACTATCTTGGGCGAAACCGGCGCGGAACAATTGCTGGGCCAGGGCGACATGCTGTATATGGCGGGCGGCGGACGGATCAGCCGCGTGCACGGCCCTTATGTGGCGGATAACGAGGTCGAACAAATCGCCAAATTCCTGCGCGATCAGGGCCAGCCCGCTTATTTAGAGGCCGTCACCGAAGAAGAAGAGGAATCGGATCCCTTTGCCGCGATCGGCGGCGGCGAAGAAGGCGACGGGCTGTATCAGCGCGCCTTGCAATTGATTTTGCGCGAACGCAAGGCGTCAACCTCTTTCATCCAGCGCCATTTGGCGATCGGCTATAACCGCGCGGCGCGGATCATGGACGACATGGAAGCGCGGGGCGTGGTGTCGCCCGCCAACGCCACCGGCAAGCGCGAGATTTTGATCGAATCGGAAGATCAGCTATACGGGTGACAGGCAATAAGCCGCGCCTTGATTACTTTGCGCGCGCCTTCGCCCTTTTCTTTTTGACGGCAAGGGCGATGGTGCCGCCATCTTGCAGGCGGGGCAGTTTGCGCAGTTTTTCCAAAGAAAAGAAATGCGGCGGATCCGTGATATTTCTTTCCTCCAGTTCCGCTTTGGCCGCCGCTTGATCGGCAAAAGGACCGAGCACCCTTCGTCCCGCCACCATAAGGACATCGCCTTGACCTGTCGGGATGCTTTTTTGCTGCTGCAGCCATATTCTGGCGCGATTTTCCGGTTTTATATTTATTGGCATGATCGTCTCCTTTCTACAAACAATAGTCAAAAGCGGCATCCGGCGCAAGCGCCGGCAGCGACTCATTTTGACAAAAAATTCATGGGGAGCTTGACGAACCATCGGCCTAAGGCCGCCCATCCTTCGACAAGTTCAGGATGAGCTGTTGTGTATGGTCCAAATGAATCACTACCCAACAAGCGCCACGCTTTTACCGCATTTAGGCGTTATTGATTGACTATTGGCGGTTTGCGCTTACCTTACTGCCAATAGTCAACCGTCAACCGGAACCGTTCCCCCATGCGCTTTATCGCCCTTACCCTGCTTGCCGTCTTTTTGCTGGTCCCGCCCGCGATCGCGGAAAATATGATTTACAAAAACAACAAGGCCGATATCGAGCGGATCGAACAATATCTCAACGGCGTAAAAACCATGCAGGCGGATTTTTTGCAGACGACTTCCGCCGGAAATGTGGCGGAAGGCAAGGTTTATATCAGTCGCCCGAATAAAATGCGTTTTACCTATAACCCGCCCGCGAAAATTCTTTTGGTGGCGGATGGCGACCAGGCGGTATTTTACGACGGCTCTGTCGAGCAGGTAAGCTATTTGCCTTTGTCTTCGACGCCGTTAAGCGCGATTTTGGCCGACCGGGTCGATTTGGACAACCCTTCTATAACCCTGGTGCGTTTCGTCAAAAGCGCGGGCGAAATGAGCCTGACTTTCATTCAGCGCAAAGACCCCGGCGCCGGCGAGATCACCTTGCAGTTTTCGCAAGAGCCTTTCGCCTTGCGCCGCTGGGTGGTGCGCGACGCGCAGGATGTTTTGACCACGGTCGCGCTGTTGAATCCAGAATTCGGCCAAAGTTTCGATCCCAAGCTGTTTAAATTCGAAGACCCGCGCCCCTTGTCGAAAAGAATAGACCAATAGCAGGGTAATGGGGTAGTGGGGTATAGGGTAATAGAAAGTAAACTATAGACCCACTACCCCATACCCCATTACCCCTAACACCATGCATTCCATCCTCCCCATCTCGCTTCCCATCGCCGGTTCCCAAGACCGCTTTCCTGTCCGCCGCGTATTTTGCGTTGGGCGCAATTATGCGGCCCACGCCAAGGAAATGGGCATGAGCGAAAAACCGCAAGCGCCGATTTTCTTTTACAAGCCAAATGACGCGCTGGTTTGCGCGCAAGCCGGTGAAATTTTAAAAATTCCCTACCCGCCGATGACGGATAATCTGCATTATGAAATCGAACTGGTGCTGGCCTTGCAGCAAGGCGGAAAAAACATCGCCGAGGCTGCGGCCGAAAACTGCATTTTCGGCTATGCGCTGGGGCTGGACATGACGCGGCGCGATCTGCAAATGGCTGCCAAGAAAAACGGCGAGCCTTGGGACATGGCCAAGGGGTTCGATCATTCCGCGCCCATCACGCCGATTGCGCCCAAAAAAACCATGCCCGATTTATGGGGTCAAAGCCTGTCGCTTGCGGTCGATGGCGTAACGCGTCAAAACGCGCCGTTAAGCGATATGATTTGGCGCGCGCCGGAATTAATCGCCGCGCTGTCGCGCTATGTCGAATTGAAGCCGGGCGATTTGATTTTCACCGGAACGCCCGAAGGCGTGGGCGCAGTTAAAAAGGGCGACCGTCTCAACGGGCGGTGCGGCAGACTTGAAATACAAGCGGAAATAAGCTGAATTTATGGGGCTGCGGCTCTTCGTCCGCAGCGTCTTGGCGGATTGGGCAGCGGCTCCACCTCGCCATTCGCGCCGATGCGGAAATTCAGAAGGCTTGCGGAATCTTCGACCCATTCGCCGCCGCTGCCGTAATTGACGCCACGGTAAACGCCGCGCCGCTGTTCAAACAGCTTGCAAGCCTTGATGCATTTTTTGGGATCGCTCGCGGTCGGCGCATCGCGGCATTCGGCGCGTTTGGGGAATACCGGCGCGGGGCCAAGAATAAATTCGCCCGTCTGCGCGTTGATCGGGCAATCGACCTGTTCGCGGTTTTTCCAAGTGGGGCGCACACCATTGGGCGAGCCGACTGGCCAGGGCACGGGATTTTGCCTGATATATTCCTCGTCGTAATAACACATGCGGTAACATAAAGGCGGGCCATAAGGCTTGTCGCCTTCATTGGGCAGATTCATGTTTTCTTTGTGCCGGATCAGCTCTTGGGCTTTTAGGGGCAGTTTATCGTCCGGCACATTGTCGAAACGTTCGATAATGCAATGACCCTGCGTCTGGAAATGCGGCTTTTGCACCTGCGCCAAGGCCGCGCCGGGGGCAAGAAAAAGGGCGCATAACGGCCCCAAAAAGATGGTAAAAATCTTTATTCGCAAAGCTCTATCCTATATAAAGACTTGTTCATTATAGCATGAATTTTACAAAAAATCTTGAATTTAAAAGGGGTCGATAATAGCTCGGTTTGGTTCTATCATAATAGCTCATCCTGAGCCTGTCGAAGGATGGGCGGTAAAAAGCTCATGGTTCGACAGGCTCACCATGAGCTTTTTAAAACTGAGTTAGAACCAAAGAGGTCGTTTGAATGCCGTTAACGATTGCCAGTTGGAATATCAACTCGGTCCGCCTGCGCCATAAATTGATCGGGCTTTTGAACGGCGCGCTAGCCCCGGATATATTGTGCCTGCAGGAAACCAAAACCCCGGACGAGCATTTCCCAAAAGCCGCCTTGCAAGATCTGGGATACGGCCATCAATTATTCGCCGGGCAAAAGGGCTATAACGGCGTTGCGATTTTGTCGAAATTGCCGCTTGCCAGAATAGACCTTCCCGATTGGTGCAAAAAGGGAGATAGCCGCAGCATCGCGGCGCGGCTTAATAATGGCGCTGAAATTTACAATTTTTATGTCCCTGCGGGCGGCGATATTCCCGATCCCAAGGCGAACGACAAATTCGCGCATAAATTGCAATTCGTCAAAGAGATGGCGAAATTCTGGAAAGATAAAAACAAGGACAAGGCCCCGCGCATCTTGCTGGGCGATTTGAATATCGCGCCGTTGGAACATGACGTTTGGTCGCATAAGCAATTGCTGGATGTGGTTTCGCACACGCCGATAGAGGTCGATTTGCTGAACAAATTGCAACAAGCGGGCGATTGGATCGACGCCGCGCGGCATTTCGTGCCGAAGGATCAGAAACTTTACAGCTGGTGGAGTTACAGGGCGCAGGATTGGCGCAAAAGCGACCGGGGCAGAAGGCTTGACCATATCTGGGTTTCGCCCGCGCTGAAAGGCCAGCTGAAATCGCATGCGGTATTAAAGGACGCGCGCGATTGGATGCAGCCTTCGGATCATGTGCCGATCGGAATTACGGTGGGCGGTTGACAGTGGACAGTTGACGGTTAAAAGACTAAATTTTCTAAAAAATAGGAGCGTGCCATTTCTATCAAAACTCTCAATAGCCTCCCGCCCTTGTCCAACAAACGCGTTTTGCTGCGCGTCGATTACAATGTGCCGATTCTAAACGGCAAGGTTTCGGACGCGACCCGTATCGAAAAATCCATGCCGACCATTGCGCAACTTTTGGATGCCGGGGCGAAAGTTATTTTGCTGTCGCATCTGGGCCGCCCGGACGGCAAGGTTATGCCGGAATTTTCGCTGGCGCCGCTTTTGCCGGAAATTGAAAAATTATTGGGCAGAAAAATTTCCTTTGCGCCGGATTGCATCGGCGATGCCGCCCTGTCCGCATCGCAGAACTTAAGGCCGGGTGAAATTCTGCTGCTCGAAAATCTGCGCTTTCATGCGGGCGAGGAAAAAAACGACCCCGCTTTTGCGGCGCAGCTCGCGGCATTGGGCGACATCTATGTCAATGACGCTTTTTCCGCCGCGCACCGCAAGCATGCGTCCACCTATGGGCTGGCAAAGCTTTTGCCTTGCGCCGGCGGGATATTGATGCAGCAGGAAATAGACGCCTTGTCGCGCGCCTTGGAAAACCCGGCGCGTCCGGCCATGGCGGTCGTCGGCGGGTCGAAAGTATCCAGCAAAATCGACGTTCTGAACAACATCCTGCCGCGCGTCGATATTCTGGCGATCGGCGGCGGCATGGCCAACACATTCTTGCTGGCGCAAGGAATAGAAATCGGCAAATCCTTTTGCGACCGGGAATCGGCGGATGTCGCGCGCGCCGTGATGCAAAAGGCGAAAGAGATAGGCAAGGAAATATTGCTTCCCATCGACGCCGCCTGCTCTTTGGAATTGAAACCCGGCGCGTCCGCGCAATTTTTTCCGGCAAATGCCATTCCCAAGGATCAAATGATCCTTGATATCGGCCCCGATACGGCAAAGCTTTGGGCGGAAAAAATAGCACAGGTCAAAACGATTTTATGGAACGGGCCTTTGGGCGTTTTTGAAACGCCGCCTTTCGACGCCGGCACAAATGCCGTGGCCAAGGCCGTGGCAAATGCCACAAAATCCAAGGCGCTGCTTTCGGTTGCGGGCGGCGGCGACACCGTCGCGGCACTGGAATCGGCGGGGGTGGTTCAGGATTTCAGCTTTGTTTCCACCGCAGGCGGCGCGTTTTTGGAGTGGATCGAGGGCAAGGAATTGCCCGGCGTTGCGGCGTTAAGGGCAGATTGCTGTAAGTAGTTGGCATCTGTCATCCCGACGGAGCGTCAGCGACAAGGGATCGCCATACATAAAGCTTTATATCTGGTATCTGGCGATTCCTCACCTGCGGTTCGGAATGACAGCTGTCAACCGTCGCCCCGATCAATTGCCGACAACGCGTTCCTGCGGCAGGGTGACGCGCACGGTCGTGCCCTTGCCAGGCTCGCTTTCGATCGATAATTTCCCGCCATGCAGTTCCGCCAAAGCGGCGCAAAGCGGCAGGCCAAGCCCGGTGCCGTCATGCTTGCGCGTCAAATTATTGTCGATCTGTGCGAACGGGGTCAACGCTTTGGGAATGTCTTCACGCTTCATGCCGATGCCGTTGTCGCGCACCAAAATCACCGCGCCGTTGCTTTTTTCTGCATAGGCGGAAACGGAAACCGCGCCGCCGGGCAGGGTGAATTTGACTGCGTTGGAAACCAGATTGATCAGGATTTGCTTCAGTTTTTTATGGTCGCCGCGCAGCACAAGGCTTGGGCTGACATCAATCGACGACAAGGCCACGCCGTTCTTTTCGGCGTTTTCCGCAAGCATGCGCACAACCGATTGCGCCAACGCCGCCATGCTGACATTTTGTTCGATCAGCTCCAATTTTCCGGCCTCGGCCTTGGACACGTCCAGAATGTCGTTGATCACGTTCAGCAGATGCGCCGCGCTGTCGTGAATGTCCTCGACATAAGTTTTGTATTGCGGCGCGCCGAGCTTGCCCAGCGATTCCTTGCTCATCACGTCGGAAAATCCGATGATGGCGTTGAGCGGGGTTCGCAATTCGTGGCTCATTTTCGCGAAAAATTCGCTTTTGGTCTTGTTGGCCGCATCCGCGGCATTGCGCGCCTCGATCAGTGATTCTTCGCGCTGTTTTAAAAGCGTAACGTCCTGCGCCGTGCCGCGATAACCCAAGAATTTTCCTTCTTCGCGGCTGAAAATCGGCATGCCGGAAAGCAGCACAATATGCTCGTTTCCAGAAGGCGAAGGGACGCGGAATTCGATATTACGGAAAGGCACCAGCCTTTCGACTTCTTTTGGTATGCCGCCCGCCGCCTGCCCGGACAGCGCGCCGAGCGAAAAAATCTGCCGCCCCATCAGCGCGCGGGCGGGGATTCCGGTGACTTCGGCGATGCGCGGCGACGCGGTGACAAGCCGCAGCTGCGCGTCGGTTTCCCATACCCAGTCGGAACTGAGCCGGATCACGTCATCGAGCCTGCTTTGCGTCAGGATCAGGCGCGATTTGACCTGTTCTTCTGGCGAGGTGTCCCAAAACTGGCTAACCACCACGGGGGCGAATCCCTGTTTTATTTTTTGTATCCTGTGCAGCGCGCGAAACAAAAGCGGCTTGCCGTTCAAACGCAGGCGCAGATCGTACTGCACCGGGCGCTTCAGCACTTCGAGCTGGCTGATGATTTCCTGGATTCTCGGCGCGTCCGGCTCTTGTTCCGCGGCGTCGATCTGCTGGCGGTGCGCCGCGTTGCGGTACAGCACGTTGGAATCCAAATCGCGCAGGCAGATGGGATGCGACTCGTCCAGTATTTTCAATCCGATATCGGAAAGCGCCGGAACCGGCGCGCGTTTTTGCGCCGGGGCTTTGCTTTTCACCGCCGCAAGTTGCCGCGACGGTTTTTGTTTGGATTTTGTTTTGGCGATCTTGATCTTTGCCCGCTTGGCGGCGGGGTTGGATTTTTTTTTCGTCTTGATGGCGCGTTTTTTTTGTTTGGCCATGCTTGCCGCCTAGCCGGACGACTTGCCGAGCTTGGCCTGGCCTTTTTTGCCCGGCGGTTTGTTGATGCTGTCGAGATAGCCGGGGTCGCGTTGCCAGCTGCGCAGAATATTTTGCGCGGTGGTGCGCTTCAGCTGCTCGAAATAAGACAGCAAATGCGACATTTCGGTGATGCGCACGTCGCGCGATCCCGACCGCGTGATCCGCACCAATTTATAGATGTCGGAAAATTGGTGGGTTTCAAACCCCATCGCCTTGCAGGCCAAAGCGAACACTTCGCCGTCGGAATCGAACAGGATTTTTTTCGCGGCCTTCAGCGGCATTTCGGTCATTTTGCTGAACAGGCCGACGAATAGCGGGATTTCGCCGTCGCCCAGCGTTTTCGCCAAAAGGCTCGGCGTCAATTCCTTGGATTTGGAAATGGCTTCGACCAATTCCATGGTGCGGGCATAGCCGTCGGTTTCTTCGGCCGAGAAAATGGATTCGACCGAATCCTGCAAGTCGGATTCGATGGTGGCGGGATCAATTTTAAATTCTTCGACGATTTTTTTCTTTAAGGTTTCGGAAACGAAGGTGTACATTTTTTTGGCAAGCTGCGGCTGCAAATCGGCGCGGTTCAACAGCGGATTTTGATACAGATCGACCCGTTCGGATTGTTCAACCAGATATTCCAGCGTCGCTTGCGAGATTTGCGCGCTGGGGTTTTCCAAAAGCGTTTTGACGACGTCTTCGTGCCCGGCTTCGACCAGCGCATCGGAAATCACCTCGGATACTTTTTGCCGCATGGCGATCGCCATTTGGTGTTCTTGCGTGCGGTGCTTGATGATTTCCAGCAATTCCTCGTCGCGCAAAAGATCGCTTTCGACCAGGATCGGCATCGCCACCTCGATGGTGTCGTTGGCCAGCATGGTGATCAATTCTTTGGGCGCATTATTTTGCTTGGACAGTCTTGCCGACAATTCCTGGCGCACTTGCATTTCGACGTCGTGGAACAGCCGGTCGATGATGTCGACCATCAGCGCGCGTTCGCGGTCGGACGTCGCCATATGGGTGTCGACCAAAAGCGTGCTGATTTGGCCGAACAATTCGCCGCGCGACTGCGATGTGCGGTCTTCGGCGATTGCCATCAAGGCGTTATAGTCGAGCGGCGGTTGGGTCATCGGCCTTATGTTACACAATGTATCGGTTGCGCTGGGCGGGAATTGCCCGGAAACGGGGGAATTTGTCGCTCTATCAGTGTCACCGATAGAAGTTTAGAAACTCTAAATAGCACAAGCCTTGATTTCTGCGCCTTATTCGCGGCGTTTCTTGGCGGGGCAGGGACTTTTAGAGCCGCCAGAATGCAATATAAATAGCTGAAAAACAAGGATTATTTTTAAATGTCACAGGAGGTTAAAATTAGCTGGCATTTTATGGATTTAACCGGATCTAAAGGGTTTTAGGGTTAAATGGAAAAAAGGGATTAAAAAATGCAAATCAATGTAAACCCCGGCGCCCTTAATGCCGCCGGTTACGGCACAAACAACGCAAGACCCGAACCTTCCCGCGATCAGAAACCCGCGGCAAGGGCGGTCACCCAGCAAGCGATCAAGCCGGAAAAGGCGGTTGAGAAAATCGCCGATCAGAATGCGCGTGGCGCACAACTGGCCAAAAATGCTTATGCCGGGTCGGCGCAACGCGGGTCGATTTTGAATATACTGGTTTAGACAGTCGGATTTCCTTAGCTCCATCACTTCATCCTGGGCCGCCCAAAAAGCGGCCCTTTTCTTTTGGCGCAAAATATTGTATTGTTCTTATAAGGATACAATAAGGTGTGTGTATGAGCTCAAATCCATTGCCCGACATTCCTTTCCCGTTAATGGGCTGGATCTGGCCGCAACAAGGGTTCAAGGATGGCGCAACGAATTATTGCATGGGGCATTACGCCATGGCTTGGCTTGTCGCGGAAAATGGATCGGACGGGGAAAAACGCAAATTTTATTTTCTCTACCTTAATTCCAATGGGCAGCTTTTGGGCCTTGCGGCGCAGACCGAGGAAGTTACCGACGACATAATTCAAAAAATGTTTCTCTTGGCCGAAGGGCAGCTTCGGATCGGATATCAATTTTTACCCGAAGAAGTTTGCGATCCGATTTACCCGATTCCTTTTCCGGAATTGTCGGCGATGTGCGGTCCAAAATCGCGTGGGATTTTGCATAAAATGATCGCGCTTGGTCCAGAAAGCCGCATTCCCTGGCTGAATCAGGAAATGCACCGCCTTCGCAGCCAGATACAGCAAACAAGCCCTGCACAAGAAGATTATGGGCATGACGACGATCCTTTTGATGGGCTGTCGCCGGGCGATGTGCGCGGGCCTAAATGGAATCCCGGCAATCCCGGAAATGACGGGCGCGGGCGTTAAAGTCCAAGCAAGTTTTCCGCGAAATCTTGCGGGTTGAATTGTTGCAAATCTTCGATCCCCTCGCCGATACCGATGGCAAGAATCGGCAATTTTGTTTTTTCGGCAATCGGCAGAATCACACCGGCGCGCGCGGTGCCATCGAGCTTGGTTACGATCAGCCCGGTCAATTGCGCCGATTTTTGAAAATGTTCCGCCTGCAGCGCCGCGTTCTGTCCGGTTGTAGCGTCCAAAACCAAAAGCGAGGCGTGCGGCGCGCTGTCGTCTGATTTTTTTAACACGCGCAGGATTTTCGCCAATTCTTCCATCAGATGGTCTTTGGTGTGCAGCCTTCCCGCCGTGTCGATAATCAAAACGTCGCAAGATTGCTTGCGCGCCTCGGCCAAGGCCTCGAAGGCCAGCGCCGCCGCGTCCTTGGTGTTCTGGTTTTCGTAAAATAAAACCCCGCCGCCGCGCGCCGACCAGATTTGCAATTGCTCGCTTGCCGCTGCGCGGAATGTGTCGCCCGCGGCCAGCATGACTTTTTTCCCTTGGCCTTGAAGCTGTTTTGCGATTTTGCCGATGCTGGTCGTCTTGCCCGCGCCGTTGACGCCGGAAACCAGAATCACATAGGGTTTTATCGACTCGTCAATAGTCAATGTCCCGGCAAAGGGCGCAAGTTTTTGCGCGATGATCGCCGCAAGCTCCTGGCGTATTGCAAGCGGGGAAATATTCCTGTCGAATTTGCGCGCGCGCAATTGATTTGCGATTTCCGATGCCGTTGTAACGCCCATATCGGCGGAAATCAAAATTTCCTCTATCTCCGAAAGCGCCGCATCGTCAAGCCCGCGCTTGTTGATCAAATCATCGAGCGGCGCTGTGATAGCGGACGCGCTTTTTTGTAGGCCGGATTTCAGCCGCGCGAACCAGCCTTGGTTTTGCGCGTCTTGGCTTTGCGGCGTTTCGGTTTTTTTGCGGAATAAAGAGAGCATGGCGGCCAATATTATACGATAAGCTTGTTGTCTTTTACATCCAAAGCTGTTTGTTCGATAACCTGGCCGATAGGCAAATTATCGGACGCTGTAAAACGCACGGCAGCGAATTGCTCGGTATGGCCCATGCCGCCGCGTTCGACCAATATTTTTTCGCGCTTGCCGATGCGGCTTTGCAATAATTTGCGCAAATTATTCTCGCCCGCCTGGCGCAACAATTTGGCGCGGGATTTGCGGATATCGCCCTTGACTTGCGGCATGCGCGAAGCCGGAGTTCCCTTGCGCGCGGAGTAAGGAAAAACATGCATATGCGCGATTTCGCATTCTTCTATCAAACCAAGGGAGTTTTCGAACATCGCATCGCTTTCGGTCGGAAAACCGGCGATGATGTCCGCGCCGAAAGCCATGTCCGGGCGCAAATCGCGGGCGCGCTTGCAAAAATCTATCACGTCCCGGCGCGTGTGGCGGCGTTTCATGCGTTTCAAGATCATATCGTCGCCCGCTTGCAGGGAGATGTGTAAATGCGGCATCAGGCGCGGCTCGTTTTCGATCAGGCGCCATAAATCATCATCCATTTCGGCGGGGTCGATCGAAGACAGCCGCAGACGTTTCAATTCCGGAACCAGCGCCAAAAGACGGCGCAGCATTTGACCCAAAGACGGCGCGCCGGGAAGATCCTTGCCGTAAGAGGTTAAATCGACGCCGCTGACCACGATTTCGTTATAGCCGTTTGCGACCAGAATCCGCGCCTGCTCTGCGATTTCGCCCATCGGCACGGATCTGGAATTACCCCTGCCATAAGGGATAATGCAAAAAGTGCATCTGTGGTCGCAGCCGTTCTGCACCTGCATGAAGGCGCGCGATTGGTTTTCAAAGCCTTGCAGCAAATGGCTTGCGGTTTCGCGCGCCGCCATAATGTCGTTCACGATCACGCGTTCGGTTTGCGGCAAAAAAGATTCCGCCTTCATTTTCACGTCATTGCCCAGAATGCGGTCGATTTCCGGCATTTTGGAAAAATCATCGGGGTTGGTTTGCACCGCGCATCCGGTGACGATGATCTGCGCGTTTGGATTTTCGCGCCGCAATTTGCGGATCGCCTGGCGCGCTTCGCGCTCCGCCTCGTTGGTCACGGCGCAGGTGTTAACGATGATCGCATTTTGCAGCCCCGAATTTTGCGCATGCGCCAGCATCGTCTCGGATTCGACGTGGTTCAGCCGGCAGCCGAAGGTGACGATGCGGGGTTTTGGATGTTGGGTCATTTTTTTAAGGGTATATCCTAAGATCAAATTGACCCGCAAACACCTCCGCCACCTCTCCGGTCATCAGAACATGGCCGTCTTTCAGCCATTCGATTTCCAGATTGCCGCCGTCGAGGATCAGCGTGGCTTTGCGCTCGGTCAAATTTTTGCGCGATGCCGCGACCAGCGTGGCGCAAGCGCCCGTGCCGCAGGCTTCGGTGATGCCGACGCTGCGCTCCCACACCCGCATGCGGATGGTGTTGCGGTCTATCACCGTTGCGAATTCGATATTGCATCGCTGCGGAAACATCGGATGATGTTCCATTTTCGGGCCATGGGAAGCTATGTCGATGGATTCGGCGTCGCCTATGAAAAACACCGCATGCGGGTTGCCCATATTGACGCAGACCGCATCGGGCAGGGCGGGATAGTGCAGCGCGACCGCCGCCGTATCGCAAGCCTCGCGCAGCGGGATGTCGCGCCAATCCAATTTCGCAATCCCCATATCGACCCGCACCAGATGATCGCCGATGATGTCGCATTCCAAAAGCCCGGCAAGGGTTTGGATGGTAATATGCTTTTTGCCCGATAATTTAAAAATTTCATACGCAACGCAGCGCGTCGCGTTGCCGCAGGCTTCGGCTTCATGCCCATCAACATTGTAAAGCCGCATGAAAACATCGGCGGATTTATCCGGCGCATTTTCCATGATCACCAGCTGATCGCACCCCACGCCGCGCTTGCGGTCGGCAATGGCGCGGGCCTGGGAGTGGGACAATTTCTGCCAGCCCGCAATACCGCGCGCGTCGATGACGACGAAATCATTGCCCAGCCCATGCATTTTTTTAAAGGGTATACTCATTGCTTTAGGTCCCAGATTTAAAAAGGAAACGATAGCAAAATCGGACCCCTTCATCAAATTATTGATTTCCCATCATTCTGCCGCTCCCATGCCTTGATTGCATGGGGGCAATGTTCTTTAATAGAGCCAAAAAGGCAATTTTCTATTGTTATTGTCACTTTTTTATTATAGAGTGTTTCAAATCGGTACGAATTACAGTTATAAAATTTTATTTTCGGGCAAATTTAATTAATATGACGATGTTGTCATAATAAAGCAGGAGAAGGACGATGACCAATGTTTATGATTCTGAGACCGGCGATGATGGCAGGGAACCTGTCTACCACGGAGCGCCCATGGTGGAAGTTAGGCCCCTGTCCGGTTGCCAGCACCTTACTTTTGTTAGATCGGGAACAGGCTCTATAGAAGAGCAGTTGGAGCGTGACTATGGCTTTGGGGGCGTTGCGGATAGAATTGCGATGGGGTTGATTGATCCCCGGGATTTTGCGCATACCCGCTAAACTTTTCTTTTGGATGGAGGTCTTGACTTCCCCCATAAAACCCGCTAAAACACGCGCAAATTAACGGAAAACCAAAAGGTTGTTCCAACGCCAGTCGACGAGTTTCGTCCACTGGCGATTTGTGTTTTTCGGTTAACAGTTAACGGTTAACCGGCAAGAGGCAGGTTTTTAAAAGTGTTCGGCAATTTGACGGATAAATTCGGCGCGATTTTCGCCCGCCTGAAAGGGCGCGGCGTTTTGCGCCCTGAGGATATCGAGGCGGCGATGCGCGAAATCCGCGTTGCTCTGCTCGAGGCCGATGTCGCTTTGCCTGTGGTCAAGGATTTTATCGCCGGCGTACAGCAACGCGCGCTGGGCCAAGAAGTTTTGCAATCCATCACCCCCGGCCAGCAAATCGTCAAGATCGTGCATGACGCGCTGGTGGAAATGCTTGATGGAAAGCTCATCCCGAGCTTGTCGAAGGATGAAGCGGGCAACCCCATGGTTCGACAGGCTCACCATGAGTCTGGCTTAAACCTTAACGTCCCCGCGCCTGCGGTGATTTTGATGGCGGGCTTGCAAGGATCGGGCAAAACCACCAGCGCTGGAAAAATCGCAAAAAGACTGCAAGATAAAGAGCGCAAAAAAGTTTTGCTGGCTTCGTTCGATATTTACCGCCCCGCCGCGCAAAAGCAGCTGGAAATTTTGGCGAACCAAGTCGGCTGCGGCAGCTTGCCGATCGTTTCGGGCGAAAAGCCTTTGCAGATCGCAAAGCGCGCGCTGGTTGAGGCTAAATTGGGCGGCTATGACGTTTTGATTTTGGATTCGGCCGGAAGATTGCAAATCGACCAGGAATTGATGGACGAGCTGAAATCGGTAAAGGATTTTGCGAATCCCACAGAAACGCTGCTGGTCGCTGACGCGCTGACGGGCCAGGAAGCCGTGAATATCGCCAAGGGTTTTCATCAGCAGATCGGCGTTACCGGCATCGTTCTGACCCGCATGGACGGCGACGGGCGCGGCGGTGCGGCGCTGTCGATGCGTGCCGTCACCGGCCAGCCGATCAAATTCATCGGCGTCGGCGAAAAGCTTGACGGGCTCGACGTGTTTGACGCCAAGCGCGTAGCCGGCCGCATTCTGGGCATGGGCGATGTGGTTTCCCTGGTCGAAAAAGCGATGGAGAATTTCGACCAGGCGGAGGCCGAAAAGGCCGCCGCCAAAATGATGCAGGGCAATTTCGATTTCAACGACATGCTGGATCAATTCCGCAATTTGCAGAAAATGGGCGGCATGAGCGCGATGATGGATCTTTTGCCCGGCATGGGAAAAATGAAAAAACAGATCGCAGGCCGCATCGACGCCAATCTGATGAAACGCCAAGAGGCGATCATCCTGTCGATGACCAAGGCCGAGCGCAAGAACCCGGATCTGATCAAGGCGTCGCGCAAAAAACGCATCGCCGCAGGATCCGGCACGCGGGTCGAAGATGTCAACAAATTGATCAAGGCCCACGAAGAGGCCGCAAAAATGATGAAAATGATAAAAAAAGGCGGAATGGGGGGATTGGGGAATTTGATGAGGGGAAAGCTTCCCCCCGGATTTGGAAGTTTAACGTGAAACAAACGGTCTACACCAAACACTAAAAAGGAGAAACAAAATGCTAAAAATCAGACTATCGAGGCATGGCGCGAAAAAGCGTCCTTATTATCATATCGTTGTTGCCGAACAATGGCGTTCGCGTGACGGCCAGTTCGTTGAAAAGATCGGCAGCTTCAATCCGCTGCTGCAAAAATCCGACCCGAACCGCATCGTCTTGAAACAAGACCGCGTCAAGCATTGGCTGTCGGTCGGCGCGCAGCCCTCCGACCGCGTCGCGCGTTTCTTAGGCGAAGCGAAAATCATCCCGATGCCTAAATGGAATGAAAGCCCGAAAAAATCGGCGCCAAAAGCCAAGGCGCAAGAACGCATGAAGGCATTGGAAGAAGCGGCGAACGCAGCGAAAGAGCCGAAAGAAGCTCCCGCCCCGGCGGCCGCAGCCGAAGCCCCGGCAGAAGCCCCCGCCGAAACGCCGGCGGCTTAGATAATTTTTATTGAACAGGTCAGACATATATACATAGGTAAACACATGGCAATCCCCAAGAAATCGGAAAGCAAAACAGCGAGTATGACAACAAAGCCAGCCGCCAATGCCAATAGCGGGTCGAAAAAAGACCAGCAAATCTGCATC
>JACCDG010018807.1_pt1 | contig 18473 bp, 20 predicted proteins | sample 7442471 | NCBI WGS metagenome assembly JACCDG01 (sample SAMN15323444, study PRJNA562643) | freshwater metagenome | isolation source: river surface water | place: USA:Blue River Watershed | collected 2017-08-17 | reverse complement strand
CTATGTAGCCATCTGGAATACCCATCATAGGAGCATTCCAGAAGACAAGACGATTGGGGTGATCGTAGGATTCACCTCCTTTGACACCGTGGATACTTTTGCAGCACAAGGACCGTTTGGCATTTGCTTGTGTTCTTGGAAAGTAGGAGAGGCTTGGCGATTGGATTCACCGTTCCAATGGATTGTGTATAATTGTCAGACAGGATTTGTTGATAGACGCTTCCCTTGTTTGGCTTTCTAGACATGTTTCCAGATTTGTGGTTTGCCTTGGGTTTCCATGAACATGAGCATACCTTTGAAGAAATAGGCTTCAGATTTCCAGTAATAGTCTTTCAAGAGAGCTCGGGCTTCGCGTCCAATCGCATCAATCGCTGCACGACCGCCATTCTTAATTTCGGCCGTGAGTTTCATCGATTCGACAACTTTTTTACCATTTTGGGTCTTAGTGCGAATGTCAAACATGCGACTGAGCAGTGTATTGACACGCTTGGCATGTTCTTCTTGGAACGCTAACATTTGACTCACCACATTACGATGAAGAGTAGCCACGAAGTTCTTGTCGTTAATTTCTATGAGCCTATCCTGTTGTCCTGTGCCTCCACAAAGAGGAAAGGCCTTGAATTGGGAACTGGATTCCAAGAATGTTTCAGGCTCTTTCTCGATGTTGTAGAGTTTAGCCAAAATCGCAGAATCACGACGAAGTTCAGAACGACCCGTTTCGGTCTGATAGAATTCAGGCGGTTTTTCAGGATTGGTCATGCGGAAGTCGTCGTAATACAGGGCGACGAGGGAGCGGAAATACAGATTGCCTGCTGGAGTCTTAGGATGTTTCGGCATCTGAACTTCTGTAGTCTCGAAGTCGTAGTTGTTACGACAAATTTGGCTGTAATAAGGGAGGTTTTTTGAAACCAATTCTTCTTGGAAAATGGGCATTAAGAGAGTCATGGCTCTGGCCACACAGAAGGCTTTGGGAAAGTCCTTGCCGTTGTAGCGGTCTTGAAAAAGTTTCTTGATAGTATCGTATTTTTCGTAGCCTGTGATACTAGCAGAGGCTGTTCCTAAGGCAACTCCAGGAATAGAACTAGAGCTTGTTGTGGTGGATGTGGATGTGTAAGAGGAGGATGGTGCAGATGGAAGACCAGCATTTTTTCGTCCTGCAGCACCTGGAACTTTTTTCACAAAGGTATAGACATTTTTAATAAAATCATCCAGTAATTCTAAAATATTATCTTCGACTCCATCAGGACTTAGGGCTCTCCAATTTCCAGAGAGTTGTCGTTCCAAAATTAAGACAAGTTTTCCATCAAATTTTAGTTCTACTCTATTCTTATTTGAGTCAGATACAGTGCAGGAAACAGAAATTTGTTGATTAATTTCATCACCAAAAATGACAGCATTTGCAGTGGTTTCAGATTTGGATGCAAAGGAAAGTGAATCTATGTCAAAATAAATATTAAATTCAGTGTGTGATTTAGGATAATCAAACGATAATGTATTTCGCCCACTATCTTTGCTTATAAAACCAGAAAGACTTCCAAAAGGAGAATCTTTAATTTTGACTAAAACTTTCTTAAATGATTCATCAAAGGTTGTTTGACGAAGTGCGCCTCCTGACAGCAAAGGGGCAGTCGTGGGTCCTCGAGCCGGTCCCGTAGAAGGACGAAGAGAAAGGGAGCGACGGAGGGGGTCAGCATTGAGCGTGGTGAGTGCAAGGGCTGCGTAAATCTGGAAAATACGGACGTAGTAATAACTGACTTCCATGCACATGCGGTCACGCTCTTTCTTGCGCTCGAAATAGGCTTGTTGGTCGCCTCCTGCCTTCGAAGGAATAGGAATGGCTTTGGTGACAGGCACGAACAAGATTTCTCCTTGTTTTCCTCTCTCTGGTTGCACTTTGAGTTCCTGAAACAGAGTATTCAATCCTTGTGATGTAGTGAAAATATAACGAGAACAAGCTTCCAAACTTGACAGATTAATTAAGTCGACCAAATCCGTGTTCGAAAAAAAGAAGGTTAAGATTTGGTCTGGTAACTGTCTGGCAAGCTGGGCTCGCTGTGAATATCCTTGAGCGCCTGACGCTAATGAACTACCTTGGCCCATACTACTAGATTACGCTTTCTTTTCTCTTCAAAACTTCAGATTGTTCTAGACGACGCAAGCATTTGAGCAACGTTCCTTCACTCACATCACAGGCTTCCGCAATTTGAGAAGTCGGTATAGTTTTGTAGCCTGACCTAGCTAAGACAAAAGCCAAGACAGCCGATGCCAGGCTCGGCGGCATATTTTCTTTGCTGAGTTCTTCTTGTTCAGCCAAGTTTGCAATTTCAGTCGCTAATTGGCGAAGGCGTTCCACATCTGAACGCTGAATAGGCAACTTACTGAGCGGAAAAGCGACATAGTCCGCTGCGTGAGTTGTTTTCAGTTCTGAAGGAATAATGGCATCCGCAGAAATCAAGCCTTTCTGTTTGGCCATGGCTAAGACGCACTGGAAGTCCTTGAAGGCTTTCGTGAACTGGGCATTTTGCAAGTGAAAGATATCTGCAATATCCTTTGGCTTTCGGGGAGCTCCCACCATTTTCAAGGCACTATAAATACAAGACGCCACAATACTGGGACGGCTCAACCCACGCTTTTCACAATGTTCAACCAGTTGCCCATACAAGTCTTTGGCAATTTCAATCACACGTTGTTCAATGCCGTGATTGGTGGCCGCCAAGGTCATCGATTCAAACACTTGCAGTAAGCTACGCTTTTTGTAAGGAAACATCGACCATGTATGGAAACGACGGATGCGCATCATGGCTCCTCGCGCGGAACTGGGACCACCGTGCCCCACCCCCAAGATAATCGTCCCTAGACTACTTTCGGCAAATCGGGGGTCCATTGGTGCCCCTACACGACACGGGTCGCCACCCCCGCGGTCATCTGAGCTAAAGAAACGATACTCTGCACCCATGTCGAGGGGTCGTTCCACAACCACTCCACAAGACTTACAAACAGTGAGTTCTTCTTGGTCTTGCCAGTCTATATCTTTGCAATGGTCACAGGACCTGATTTTCTCTACGACTTCTGTTTCCCACGAAGACCAGTCAAAGCCTTTGTCTTTGTCCTTCGGCAAAGGAATAGAAGAATTCTTCAATGCGGGAAATAATTCGGTCATGGGATGCCTTTTCCTTTACGCCGGCACCTCAGAAACAATTTTTACAAGCGCCAGTCCGTTGTATTGAAAATGCGTGTAGAGTCTTCTGCAGTTTGAACCCACGAAGAGCCAGGATGGCGAGTGTGAATATAAACAAGGTCAGGCAAATACCAAATTGTATATCCTGCACAAATCCACTCCTTTAACATAAAAATAGCATCCGCAGCCAGGACATCGCTCGATTTCACGGTAGTCGGCAACACAGCAATGGCGTCCTTGGGGACAACCCAGTTGCCGTCATTTAACAAAAAGTTCCAGAGAGGTTTCTGAAACACAGTATTCCATGTGGTTTTGTCGAGCACGAGGCCTGAAAAATGCTTACAGGGACTACTACTTTCACTTGTCACTATATCCACATTCTGAAATTCAGCACTCGCAAAAATCATCGGTTGGCCTTGATATTTTTCTAAAGCATCGCTGATAGTAAAGAACCAATTTTCAGGAAAGAGATTGTCACTGTCCAGAATAGCCACCCATGGGAGAGTGGCCATCTTGGCAGCTTTCAACTTGTTTTCGTAGATACCAAGCACGCGGTCATTTACAGAGACACGCAGCTTAGGATGATTTGCAAACGGACTAGCCGCAACAGCGGCCGCATCCTCGCCCGTTTCGTCACTCAGAATGACCTCGCCGACTTCAGGACGGTCCAGCATTTGAGGCAAAGTCTCTTTCAAAAAAGACCAGCGTTTCATCGTAGCAATCGCAATGGACAACATACCCTTCCTCTAACACAAAAAGAATCCCAAACTTTAGATGGCTGGCATAGGTAACGAGAGTAGAACCAATATTTTACCTGTCATAGATATCAATCAAGGCTCAAAAAGTCCTGGTATGACAGGGCCCGATTACAGTTTTGCCGACAATGTCTTGTTACCAGGACAAGTTGGTGTTCGCGATGGAGACCGAATCGGCGACGTGGTCGACGCAGTCAAAGGAGCCGCCTATTACATTGACATGATTGGCTTCGGTGAACCGAGTTCAGGCTTGACCAAACGACTTCCTGTGAAACCGTTGGGTGTGAATACGTTTATGAAGACAGGAATGCAGTGCTCGAATGGAGCCGATATGTATATGTATGTGGAAGGGGTGCCAAAGGGAGATGCCTTGGGGAAACGTGTTTCAGATGGTCTCCGTTCGGCTGGTCTTCCAGGCATGCGTGGCCTCGCTCCAGGTATGTTGGAGGACATGAAAGATGCTCTTGACCCTGTGCCCATCATGCAGGCCGTATTCGGTTCAGGCTATCCTGTGTGCCGTGTGGAAGAGAAATTAGTAGGAGACCAAGACGGCAATATCAAAAATCCTGGAACAGGCAAATTCTACGTGGATAATCCTGAGACTGTGGTTCGTCGTGGAAACCGCAGCTACCAACGCCGCTGGGTCTTACAAGAAAATATTACACAAGATGCTTGGGAAAAAGCGCCAAAGACGCATTGTCCAAATGGTATTGCCAAGTCAAACTACGAAAACGGGAAATGCGAAGGCAGGCTTATCAATACCGGTGCAAAAGAGGGGTTTGTAGGCCAGGCGGCTACCTCTGTGGCCGTCGGTCTAGCAACCGTGGCAACAGTGATTTTAGTGAATTATGCGGTGCGCAAACTTATAAAATGTTAATTATCTTAAGCCAAATTCTTGATAGCATAGACTGCAGCCACAGCACCGAGTGCTTGGGCTACAACATAGAGACCAAGTTCCTGGGCACTCAAGGCACCCTTGACATACATGGCGAGGGAAACAGCAGGGTTGACGTGACCGCCGCTGACACTGCCGATAGCGAGAATAACGAGGGCAAGAGCGGCTGCAATAGCGAGCCAGTTGCCTGTGTAGAGAATAACGGAGAGGAAAACGAATGTTCCTAAGAATTCAGCAACGAGAGGGACAAGGGACATTTCTGCTGAGATAAGTGCAAAAAAAATGAATGGTGGGTCCCGGGCTAAATGGTAACTACAACTCTACACTACAATGGCTCTCCGCAGAATTACCCGCGAACTCGCAGATTTAAAAGCTGACCCTCCTTCCAACTGCTCTGCAGGACCGGAAGGCGATGACATGTTCCGTTGGGAAGGTGTTATCTTTGGTCCCGCTGACTCTCCCTATGCCGGAGGGGTTTTCAAAATGAAAATCGTGTTTCCCGTCGACTATCCCTTTAAAAATCCAATTGTAACTTTCACGACAAAGATTTATCATCCCAATATCAACAGCTCAGGGGTTATTTGTCTCGATATCTTGAAACAAGCCTGGAGTCCTGCCTTGACGGTCAGCAAAGTTCTCTTGTCTATTTGCTCCTTGCTTACAGACCCGAATCCCAATGACCCTCTCGTTCCTGATATTGCACAACTCTACAAGACTAACAAACGTGAATACGAAAGCATAGCTCGTGAATGGACAGCCATGTATGCATCAGGCAATTAATTGTCTTCTTCAAACAGAATGAAGGACCCTGTAATACATACATTAGGAGTTATTGTCCTGATTACGTTAACCTTGGCCATTGCTCGTCAACTCGCCTCCAAACCCAAACTTTCCTTGTATTCAGACGCCTGGGCTGCGCCTTTTGCCCAAAAAGGGTCTGCAGTTGAAGGGTTTTTAGCTCCGGCCGATGCAAATTTAGATAAACCTACTGACCCTTATGCACTCCTTGCTGGCTCTTTGCCTGTGAAAAAAGAAGCAGGAAAGTTCACTGCTGAAAGTTGTTATGACGCCGATTTTTTGTCTCAGAGCAACAAGACAGGGAATTTCATCCAGCGCACCAATAATTTCCCCCACTTAGGTCCTGATTCTTGCTCCACTCCTCGCACAGAGCTCGTCAATTCCTTTTATATGCAATCCTAAATGAACATCAGGAGATGTCCTTACCAAACCAACCCCATTATATCTTGGTTCATCAAGTCCAACTTGGCGAAGCAATCTATTCGATAGCCTGGTATTGGCAAGGATGTTCTTGTCGAGCCCTTCCTCTTAATGACAATTATTGGGAAATCATTTCCTTTTCCTTTGAAGGAAATAAAAAAATTCTAAAAAATTATATAAATGTATTAATCTGGTTTATAACATTGTGTAAAAGGTGGGTTATGAGACGTCGGGGATACCGCAGTCTTTTATTCCTTCGGGTAAGGGAGCAGCAGGGCACGGAAGTTGCGGAGAGGATGCTGGAGTCTCATCATCGCTATCTTGAATGGCGCAGACAGGTGCCTCGGCCGCTTTCGCTTTCTTTGGACGTGGAGGCGGTGCTGTCCATGTTCCGTTGCGGCAGGCTTCCACCGTTTCCCAGAACTTCACCAAATTCGGTTGAATCGATGGAAACCAGGTAGGGTCTTTGGCCACCGTGGTGCGACGAAGACTGAGTAAATCCCAGGCATACGTTTCTCGAATTGTCCAGGGTTCTTCTACAGCCTCCGCTTCCTCATAAATATAACGATGCTCCAGCGTTTCGGAGTTTTGCACCAACGTAATCACGCCAGTATCCATACTCCCCTCTGACACAGGTTCGTCGATATTCCGTTCCTTGAATTTGGCTTCCACATATTCACAGGCTTGCAGACCTGTGCATTCGAGCTGGAGTTGCATCTGACGCCAGTAATCGAGAGGGATTTCGGTTTTGATGGTGCGACTAAAGGGACACTTGATTTCAATCAGACGACCTACGAGCTCAGCGGGTCCATCCACGAAAAGACCATCAGGACTGGCGGCGACTTTCTGTGCAGGGTCACGATGCCGAATACGACCGAGTTCGTGAAGTTTGCAGCTGAGGCTTTTTTCAATGTGTTGTTTCACAACAGGCTCGTAGCGAATGCCCCAGTCGGTCGCTTTGGTTTCGAAGCGGGGAACGGCTAAGATGCGAGACGAGGTTTGCGCTTCGGTTTCAGGAGCCTCAGGATTGAAATTCGCCTTGCTCAAGACAAGAGAGGCAAGAGACCGAGGACCTTTGAACAATTCACCAATTTCACTCCCTGTTAAGAGTGTTTTGGCTTGATTATACCAGGCGGTGGTTCGTTGTTCAACTTGTGGAGCTGTTAAGAGCCATTCCCAAGCAGGAGGCTCAGCATCAGGATGTGTGATATGCTCTTGCTCAGTGGCGGCAAGAAGAATGTCTTCACGAAAATCAAGGAGTGCTTCCAAATCAGGAATCAGTGCCATACCGTGGTCTTCCCACACGGTGTGGACCTGAGACGCCCAGGTGTCAAAGGTAGTGGCATGCGCCGAAAGAGGCGCTACATCTTCAATTATACGAACAAAGTCTTGAACATTCATGCAGTGGGGTTGGGTGACTCCTCTACCTTATCACCCCCAGCTTTCATATTTTGTGCGGGTTTACGGCGAAAGGTCACTCCCTTCTTCTCCACAAGACTGGACAACATACGACCTTCAGCTGTTTTATGATAGACAAGTCCTTTAATTTCCTGAATTTCCTCCTTTTCAGGGTCATAAATAACATAGGTTTTACTTTTCAGAAGTTTCTTATCATAGGCCTTTTCAAGTTTTGTTTGTAAAAGGACGACGTCTTCATCGCACAAATTCAAACGTGCCTTTTCAGCATCCACAAATTTACGAAGACGATTAAGATGAAATCCACGTTCCATTTTATGCCAAGGGCGACGATAGGCATTGTTGGCATTCAAATTCAAGAAATTTTCGAGCTCCTGGTTTTGTTCTCTGGGTTCTGCTTCTTGATTGTCAGCATGAGGGCTGTTGGCACGACGAGTGCGATTTCTCTGGAAAAAAGGAGGACTGCTCATCTATATGGTTCTTGCTGCCCAGGCTTAGATAGCCGATTGGCGAACAGATTGCCAAAGAGACGAAATAGAGCCGAAATTGGGCAAGACAAGGTTGGCAGCCTCGTTTTCCCATTGCCACTCATCTTGGCTGCCGATGTCACGTGTTCCAATCCAGAAAAAAGGACGCCAGATGTCACAGTCCGTTGGAATTTCCTGGTTTTTACGCAAGAATTCATTCCAGAGATAGAAATCTGCAAATTGTGTTTTTGCAGGGTCGATTTCATACAAACACATATTGTTTTCAAAAGATTTGACTTGGCCTAGGAAGCCATTGGGTTCTAAGTATTCAGAAACCACAAATGCTTGGTCTGGATTTTCTTCATCGGTTTCCCAGACATGGGTTCCTCCATGGGATAAAAAGACCCAGAGAATCCACATCTGAAACTGGGCTTTTTCGTGGCTCACTTTGTGGAGAACATAGGGAATGATATGCATACTTCCTTTTGTTAGAGTGACGGCCTTAGGCGTTTTCTCTCTTTGCCCATCAGAATGAATCGAGTTCCGATTCCACATGAACCCAGTAATCTTAAACCGTGTTTCAATCTCCGAAGCCGTCGTGAACTCAGTAGTTACGACACTGTGAATGCTCGACTCGTGGAGCATTGGCAAACCGATTCGCCGGCCATGCAGTATAGTCGCCGTGATGTCAGCGGCACGATTTTCTGGTTGGACATGAATCCCACAGCGTCTCGTCTCTATCGTGAAAACCTGTTGCAGAATCAGCCGTTTGTGGTGCCTAGTGCCGATTCGGCAGAAGTGCGCAAGACATTAGCCGTGCAAGACCAAGTAAATCAAACGCTGAGTTCGATTCAAGGACTCGGCACACAGCTCAGTCGTGAAAAGGGCGTAGTGCAGGTGAGCACTTTAAAAGGACAACTTGCTGAGAAACAAGACCGTTACAATGTTTTGCTGGCACAACAGCGTCAAATTCAAGTGGACACTCTGGCGGACAATCCGTATTTTCAGAAATACGATATCGCATCCGATTCTCGCAATATTGTTCGTGAAATGCGCACAGCCGTCACAGAAGACATTGTGGATAGAGGACTTCGTGAATCGCAAGCTCTCTTAACAAGAGGACTTGACAATCGGTGGTTGCCTAAGAACTATGCAGAAGACAAAGGTATTGACCAGTTGTCAGCCTTTGAGCTCATGCGTCCGAAATTCAACGAGATGGGAAAAAATTATCGTTGATGTTTTTTGGTTTTTTTGGCGCGCTTTTTTTGCAATTTACGCTTAGACTTTTTTCCCTTTGTCTTGCGTTTTTTCGCTCCTCCCCAGGAAGGAGAACCTAAATTATTTAATCCTTCAAATGGTGCAGCAGAATTTGTAGTATCTTGCATTTGCCCTTGAGTGGAAGAAGAGGAAGATGTTCCTGTAGTTTCTGTTCCTGTACCTGCGCCTAGAGCTGAAGATGTAAAAGTAGGAATGCCTGGATTCGCACTCGCATGTTGTCTTGCAGCTCTTAGCTGAGCTTGTTGACTTCTGTTATAATAATTCCCATTCACTGGCCATCTTGATGTTTGTTGCTGTTGCAGAGGCGGAGGTGTATACTGCATACCTTCTCCTAAACCACCAAATGTGTAGGTTCCAGGAGCCATATGAACACCATAAGAAGGTGGTTGTGTTCGTTGTCTAGTAGGCGCGATAGTATATCGTGTAGGAAGACCCAACCCTGTAGAGGTTTGTTGAAATACTCCAGGAGCAAGTTGAACTGCAGGAATATTGACCATAGCAGATTCAACAGCACCATGATGAGCATGTGCAGCTGTCCAATATCTTGCTGGAACATTTACTCCACTGGCTACAGATAGTTGTGCAGCATCTTTATTGTATTCAGGATTATGAACTTCATGGTAAGTTTCGAGACCAGCTCGAGCAAACGGTGTAGGAATATTTTTCAAAGGTTCTGCAGTAATGGCCTGCATAGCGCCCACACTCGAAGAACTTCCATAACTCGGATTGGAATGGCTTGCTGGTGCTGTTACTCCAAAGTGTTGCACATATTCTTGGTTAAACCTCACACTTTTCTGTGGCTGACCAGACATCTATTTTAGACTCAGAAAACAGGCACAAAGCGGACGGTGAGTATCCGTGCCCGAATTTGAATGGGAAACTCTTTCCCCACCATTTTGTCCGCATAGGCTGTCGACATACGACTGCGAACACCGCCATCTGGCGATTCACGACTTCTACGCAGGCAATAAACTTCCATCGTCGTGTGGCGTTTGAAACAACTGCAATGTTCATACGTGACTACTTCGAACATGACCGCACTGCCTGGAGACGAATACCATAAGTCTTGAACTTTGTTTTGCCACTCGGTAATTGTATACTCAGACCATTTCGATAAATCTACGGGTTGACCTTGATCGGCAAATTCAACCCGTACATAATTGTAGCTGTTTTGGTGTTTAGGAGACGAAAAGAGTTTTCTTATGTGCATCGTTCTGTGTTAAAGGAGGGTTGTGATTCCATTTCCCCAACCACCCCTTTTACACAATTTTTAATCGACTTCTTCGACCTTGGGACCAGGCATGGAGGCCGAATCAGATTCAGGAGCCTCAGGTGCTCCTGCTCCAGCGTAGAGCTTGGTCAGCACAGGAGAAATCTTGGATTCGTAGGTTTTCTTTTGTTCTTTATAAGTTTCTAAGCTTTCATCCTGATGGCTATCGAGCCATGCAATGCCTTCTTCACAAGCGGCGAGACCCGTTTCAGCGTCTGCCCCGAGTTTTTCCTTGACTTTATCATCCTTGAAGCTGTTGCGGGCATTATACAAATAGGATTCGAGCTCATTCTTGGCTTCGACCCTCTCCATAGCGACTTTGTCATCAGCCGCGTGTTTCTCAGCTTCGGCAACCATGCGTTCAACTTCTTCCTTGGACAAACGACCTTTGTCATTGGTAATCGTAATCTTGTTGGATTTGCCCGTAGACTTTTCCGCAGCGGAGACATTCAAGATACCATTGGCGTCGATATCAAACGTCACCTCGATTTGCGGAACACCACGGGGCATAGGAGGAATGCCTTCAAGTTGGAATTTGCCCAAAAGATTGTTGTCTCTGGTGAACTGACGTTCGCCTTCATACACTTGAATGAGGACACCAGGCTGGTTGTCCGCATAGGTAGAGAAGGTTTGGGATTTCTTGGTAGGAATGGTGGTATTGCGCTTAATCAAACTCGTCATGACACCGCCTGCGGTTTCCAGACCCAAGCTGAGAGGGGCTACATCGAGCAAGACAAGACCTTCAGTTTTGCTGCTGGTGCCACCGCTCAGAATATGGGCCTGGACAGCTGCACCGTAGGCAACGGCTTCGTCAGGATTCACGGAGTCATTGAGTTTCTTGCCATTAAAATAATCCTGGACGAGTTGACGGATACGAGGAATACGAGTGGAACCACCGACCATGACAATTTCATGGATTTCCTCTTTGCTGAGCTTGGCATCACGCAAGAGTTGGTCGAGAGGAGCAACGGTGCGACGGAATACAGAGTCACAGAGCTGTTCAAACTTGGCTCTTGTCATCGTAGTGGCAAAGTCTTGGCCGTCCATGAGAGAATCCACTTCAATATTGGTCTGGGTAGCCGTGGACAAGACACGTTTGGCACGTTCACAGGCTGTGCGAAGACGACGAACCGCACGGGCATTGGTGCTGACATCAAGTTTGGTCTTGCGCTTGAATTCTTGCACACAGTGTTCCACGAGCAAATTATCAAAGTCTTCACCGCCCAAGTGAGTATCGCCAGCAGTCGCTTTGACTTCAAAGACACCATCGTCAATGGAAAGAACACTCAAATCGTGGGTGCCACCACCGCAGTCAAAGACAAGAATATTTTGTTCTCCTGACTTGCCATGGTCCAAACCATAGGCGAGAGCAGCTGCGGTGGGTTCATTGATAATACGCAAGACATTGAGACCCGCGATAATTCCTGCATCCTTGGTGGCTTGACGCTGGCTGTCATTGAAATAGGCTGGAACGGTAATCACAGCATCTTTGACGGTTTGGCCCAAATACGCTTCTGCAGTCGTCTTCATTTTCGTCAAAACCGCAGCCGAGATTTCTTCGGCTGAAAAGGACTTGTGTTCGCCTTTCCAGTCGACTTCAATCATCGGCTTGCTTCCAGACCCCGCGGTCACTTTGAACGGCCAGTGCTTCATATCGGATGCGACAGTGGCATCCGTAAATTTACGGCCAATAAGACGCTTGGCGTCAAAAATCGTGTTGAGAGGATTTCCCGCAGCCTGATTTTTCGCTGCATCCCCTACAAGACGTTCACTGTCTGTAAAAGCTACATACGAGGGAGTTGTTCGATTTCCCTGGTCATTCGCAATAATCTCAACACGGTCGTTTTGCCAGACACCCACACATGAATAGGTCGTACCGAGGTCAATACCGATGGCAGGAGCTTTGGACATGGTTGGTTCTGAATATGTAAGAGGGGGAAGTTTTTAGACCTGTGTCTGGCTTTGCCTGAGGCCTAGTCAAAACGCATCTCGATGGGACAGTCATGTTTCTGCAGCAATTTAATCGCCACTGTATCTCCTTTGGCTTGACGTTTGCGGGTGCCTGCGCTTGTCGCACTCGCTACGCTTAAGACACTTGTAGCGACCGAATTATAGGAAACAGCAGAATCCCGAGTGCTCGGTGTGGTTCCAGAACGAACCTTGGCCTGTTCGCGCATGGCCGCATTCATGTCTTTTTCGATTTCGGTTTGATGACCTTTGATGTAGTCTAAGATACCTTTTTCGAGCGCCCAACGGAAGAAATTCAGTTTCCCCACCGTCGTCAAAAAAGGTTCGTGACCAGGAATCTGAAAGGAAATACGTTCCCTCCTGCAAAAAGGGTCAAATAGTTTCTTACTATACGCTTTTAACTGATTCTTATAATTCATATAGACTACAAACTCTTGACCGTTCAAAATATAGGAAGTGCTATGGACTTTGGCATAGTTGGTGACAAACCAATCGACGAGACGCAAACTGACTTCTGAAGTTCCTTTCAAGAGTTCAACAATTTCATTCAGGTCAGCACGACCAGCATAGAAACGTTGGAGACTGGCGATAATCAGTTCTTGTTTGCAGTGAATTTTGCGGCGACGAGTTTGCGTATCCAGACTTGTCTGTGGGGGTTGTGTTAGAGGAGGGGTTTGGTTTTGGTTTTGTTGGGAATCAAGCACTTCCATACTGCTAGGCTGATGACTCCCGAGACTCTTAGACCTCCACTTTTCGTGTGGCGTCTTTTGGCCTGATGCTCAAAACCCTCCCCTCTAACAGAATGGCTCAGCCGCCAGCAAATTATTCAGCAGAATCCATGTTGCCTTCGCCGGCACATGCCACAGAATTAAAGGTGTTCCAAGGAGGTGGTGGAATCCCTGATGGAGCGCAGCCTCAGATAAGTCTGTATGACCAGCCTGCAAAACCTGTCGATATGATTGTGTATCGTGGAGGTGGGACAAAGGGTTTAGATGCGAAAACGGTTTTAGACTTGAAATTTCGTGAAAAAACGGTTAAAGATTTACTCGATTCAGAGGTAAGTTTTTTAAAAGCTGAGAATCTACTTGTCTTTGAATACCGTGATGCACCTGATACGCCTTATGAGGTGAACTTAGAGAAATTAGGAAAAATTCTTGTAATTCCATTTAGTTTTAAAGATAATAATTTTTCCTATATTATTGGTAAAAATAAAGATTTTGAATATAATTTAGAAAATATATTTTTTTATGCAGATAGTTTTAATAAGTCAGAAGCCACATCTGAAGATTTTAAACAAACTAAAACATTTGTCCTTCCTTTTACACTTCTACTAAAACCTACATCTAAAAAAGATGATACTGTAAAAACAGGTGCAGTTGTTGTGACAGAAACAACAAAACCAAAAGAAGAAGAAGCTAAAGGTAGGTTTTTTAATTCCAAAGAAACAAAAGATATTATTCAAGCAGCGCCTGTGCCTGTGCCTGTGCCTGTGCCTGAGTCTGTGACTGCACCTCTATCTTCAACAACACCTGTAGCAAAAGATAATAAAGAAATAAAACTCTATACTAATGTGCCCTTGATTAAATTAGACAATGGAATGCGTGTGCGTTTTGTAAATGCCGATGTAAAAAAGGACATAGAAGAATTACGATTTACACCTGCAGAGCGACGTCTTTTTGAAGATGTGCTTCATTTTAATAATCCGTTTATTGAAAATTATTTATTACAACATAAAGAAAAATGGGTGCAATTCTGGCAGACATTTATTAATAATGGAAAAGCACAAGAAGGTGGATTGAATGGCACATCTCCTTTTTTCTACTTGTCAGCCAAAAAAGGGAAAGAAGTGCGTGATTTTTTTCGCGAAGTGAGGGAGGCTTATGAATTCTATTTAATGGACAGAGCTAGAGATATTCTTTTTAAAACAGATTCTTATGGATATGATAAATTGTATAATTTCAAGAAAGAACGTTCAGAAAAAGGTCTCGACTACAGCTTTTTCGAGGTGCCTGCGCCAGCCAAAAAGGGAACAGCAGAAGGAATGAAAGAAAAAGAGGGTGTAGAAAACATTTGGAATTCTATATCAAAAACTTATTCGATGATTCAACTGAAAATTGATGAATTTGAAGATACCTATAACTCCTTGAAAATGAAAACAGATGCCTTGAATACAGAATATAAAAATCAAAAAGAAGAATTGAAGAGAGCACAAAGTATACAATCGAGCCCAGCATTACTTTCTGAGTTAAATAAAAAAGTATCTACACTGCTATACAATGTAAAGAATGCATTGGTAGAAGAAGAGAAAGCCTATGATATCTATTTGCAAGCAAAACAGAGTTTGGAAAAAGAACAAGCCTTTTTACAACAGAAAAGTATAAAAACATTTTATGAAACTATCTCAAACTTGATGAAAACCGAAAAGGGAATTGAAAATCTAACTCCTGAAATGAAAGCAAATATAGGAGACTTAGGTAAAAATATAGAACTTGTTAAAAAGGATATAGAACTGTTGTCGAAAAAAGTAGCTATTTCCTCTGTGCAGAAGTCGCAGGAAGAAGAAAAAATGTATACAGCAGAAGGTAAAAAAGGAAAATCAAAAGGAAGGCCGAAAAAAGCGAAAGGAGAAGAAATGCAGGAGGATGATGAAGAAGAGGATGAATATGAAGGTGAAAATGATGAAACAAATGAAGAAGACCAATATCCAGATTTTGATGAAGAGATAAAGGAAGCAAGAAAATCTCAAAAAATAAAACCAGCACAGAAGGAAGAAAAACCAAAAGAAGAAAAACCAAAACAACCAAAATCCAAACAGCAAATCAAGGAACAAGAAGTTGAACAAATGCTCAAAAGCACATTTTCACATTTTCTTGTAGAAGAAACAGATAAGTATAAAGTTTTAGGAAAAGATGAGAATGATGAATCTAGAAATACAAGAATATTGTTTTATTTTTTGTTACTTGAAAAATTAAAAAAATATATTTATGAGGAAGAAAAAATAAATGTAGGCAATATTCCCAATATTCCAAAGGATAAAAAAATTAAATTTGAAAGATTTAAAAAGCATATTCAAGATGCAATAGATAGTAGTAAATCCACTAGTAAATCCACTGATAAACCTATATTTTTTGCATCCTGGCAAGCCTTTAAATATTTAAATCTTCAAACTTTAGAATTAGGTGCTGATACGGCACTTTTAGAACAAAAAATAAAAGATAATATAGCTTAGTTTATAAATATACATAATGAAATATAAATATAATTATTTTTAATTATATTTATAAATTATAGAAAAATTCAATACTTAAAACTTGCGCAACGTCTCCAAGCCAAACAACAAAAACAGCCCGCTCATGATGAACAATGTGATTTCCATGTTGGAATTCCCATTTTCACGAGCTTCTAAGTCATCTAAACGTGCAAACAGTGTATCGAGTTTGCGCAACAAAGCCTCTTTATCTACAGACAAATCGGCCACTCCTCCTTGCCCTCTTGGTAAAGGCTGACCTGACGGAACCGGAAGATATTCAAAAAAACTCGACCTGGCTCCAGCAGCCGTCAACGGTTTCCATGCATCCTGGATAGACGGGGTTGTCAGCGCCGTATCACCCGCCGCTTTGTCATATCCTCCAGCCTCAAAACTCTTGATGAAAGAGGCTTTGCCCTGTTCGCCTTTGGGTGTTAATAAATATCCTGGATTGTCTTTTAATGATGCACTAAAGTCAGCAAATCCTTCATCGGCTTCACTTTTGCCAAAATAAGAAGGCACAGCCTCACCATACAGGGTTTTGGTTCTGTCTGGCAACTCGCTTGCCCTCGTAGCAGCTCGGGGCATCATCATACGAGAATTCTGACCAATGACGTCATCAACGCGCTGTCCAATTAAGTCCTTGACAAGTTCTGCATCCTGCTGTTCAGTATCTGTCAGCTTTACAGGTCGAAACACTGTATTCTTATTTTCAAATCCTTCTACTCCGCCTTTGGCATCACCAAGTTTCTCTGCCGGTGGTAACGGCTTCAAATGCTGACGGTCTGGGTCAAGAGGAGTGCCCGAGCCGGGTATCTCGCCAGAGGATTTCAAAAATGCCAATGCTGGACCTTGACATTTTTGGGCTCTTCGTTTTTCTTCTTTTCGTGCCACCTTACCACTTTGTGTGGCGGTGTCTGGAAATGCTTCGTGGAGTGAACAACCTGACATACTTTCCCCACCTCTAATTTGAAAATCCCTTTTAGAATGGCTTCCTCGCCTCTTGCTTCTGCCTCGCATTCAGTCATGGTTGGCGGTGCACGCTTCCAACAATCGTTTTTGGAATGGACAAAGCAATCCAATCAGCTTTTCTTGACTGTTTTTTCTATTTGTCTTATCACATGGGCTGTCTTTGCCGAAAAGCTTCCTATGGAATGGCGTTGGCAACTCTCTACAAGTGTAGGTCGTGTGCTTTTGCTTCTCTTGCTCTATATCCTGCATGAACTCACAGGCTGGATTCCTGCTCTTCTCTTTGCCATAGCCATCGCCCTCACCTGGGCAAACCGTCCTCTGTATAAACCGGCTTTGCAAGCGGTAGAAGGCTTCATGTCAAGCATCAAAGAATCAGAAGCACAGGGCAATCGCTGGTTTGTCGAACGTGTGTTAAAGGAGAATCCTAAAGCTATCGTTGAGGATTCTGTGGACACACAAGCTGTCCAAGACAATTCCAATGTCGGCAACTCACGCACATCCAAATAAATTCCATGCCAAACGGGTAGATGAGCTGGACTCAATTGTTAGCTCCCACATCCGAATCTGATAAATATTTGCGGATGGCCGCCGCCTTGACGCTTTTTCTCTGGTGCTTATTCTATGCTACACACCTTGAGACATCGTATCCTCCTACTCTCGTCGACGCCTATGCACTCCCTTTAACACGTGTCTTCTTACTGGTGCTTGTAGTGTTGGCAGCCGCCTGGTGTCCAACCGTGGGCATACTCGCTGCCCTTGCGTATGTTTGCCTTGGTGCTGATGTCTTATTTCTTACCCGAACAGGCAAGTAAAGATTTCAACACCACGGTAGATGAGTGGTATTCCGGCCGCTATTGCAGGACAAGTTGCAGGTGTAGTTCCTGTCTTGAATCCGATTGATGCCCTGTTCGCAGGAATCAATACGAGCCCTTACTTTACAGGTTTGATGATGCTTCTCTTGAACTTGGGAGGTCGTTTTCTTGCTCTGGAAATCAGCAAAGACCAAGAAAAGTTTCTGAGTCAGCCTTACATACGAAGATTCTTTCTCTTTGCTGTCTTATTCGTAGCCACACGTAATGTTATTATTGCGGCCTGCCTTGCCATTATTGTGATTTTACTCTTGGGCTATCTGTTCAATGAGAACTCTGAATTGTGTCTCTGGAAATCCTGTGCCACGCCCGCACCTATACAAGAAGCTCCTGTGCAGGAAGGATTCCAAGGTCTTTCTCCTGAAGAAGCCATGATTTTGAAACGCTTGCAAGACAAACAAATGGCTGCAGCCAAGAAAGAAGACCAAGAGCCCAAACCACAAGACAATTCTTTACCTATCGCATCCGAAGTGTATGAATCCGCTCTGAAGAAGTTACGTTCTCTGGTGTAAAAAGGGAGTTGTTGAGTTGAGTATAGTATTGAATCTCTATTTGATAAATTCAGATTCAATAAATTTTTCTATAGAATCAAATAACCTCATAACTTCAGTTCCCCCAACACTCCCTTTTACACATTCAATTCATAGGTGGCACCGATGGGAGGAGCAGCGGTCTTTCTGCGACGACGACCAGAGCCTGTAGCTCCTGTGCGGGTAGACTCCGCCTGACTCATCATTTCATCGGCACTAATGACGGAAGCTGCACCGGACGCTGCAGCCACAGCCGGTTGCGTAGCAAAGCCGTTGGTAGGCATCATAGTGGCCGAGGCATTGGCTTCTGCACGACGGACTTCATCGAATTGTCTCAAGATGTCGTCTACGCCTGTGGGACCTGTCATCTCACGACGAGCGGTAGGACGAGGTGTCTGGGGCTGCTGCAT
>JACCDG010019903.1_pt1 | contig 18477 bp, 11 predicted proteins | sample 7442471 | NCBI WGS metagenome assembly JACCDG01 (sample SAMN15323444, study PRJNA562643) | freshwater metagenome | isolation source: river surface water | place: USA:Blue River Watershed | collected 2017-08-17 | reverse complement strand
TGGTTTCAGATGTCACGACGAGCCCATCGACAACGGCCAATGTGAGAGGTATTTGCAGTTTAAATACGCTGCCCTTGCCCACAGTCGTTGAGATATCAACTTGCCCGCCAATTTTTTCAATGTTGGTTTTAACTACATCCATACCCACACCGCGGCCACTGATCTCACTTGTCACTGCCTTCGTCGAGAATCCAGGGTGAAAAATCAGATTGATCAACTGCTTTTCAGTCATTGATTGATTCTCAGAGATGAGGCCCTTCTCTATGGCTCTTTTTCTAAGGAATTCACCGTTGATACCTTTGCCATCGTCGGTGACTTCGACGACAAGGTGATTGCCTTCATTGAGGAATGAGAGAACCACGGATCCTTCAATGGATTTGCCTGATTTTTTTCGATCTTCCGTTGGTTCAAGGCCGTGATCTACGGCGTTTCTAAGAATATGAATCAAGGGATCTGCAAGTCTATCTAACACAGACTTGTCGATATCCATCTGTTCGCCATTGACGCTGAAACTGACCTCTTTGTTCAGGGCTTTTGAAGTGTCGCGAACGACTCGTTGAAGCTTTTGAATCAATGGCTTAACGGGAAGCATGCGCAAGCTCATGGAAAGGCTTTGAATGTCTTTTGACAGCTTCATCAGTTGTCTGATTGAAGTTTGCAGTTTGATTGTATTTCCAGATAGCGCTTGCTGATGGACCACAGACTGAAGAACAATGAGCTCACCCACAAAGTCATTGAGTAAATCTATGCGCGATAAATTGACTCGTATGATTTCGTCGTCTTTCGAATGCGACTCTTGAGTTTTTCCCGGGCGCGGAGCCGCTTCTCGCGGTTTTCCTGTTTGAAGTTCTTTGGGCTCATCGACAATTTTGGTTTTTGGCGCGGAGCTCTCTGGTGAATCTTCTTTTACGCTCTCCAAAGGAAGATTGTCGGCACTGGTCTCAAGGTTTTGTTCAGTGGGTGAGAAAAATGCGTCAGCGCCAGGAAAATCATTGGGGGTGTTTGATTCCTCAGGGGCTGAAGGTTCGGGATGGAGATCAGGGGTGGTTGCAGCCGCTGATTCTAGGTTGTTTGCCACGTCCACTGGTGAATCTACGTTCTCAGGGGCCGGCCTTGATCCCGACAGCCAAGCTTGAATATCTGCCAGAATGTCTGCGTTGTTGAACGTTGCGCTGAGGTTGCCTTTCAATTCAGACAGCATCTCAACTAGCCGATCGTTGGAGCGAAGCAGGACTGTCACCAAGTCTGGTGAAAGTGGGATTTCGCCTTTTTGAATCTTAAGCACCAGACTCTCAAGTTGGTGGGTGAATTCTGCCACTTCGCCAAAGCCAACGGCTCGAGAACCGCCTTTAAGATTGTGGGCAAGACGAAAGATTTTATCGAGGAGTGGTTTTGAATCTGCAGCACCTTCAAGCTCCATAAAGGAGCCTTCAACCTCTTCGAGGTTCATCAGTCCTTCGTTTAGAAACTCCTTTTTTATTTCTACTTCAAAATCATCCATACAGGTTGATGGGCCCCCAGTTGCCCTGCGGTGTTCTTGATGGTCAGTTCAAAGGTTCTCGAATCACCGATTTCTTCATCGGCACAGAGATCAGAATTCATAATTGAAAAAGTACGCCCGCGCTCACTAGACCATGGTCTGGCTTACCATCGTCTCTCTTTGCTGACGGGGGAGTACCAGAAATATTAAAAGTTATTTATTTGTTCAACAAAGACCAAGGTCTAGTTTCAAATGGATCTGGATTAGAAGTTGAATTGGCAATTAAAAGGAATCTAAAATCAGGAGATAATTTGCTTTTACAGGCAATACGGAAGGGCGATCGTGAAACAACAAATCATGGGATTGAATAAACTTGGTACAATATGTTTGTTAATTTGTTCTTCATTTCAAGCTGTTGCGGCGAGTGAATACAAGAAGATTGACCCCTGTGGCTCAGCCTCAGTGGTGTCGGGGGACACCTGCTCCAATGCCAAAGTCCAGTTTAAGTTTGCTGGATGCGAGATTCAGTCCGAACCTCAGATGGCCAAAAGAATTATTTGTGAAAAACATGTGATCAAGGCGCGGTTTCAAGAGGGTGCTTTTCGCTATGAAGCCCAATTTCAAAAAGTTGATGATAGCTGGGGCGGTGTGAGTTGGAAGCCCTTGGGTGGCGTGACTCAATATTCTAAGAATCTCCCAGCGGCAAAGGCGCCGGCGTTGGAAGTCAAGGCTGCAGTGCAAACAGCGGATAGGTTGCCGGCAGCCGCTGAAGCTCCACCTGCACCGCTACCAAGTACTGCGGTCACAGCAGCATCCGAAAGTGCAAATTCATCACCATTTAAATTTGGGGGGTTTGCCGATCTTCGTTACACAAATTTTTCTACAAAAGACAATCCCTCAGTTACGACAGGAAATCCGGAGTCGGGTTTCGGACTCGAGGACGGAGCTTTTTACGGAAACTATGAAAATGAGAATCTCTCTGTGGTTCTCGATGTGGCGTTTCGCCGAGGCAAAGATATTGATATAGACTTATCGGCATCGAAGCCAAACCAATCTTCAACCGGAAACTTTACGATTGGACCTGATAAGTCCCAACTTTACCTAAAGTACAAGGTGGGCTCAAATTTTGTCGTGAGCTTTGGACAGTTCGATACTCTTTTTGGAGTTGAATTGAATGACTCCAAAGATAGAATTTTTGGAAAAACTGGTATTGTTTATGACTACACAATGCCGACAACCCACACAGGACTTATGGTCGAGTTCTCGGCACACGGTTTTTATGCAAAATCATTTGCAGCCAATTCCAATAACAAAGGTTCTTTTGGCTCTGCAACAGCTGGAGATGACAAAACCGAGTATGGTGCTGCCCTTGGATACAGTGGTGGAATGATTCGTGGACAGGCTGGCTATATGACTCGGCCAATCAATAAAGCGTCAAGCACGGGAGTCGGCGATCGAGCTTTGCTTGATGTCATAGTTGGCACAACCATTGGTGGCTTTTCTCTAGATTTGGAGTACAGCCAGGTTACCGACCCAAATAAAAATACTTTGACTTCCACTGATAGCAACGATCTTGAAAATGCCGGCTATGGCATGTTGGCATTGGCCTCGTACAAATTTACCGATGAGTTCCTAATTGGCGCTCGTTATGAAGTGGTTAAGGACGATCCCAATTCCTTGTTAGGGAGCGTAAGAACTACCACCGCTATTGGCGGCAGCGTTCACTACAGGTTGGCCAAAGAACTTGAGCTTCGAACAGAGTACACGGGTTACGATTCGAAGGCTGTGAGTGGCACAACTTGGCGGGAATCGCGATTCAATGTGGCCGCGCTTTTGACTTTTTAAGTCATTGCTCAGGTCTAGTGCTGAAAACGCTTTTTTAATTTAGGCAACAAGGTTCATGATCCGCAGTATTTTATCTTCTATTTGTCAAAGTCTCTACGGGAACACCATCTGCGCTGCCAGGCGCTTCTTTCGGTAGAGCTGTGTGAGGTTGAGAGCCTTGTGGACTTAGTAAGTTACCGCATTCCACGAATCTCAATTTCCTCTCTGACGGGTCATATACGATTGTAAGTGCTTTTGGTGGCGCATCGCCACCTGCTAGGAGCCCTTGAGCGATAGCATAGCGCAAATCGTTTTGTAGGATTCTTAAAGCTGCACGACTGCTCATTCGTGGCTGGTAATATGTTTCAGTAGCCTGATCCAAAAACTCGTTTTCATTGCTAGAGGAAATGGGAATCCCCTGTTTTCTGGATTGTTGGTCAACGATCAGGCGGTAATGCATGCCTAAAACTTCGCGGAACTCCTGTTTCGAGAGATAATCCATAAACACACAGTCTTGAATCCGATCGACTAGATATTCGGAAATCCCGTCTCTAGTTAAGGCATCCATAAATTCTTCCAGCGAAGGTCTCCCGTTACCAGAAGAAGAATCCCTATTTGAAAAACCAATTTGTAATTTCGTTCTTGAAGAATCAACAGCGGCGTTTGCAGCAAGTATAAAGCTCGCATTGCGCGCAGAAACTTCAGCAGACTTGACCTGTCTGCCTGAATGATTGTGTTCGGGAAGAGTAAATTGACCCTTATCAAAGATGGACAGCAAAGCATCCAACATGGGTCGCGGGGCCTTATCTACTTCATCTAGAAGAAAAACTGTGAAAGCATTTTTTTCCAATGCTTGTTTGATCGTTCGCAAAAGTTCAGTGGGCTGATCTTGTATGGAAAAGCGGCTCATCAAAATTCGCTCAATAGGAACTCCTATTGCTTGGGCGTAGGTATACGCCATCTCCGTTTTTCCAACCCCTTTGGGGCCAGACAACATGATGCTCATTCTCGGCTTTTCTGGATCGTGAGTGCCCAATAGGCTTAAGGTCGCTTGCCGCACAATGGCTTCTTTGGCTATTTTCTGGCCTATAACTTTTTGATCTAACTTCTCTGGTAACTGCCGGACTTTTTCTCTGATCGCATGAAATTCAAAATTTTTTGGATCGAGACGATAAATCCTGCGTGCTGCGTCTTCAACATCGCGCACAGTTGGAGCTCGATTTTCTTCGCTGCGAATTTCAAGGTCGGCATAGGCTTCATTCAATAAGACGATGCCTTTTCGTGGTTGCGCCCCAATAGCATTGAATTCTTCTGATAAGTACAGGACACGCTTTAGTACTTCTTCAGACGGTACTGGATGTTTATTTTTCTTTGCCCATGAACCATATTTAGCGACAGTTTCTTCATTTGTAGGGGCCTTTTGCTCGATGATTTGAAAACGCTCCATCAACGCATTGTCGTAAGAAAATGCTCGATAAAACTCATCGTTCGTGGACATACCAATAATTTTTATTTTTCCAGAGGAGAGATAAGGCTTTATCCACTGGAAAAAATCATTCGGATTTTCACTATGAGTGCCTTGACCCTTCATGCCGTGGATTTCATCCATCACCCATACTATTGGCATCATTTCACTGGCCATGAGGATAGCGTTTACTTTGGATTCAAAATTTCCGGTGAACCTTGTTCCACTTCCAAGACCAGCGGGGTCAATTGAAAGAAATGCGACCGAGCGAGGTATTTCTGGAATTCTGCCTTCTACAACTTCTGCTACAAACCGCCTCACAGTTTCGGTTTTACCCGAACCGGCTGGCCCAAGAACTACGGCATTTCCAAGTTCTTTTTTTACAAAAGCTCTACGAAAAGCATCTCTTGTTTCGGCATCAAGAGGCTCATGTTCGAGATTTTCTCTGCGCACTTCACTGGACAGATCGGTCGTAAATGATGAAACATATTTCACCGGATCTGCTTTGCCACCATAATGGTTATCCGACGGTGGAAGATAAGGGACGTCGAACGCTGCTTCTTTGTCAAATTGATTGAGGTCGATGCTACGAGTGCTGTCACTGCCATAAAAGCTTAAAATATTGTCGCTATAACGAAAGCCATTTCCAAGGTCGCTCGTATGCAATCTATAATCAATTTGAAAAAATGATCCATCTTCGCGAATGAGAAAGGTTTCACCGGAATTCAGGCGATCAACCATGTCGGTGGAATTTTTTTTCAATTCATCCAATTTCTTTGGATAGGTATAACCTAAACTGAGTGCAAGGTGTTGAACCTCAACGCCATTCTTTGCAATCGGGCAATAGGTGTAGTGCCAATAAATGATGGTCTTTGCATCGACTTTCACCTTGTCGTAATGCATTGGCAGCATTTCTATTAAACCGGAGTCGGTGATAAAAACCATTTTTCCATCGACTTCTGCGAATACAATTTTTGTTTTTTCTGAGGAAGGCTTATAAACACACAAGCCTTCCTTAATAATCTTTTGCTCGTAACCGGGGAATTGTTTAACTTTGCCTGAAATCAATTTTATTTTTTGCCCACCTTTTGGCTTGAAATAAATCCCATCGTCTAAATCAAAAGTTAGTTGTCCACCATTCGTGAAGGCCCATGTTTGCGGCGGTAGTCGTTCTTCTTTATTTTGATCTTCGGCAAATGCGCCAGTCGTTGAGCAAGCAAGCATCGCTGCAAGCAGAAAAGAACGAAGAGCATCGAGAAAAGATGATCTTTGATAAGTGGACGATGTTGGTCGAATCAAAATCGAATACTGTGGGAAAAGAGCGCTCAAAATCATGGCGCGCAGCAAAGCATTTTTCGCGCCTATAGTAAACTGGTTGAGTCTATTATTACGCTTCGAATTCGGAATATGCGAGTGCGAGGACGATGCCTACAGTGAGCTCAAGATCTGCCGCGAGAATGGCCTATAATATAAAAATAATTGTAAAAATAATGTTTATTTCAATTATTTAGCTCCACTTGTCAAAATGGAGATTTCATTTAATTAGGACGGTTGCTCCCATGAGTTTGTTCACGAAGTTAAGGTGGCATTTGGAGAAGATCACTCCGCGTATGGAGTGTGTGGATTGCTTTCGTAATTTGACACAAGATTTTAAAATGTGTCCCCTTATGAAAAATGGTGGCTCCGGGGAGAATCGAACTCCCACGCCCTTGCGGGCACTGGATTTTCTTACCACTCTAGTTTTCACTAGCTCCTTATATTAGGAGTTTGTGGTCTGGACTATGCCTTGACCGTAACAGCTGTTTTCACAACCATGTTAGGTCCCGCTCGTCTAGTCTCTACACCTTCCGAAGAAATTTCTTTCTAAGGCTTGGCTCGGCATTAGCAGTCTGGTTTTTACCAGGTAAGCCTTCACCGAATTTGGGCGGTTCTACTCCGAGGGTTTCCCCAAGGGCACTCAAATTCCGCCGGTCTTTACGACCGACCTTTCGAGTCCAGCGCGTCTACCAATTCCACCACAGAGCCATTTTACAAGTTCTATTTAATTTTCAAAGAGCCTTGGTCTTTCCATGCTACCTGTCAGCTCGTCTTTGCCCTCTCCTGCGTCCAGAGCGTCTACCAATTGCAGCACAGGGCAATTTAGCAACTTCTAGTGATTTCAAGCAAAGAACCAGGCCCGCAACAGGGATTTTCCGAGGCGTTAGCTCCAACTCCATCACAACTTCAAAAAATTATGATTTCGTGAACCCCCACCGGCAGACTCATACAAATCCAATTTAGGGGACCGGTATTGGCGGCGGAGGTTCACCAAGATAGAAGCAATGCCTTTGGAGCTCAAGAAAATTTTCAAAACTTGTGTGAGAGTTCAACACTCGTGATTTCTGGCAGGCAATTTGGCTCGTCTTGAAATAAGAAAAACCTAATAATTAAGATTATATAAGTGCGTTAATTAAACTCAAAAATGAATTTGTTTCCTAGGCGATTCTGAGGCTTTCATCCTCCGAAGTGATGTCAAAGACTTAGGCAATTGCAGATTCTGGAAGCTTATGAGTTATAAAATACTAATAATAACAAAGAGTTAACATTTTAACGCAATATGACTTTTGTCGGCACAAACCTTGCTCTTAGCAAAGACAAACTAAAGCTGCAATTCAGAGGGAGTAGCTATGAGAAAAGGATATATCGTGTTTTTAATGGCGACTGTGGCCTGGTGGTCCACGGTTCAAGGTCAGACCGTCGAGTCCATCGACGTAGATTATCAGGAAGTTGGGGGGGAAGCTGTACAAGTTGAATCCCAACGGCCTTTGCGAAGAAAGGCAGGACAAGTAGAGTCCGGGCAAACCAAAGTGAATCAAACTTCTCCAGGAGTGTTGATTTATAACAACACCCAAACCGCTTCCGCCTCCAATCAGACCCAGGGCCAACTGCAAGCGCAACCCACGACCTATGTGGAGGCTGCGCCTCTGGTGGATTCTCGGGCAGATCAGTTGCGCAGGACCCGTCAGGGCGCCGAAGTGCAGACCGAACAGCGCATAGTGGAAAAGCTTGAAGAGAGCCGTTTAGATGATGAGCGTCAGCGCTCGGAACGCCTATTTGGGGATCGTTGGAGTTCTTTGTCGCCAAAGCCGGCGCCACCTGCAGCTCCTCAGCCAGAGGCTGCCCCTGTTGTGCTGGCACCAGCACCAGCTCCCGCTCCCGCGCCAACCCAGTATCTTCAGCCGATCGTGCAAATTGTTCCAGTGACTCAACCAGAGGAAGTGCAGGAATCTTCAAAAATTAGAGAGGAACTTCCTGTTGTAGAAACTGACTCTTCCGATGACGAGCGCAGCTACTATCTGTCGCCCATGATTGGTGTTAGCGATTACTCAGAGGCCAATAATGTCGAGGGCAATGGAGCTATCGGCGTGGCGTTGGGTATGACGATGTATGACCAGGTGTCAGTAGAGGCTTCGCTTCTTTACTCAAACTTCTATGTCAATGAGTGGTGGAAATACGATTTTTTCAAAGAGCTCGATCAATACAATATGACTCTTGGAGCAAAGTACCATTTTTTCAGTGGTTCCATGTTTAGACCCTATCTCGGTGGTGCTGGCTCATATGTGTATCGAAACTACAATGATCGGACGTCGTCTTCTTACTACTCATGGGCACCAAAGGATAGAGAGGTTTCCTCCAAAGCCTTTGACTTTATTTTTAGTGCTGGTTTCGATGTCAACTTAACGAGAACCTTTGCTCTCGGTTTTGATCTCAAGCGCTCTTGGAATTTGTTCTCGCGAAGTGAGTCTGAGTTGGTCTCCAATCGCGACTGGTGGACGTCTCCCGATATTAAACCGATCGAAGAGATGGGCTACTCAGTGATTTCGGTCACGGCTCGCATGACCTTTTAGGATTCGATTTTTATGCAATTTCCTGATGTTCCTTCTCCCTCTTGATGTATTGAGGCGGCTCTCACCAGGCCGCCTCAATTTTTTTGTCCTGGGGTTCAGGGGTAATTTTAGCGGCATAGCTTTGAAGCTCCGGAATTGCAGTTTGTGCTTCCCAATTGGCTAACAATCATTCACAAAAAGAATCTATGGCAATATTGATTTCTGTGTGGTTTTCAGTGGCTCTTTGTTGGGCGCAACTTTTGTCATCTTCTGTCGGCCAAGTCTTGGAAGTTGTTCTCACCAGCCGCGAGGTGAGTATTCATGTTTACCTCGAACGCGCGCTCTCCGGGGCAGATGAGACAGCCTTAAAAGCGAAGGTTCCCAGCTTGGAATCTAAGGCTTTTGCGAGAGAAACAAGCGCGGCGCTCATGGAAAAGGCCGTTTTCCTTGAAGCCGAGGCTTTTGGCGAAAAAGCGGTGGTTGTGGATACAACCGAAAATAGGGAATTATTTAGAAAACTGAGCAAAGTCTCTGGTTGGCAGGCATTGGAGGTCACCCAACCTGTATTTATGAATAGTTTAGAGCGAAAGCTTCGTGCCAAGAGATTTGTGCAAGAAAAGACAAGGTCCTCCACGGCCGTGATCACGGACCTCGAAGCCCGAAAATACTTTGAGGAAAATCGTGCGCGATTTGGCAAACTACCTTTCGAAAGTTTCGTTGAGAATATCAAAGCCTTTCTTTCTCGCAACCAGGCCGATCAGCGTTTAAAAGATTGGTATGAAGTCCTTAAAGGAAAATATCAAATTCGCAGCCACCTCTCCGAGAGCTAAGCGTTTGAAGCGGCGGTCCTTAGCAGTTCACGATGGCCCCGAGGTTCATGCGCTCTTGGAGAAAGCCTACGATGGCACTTACGGGTATCCTATTGGTGGGATGTGGTCGTTAGAGAGCGTAGTCTCTGAGATTGAAAAGGGCTGTGGATGGGCGCTTTTTCGTGGCAACGGCCTCCTGGCATTTGTGTTATTGAGGGAAATTGGACTGGTTTGGGATACGACTTTTTTGGCAACCGACCCCAACTTTCAGGGGCAAGGCTATATGCGAGACCTGTTCGGCTTTGTTCTTCAGCAAGTCCCAAGTGGCGGGGCAGTTTGGCTGGAGGTTCACGAAGGGAATTTGCCAGCACATAGACTTTACCGACGTTTAGGCTTCCGGCGCGTAGGGATGAGGCCTCAGTACTATCGCGATGGGGGAGCTGCGATACTTTTTGAATGGGTTGCAAGAAAGTAACAACTCCTGTTGGAATTGCCCTTTCTAGGGATAAATCCTTGCTGTCATTTAAGTTTTTTGGTAGTCAATGCGCTACGAGGGTGGATAACCCTCGTTTTTTTTTGGGCAAGGCGGAAAGGGATATAAAAGTTTGGTCTATATAGCGACCGTTTCGCCAAGGACCACTTTGGATTGGTCAGGGATTCGCAGTGGATAGTTGGATGAGTCGGTTCAAAATTCTTGCTGATGAATTGGCTGCCCGCGAGGGGTGTCGTCTTTATGATGTAGAAATGATTGGTATAGGAGCCAATCGAACTCTTAGGGTGTTCTTGGATAAGGAACCCGAGGGTGTGAACATCGATGAGTGTGCCAATGTTTCAAGGGCATTGGACCTGAGGCTGGATGTGGAAGGTTTAGTTCCAGGGGGGCGCTACTCTCTTGAAGTATCTTCTCCAGGGATCGAGAGAAAGCTCACTCAACCATGGCATTATGATCGTTGCTCCGGAAAGTGGGTGCAACTGGTCTGTAAAGAGCCCTTGAATCCGCCAGAGGGTTGTCCTCACAAGCCCACAAAAAGTCTCAAGGGGCAGTTGGTGGGCGTTCATGAGGAACACTTAGAACTGGAAGTGAGAGGGTATGTCTGGCGCGTGCCCAGGAATGCAATTGAAAAAGGCCGGCAAGTTTATGTGGATCCTTCGCTGAATCCAAAAACCTAATATCAATAGCTGGTCCGGCAACAAGGCGGAAAATCAGGTCAGCTGATGCAGCGACGAGGGTGATTTTGGTTCAAGGGCAAATCGGTGAGGTTAGGTGCACTGCATGCTGCAGTGAGGCAAATGGTCAGCAAGGTTAAAACAAAGTTGAAACCAGGGCAGTTAGGAATGAGCGAACATGGCAAAAAAAGGAAGTGTAATGGCGTCTGAAAGTGTCTTTCAGGATTTAAAGCGAATCATTGAACAGGTTGGTAAGGACAAGGGCATCGACAAGGCCATCGTGATTGAAGCTGTGACCCAAGGGATGCTAGTGGCCGCGCGAAAGAAATTCGGAACCTACCGAGAGATTGAAGCTCAGTACAACGAGGAGTCGGGTGAAGTTGAGTTGTTTGAGTTCAAAGAGGTTGTAAATGACGAGGATTTTATTGATGAGGAAGTTGAAATTAAGCTCAGCGAAGCATTGAATTTAGATCCTGAGGCGCAACTCAATGATTCCATCGGCATAAAATTGGAGTCTGGTGATTTGGGTCGCATTGCCGCGCAAACAGCTAAACAAATAATCACTCAGCGCGTTCGTGATGCCGAACGAGATATTATTTTTGCTGAATTTGAGAACCGTAAGGGTGAAATTGCGTCTGGAATCGCTAGGAGAGTTGAGCGAGGGGCGATTGTTGTGGATTTGGGCCGCACAGAGGCTTTTATTCCGCTTCGGGAGCAGATCCCAGGTGAGAATTACAAGCCAGGTGATCGAGTTCAAGGCTATATTCTTGATGTTCGCCAATCTAGCAGGGGGCCGCAGATCGTTATGTCGCGGGCCAGTGAACAGTACCTAATTAAACTCTTTGAGATTGAAGTGCCCGAAATCTACGACGGAATCGTAAAAATTATGGCTGCGGCTCGCGAACCTGGGCAACGAGCTAAAATTGCCGTTTACTCCCGAGACCCCGTCGTCGATCCCGTGGGCGCTTGTGTTGGGATGAAGGGTTCGAGGGTGCAGAACATTGTGCAAGAGTTGCGGGGCGAAAAAATTGACATCATCAACTGGGATGAGGACCAAGCTAGATTTGTTTGTAATGGTCTAGCGCCAGCGGAAATTTCAAAAGTGTTTGTGGATGAGGCAGTCAAGACGATGACAGTGGTGGTACCCGACCATCAGTTGAGTCTGGCTATAGGAAAGCGCGGTCAAAATGTGCGTCTGGCCGCGAAGCTAACCACCTGGCGGTTGGATATCATGTCGGAGTCTGCTTCTGCACAGAAGACGGCTGAAGCTATCTTCAACTTGATGCTTATTCCCGGAATGACTGAGACCATGGCACAGAATATTTACCAGTCTGGATTTTCGACTTTTGGTGAGTTGGCTGAGGCTGAAGTTGAAGACCTCATGACAATTCCTGGTTATGATCTTGCGGAGAAGGCCGAAAAACTCTCTAAAGAAGCAAACAGTCTACTTGAAGAGTATATCAAAGAAGGTAAACCCATTCCCAAGGCGCCTTCGACTGTGAGAAGTGAAAATTCTGAGACTCAGGTGGTTGGCAATGCACGGGCGCAAGCTGACCAGCGTTTAAAAGAGGAATTGGCGCAATTGAAGGCGAGTGAGGAAAAAGCTCGGCTGGCAGCCAGTGGTGAGGGAGCCTCAAGTGAAATAAGCCCTGACGAGCCGCAAGCTCCGGTTGAGAGCAAGGGTGAGTGAGTGGATTGAAGTTATGTAGGTAAGATTGAGCCAAAGCATTGTTGATGCACTGAACAGCCTATGAAGATGATTTTGTGAATTGCGAGGAGAAATAGTGGAACAACCGAAGGTCTTTGAATTCGCCAAAGAGGTGGGCATTGAGACGCTTGTCTTGATGGACAAGATAAGGGAGTGGAAACTCCCGGTGAAGAGTCATATGGCCGCACTGGATGAGTCATTGATTGAAGAGATACGAAAACGCTTGGATCAAGAGACTGCTCCTTCGGGTTCTAAACTTGGAAAGAAGCCCAAGACGGCGCGCAAAAAGGTTGCCTCCCAACAAGCGGGCAGTGCGCCAGGGGAATCCTCTGAGTCAGCGGTGAAGTCTGGCAAAGTGTTGGTCAAAAGCGCATTGAAGGGTCCAGCGCAATCGCCAATCAAAAGCAGAGCCAAAAAGCCTGTGGCTCATCCCATTCAACCAGGTTTAACGAAGACTCCACAAAAACTTCAGGTAGAAGCCGAGATTGTAGTCGATGGTTCGTTAGAGAAAAAGGCAACTTCCCCTTCCAGAGTCATTCGGAGAAAGGCTGGGGAGGCAGAGGCCAAAGCTGCACTTGAGGCTGAAGCGGCGGCTGAGGCCGCTCGAGTGGCTTTAGCGCAACAGGCTGCTCGTGAAGAGGCGTTGAGGATTGCTCAGGAGGCGGAGGAGTTTTCGGCAACTGAGGAATCGCCATCTGTTGGGATAGAGTCACTGACTGAAAGAGAGGTCGGGTCTGGAGACAACGTGGTTCGATCTCAAGGGTTGACCCCGGGTGAAGTGAGTGTCGATCGTCCAAAACCTCGGCGAAATATTATTGGGCGCATGGATTTGAATCGGGTTTCGGATATGAACAGGTCTTCAGGGTCGGCCGCTTCCTCATCAGGAAGTACTGCCCCTGGTGCGGCTCGCCCTTCTCGCACGGCTCCGCGAAACATTCGTACGGGTTTTGTTGCCCCTATGCCTCTGGTGGGCATGATGCCGGACCGGCGCAGCGCTGAAGACTTAGAAGCTTATCGACTCAAAGAGGAAAAAGAAAAGGCTCTAAACAAAAAACGACCCGGCAGCGCGACGCGAGAAGAAGAAGTGGTTCACTTTGCAGCCACTGAATTTCGCAAGCGAGAAGTGGTTTTTCAGCCAAAGAAAAAGAAGGTGGTTACGGCGCGCGACGTGAGAAAGACCCAAATCACAATTCCCAAGGCTTCAAAACGCCTTGTTAAAGTTTTTGGCACCATCAAGGTGAGTGAGTTAGCTGACCAACTTCAGGTGAAGACCTCTGCTTTGATTACTAAGCTGGCCAAAGAGGGAGTTGTTGCGAGTCATTTGATGGAGTTGGATTTTGATACTGTGGCTTTGATTGCTCCGGAATTTGGGTACGAAGCGCAGAATTCCTATGTGTCGTCTAACGATCGATTGAATGCCGCAGCGTTTGGGGATTTGGATGCCGAACTCTGCTTGCGGCCGCCAGTCGTGACGGTCATGGGGCATGTGGATCACGGCAAAACGACATTGTTAGATAGTATACGCAAGGCCAATGTGGCCAAGGGCGAGGCAGGTGGGATCACTCAGCACATAGGGGCCTATTCCGTTCAGCTTGAAGACGGATCCTTTATTACCTTTTTAGATACGCCTGGCCATGAGGCCTTTACAGCGATGAGGGCAAGAGGCGCGAATGTGACAGATGTGGCCATTATTGTGGTGGCTGCGGATGATGGTTTGATGCCGCAAACGGCTGAAGCCATAAACCATGCAAAGGCAGCCAAAGTGCCAATTATCGTGGCCGTGAACAAAATGGACAAGGCTGGAGCCAACCCTGATCGCATTAAGCAGCAGTTGACAGAGTTTGAATTGGTGCCTGAGGAGTGGGGTGGTGAGACGATCTATGCGCCTGTGTCAGCATTGACGGGCGCCGGAATTCCCGAATTGTTGAGCCAGATCCGCGTGGTTGCAGAAGTCGCGGATCTCAAGGCCAATCCTCAGAGGTCCGCGCGAGGAGTGGTGATTGAAAGCCGTATTGAGAGAGGTCGTGGCAGTGTGGCGACTCTTTTAATTCAAGATGGCACAGTTCGCGTTGGCAATGCCATCGTGGCTGGTCAGGTTTCGGGTCGAGTGCGTTCTATGCTGTCAGATAAAGGTCTGCCCACCAACGAAGTTGGCCCAGGATTTCCCGTCGAAGTGATGGGTTTGGAAATGCCGCCCAATGCTGGCGATAGGTTTGACGTTTGCGCCGACGAAGAAACTGCTCGGTCAATTGCCGAGCAGCGCCGCCTTGAGGCTAACAAAGCCGATCAACGCTCGGGAAAATTGAGTCTAGAGGAACTATTTGCCAAAGTGAAACTCGGCGAGGTTAAGGAGTTTCCGGTCATTTTAAAAGCTGATGTTGCTGGCAGTCTCGAAGCCTTAAAGTCTTTGTTTGAGAAAATTGGCAACGCTGAAGTGCGAGCCAGAATAGTCCATTCTGCAGTCGGTGGAATTTCCGAGAGCGATGTTCTTCTTGCCGGCACGGCCTCGGGCATAGTGATTGGATTTAACGTTCGGCCTGACACGGCTTCACAGCGACTGGCAAAAGAGAAGGGTATTGAGATTCGCACCTATTCCATTATTTATGAATTGATGGACGACGTAAAGAAAGCCATGGGTGGGCTGCTGAAGCCTGAGGTTGTAGAAAAATCAATGGGTCGAGCAGAGGTGAGAAATCTTTTTGTCATTCCTAAAGTGGGCGCGATTGCTGGCTGTTTTATTAAAGATGGTAAAATCAGTCGCGGAAATAAGGTGCGACTTCTACGGAATGGAAAAATTGTTTACGATGGCAGTCTCTCTTCCCTGAAGCGCTTTAAAGACGATGTCAAAGAAGTTCTCACTGGCTATGAGTGTGGTATTGGGATTGAGAACTTCAACGATGTAAAAGTTGGCGACGAGATAGAGGCTTACACTCAGGAGTCGGTGGCTAGAGACCTATGAGTTTAGATGGGCTTTTGTTGGTGGATAAGCCAAAGGATTGGACATCTCATGAGGTTGTTCACAAAGTTAGGCGCCTTCTTGGTGTCTCCCATGTTGGTCATGCAGGGACGCTAGATCCTTTGGCCACAGGGCTAATGGTGCTTTTGGTTGGGCAGGCGACAAAGATCTCTGATTACATTTTACTGCGAGACAAAGAGTACGAGGTCACTCTGCGTCTGGGTGTGAAGTCCGATACCTTCGATCGCACTGGCGTGGTCCAAGAAAACGTCGGACCAATCCCTAGTAAAACCGATATCGCAAGAGGTTTAGAGTCGATGATGGGGGCCCTAGAGCTTGAAGTGCCCATGTTTTCGGCTGTGAGAGTGAAGGGCAAAAAGCTGTACGAGTATGCCCGCAAGGGTCAAGAGGCCACACCTCCTGTGAAGTTAATGACATTTTATAACTTGAGGATTTTAGCTAACGAGCCGCCTTTGGTAAGTTTTTTAGTGAACTGCTCTAAAGGGAGCTACATTCGGAGTTTTGCTCAAGAATTGGGGACGAGGTTGGGGTGTGGAGGTCTCGTCGAGGAATTGCGTCGCACTCAATCTTCGCCTCATCAATTAAAGAATTGTGTCTCCTTGGGACGTTTGGAAGGCTTGGTCAATCAGTTGGGCGTTGGGCCCTCGCTGATTCAGGAGCTGGGGCCAGCTTTTACTGAGCTTGCGCAAGCGCTGCCCTTTTTGACAAAGCTTTCCATTGTCCACCGTGATGAGAAGTTATTGATGAATGGTCAGATTCCCAAGGATGTATTCAATCGTTTGATCTGTGAGCAGAAGCGCGCCATTTCCACGGGAGAGGTTGTGCCCGTGCGGATCCACTCCCTGGCAACGGGAATGCTACTTTCCTTACTTGAAGCCCATCCGCAAAAGGGCTTGAAAATACGTCGAATTTTCAAATCAGAATCAACCCTTTCAAGTTGACCCACCCAGTCTCGGGAAGTATGACTGGCGGGTACGTCAATTCACTGACGAGATCTCAGCTCTGCTGATGCGACTGGCCAGACGCTCACGTGGGTTGTGATTCAATGAATGTATTTGGAGGCAAAAATGGCTATGGAAAAAAGTTTAAAGTCTGAGGTTGTTAAGAAGTTCAGGCGCTCGGAATTAGATACCGGAAGCTCTGAAGTGCAGATTGCGCTGTTGACTGAAAGAATCAAAGGTTTGGCAGATCACTTCAAAAACTTTAAGAACGATGTCCATTCCCAACGGGGTTTGGTGAGAATGGTCAATCGGCGTAGAAAGCTCTTGGATTATTTGCGGTCCACGACGCCTGATCGATATGTAAAAATCATTGCCGATTTAGGCATTCGTAAGTGAGATCTTAAACTGTCGTGTAATTGGTTTTATACGGAGTCTGTGACAACGGCCTTCGTTACATAAGACCTGAATATAAGACCCAAATTGTAGGGCTGTTCTTTAAGGAGTGGGAATGAAGTCGATCGTCGGATTTGAAGTTGGTGGCAAGGCTGTTAGTCTAGAGACTGGGAGGCTGGCTAAGCAGGCCGACGGCTCGGTTTTGGTTTCTTCCGGAAACAATATGGTCTTAGTGACGGCAGTATCCAGTCGCAAAACCTCTGATCTTGATTTTTTTCCTCTGACTGTCGAGTACGCGGAGAAGTTTTATGCCACAGGTAAAATCCCTGGGGGCTACTTTAAGCGCGAGGGACGACCTACGAATTTGGCCACGCTGACAGCGAGGCTGATTGATCGCCCTATTCGGCCCTGTTTCTCCGAGCACTATCGTTGTGAGACTCAGTTAGTGGCGACGACATTGAGTTATGATGGAACATTTCCCATTGAGATTTTAGCGAGTATTGGCGCATCAGCGGCACTTCATGTGAGCGATATTCCCTTCAACGGGCCAACAGCCGCTGTGCGGGTTGGCAAAGTCAATGGCCAGCTTGTTGCCAACCCCAGCTTGGCCCAATTGGAGTCTTCGCAATTGGATATTGTGATTGCAGGGACGCGAAATGGAATTTTGATGGTGGAAGGGGAGGCCCAGTTTGTCTCCGAAAAGGATGTTTTGGAAGCATTGAAATTTGGTCATGCTTCGATGAAGCCCATTTTTGATGCTCAGGATGAGTTGCGCCAACTCTCAGGGGCTAAGGAAAAGAGAACCGTTGAGCCCATTGTATTTGAATCGAGCTTTGAAACACCGTTGCGAGAGATGTTAACTCCCCTCATCAGTCAGAGTTTGCGCTTGAAAGATAAGATGCAAAGATATGAAGGATTTGCGAAGGCCGGTATGGCAGCTGAAACACAGTTTCTCACGGGCATTGAAGACGTGAACGTTTTGGCGAAGCGCAAGAAGGCTTTGAAGAGTGTTTTAGAAGACATCAAATACACAGAAGCTCGGCGAATGATCCTGTCAGATAAGGTAAGAATTGATGGTCGTTCGATGACCACGGTGCGACCGATTTCCTGTGAAGTCGCCATGCTGCCCAGGGCTCACGGCTCGGGTCTCTTCACTCGGGGTGAAACCCAGGTCTTAGGTGTGGTTACTTTGGGAACTGGTGATGATGAACAAATGATTGATGCCTTGGTTGGGATCCAGAAGAAAAAGTTTATGCTCCACTACAACTTCCCACCCTATTCTGTGGGCGAGGTGGGACGTATGGGCGGACAGAGCCGACGTGAAATTGGCCATGGTTTCTTGGCTGAGCGAGCGATTCAAGCGGTGATTCCTGACTTTGAGAAGTTTCCTTACACGATCAGAGTTGTGAGTGAAGTTTTGGAATCTAATGGTTCTAGCTCGATGGGAACTGTGTGTGCTGCGACTTTGGCGCTTTTAGATTCTGGCGTGCCGATTAAAGGGAATGTTGCTGGCATCGCGATGGGATTGATTAAGGAAGGGGAGCAAGTCGCGGTTCTCACGGATATTCTTGGCGACGAAGATCATTTGGGAGACATGGATTTCAAGGTGGCCGGTACCGCAAAGGGCATCACTTCCTTGCAAATGGACATTAAGACGGACTCGATTAGCTTTGCTATTATGGAACAAGCTCTGAGTCAGGCTCTTGAAGGGCGTACACATATCCTCAATGAAATGGAAAAGGTTATCAAATCTGCCCGTGGGGATATCTCTGAGTATGCGCCGCGAATTGTTTCAATCAAAGTGAAGCCGGAGAAAGTTCGGGAGGTTATTGGGGCCGGGGGCAAGG
>JACCDG011311039.1_pt1 | contig 18480 bp, 21 predicted proteins | sample 7442471 | NCBI WGS metagenome assembly JACCDG01 (sample SAMN15323444, study PRJNA562643) | freshwater metagenome | isolation source: river surface water | place: USA:Blue River Watershed | collected 2017-08-17 | reverse complement strand
GGCCAAGCCGTGAGCATTGGCGATGTCTGCTTCAAGCGCGATGGCGTGTTTGCCATGGAGTTGGGCGGGCCTGAAGTCGGTCGCGGTTGCGGTGGGCGCGGCATCATCCACGGCTTTGAAACTCTGGAGAAACTCGGCTTCCACGATTGGGGCTTTGACTACGTGCTGCTTGACTTCTTGGGCGACGTGGTGTGCGGCGGCTTTGGCTTGCCAATTGCCCGCGACATGTGCCAAAAAGTGATTGTGGTGGCCAGCAACGACTTGCAGTCGCTGTATGTGGCCAACAACGTCTGCTCAGCGGTGGAGTATTTCCGCAAGCTCGGTGGCAACGTGGGTGTGGCCGGCATGGTCATCAACAAAGACGATGGCACTGGCGAGGCCCAAACTTTTGCAGCCAACGCAGGCATTCCGGTGTTGGCCGCTATTCCAGCCAACGAAGACATTCGCCGCAAGAGCGCCAGCTACGAAATCATTGGCCGCCCCGATGGCGAATGGGGTCCGCTGTTTGCCGAACTGGCCAAGAACGTGGCCGAAGCGCCGCCCATGCGCCCCAAGCCACAAACCCAAGACCAATTGCTCGGCCTGTTCAGTGCCGACGTGGTGGGCCGCAATGTGGTGCTCGAGCCGGCCACCGTGTTCGACATGGTGGGCAAGGACGAAGCCATCAAACCCTCGCTGGAAGTCGTCTACGACGCGGCCTGAGCCGCTACAGACACCCCCACAGGACACGTCCATGACACGCACCATTCCCATCCATCCCCACACCGATGCGCCCAACCCTGCTGGGCTGCAAGGTGACGGCATGGGCTGCCATGCAGGCACCGAAGCCATGGTGGCCGCGGCCAAAGAAGCCGGCAAGTCTGAAGTGTTGGACCAATATGCGCGTGACTACCCGCGCCAGCCCGATGCCGGCCCGCACGACCAGCCCCAAAGCATGTGCCCAGCATTTGGTTCGTTGCGTGTGGGGTTGCGCATGAAGCGCACGGCCACCATCCTCTCGGGCTCGGCCTGTTGCGTGTATGGCCTGACATTTACCTCGCACTTCTATGGCGCGCGCCGCAGTGTGGGTTATGTGCCCTTCAACTCCGAGTCGTTGGTCACAGGCAAGCTGTTTGAAGACATCCGTGAAGTGGTGCATGCCGAAGCCGACCCGAACAAAGTCGACACCGTCATCATCATCAACCTGTGTGTGCCCACGGCCAGTGGCGTGCCACTGCAGTTGCTCCCCAAAGAGATCAATGGTGTGCGGATCATCGGCATTGATGTGCCGGGTTTTGGCGTGCCCACCCATGCCGAAGCGAAAGATGTGTTGGCCGGGGCGATGCTGAAATACGCCCGCGAAGAAATCAGCAGTGGCCCTGTTGCCGCGCCGCGTGCCGGCCGAGGTGACAAACCCACGGTGGCTTTGCTGGGCGAGATGTTCCCGGCCGATCCGGTCATCATTGGCCAAATGCTGGCCCCTATGGGCTTGGCCGCTGGGCCGGTGGTGCCAACCCGCGAATGGCGCGAGTTGTATGCCGCGCTCGATTGCTCGGTAGCCGCTGCCATCCACCCGTTTTACACCGCCAGCGTGCGCGAGTTCCAGGCCGCAGGTCGGCCCGTGGTGGGCTCGGCGCCGGTGGGGCTGGAGGGCACGCAAGACTGGTTGCAAAACATCGGCCAAGCTGCCGGCATTGCACAAGCCCAGATCGATGTGGCGCGCAACCAAGCGCTCACACAAATGCGTGGGCTGTTGATGCAAAAGCCCATCTCTGGGCGCATCACTTTGAGCGGCTACGAAGGCTCGGAGTTGTTGGTGGGGCGTTTGCTTATTGAGTGCGGTGCCGATCTGCGCTACGTCGGCTCGGCATGCCCCGCCACTGCTTGGAACGCGCAAGACATTGCTTGGCTGCAAGCCAAAGGCGTACAGGTGCAAATGCGTGCCTCGCTCGAGCAAGACCTGAATGCCATGTACGAATACCGGCCGCAGTTGGCCATTGGCACGACCCCCGTGGTGCAGATTGCCAAGCAAAACAGCGTGCCCTCGTTGTACTTCACCAACCTGATTTCGGCGCGGCCTTTAATGGGCGTTGCCGGTGCCGGGTCGCTGGTGCAGGTGGTGCAAGCGGCCATGGGCAACCAGCGCCGCTTTGATGCCATGAAAGAATTTTTTGGCGATGTCGGCGCAGGCCATGCCGCTGGCGTGTGGGAGTCGGTGCCCAAAGACCGGCCCGAGTTCAAAGCCGAGACCCGCCGCCAAATTGAAAAGCTCTTGAAAAAGCGCAAGGCCGAGGAGATGGGCTCATGAACACCGTGTCCACGCCGCCCAGCACTGTGGCCAAACCCAAGTCGCCACTCATCTTGGACCATGACCGCGCCGGCGGGGATTGGGGTGCGGTGTATGTGTTCACCGCCCTCAAGGGTTTGCAGGTGGTGATCGATGGCCCCGTGGGTTGCGAAAACCTGCCAGTCACCTCGGTGCTGCATTACACCGATGCTTTGCCACCGCACGAGTTGCCGATTGTGGTGACCGGGTTGGCCGAAGAACAACTCGGACGCGAGGGCACCGAAGGGGCCATGAAACGCGCCCACGCCACCCTCGACCCCGAACTGCCCGCGGTGGTGGTGACAGGCTCGATTGCCGAGATGATTGGCGGCGGTGTCACGCCCGAGGGCACCAACATTGCCCGCTTTTTGCCGCGCACCATCGACGAAGACCAGTGGCAGTGCGCCAACCGCGCCATGTATTGGCTGTGGAGCGAATATGGCCTGCGCAAAGTGCCAGCGCGCAAACCATTTGAAGAGCGGCCTGCCGGTGAAAAGCCCCGCGTCAACATCATTGGCCCCAGCTACGGCACCTTCAACAGCCCCAGCGATTTGGCCGAAATCCGCCGCTTGGTGCAGGGCATTGGCGCCGAGGTCAACATGGTCTTCCCCTTGGGCAGCCACTTGGCCGATGTTTCGCGTTTGGTCGAAGCCGATGTGAACATTTGCATGTACCGCGAATTTGGCCGCATGCTGTGCGAGGCCTTGGAGCGCCCCTATTTGCAAGCGCCGATTGGCATGCACAGCACCACTTACTTCTTACGCAAGTTGGGTGAGCTGCTGCACCTGGACCCCGAGCCTTTCATTGAGCGTGAAAAACACACCACGCTGAAACCCATGTGGGACTTGTGGCGCTCGGTCACGCAAGATTTTTTTGCCACGGCCAGTTTTGCCGTGGTGGCGGGCGAAACCTATTCACGGGGTTTGAAAAACTTCCTTGAAAACGAAATGGGCTTGCCCTGCCGCTTCAGCGTTTCGCGCAGTGCCGGCCAGAAAACCGACAACGCCCAAGTGCGCGAGATGGTCAAGACCCAAACGCCGCTGATTTTGTTTGGCAGCTACAACGAGCGCATGTACCTGAGTGAAATCTCAGGCGGCAGCCCCATGCGGGCGGCATTCATTCCGGCGTCTTTCCCGGGCGCCATCATTCGCCGCCACACCGGCACCCCTTTCATGGGCTACAGCGGTGCGACGTATGTGGTGCAAGAGGTGTGCAACGCGCTGTTTGATGCGCTCTTTCACATCTTGCCCTTGGGCAGCGAGATGGACAAAGTGGAAGCCACGCAAGCGCGTGGCGTGGTCGCGCCCAACGCCAGTTGGCAAGACCAAGCCCAACAGCGCTTGCGCGATGTGGTGCAAAGCCAACCCGTGTTGGTGCAGATTTCGGCGGCCAAGCGTTTGCGCGACCAAGCCGAGCAGCTCTCGCAGGCACAGGGTCAAAACGAAGTGACCGAAGCCCATGTCAACGCGGCCAGTCGCGAACTGGGTCTGGGAGTGGCGGCATGAAAACCCACACCAAATTTCAAACACGCACAGGCATCGACAAGGTCGATGTCTGGCACCAGATTTCGTGGCCTCTGGCTGCGGATGCCCATCTGCGCGGGCTGTGCGCACCCCGGGTCGCAAGGCCTCGTTAACAGGAGAAATCAATGTCCACAAAGACATCCATTTCCGGACTCACCGATGAGGAAGCCCAGGAATTTCACCACTACTGGATGCAAGGCACCGTGGGATTTACAGCAGTTGCTGTATTGGCCCACATCTTGGTCTGGGCGTGGCGTCCCTGGTTCTGAGTCAGAGCCTGATTTTTTAAACCTTTGATTGACGGAGTCACTGTCATGCAAAACACAACCCACCTCAATGAGGACCATTCGCGTGCGGATGAGTCTCCAGCGTTTTGGTCCATTTTCATCATTGGATTCGGATGCCTGTTCGTGGTCGTCGTACTGGCCAAGCTGGTCGGCGTTCATTGGCGGGATCTGCTGCCCGGTGCAGAAGATGCCAAAAGCATGAGTCAGGGGGTGAAAGCTGCGGTGTACACCTTCATGTCCCACATCATTTAGGAGATTCACCATGTGGAGAATTTGGCGTCTTTACGATCCGCTGCGTGCCATGGTAGTTCAGGGCATTTTCTTGTTTGGCTTGGCCGCGATGATTCACCTCATCTTGCTCAGCACAAACAAATTCAACTGGCTCGACGGGGCGAAAAAACCCGTAGCTGCATCGGCGCAAAACTCGCCGCTGCCTACCGCGGTGGCTTCGCTGCCCGCACCCAAGTCCTGATCTCAGGACTTGCTGTTCAGATGCCGTCATTGAAATCCATTCAATGCGGCATCTGCTGATCTACAGAAGCAGGAGGACCAAGCCATGGCCATGTTGAGTTTTGAAAAAAAGTACCGTGTACGCGGTGGAACCCTGCTGGGTGGCGACTTGTTCGACTTCTGGGTGGGTCCTTTTTACGTCGGATTTTTCGGCGTTACCACATTGTTTTTCTCGTTCCTGGGCACGGCGCTCATTTTGTGGGGAGCCTCACAAGGCCCGACCTGGAACCTTTGGCAAATCAGCATCGCACCGCCTGATTTGTCGTACGGCTTGCGCTTTGCGCCCCTGATGGAAGGCGGCCTGTGGCAGCTCATCACGGTGTGCGCGATCGGGGCGTTTGGCTCTTGGATGCTGCGCGAGATCGAAATCTGCCGCAAATTGGGCATGGGCTATCACGTGCCCTTCGCGTTTGGTGTGGCCATCTCGGCCTACGTCACCTTGGTGGTGGTGCGTCCCGTGCTCATGGGGGCATGGGGCCACGGCTTCCCGTATGGCATTTACAGCCACTTGGACTGGGTCTCTAACGTGGGCTACCAGTACCTGCACTTTCACTACAACCCGGCGCACATGATTGCCGTGAGTTTCTTCTTTGCCAGTGTGTTTGCGTTGTCGCTGCACGGGGGGTTGATTTTGTCGTCGACCAACCCCGCACCCGGCACCGTGGTGAAGACGCCAGAGCACGAAGACACGTTCTTCCGCGACATCATCGGCTACTCGATTGGCACCCTGGGCATCCACCGCTTGGGCTTGTTCTTAGCGCTTGCCGCTGTGTTGTCCAGCGCCCTGTGCATTGTGCTCAGCGGCCCCTTCTGGAGCCGTGGCTGGCCCGAATGGTGGAGCTGGTGGTTGAACATGCCGATCTGGTCCCAGTGGCCGGTTTGAGTCTGACGCACACCCAGACCAAATTCAAAGAATTGAGGAGTACCGCAAATGGCCGACTATCAAAACCTGTTCACCACGGTGCAAGCCGTGGGTCCAGTCCACCACGGGGTGGCACTGGGGCATGGCAACAGCCCGCGCACTGGGCAGCCCCTGATCAACTACTGGATCGGTAAGCTGGGCAATGCGCAGTTGGGGCCGATTTATTTGGGCGGTCTCGGCCTGATCTCACTGGTCTGCGGCCTGATCGCTTTCACGCTGATCGGCATGAACATGTTGGCCTCGGTCAACTACGACCCAATTCAGTTTGTGCGCCAACTCTTTTGGTTGTCGCTGGAGCCACCACCACCAAGTTACGGCTTGAGCATTCCGCCGCTCAACCAAGGCGGGTGGTTTTTGATTGTGGGTCTTTTCCTCACCGCTTCGGTGCTGTTCTGGTGGGCCCGCACTTACCGCCGTGCGGTTGAGTTGGGCATGGGCACCCACATCGCCTGGGCTTTCGCCGCAGCTATTTGGTTGTTCTTGGTGCTCGGCTTGTTCCGTCCCATCTTGATGGGCTCATGGGGCGAAGCCGTGCCCTACGGCATCTTCTCGCACCTCGACTGGACGGCGGCGTTTTCGCTGCGCTACGGCAACTTGTTTTACAACCCCTTCCACGCGCTGTCGATCGTCTTCTTGTACGGCTCGGCACTGTTGTTTGCCATGCACGGCGCGACCATTTTGGCGGTGACCCGTTTTGGTGGCGAGCGCGAGATTGAGCAAATCACCGACCGTGGCACGGCCTCAGAACGCGCCGCCTTGTTTTGGCGCTGGACCATGGGCTTCAACGCGACCATGGAATCGATTCACCGTTGGGCCTGGTGGTTTGCGGTGTTGTGCCCCATCACCGGCGGCATTGGCATCTTGCTCACCGGCACCGTGGTGGACAACTGGTACCTGTGGGCCATCAAGCATGGGGTGGCACCGCCATACCCCGAAATCTTTCCAGCGATGGCTGACCCCGCACTGAGCCAAGGAGGCAAGCCATGAACACGCCCACCCACACACGTGCATCCACACCCGCCTTGTGGGCAGGTCGCTGGTGCAAAGCCCTCGGCCTGGCCATGCTGTGCCTGGCCTTGGCTGGCTGCGAGCGCCCCAGCCCCGAGTCTGTGCAAAGCGGTTACCGCGGCACAGGCATGGTGCAGGTCTACAACGCACGCCTGCTCGAAGTCAAAACCGAAAACAACCAACCGCCAGTGGCCATTCCTTCGCCCGGCTCGGATGGCCCCAAAGCCTCGCAAGCCTACAAAAACGTGAAGGTGCTGGGCAACCTGAGCGTGGGTGAGTTCAACCGCCTGATGGTCTCGATGAGCAGCTGGGTTGCGCCGCAAGAGGGCTGTGCTTACTGCCACCAATTGCCCAATTTTGAGGATGACAGCAAATACACCAAGGTGGTGGCGCGTCGCATGATCGAGATGACGCAGCACATCAACGCCGACTGGCAACCGCACGTGGCCCAGACCGGTGTGACCTGCTACACCTGCCACCGCGGCGAGCCGGTGCCCAAGGCCATATGGTTCAAGTCCAACCCACAACCTTATGGCTCTAACTTCATGGGCGACAAGGCCGGGCAAAACGAGCCTTCTCCGGTGGTCAATTTGTCGTCATTGCCGAATGACCCGTTCACCCCGTTCTTGCTGGGCGACCAAAAGATCCGTGTGAATGGCCCCACGCCATTGCCTTCTGGCAACGCACAGTCCATCAAACAGGCCGAGTGGACATATGGCTTGATGACGCACATGTCGACCTCGCTGGGCGTCAACTGCACGTATTGCCACAACACGCAATCGTTCCAGAACTGGGAAAACAGCCCGCCCCAACGCGTGACCGCTTGGCACGGCATCCGCATGGCGCGCGACCTGAACCTGACCTACATGGAGCCCTTGACCGAAGTCTTTCCGGCGCACCGCAAAGGCCCCACGGGTGACGTCGCCAAGCTCAACTGCGCCACTTGCCACCAAGGGGCTTACAAGCCACTCAACGGTGCGCCCATGGCCAAAGACTTTCCGGAGTTGTTGAAACCTGCTTTGGCAGCGGCCAAAGTGGCGGCCAAATAACCGGTTTTGCCGGACTGCCCTTTGCCGAAAGCCACGTCATGGAAGCCAGCGCACCCCTTCATGACCCGCTCTCTGGCGTGGTGGTGGTGCTGTTGGCCGACTTTTTGCGCCAGCATCAAGGCTGGGGTTGGCTGCGCTTGGTGGCCGGCCCCACGCCCTACAAAGACGTGCCGGGCTTGACGATGGCCAAGGTCATGGGCAGTGGCCATGGCGGCGGCTTCAGCTTGCGGCCCAGCGCCACGCACCAAGGCCTGATTTGCACCTTCAGCCATTTGGATTGGGCACAAAAATTTCTTGAAAGCCCGGCCATCGAGGCCTACCGCAGCCGCGCCCGCGAGTGCTGGACGGGGGTGTTGGCGGTTCAGTCGGCCAGAGGGCATTGGGACAAACAAGCTTGGCAAGCCAGCAGCGCACAGGCGCTGGGTGAGCAGGCCCAGCCGCAAGGCAACCCAGCCAATGAAGCGCCATTGGCCGTGCTCACGCGCGCCAGCATTGTGCCCACCAAAGCCATGGCGTTTTGGCGTTATGCCCCAGCCGCGCAAGCCGACTTGGGCCAATCACCGGGCTGCATGCTGGCCATGGGTTTGGGCGAAGTGCCATTGGTGCGGCAGTGCACCTTCAGCTTGTGGAAAGACACCGCTGCCATGCTGCAATACGCCCACCAAGGGGCGCACCAGACAGCCAGTGCTGCGGCCTACAAGCACCAGTTTTTTTCAGAGTCGCTGTTTGTGCGCATGCAGGTGCTGCAAATGTCGGGGCTCTGGCAAGGCAAAACTTTCAACCTGCCCGCGGGCGTTAAGCCAGCGCAAGGCGCGACCCACCCAACGGGGCTCAGAACACAGCCTCAAGCGCATGACCACGCGCTGGAGACCAGCCATGTCTGAGCACCGGGTGGTCATTGTCGGGGCGGGCATGGGCGGCTTGAGCAGCGCTCTGTTGTTGGCCCACCAGGGGCTGGATGTCACCGTGGTCGAGTCCGCAGGTGCGCCCGGCGGCAAGGTGCACAGCCGCGAAGTGAACGGCGTGTCGATTGACAGCGGCCCGACCGTGTTCACCATGCGCTGGGTTTTTGATGCGCTGCTGCGCCAAGTGGGCACCAGCTTAGAAGCCGAGATGAACATCACGCCTTTGCAGGTGTTGGCCCGTCATTTTTGGCCCGACGGCAGTCAGCTGGATTTGTCGGCCGATGCCGCCGCCAGTGAGGCGGCCATTGCGGCTTGGTCGGGCGGTGACGAAGCCCGGCGATTCAGAGCGTTTTGCAAAACCACGCGACAGCTTTATGCCACGCTGGAAGGGCCGATGATTCGGGCACAACGCCCCAACATGGGCGGCTTCATGGGCGATTTGGGTTTCAAAGGCTTGGGCGTGTTGGCCCAACTGGGGCCCATGCGCAGCCTGTGGCAACAACTCGGCCACCAATTCACCGATCCGCGTTTGCGCCAATTGTTTGCCCGCTACGCCACCTATTGCGGCTCATCGCCTTGGCAGTCGCCCGCCACCCTGATGCTGATCGCGCAGGTCGAGATGGACGGGGTTTGGTCGGTCGAGGGGGGCATGGTTGGCATGGCCCAAGCGCTGGCGCGCGTGGCCAAGCGGCGTGGCGCCGTGTTCAAGTACCACAGCACCTGTCAGCGCATCGAGGAGCGGCAGGGCAGGGTCTGTGGCGTGCATTTGCAGTCGGGCGAATTTTTGCCAGCCGATCGTGTGATTTTCAATGGCGATGTGGCCGCACTGCGGCAAGGCTTGTTGGGTGAAGGTGTTCGCCGCGCAGTGCCAGAAACAGCGCCGCCGCGCTCGTTGTCGGCCTTGACGTGGTCGATGCACTGCCCCACCGAGGGCGTCACGCTGGACCGGCACAACGTGTTTTTTCAAAGCACCTACGCCAGCGAGTTCGAAGACATCTTTGAGCGCCAGCGCCTGCCCGAACACCCCACCGTTTATGTCTGCGCGCAGGACCGGCCCGGGCCCGTCTCGCCGGGTCAAGCCGAGCGAATTTTCTGTCTGGTCAACGCCCCTGCTTGCGGAGATGGCAATGAGATCACCGAGGAGGCCATCGAACAATGTCAAACCCGCACCTTTCAACACCTGAGGCAACTGGGTCTGCCACTGCAGCCGCAAACCAGCCCTTCGATTCGCATGACACCGCAGGACTTTCATCGGCGCTTTCCGGCCAGCGCCGGAGCGCTGTACGGGCAGGCGACGCACGGCTGGACCAGCATCTTCCAAAGACCTGGCTCCACCACAGCGCTGCAGGGCCTGTATTTGGCGGGGGGCAGTGTGCACCCGGGGCCGGGCGTGCCGATGGCGGCTTTGTCCGGGCAGCGGGCGGCCGAGGCGCTGATGGCGAGCCTCGCTTCGACCAAAAAGTTCCAGACGGAGGCTACCTTTGGTGGTATGTCGATGCCATGAGTGACGACGGACAACACGGCATCACCCTGATTGCCTTTGTTGGCAGTGTGTTCTCGCCTTATTACGCGTGGGCGCGGGGCCGTGGCCGCGCGCAAGCCGACCACCACTGCGCCTTGAACGTCGCCATTTACAGCAAAGGCCACAAGCGTTGGGCCATGACCGAGCGGGGCCAGCGCCATTGCGCGCGCAGTGCGCGTCAGTTCACCATTGGCCCAAGCCAACTGAGCTGGGATGGCGACTGCCTGACCATCGACATTGACGAAATAGGGGTGCCTTTGCCACGCCGCATTCGCGGCCGCATCAAGCTCTGGCCGCAACAGTTGTTTGGCTATTCCACGCCCTTGGATGTGGCGGGCCAGCACCGCTGGGGACCTTTGGCCCCGGCTTCGCGCATCGAGGTCGACTTGAGTGCCCCTGATTTGAAATGGCAAGGCCACGCGTATCTCGATTCGAACGAAGGGGATGAGCCCATCGATCGCGGTTTTCACACCTGGGACTGGTCGCGTGCCCGCATGCGCGATGGCAGCACCTTGGTGTTTTATGACATGCAAGCGCCGGGCACCGAAGACCGTGTGTTGTCGCTGCGCTTTACGCCCAAAGGCACGGTCGAGCCGCTCGAGGCGCCGCCTGTGCAGCGCTTGCCCAAGACAGCTTGGCGCATTGATCGGCGCATGCGCAGTGCACACAGCGTGCGCTTGCACGAGCAACTTGAGGACACGCCTTTTTACCAGCGGTCCTTGCTGCAATTTGAATATGCCCGCGAGCCTTTGCTTGCATTTCACGAAACCCTGTCGGTGCCCCGTTTGGTGTCACCGGTGGTGCAAGCCATGCTGCCTTGGCGCATGCCAAGGCGGGCTTGAGATGAACTGCCTTGAACCGAATGACTGCGGCCGAAAAGGCCTTGCTGCGTTGGGTTTCAGGGCCCCCCCATTCTTGGCCATGGTGGCCATGAATAGCCCTCGTGCGGGCCGTGCACGTCTTCTGCAAGGAGAAAACTATGTCTAACTCAGACAAAGTCTGGCCAACGGGACTGACCGAGGCCGAATCGGAAGAGATTCACCGTAATCTCATCCAGGGCACGCAGATTTTCGGCATGATTGCCGCATTTGCCCATCTGCTGGCCTATATCTACTCACCCTGGCTCAAGTAAAGGAGCGCCATCATGATCTATTCGAAAATGTGGTGTGTGGTGAAACCAGCGGTTGGTATTCCAGTGTTCATTGCTGCAGTGGCGATTTCGTCCTTCAGCGTGCACTTGGCACTGACCCTGAACACCACCTGGGTGAAAGGCTTCCTCAATGGCGGTTCCAAAGTTGTGGCAATGGCGCCTGCGCCAGCGGCTGCAGTGGCGGATGCTGCGGTGAAGAAGTAAAGGGTGCTAACCCGAACGGCCAGACGCGCAAGCGTCTGGTCTTTCTGATATGACCAAAACAACAACACGATCGTCGCTCTCGCATGTGCTGGCCAGTTTAGGCCCGCGATTTTTGCCATTTGCCGATGCCGCCAGCGAAGACTTGCCGCTGTCGCGTCTGCTGCGCTTGTCGCTGTTTCAAATTTCTGTCGGCATGGCCATGGTCATGCTGGTGGGCACCCTCAACCGCGTGATGATTGTCGAGCTCAAAGTGCCGGCCACGCTGGTGTCCTTCATGGTGGCTTTGCCCTTGCTCATCGCGCCGCTGCGGGCGCTGATCGGGCTTCGCTCGGACAACCACCGCTCGCAACTCGGTTGGCGACGTGTGCCCTACATCTGGATGGGCAGCTTGCTGCAATTTGGTGGTTTTTCCATCATGCCTTTTGCCCTGTTGGTCTTGAGTGGCGCCGGCCAGGCCAGCCAAGCACCGGCTTGGGTCGGTTTGCTGGGGGCGGGTGGCGCCTTTGTGCTGGTGGGCTTGGGCATGCACACAGTGCAAACAGCCGGCCTGGCTTTGGCCACCGACTTGGCACCGCCTGAGAGTCAGCCCAAGGTGGTGGGCTTGATGTATGTGATGCAACTGGTGGGCATGATCGGCAGCGCCTTGATGCTGGGCCACCTGCTGCGCGACTACAGCCCGGGCCAGTTGATTCGCGTGGTGCAAGCGGTGGCGGTGATGACGCTGGTGCTCAATGTGGCGGCGCTTTGGAAGCAAGAGCCGCGCAGCCGCCTGCGCAAACCCGGCACCCCCATGGAGCACAATTTTTCCCAATCTTGGCAGCTGTTTTGCCAAGGCCCCAACACCGTCCGCCGCTTGCTGGCGGTGGGTTTGGGCACCATGGCCTTCACCATGGAAGATGTGTTGCTGGAGCCCTATGGGGGCGAAATTTTGAATTTGTCGGTCTCCAGCACCACGCTGCTCACCGCCATGTTGGCATTCGGTGGCTTGATGGGTTTTGCTTGGGCCTCACGCGTGCTCAGCCGAGGCGGCGACGCTTACCGCATGGCCAGTTGGGGTGCGTGGGTGGGTTTGCCGGCCTTTGTGGCGGTGATCGCTGCGGCCCCTTTTCATTCGCCAGCTTTGTTTGCCGTGGGCATTTTTCTGATCGGCTTGGGCGGCGGTTTGTTTGCGCATGGCACCTTGACCGCCAGCATGCAGCTGGCGCCACCAGAGCAGGTGGGCCTGGCCATGGGCGCTTGGGGCGCGGTGCAGGCCACGGCGGCCGGTATCGGCATGGCTTGCGGAGGGTTGCTGCGCGATGGCATCGCCATGGTCAGCAGCTCCGTCATGGGCTATTCGGCGGTGTACCTGCTCGAGATGGTGTTGTTGGGCCTCACCCTGTGGGCCATCGCCCCGATGCTCAGGCCCCTTGCACAGACCCCTCAGGCTTCCGCATAATGCTCAGCAATTTCAATCTCCGACGCACTGATTGGCCATTGATTGGATGCCCTTCAACTTTCACTTACTCAAGGAAAAACCATGGAAACCAAATACATCCTCATCATCATCTTCGTGATCTTTTGCGTCTTCATGTTGGCCAATTGGTTGAACCGTCCAACCCCTGACTTTCACAAAAAGTCCGATGAAAAATCGCACTGAACACCACCGCGCTTGACACCCGCGTGACTTTGACAACCCTTTCGTTATCAGCACGTTCCTTGTCACACCATCCCTGTTTGTTGCGCTGTTTTCAGCCGTTCATCAGGGCCCCCTTTGCAACAGGTTTATCACCATGAACAAATTATCCATTTCGCAAATACGCCAAAAATCCGGTCTGTACTACGCCGTGGGCATCGGTATTTTTTCGTCGCTGTTTGTGGTGGTCGTCGTGATCGCCAAGATCGTCGCCAGCAACAGCTGAATTGCCTTAAGTCGCACCAGCAGAAAGAGCGCGCTATGCGCTGGCCTGCTGACCTTCGTCATGCTGTGGCGGATGGATGCGGATGAATGGGCATTCATGCGGGTTGGAGAGGGTTGGAGGCGGATGAAGAGGGTTTTCTGCCATGCCCAATGGCAGCGCGCAGCCGCTGTTGCTGCCCAGCAATGACGCCACAAGAGGCTCAGGCCATCAAGCGCACCATGACCGCGCGCAGATGTTCAGCGTTTGTATTTTCAGCCTGAGGGTTCAGGCGAGGAACGTTCAAGGGCGCAACGTTCAAGCGCGGAACGTTCAAGCGCGGAACATTTAGGAGCTTAATGTTCCAGCGCAAAAAGTTTCAGCGCAAAACGTTCCAGCGCGAAACATTCAAGCGCTCAGGGTTCCAGCATGTGTATCGGCTGTCCTTGCGCCAACAAATCCCGCAGTTGCAGCAAAACCTGCGAACCCGATGCGGAGTAAGGGTCAAAGTGGGGATCGTGCATTTTGACCTTCGGGTCGTCCACCGACAGATGGATCAAGGCCATGCCCCATTGGCCAAATTGGCGTTCGTTGATTTCTTCGTAGTTCAACAAAGTCACATCGTGGTGACGGTTGTCGGCGCAAATGCGACGGTACAACGCATTCACCCGGCCGCGCTCACCCTCCAGCACCTGAAAAAAGAAGCCTTGGCCTTGGCACAACACGCCGGTGATGCCATGCAGCGGGTTGTGTTTTTGCGCTTGCACCAAGATGCTGGTGGTCATGGTGGTGGTTTGCGGGCCGGCCGCTTGGCTCACATACAGCAAGCGCACATGGATGTTTTGTAACGGGGCTCTCATGGGGCGACGCGCAGGTGATGTGAGTGGTGCACAGCCAAGCCCCGTGAGGCCCAGTCAGGGCGAAGGGCTGGTGGCATTGCGGTTCAGGCGTTCGCTTTCGCGGCGCTCCAAAAGTTCCAGCATCCAGGCCACGCGCTGGGGCATGGCGCGGTTCGGAAAATAGGCTTTGTGGCCCTTGAAGGGCATGGCGTCGCGGCAGCCTTGCACCATCTCCACAATGGCCGCCAACGGCTCAGGCGTGTGCTCGCTCACCCGAATCCAGTGCACTTGGGTCCAGGCGCTTGCCAGCAGCATGAGCTTGCGGGTGGCGCTGACCACGGTGCGTTTGTCGACAGAGTTCAAGCCATCGCGGCGCAACTGGTGGCCGATTTCGGCATAAATCATGCTGGCCGCACAAATGGCGGCGCGGCAATCGGGCGGCAAGGCCGCAATGCCGGAATGGGCCTGTTTGTACAAGCGGTCGGCCTCGTCCAGCAAGCGTCTCACCACCACAGAGAGGGGGTGGCTGAACGTCGGTTGTGCCAACCAAGCTTCTGGGCGAATGCCGGCTTCAACCAGCCAGCGGCGGGGCAGGTAAATGCGCCCAATGCTGGCATCGTGCCCCACATCGCGGGCAATGTTGGTCAGTTGCATGGCCACGCCCAACTCGCAAGCGCGCGCCAACGTGTCCATGCTTTGGGGCCCCATGATCCAGCTCATCATGGCGCCCACACTGCCGGCCACGCGGGCCGCGTAGGCATGCAGATCTTCGATGCTGTCGTAGGTGCGGCCCTCGGCATCCCAAGCAAAGCCTTCGATTAAGGCGTCCAGCAAATGGCGCGGCAGCTTGTATTGCTGCACGACCAAACTCAGCGCATGGTCTTCCACATGGTCCAGCGGCGTGCCAGCATAGATCGCATCCAAGCGTGCCTTCAGCACCTCCAGCGGAGCATCGCCTTCAGCGGCTTCGTCAACCAAGTCGTCGGCCACACGGCAAAAGGCATACAAGGCAATGGCCGCGGTGCGCACACGCGGGGGCAACAAACGGCTGGCTGCAAAAAAAGTTTTCGAGCCCCCTTGCATCATGGCCACGCAGGCCTGCAAGTCTTGCGAGTCGAAGTCCAGCACCGGTGTTGCCACAGGCGCAGAAGGTGTCGGTGAACTGGCACCTGCAACTTCAACTGAACCTGCACTTGAACTTGAACTTGAAATTGAACTTGAACTTGAACTTGAAATTAAACTTGCACTTGTATCTGCACGAGCAGCTTCACCGCCTGTGGGCATCAAACGGAGATGGGCGCTTTGCTCAAGCCGGGACATGGGGAACCACCGTTTCTAGGGCTTTGGCTGACATCAACACACCCGGCACGCCTGCACCAGGGTGGGTGCTGGCGCCCACCACAAACAGGCCCGGCACATCTTCGCTGCGGTTGTGGGGGCGAAACCAAGCGCTTTGCAGCAACAAAGGCTCAAGGCCAAAGCCAGCACCTTTGTACGACCACAAGTTGTCTTGAAAATCTTGCGGCGTGCTCACCTTGCTGGTCACGATGGCATCGCGCAAGCCGGGCAAGACACTGGCTTCGAGGCTTTCGGCAATGGCCGCGCGGTAGCTTTCGGCAAAGGCGGGCCAGTCGGTGCCGCTGTCCAAATGGGGCACGGGTGACAGCACATAAAAGGTGTCGCAGCCCGCCGGTGCCAGCGCCGGGTCGGTGGCTGTGGGGCGGTGCAGATACAGGCTGAAGTCTTTTGCCAGCTTGTGTTTTTTGAAGATGTCTTGCAACAGACCTTGGTAGCGCGGGCCGAGCACCATCATGTGGTGCGGCACCTCGGGGTATTGCTTGGAAGTGCCGAAATACCAGACGAACAATCCCATCGAGTAATGGCCCTTGGCAATTTTGCGGTCGGTCCACACCCGGCGATGTTCAGGGGCCACCAGGTTTTTGTAGGTCCAAGCGGTGTCGCCGTTGCTCACCACAATGTCGGCCGGTACAAACTCGCCGCTGTGCAATTCGACCCCGCAGGCGCGGCCCTCTTCAATGCGAATGCGCACGACTGGCGCGTTGCAACGCAGCGGCACGCCGCGTTCTTTCAACAAACCCACCAAGCCTTTGACGATGGCGCCAGTGCCACCCATGGCCGAGTGAACGCCCCAAGTGCGTTCAAGCGAGTTGATGAGCGCGTACGCGCAGGTCACAGCAAACGGGTTGCCGCCAATCAACAGGGGGTGAAAGCTCATCACAATGCGCAGCTTGTCGTTGCGGATGTGTTTGGCCACCAAGCTGTACAGGCTGCGCCATGCGCCCATGCGCAAGAAATCGGGGATGGCGGCCATCAGGTCGCTGACTTTGTCAAAGGCGATGTCGCCCATGCCCTCAAAGCCCAAGGTTTTGCAGCGTTCGGCTTCTTCTAAAAAGCGTTCGTAGCCAGGCAGGTCTGAGGGCTCAAAGCGGGCCACTTCTGCGCGCATGTGTTCGGGGTCACCGTTGTAGTCAAACCAAGTGCCGTCGGCAAACCGCACCCGATAAAACGGGTCCATCGCGACCAATTTCACATCGTCTGCGAAGTTTTTGCCGCACAGGGCCCACAGCTCTTCCAGCAAAAATGGCGCCGTGATGATGGTGGGGCCAGCATCGAAGGTGAAGCCATCTTGGCGGTGCACATAAGCGCGGCCGCCCGGGGCATCGAGTTTTTCAAATACCTTGACCTCATAGCCTTTGACACTCAGGCGAATGGCGGCGGCCAAGCCGCCAAATCCGCTGCCAATGACCACGGCCACTGGGCGAGGCCGGCCTGTGGGCAAGGCGTTCCAGGCTGGCCCCTGCGGTGAGGCTGGAATGCCGAAACCTTCGGTGCGATACGCATGGGCGTTGGTGTTCATGGGGGCCTTTAGGGTGGGGTGGTCAAAGCCGGTTTGGCGGATTGGCCCATGGCCCAACCCCACAGCCGCTCCAGTGGCCAAGGAAAAATCATGATCACGTGTTCCACGATGGCGAGCCCCAGCAGGGTGGCCAACATGACCCAACCTGTGGTGATCGCCACAGCACCTTTTTGGGCCAGCCAAACCAGCCAAAACCAAGTGCCCATGGCCACACCCATCGACAGCACAAACCACAACGACATGCCGTGGCTGATGCGGAAATAACTGGCCAAGTATTGGAGGTGAGGTGGCAGGTATTGCGCCCCGTTTTGCGGCACGCCAAAAAACAAATTCAGTTTGGCCGACAGGCGCATGCACCACAGCAGCGCAAAGGTGCAAATGGCCACATGGCTTTGCTGGCCCTCTTGCATCCACCACAGGATCGCGAAGTTCGCCAGCAAGGCCAGCTCGTGGTACAGCATGACCTGCACCGACTGCACAAAGCGCGGCCACCCGGTGGCGCCGGCATCCAGAGGGGTTTTGCGCGGGCCTGTGATCCAGCCCGTCAAAAAGGCCAACTCGTGCCAGCCCCACATCACGATCACGCTGCCAAACGCCAGGTAGGCGTTGAACACGCTGACCTCTTGCATGCTGTGGGCCACGCCCCAAAAACTCAAAGCCAAAAGCACCGTCCAGCCCGCCAGGCTAAAACGGAAGCTGCGCGCAGGCAGCCGGTCGAGCCACAAAATCACGCCCGTGCCCAGCCACCAGCACAGGGCCGTAAAAACGCAAGCCCAGACGACTTCAGTCACCATGCCGGTTCCATGCGGACCTGCGGCGACAGGTCTTGTTGAATGACGGGCATGAAGAACAGTCGCGCAAAGGTGGCGGCGGCTTTAAGGACGCACACCCCTTGTTGCAACTTGCCCACCACGCCGCCGCGCGCCTTGGCTTTTTCCATGGCTTGCGAAATCGCAAACAGGCGCTCCAAACCCCGGCGGAAGTTGGGGTTGTCGGTGTCCAGCGCCAAGGGGAAGACCTGCTTGGTGATCTCGGTGGTGATGCGGAACACTTGGTAGTCGTATTCGCTGGAATCGAGGCCCATGGCCTCGTGCAGCATGGGGCGCGTGTGGTCGCGCACGTACATCGTGGCGTACACGGCCAACAAGAAGAAACGGATCCACAGCTTGTTGCCGCCACTCAGCAACTTGGGGTTGGCACGCATGATCAAGGCAAACGACTCGCCGTGGCGGAACTCGTCGTTGCACCACAACTCGAACCACCGGAAGATGGGGTGAAAGCGTTTTTCGGGGTGCTTTTCGAGTTGACGGAAGATGGTGATGTAGCGCGCGTAGCCAATCTTTTCAGACAGGTAAGTCGCGTAGTAAATGTATTTGGGCTTGAAGAAGGTGTATTTCTTGGTGCGCTTCAAGTTGCCCAAATCGATGCCCAGGTTGAAGTCGCGCAGCGACAGGTTGATGAAGCCAGCGTGGCGCGATTCGTCGCGCGCCAGGTAGGTCAT
>JACCDG010310618.1_pt1 | contig 18480 bp, 21 predicted proteins | sample 7442471 | NCBI WGS metagenome assembly JACCDG01 (sample SAMN15323444, study PRJNA562643) | freshwater metagenome | isolation source: river surface water | place: USA:Blue River Watershed | collected 2017-08-17 | reverse complement strand
GCAAAGCGCTTCTCTGTCTGAATGTTTTGGTCTTTCAAGGTGTTTTTAATCTCTTGCAAGTCGTTACGAAGCGTACTGAATTGCAATTCGATTATTTCCTTTATGCTGTAATTGGGTTCTCCGTTCATGTTCGTATTTTATGAATAAAAGGAGTGACGGTTATACGTAATTATACCACGCGACTACATGAAGAATGAGGCGCGAGGGGTGAATGTTGCTCCACCACTAAACGGATACTGGATACCCGTTCCAGCGTTGTATAGTTCTGAAACCTCGCCGGATGTTAGTTCAACATCCCAAATACCCCACATATCCAGTCTTCCATTAAAGCGAAGACCACCGTTGCGTTGCCCAATCCAAAGAGCGTCTGTTGAGTAGTCGATATTACCCGCCTGTGTCACGTTAGAGGCTAGAGTGTCAGATGTACCGTCAATATAAATCTTCATAGTCGTACCGTTTCGTGTGAAGATAACATGCTTCCATGCACCTGTGCCGATTGCAGTAGTAGAACGAGCCTGGGCGTAGCTTCCCCCTCCTGTTCGCATCTGAATCTCAATCTGAGTAGTCGTGCTGTAACACCGCATTTCATAACTGCGCGTATCTCCTGCGTTTTCTCCTTTTGCCATCATCATCTGAAATGAAGAAGTGCTAGAGATATAAGTCCAACCACCAAAAGAAATAGCGTTGACTGGTTCGAGTAGGGCATTATCGGCTACAGTAAAGAAAGCTGAACCGCCGAAATAGGCAGCGTTGTTGATTTTACCTGTACTAAAGGTTGCCGAAGTGTTTACACCAGAAAGACTATTAACCGCGTCAGCAGCATCTCCTGACGATTCATCGAAGTTAAAGAATACTTTTGGTGTGGGAATTGCCATATTACTTTTGAGCTACGGTTTCTTTCTCTGTCTTTTCCTCATGTGACTCGAAGATACAGAAGTCTTTTTTGTCGATTTCTACCGTGTAGACCGTACCGTTTTCTACAGTTTTTGTCTGTTTTGTGTCAAAGGTCTCATTTACTGTCGTTAGTTTCATAGATGAATGCCTATGCTAAACGAAATTCGAGCACAACCATCAACCCCTTCGGAGCAGTAGTACTCACGCTGTCCACGTCAATACGGAGAACATCGTTGGTAGCAACATCGTCTGCACTACCGTTTATGGTTCCTACAGTACCTACCGTTCCAGCAGATGCTATGGAGATTGCACCTGAGAGCATGTCTGCCGCATCTGTTTTGTTGTGAATCATTACAGTTGTAGCGTTAGTGGTTCCAGCGGTTACTACAGTTGCCTGAGCGCGGATTAGGTTCATTCCGTTTAAGGCTTCTGGGATAGTGATGTAGGCCTTACCATCTCCGGTTGCAACGTCAGTCGTGCCATCAAAGACTTGAACAGAAAGAGACTTTGTACCTGCGTATGAACCAGCGAGAGAGTCAGGAGTTACTACACCTGTAGTGGAAGTACCTGTGTTGACTGTGGAAACATCAGCGTCAGATAGTGCTTTAACGAACACAAGGTCTGTCACTTCACTGTCCATCAGCGCTCCTGCTGCCGCCACATTTGTTGCGTCTGTTACATCTGCACCATCTTCGACGTTGAGAGCTGCACGAAGCGAAGATGCACTTATAGATCCAACAAGACCAGCAACATCTTGCACAGCATCTGTCTGATCGTGCTTACTCCAGTTTGCTGCGTACGTAGTTGTTGAAGCATTTGCTACAGTCGCAACGATGTTGTCACCAATCGCAAAAGAAACGCCATCTACTGTTCCAGCAACAGACACATAATAGAACCAGCCAATTTGTGCAGCTCCAGCACCAGGGAATGTACCAGCACTTGCATCCCAATTACCCTTGTAGACCATTCCATTTGCGAGAGCCGCAATGTCTGTCTCCATCTGGTCAAGGTTGACAGCTTGTGTCACGGAGATGTACCCAAGCTTCGTTTTTTCTGCATCGGTGACGTAGTTATCGTCAGCACCTAAGACCCCTGCATAGAGCGTGTCGAAGTAAGTTTTGAGTGTAGCTTTTACGTTTGCCCAAGTGACTTTCTTTGCTACTTCAGATGCATCGGTAGAGTCACCAAGAATAACAAGGTCAGCGTCTATTGGTGTTGTTTTCGCAGTTAGCTCTGCTGGTGTTTTGTCTGCGAGGTAGGCCATATCGTATAATTATACCACTTAGAACAACATAATCCTTCGTAAGTTTGTCGAGGTTGACTGCAAACAGTACATCCATTTAATCGTTCCTTCTGACGAAAGGTTTTTAATCCAAATCTTGTTTCCAAGAAGCGCTGCACCACCAAAGTACCAGTCAGTTGTCATCGGAATCATCGTATTCCCAACAAGGTCGTACTTATAGAATCGTTGTGGAATTGCTGCGGTTCCTTCCTTTGCAATGTAGATGTATAACCCAGACCACTCTGTTGAGTCGCCTGTTGCGAAGGTTTGGAGAGATGGCTGATAGGTTACTGCTGTCCACGCACCCGCACCGTTTGTACCACCAGAGATGTCGTAACGGTCAATAACAGATGTACCGCCTCGGATTGAGTAGATATATCGCCCGTCTTTGATGTCAGTGATGTCAGCCCATGTAGCGTTTCCTGTTTCACCTACCCAGTCAGCACTCATGCCAGCAATAGGAGCACCAGCTCGTGCGGTTGTAGGAGCTACGGTAGCCCATGTGTTACCTGAGATTGAATACTTGTACATCGTCACCGCGTTGTTTCCAAGTACATAGATAGCGTTCTCATCTCCTTCGATAACAAACTCTGACGTTGCATCTATAGTTGCCCCAACTCCGAATGTAAGGGTGTCTGAAGTGTTGTCAGTGATTCGAGACTTCTGCCCCACACCTGTTCCTGCGGTGATGCGTACTTGATAGTTAATCCACTGGTCATTAGTCCAACCCTTTCCGGTACATACAAGTGTAGTAGTACTTCCTGAAGTTGCTGTTCCTGAGTCGTATGAATCAGTGCGGATGTACGGAATCACCATACGTCCATCAGTTCCCCATGAGGCAGGAAGTCCGGTATTAGTAAGGGAAGACCATGCACCTGTCGCTATGTCGTAGCGCTTAAATGACGTTGCGGCGAGGGTACCCGCACAAAGCACAAAGAAAGAACCTGAAGAAACGCGGAATGTATCGTTGTTTGCCACACTGTTAGGTGCAGCATTAAATGTGATAGTTATTGTTCCTGTGCCGATGTTGGTTTTGATTCCGGTAATAGTCCTTCGTTGACCAATGTTTCCTGCGGTACCAGAAAGAAACTCAATCTCGTCTCCTACGACGTTTCCGTTGATGTTGTGGGTTGCGGAGTTTACGGTGACGGTAGTGGTGCTTCCTCCTGTTGCGGTGTAGGTAACAGACCACGGAAGTTGTGCGCCACATGCTCCCGCTCCAAATGTTCCTCCAAACGCTCCTGATACTATTGGTAGCCAGTCGTCTTCGAGGTGGTCATAGAGATAATGGACGGTAGCAGACACCACATACAACGAATACTTGCGATTTGCAGACGTACTAGAGATAACGAACGCACCCGCAGCAGTAGTGGTTGGCGCTGGCGTCATTGTTTGCCATTCTTTTCTGTGTAGTAGCGGTAGGTTGTTCTGTGTTTCTGCCATATTATGCTGTTATTGATACGTTGTTAATATTCGCCAAAACCGCCGTCATATTGTTCATATCATGAGCCATTTCAGATGCGGGTATTGATGTTCCAAAGTTGGTGATTGTTCCTACCGTAGTTACGGCAGTAAGGGTTCCTGTCACCGCAGTTGATACCGATGCTATAGGGATTGTTCGGAGTGCTGGAGCACCACTGTTCGCCATACTCGCAAGGACGGTAAGACGTGCATTTAGTTCATTGAGAGTCTCAATAAGTGAACTCATTTCGGTCTGTCCACTCTCTGTTGAGGCTATGGAAGAATCTTCAATGAATATCTGCAACGAGTCAGAATCGTCCATCGTTGATGTATCGAAGTCGAGAGTCAGTGTCGTGCCACTGAGCGCACCACCCTTCCCCGCGCCAGCAAAGTTATAAATGATTACGTTGTCCGTGACATTCGTAATCAGTAAAATACCTTCAAGGCTTGAGAAGTCAGCAGATACTACTGTTTTTGCTGAGGCGTCGAATGTGTACGAGGTAACAAGTTTCTTCATAAGCTAGAGTGCGATTGCAAAGGCGATAGATTGTTCTCTGATTTCATCTAATTCTACCACGAGGTCGGTCTGATTTGAGAGCGTGCCTGTAATTTCTCCCCATGCAGCGCCACCAGTAGAGGTTATCACTGGCCTGTTCGGGTCAGTTTTGTCTATACTTACACCCGCCCCCGCTATTACGTCACGGACAACTAAACCAAAGTTGGTCTCACGATGATTGACCGCTTTCGGTATCTTGTCCTCAACACGTTTAATCTCATCCTCTAGGTATGCCACCACAGACTCGTCTACGAACCCGTCAGCGCCGTCCTTACCGTCAATCCCGTCTTTACCGTCAACCCCATCACGTCCATCCCTTCCATTCTCACCATCTTTCCCATTTGTGCCGTCTACTCCGTCTTTACCGTTCTCTCCCTTGTCACCCTTTTCGCCACGTTCACCGCGCTCTCCTTGAACACCCTGCTCACCTTGCATTTTCTTAGTCTGCTCTGCAATAGAAAGAGCGTCCGTTACCGCAGACTGCACCGCCTGAATCTCTGTGTCTAGCTTGTCCTCTAGCTCGTCAATTTGCTTCAGTAATTCTACGTCACCATTGTCGAGGACTTTGGCGAGGCGTTCGAGTTTCTTTAGTTGTTGTGGGGATAACTCTTTCATTTTTAGGGATGTGTGGTACAGTGGTTTATATGCCACTTATATTAGTCCTCTCAGGATTGGTTGGATTCGCATTTGTCTTTCCACCAATTATTTTTCTATACCTCATTGGTTTAGGAGCGTACCTAGCTGAATAGCTACTTCGGATTCTCCAATCCGGACCTTTTGATAATCTCGTTAGCTAGTTCTTGTCCATCCATATCACCTCTCTCCTTCAGCCACTTATAAATTGACATCGGTTTAGTGAGGTCAAGCTCTGCTGCGGTCTGCACAGCAACATCCAACTGCTTGAGTAAGCTCGCTTGCCGTACATCGTCAACACTCTCCATTGCATACTTTGCGAGTGTTGCTTCCTTAAACAGGTCTATGCCTGTTTCCTGCTGTATCTGATTGAAAATACTTCTAGTGTTGCCTCCGGTTGGGCTAAACAGTGTTTTCATCAAACCACCACCCTTCCTCGCGTCCGCACCCAACGCGCGTGACAGCTCATCCTGAAGGGTAATGAGGTCTGATATACGTGCGTTCACTTCTCCATACCCATTTCCAACAATACCCTTGAGCCTTGTGTTTAAGTCGCCGGTAGTTTTTTGCAATTCTCGGATTACAGGGTCACTAGCAACATCAAGTTTTGATAGTGTTTTCTCTTGCTTGTATAGTTGTCCTTGCGCCCAGTCAACAAAATCATCTACCTGTTTCACAGTCGGACTGACACCCATTGCGTTTAACTTGCTGTAATAATCGCTTATGAGCTTTGCATCTTTTGCATCGAGGGTTGAAGTTCTACCTTTGATTGGTGAGATTGTGCCGTTCGCGTCTACCTTCACACCAAAACGCTCACCCATTCTTTGGATTCCAGCACTCATAGTTTCGTTGAGTGTGTTTCCTGGCACTCGTTGGTCAGCTACCTCTGCCAAGATTGCTTTCTTCCCAGAAATTGCATTTTTTCGTGCTTCGTCAATTGCGTCATAAGCTCCCTCTGCCTTAGTGCCCGCTATCTCTAGTGGTGTTGATTTTGACGGGTCAGCCTTTGCGTTCCGCGCCTGTTGGAAATAGGTATTGACTTCATCGTAGTTACTACGCTTCAAGACAGTTTCCACTTGGGGGTCTACGTCAGAGAGTTTGTATCGAGTGTCGTTAACCGCGTTACTCAAGAAGTTACCCTGCTTTGTAACAGGGTTTGCCGCCTTTATTCTCGCCAATACATCGTCTGAAGCATTAAACGCCTGTTTAGCAAACCTATTTGTTGTATTCACTGTCCTAAGGAGTCCTGTAGACACACCCTCTGCTCCCAAGATGTTTCCTGCAATCTCGGAGAGACCCGCAGAAACACCGAGCCCATCCTCCAGTGTTCCTAAATCATTTTTTTGATAACCTGTCGTTCCGTCTGAGTTACCCACCTGTTGGCCTGCTGCACCCTTGAAAAGTTCTGTGCCACCAATTGCATCTGTGAGTTTCCTAAATCCTGCTCCTACCTTTCCACCAACATAGTCAAGTCCCTTTCGTATTGGTTCAGGCGCTATTGCATACGCGCCCTTGGGTACAGATGAAAAACCAGCAGCCGTTGCGGTCACACCCCTCTTTAGTGAGGATTGCCCAGCATAGTCACCCTCACCCTTGATAGACTGAGATATGGTGTTAGCAGTATCGGTTCCAACTTCTGCAAGACGGTCTTGTGTCCCAGTGAACGCACTTGGCTTGTCGCCCTCCTTTGCTACCGCCTCTTTATAACCAGTTTTTGCTCTGTAGTCAGCAAGTGCTTTTTTTACCTCAACAGGTGATTTCCCGTTGGCAATTCCGTACTTAACTATTTCTAGCTCCTGTTCGTTCATGTTAGTAATGGTTAGCTGGATTAAAATTAAGTGTTGTGTTTGCTGTACTGTACTGACTATACAATTGACTAATTAGGGCACTGTCTTGTGGGGTAACAAGCGTCACATCATATCCTCTTTCCTGACTTTCGGCTTTCTGTGCAAGTCGTATGAGTGTATCTAACTCCTCTTTAAAACTCTCCTCATCGATATCGTAACCTGTAACCTTTTCTGTTTCTTTATCTGTCACTCTCCATTGGCCGATTGCTGTTGCTGCCGCCACGAGTGCGTCCTGTTCTGGTTTTGTAAGAGCACCAAATGTTGCGCCCCTACCCTTTGTGTCAATAAGTTTGTCAAGAAACTCTTGTGAGATAAGTTGCTCCACTTTTCCAACGAACTCATCTTTGGCTCCGAATGCGTCAAGGATACCAACACGACCCAAACCAACCGCACCTACTGCGGAGTTAAGGCCACTGTGCGTCTTTAGGTTTCCTATGTTTTGTATCTTTGTGGAAAGTTCGTTCGCGCGTGCCTCTTTTTGTTCCGCACCTGCTACAGAATCACTTGCACCATCGACAGACTTCCATGTGCCAGAAGTGAAGTCGTATTGTTTCCAAATAGGGTTGTCCGACGTACCAAAGTTCTGTAGTTCGGGTGCCTTTTGTGCAACAGCAGCCACCGGCTTTCGCAACTGTGCCATTGCGTTACGAACATCGGCTGCATAGGTAGGCGACTTTGTATCAAGCCCCATCACCTTAGTTGCAAGTGAGGACTGACCGTATTCGATTGCTTGTAAGGCGATAGCTTCTGCGCTCTTGGAGGTTGCCTGCTTCTCTGCGTATTCTCGGTCAAGAGCCTTTTCGTTTGCTGCGACTCGGCGTTGCTCTGCGGCATTGAGAAACTCGAATACTAGACGGTTGTTTTCTTTCTTCTGGTTATATGCGTTTGTCTCATCCTGCATCTTCGCTTGGAAGTATTGACCAGCGTAGATTCTCGCTGATTCTAAATCGTCTTGTGCAATCGCTAGTTGCGCCTGAATAGGCATGGCTTGGATAGCTGCCTCACGGTTGATGCGCGCCTGTTCACCTCCTACAAAACCCTGTGTCTGTCCACGTCCTTGTCCTTCAAGTGACAACATAGCTGCGTCACGACTAGCATTGAGTGTATTGAGTTGCCCTGTAAGACTGTTAACCAGTTTGTCTTTTGGTTTCAACATCTTCTCCATCTCCTTGAGATTGTTGACTGCGGATGGTGCCTCTAGACCTGCGTTTGCCTGTAGATACGCATTGAGTATGGCCTGATTGTTGTCAGCAGGAGCTTGTGTCGAGGTTGGTGCCGGAATCATCTGGTTCGTCTTAGTGTCGTAGGTTCCCCCATTCAGCGCGGCGAGTCCAGCGTTTGCTGCGTTTGTGATACCAAACATTCCGTCTATTGGTGCTGGGGTAGCAAGTGGTATCTTCGGTGCTGGCTTCATCTTGTTCGCGGTGATTACGTTTCCGTAAATATCGTTCCCTGACGATGTGGTGCCCTTACCTTCAAAGGTGTCGCTGTACCCAGGAGCATTCTTGGAAGAAGAATACGCATTTCCACCGACGATGTACCCAACCTTCTTTCCGTTCACAGTATCACCCACCTTGGATGTGTTGGTTACACTACCGCTATAGGATTTCACACCATCCTTCACGGTCACTTTGCGACCATCAGCAAGCTTTGCTGAGTAGTTCTGATTGGTCTTTTTAGATGAGGTTTTAGTCGTCATGTCTTTATAATTATACCATTTTTTAGGTTTGTGCCGACCACGTATTTGCCGCAGAGCATACGTATAGTTTTCCGTTTCCTGTGTTTACATACAACTCTCCCACTTCGCATGTTGCAGGCGAGCTTGCGTAGGTTGGAACCCGTACTCGTGTCTTGAAACGAATGTACTTATTCTCGTCTTTGCTTGATGTGAAATTATTTCGGTACACCTCAGCAATAAGGTCTTCTAAATCCTTTCTCAGTTCGTCTACTTGTTTTTGGTTATCGTTAGGCATTTGGTTCGTTTAAGAGTGACGCTTTCAACTTGTACCCCGTTATTTCAGCCCCACCCGTTGACTCACATCGGAACGTGAACTCTTTGCCTGTAGCAAATGCCGCATCAGTGCTTTCAATCGACATAAAGTCCCTCGAAAGCTCCCCTGCTGTTGAGAGAGTCCCAATAGTGGTGTAGCTCGTGTCACTGTCTACCTTATACTTCACCGTTACAGAACCTCCTGTTGGGATTGGTGCTGTGTACAACGTGAAACCATCAAGTCGCTTTCTTACACCAGGGTCTCCGAAGTTGTACACCTGTGATTCGTATATGCTGGTGAACGCGTAGGTCGCGGCATCGTTTGTCTTGTCTATTGAACCATCCCCTGAGTGATTTATGAAAAAGTAGTTAGCTGCCGTTCCGAATGAAAGAATACCGTCAGTGTCCACGTTCTCGTCTATGATGTCGAGTGAAAGAGCGAACGGATAGTTCACGTTCTTGCGCCCGAATGACCATAACCCTTCAACATATTCAGTTCCGGCGCTGTTCGTCATTATTTTAGCAGACCAAAACAAGCGGTTGTTCTTAACCGCCTTAGATTGTGGCATTGTCTTTCCTACAAGTGCCTGAGTGAAGACTTCCTTGATTACCTGTGGCACACCACCTGAGTAAATCTGCACCACCATCGAACCCTTACCCGCTCCTGTGGCGTTGTTGAGATATCTGTCTGTGATTCCTACCAAATAACCCTCAATAGTTTCCAATACACGTAGTTCTCCCTCACCCCAGTCGATAGATTCCTGTACTTCTGTGCTTGTGCCGTCCCAGAGCAACACTTTTGATACACCGTTGAAGGTTGAAACTGGGGCTACGGCGATAGCAATGTACTTTCCAAACGCTGTGAGGGAAGTGATTTTGAAGTTAGTCGGAAGTGTGAGATATGCGTCTGAAAATGTAGTAGCGTCTGTTGCGCGCCATATCTTGTTATTGTACGGAAGATACAAGTAGTCCTCAAACACCAGCCCTTGCGCCACAGAAGTGATTGTCACACCCGTAGTTGACGCACTATTCGTTATACTTGGTGTTCCTGAGAGGAGTCCCCATTTGAATATCTGGTTTGAACCCTGGAAGCCGAAAAGATAATCCTTGTATTCAACCAAGCATCCATTTTTGATAGTACCATTACCCTCACTTGAAGCAGGGAGAGTCCAGTTTCCTGTTGTGGCATCAGCTTTGTATACAATCTTAGTGTTCCCTGACCCTGTTTGTCCGAGGCCGTACAATTTTGCTGAAGACGAGTGGTAAGTAAAATCTTTTACTTGATACTGCTTCATACCAGTTGAGGTAGAGCCGTCATGTGTGTCAGCTTCCAGTGAACGATACGGAATGAGTCGTGACGGGTCAGTGAAAACATCAAAGTGTCGAGATGACTGAAACTTTGTGGAGTTTTCCTCTCGTGGGGAGTCTGAAATACCGCCAGAGAAGTTGTTGATTTTTATTTCAATTACATTACTCATTAGGTTTTGATTATGTAGTTCACCACCTGGAAGAGCGGCACGATGTTGTGCGCTTCTGAACCTCCTGCAAAATTAGTACGTGTGTCATCGGCCGCAAAAGCTCCACTGTCACCCGATTGTATAAGTGATTCTGTCCCTCCAGCGCTGTTATCTATATTGTTTTCGTGGCGGTGGGCGGGGATTTCTGTCAAAAGAAGTGAGTGTGTTTCCTCACCACCTGTTTGTCCAAGTGGACGGGCTGTGTAAGTAATGGTAAAGGTTTGTGTTCCTGTACCGTCACCTGAAAGTGTGATGCTTGTACCCGCTATTGCATTAGCCCTGCTGGTGGCGAGTTTGAAAGAGGTTGCTGTAACGCGGATAGCGTAGTAGGTGGTGTCGTCCGAAAGTCCCGTAATAACAGCTCCTGTGGTTGCATAGAAAACCGCTTGACCTGTTTGAAGTTCGTTATGAGCATGATTATCTGCTCCTGTAACCGTAATAGTATCCGAGGAACGAGATGCAAAAGTAAATACTTTAGTCGGTGCAGATGCAGAGTAACCAAGTGGGAATCTACCTTGTAAGTTTGGTACGTTAAATGTGGTTGCACCGTCACCTACACCATACGTTGTGCTGATTACTCCGAAAAGGTCGGCATACGTTGCCCTTGAGACCGCCGAACCGTCACATAACAGGAAGTAGCTTGGAGCCGTTGCACCACCGTAAGGTAGTATGCCTCCTGTGGGCACAATCTTTGTACCAACAGGCACATCTCCACCACCGTCAATGTAAGCCTTAACTGCCTTCTGAGAAGGTATTTTGTCGTCCGAATCAGCAGCGAGTGTTGTATCAGTGTCAATCACAGATGTCTCCACCTTGTCACTGTTCAGGTTCGCAAAGTTAGTGTTCAGGTCAGCGCGTGAATTGGTGATGAGGTCAGTAGGCTGAATTGTGACGATGGTTGCCATATTATGCTGGTTTACTTACATTTGTAAGGGTACTTGATACCTTTGCTGTGTTATCAAAAAGTGATACGCAATCCAACCACGTTCTTGTCTCGCTTGCCCATGTTGTTGGGATTGTACTCCAAAGCTCTGCGCCCCCTATTTTTGACGTGTTTGTGAGTCCTCCAAGTGGGTTAACAGCACCGATGATGAGTCGATAGGTGCCCCCAATAAGGAGATTGAACGCGTCACCGATGTTTAGTTCGGTCTGTGGTGTTCCTGCATTTGGTTTGTCCTGGTTTATCATACACTGTTGATTTGTACCGGCATGAGTACAGGTGTCTCGTCTGTGTTCCTAATTGCGAAATACTGTCGCATCTTCATGTCTTCTTTCTCTAGTTCGACTGAGAGAGCTTGTAGGTTATTGAGTCCGAGTGCAAGTGCGCCATCGTATGCGCTTGCGATTACAAACCCTCTGTGGAGAAGCGGAGCAACACCCGGTTCTTTTGTTGTGTCAGAGGCCGTGAAGTAGCTTGCGGTTCGTTGGAAGTAGAACTTGAGTCCTGCGGTCACGCTTGTTGCTGGTTTAGGGTACAAACGTATGATGTTGTCAGCAATTTTGTCGTAGGCTACTGGGAAACCTGCTGTGCTTGAGTATTCATCGAGCGCAACATCTATGTCGGACTCGTTTATTACATCGAGCTTACGGTAGTTTCCGTCAGGGTCAAGGATGTCGATACGGCTCAGGTTGAGTATCTTGTTCCCCTGTTCGTCTGAGAGAAAAGAATAGTCGGACTGGTTCGCCACAAGGTCAGTGGTTCCGATAGGAAGCTTCGTATGATTGGAGTCATCCCAATAGAAGCGTCTATCTGCTCCGATTGCATACCCTGTAACTGAGTCAAGCCAGTTGTTGCACGAGTTCACTATCTTGTAGGTCGGCCATTGTGTTGCATCCACACGCATCAACGAGCGTGTCTGTTGCGCTATGCCAAGATTGTTTACTGTATCGTTGAATACCAAAATATCATTTAACGTGTGTCCACGATTTATTGCTTCTAATCAAGTAGAGTTGTGTCACATTCACTCCAAGTGAGTGAGCTAGACTAGCGAAATTGATATTCTTCGCACTCCTAAACAGGAGACGAAGTGCCGACACTTTTCTCTCAGTCAGCTTCGCCCTTCCGTTTGATTCACCTGAAAGCTCACCATGCCACTTTCTGTGCTTTGTGTGGGCATCGTGCATATTCTCTTTCTGGTCTGTGAGCTTTAAGTGGGCTGGGTTGACACAACTTCGCCGGTCACATCTATGCATCACAATCTCACCAGATGCACCCAACTCTTTCTTACTTGGTGCAAACTTCACACCAGACAACAGTAAAGCAACGCGGTGTGCAAAATAAACACGGCCATTCAGGTTAACTTTGCCGTAGCCACTGGCTGTGTATCCAGTCCAATCCCAGCACGAATCAGTCTTATTAACCTTCTGCCAGTAGTTTTTAATTTGTCGTGTTGTTAATACCATTTTCAATTAAGTTACTGTGTCCACCCTCCCAACGAGTGAGGGGGTGAGACAGGCGCTAAGCGTCTGGTACAACTGCCGTTACAACTGCACCGATAGCTGAATAGCCATGAGCCATCCAACCAATAGTGTTGTTGATTTTCACAACCTTTACAACCTGTGTGTCGGTCATAAGGTACTCCTTTGTTCCGTCACAATCTTCTGAGTTGATTTCCTCAGCGCTTGACGCTGGGGTACGCATCTCGAAGTTTGAACCTGCTGAACAAAGAACGGTGATTTCATGTCCGTCTGGGCAAGATGCGAGAGAAGGCAACACAATGAAGTCATCTGCATTTGTTGCTACTCCAGTAACCTTTACCACCTTTGCAAGTGGCGGTACTGAGTTACCAGTACCCTGGGCTGCTGCTGCAACAAGCGCGACTGGTGTGTATTCTACTCCAGCAAGTCTTGGGGTACGTCCATTTGATTGAGCCAAAGTATTTTAGATTAGGTTGTTAATTTTGCGGGTCCCGTTTTATTTGACTAGGCGACTAGTACATCAAAGAGCACTGGTGCCATCTTTGCCCATGCCTTGAACTTGAGGTCGATACGACTTTCAAGACCAACACCTGAGATTTGTGCACCACTCACTACTGGGTTAACAAGAGTCTTTACGCGACCATAGGTTGACTTCACAATACCAACTGCAAACGCCTTCTTCACACCTGCAAAGACGTGACCTGATGCGTTCTTAGATGTTGAGTAGTGTTCCATTCCCATGTACTTGAAGCCCTGCTTGATGCCGTTCTTGAGAGCGTCATCTGCGGTGTTGAAGCCTTCACTTGAAGCAAGCTGTTCAACAAGCTCAAAGTCAGCCTCGCGCCACTGGATGAATCCTCCGTTACGTGCAAGCAAGTCACCACCACCAGCCTCGCGGATTTCGCGCTTGATACCTGTGATGATTTTCTTGATATTGTCTACTGCTACAGTGATGTTACCTGCACCGCCTCCGATTGAAGCGTTGTCGAAGTTAGTCCACTGTGCATGTTCCTCAAGCATCTCTGTCTCCACCTTCTCGTTGAGCATGGTAGCCATGTTGTCAGCGATTTCCATGAAGTCAGAAAATGTCTTCTGTGCAAGGTCTGCATCGTCAATGTGCTGTGCTGAGTACACATAGTCTGTGATGTTCACAGAGTCGTCTACTGTTGCAACAGCTGTTGATGTATAACCTGTTCCACGTGTACCAGTACCAACAGTTGAGTCAGTGAGGTATGGATTCTTCCATGTACCACTGTCTGTGTACTTTACGTTGCAGATTTCCTTCCACACCATTGGTGCGTCAAGGCGCTCCTGCAATTTTGTTTCAATTTCGATTTTATAAACGATACCCATCTTATGTTTAATTATTTAAGTAATCAAACGAGTGGTCTACGAATTGTAGAACTTGCCCTGTGTCTTATCCTTTGCCAGCTTAGCGTTGACCACATCTCGGCGTTTGTCCGCTGGGACTTCCTCGATAGGCTTCGCCATCCAGTATTCGACACTATCAGTTGCTACTCCTGTTCCTCGGTTTCCTTTCGGGATAGCTTCCTGTGTCTTGGATATTTCTCGTTGTTTTTCGAGCTTTGCGATGAAGTAGTCGTTACTCAATAGTGAGTCGTACTCCTTCATGCCTGATGCCTTCAACTCCGATTTCACAAAGTCAAACTCTGATTCCTTGATGCCTGAGGCTTTAAGATATGCCTTGACATCGTAACCAAACTCGCCTGTTTTTTTGTCTCCTACTTTGTTCTTGTTTCGGTCAAGGATTGCTTTGTTCTTGAGGGCTTCTGCCTTCCAGTACTCAACTCCCTTTTCTTCTACTTCTTCATTTTCCTCGGTTACTTCTGTTGGGGTTTCGACTTCTTCTGTAGTCTCTACCACCACTTCTGTTTCTTCATTTATCATAGTGAAGTTCTAGTTAGTGCGTTCTTTTACAAGGTAACGCGTCCTGTTAATACAATTATACCACGAGTCCTGCACGACACACGATACACGTGCGCCCAGAATCGTTGCAATTACTACACGCCTTCTTTTCTTCAACCTTTACCTCTTCGTGTACTTCTTCCTTTGGTACTTCCTTCTTCTTAAGCGGGTTACGCATAGACAAATGTTATGTTGGCCGTACCACCGATGGTTACGTACAGACCGTTACTAAACTCAGCCTCTCCAAAGTCGATTACCCGTTCCCCGGTAGTTGCTACTGCTGAGAAGGTGATTGTATCGACCAATACACGACCTGTTGCACCTGCGCCTGACGCAAGGGTTGTTGCGCCCCATGCGTAGTTTCCAAGCGTGTCAGTTGTAGCAATACTGTTTCCTGCTACGCCCGTCTGCTTTGCAAGCACTACCTGAGCGGTGTCACTGTTTGTGGTTGCGTACACCTGTGGGTGTTCAAAGGTGTCGGTTGAGTACTGTGTACCTGCTGTACCTGACCCATTGATAGCGAGCTTCAAGTTATCAAGGAAAGTTGCCTCGTTAGTCACCCACAACACCTGATACGGTACAGCGGTTGCTCCTGATGTTTCAGAAAGCTCAAGAACTGCTGTGTATGTGATGTCACCGATTGTAATGAGTGCGTTGTCTGAGGTTACGACTGGGTTAGCAGCACCTGTACCTCCTCCAAGCGTTGAATCTGCCCATGCTGTGTTCGCAAGGGTTTCAGTAGTCGCAAGTGCATTAACAAGTGTGGTGAAGGCTGCGTTCCCTACAGAGCGAGACACGATTGTCTGTGCGGTGTCTGAGTTTGTAGTTGCAATGAAGTATGGGTGAGCGACTGTGCCTGTTGAGTACACTGTTCCTTCACCTGCTGTTCCGTTGATAGCTGACTTTAGGTTATCAAGCATCGTTGCTTCTGACGCTCCCTTGAGTACCTGGTACGCTATTGCATCTGCCCCGTAGGTCTCTGAGAGAGCGTCTACGATTGTGTACACAACTGCTCCTATGGTTACAGTTGCTGCGCCTGTGGTTACTCCAGGGTTTGATGCGCCTGTTCCACCTCCTAGAGTGGTGTCAGCCCACACGGTTCGTAGTGCGGTTCCTGTTGTAGCAACAGTGTTGAGTGATGTGCCTGGTACACGACCTCGAACGGTCACTGTAGTTGCATCTTTTGCAACAGCTACAACCTGCGTGTTGACGCTGATTGAACCGTAATCACCGTTGATTGCGGCGTACAGATTGGCAAGAGCCTCTTCTGTACTTGCTCCAAGACCCACCTCGTCTGCTGTGGTGTCTGGGATTGCCTTAAAGGTGTATGTTCGTGTCCCAATAACTACTACGTTACCTGCAACGATTGCATCTCCAGTAAGGACTGAGACTGGATGCGACCCTGGTACTGATGCCCCTGTTGAAGTAAGGACATTCGCGCCATGTGACGCAGGTACACACGCACCTGATGAAGTGAGTGTTCCCGTACCCTGTACTCCTGCCTGTTCAGCGTCAAAGAGCTTTACGGTGCCCGATGAGTGGCTGTTGATTATCAACCTGTTTAGTTTGCCGAAACTCCGGGTTACTACCCCGCTTTCAGACATGTTTTTGTACTGCATACTTATTCTGCTTCGTTATATGGACTTTCTATTAAATCTGCCTTTGGTGTTTTGATGCTCTTAAGGTCGTCAACTGCGTTCTTGAGAGCGTTCACTCCTGCAAACATTGCCCTGACATTTGCACCAACCTCCGCATCTGGGATGGGATTATTGAGTGCAAGTGAAGCAAGGTGGAATGCACCATTGACCAATGGGTCTGGGGTGAAGTCTTTGCCTACAGTACCGTGAAGGTAGAGGCCTTGAAGCATTACCTTTCGGACAGCTTCAAACATTACTTCATCAGCACAAAAGAACTCAATCTTCGTCTTCTCAAGGTCGGACAGGTAATTGTATTTGTTTTCCATATGTTTTTATTAAGCTGGTTCTACTACTGGTTCCTCGACTGCCTGGACAGGCGCAGTCACTTGTGAGAAGTCTATCGGTGACATACCGCTCTGCTCAAGCAACTCATTGAACGCCTTGCCTACGCCTGGTACCTGTGCGATTGCGCCAGGATTAGCAAGTATCTGACGGATAATGTTTGTTATTTTGTCTGCATTTTCAGCCATGCGCTTCTGCTTCCCTTTGATATTGAACATAACGTCAACAGGGATATCATCGAGGTCTCCTTTGAAAGTCTCGAAGAATCGGCGTGTGCCCTGTTTCATAAACTCGTCACGCTTCACTTGGGTGAGCATGTCCACTTGTTCCTTTGCAATAGGCTTTCCGTCAAGAATGAGTGCTTTGATTTCCTCATTCACTTGGTTAGTAACCACCTGCCCAACAATCTCTTGCAACTCGTCAAGCGTAAGGTCTTCACTAAACTTCTTCCCACCATTCATATCTTTTACGAGGTATGCGGTGAACTTCCACGGATAGAGTACGTCTGCAAAGAATGTGGCAATCTTTCCCTGTCGGTACTCGTGGATACCTTGCCCCTCTTGCACAATGAGCTGTTGGAGTGCGAACGGTGTACCTGCAGTAGGATTCTGACCGAGTGAGCCTTCTGATGCTGAACCGAGTATGCGCGCCTGTGTCTCTTGCGTCTGTTGGTAGTTTGTAATCTGTGTGAGATTCTGCAAGGTTCCATCAAGGCGTGTTGTGGTGGCTTCTTTCTCCTGTTTGAGGATTGTGTTGTCTTTGAGGTCTGAGAGCTTCTGGTTGCCTAGCTCTTCACTGTCGGTGATGAGTACGTTGATAGCAGAATCGAGGAGTTTCTTTATCTTGATACCAGCATAGTTGTTCCATACCTGTGGTTCAAACAAGGTTTCAACGATTGACTTTCCACATGCACGACCCTTTGAGCGTACCTGGTCAATCTTGAGTGCCTTAAATGACTCACGGAGTGGCTTGTCCTTACCCTTAAAGAATACAAGACCCTGCTGTTTCCCCTCCTTATCAGTATAGAACCCGATGATGTGCGTCTGGGGTGTGTAGACGTACATACCACCCTCTTGGTCAATCCATGTCTCTGGGAGATGCCCACGTAGCTCGTATACGTCAATGTACTTGCTTGGAGACTTTACCGTCTGATCGTTCGCAATAGATACCTTCCGGTTTTCGTTTGCATCAGCGATAGCCATGTCGATAGCTTCATCGCTCCAGGTGCCACGGAAGTCTGATAGCTCAGATACGGTGTACTGATGTTTTATACAAAGAGGCCCAGCAAGGATGTCACTCTGGTCACAGAACGCGAGTGTCTTGAGGTCAACCACTTCCGGTCTGACGTTGTTTACATCCTTTATCAGCACAAGGTCGTAGATGATTGAACTCTCAACGACCTCGTCAATAAGGGTGTCGAGTTGGTTCTTACGTGCCCACTGGGGGTGATACTTCTTTACAAGGAATGATTTGTAGTAGTTTACCGCATCGTTTACATACGGCACGATATCCTTTACGTCAAAGCCCTCAGAGCGAAACGCTACGTTGATAATCGGTGTGACGATATCGTTGTATGGGCGGTTGCCGTCATTAGCACCACGATGGAACCAGCCATTCGCTACGTTTGTACAACGCTGGATATGCTCGTACATATTCCAATCCTTTGAATTGGTGAGGGGAATCCGTGCGGTTCTCCAGTTCGTTTCTTCGGTTTTGACGTACTCAAATACGTCTTGTGTTTCCATCATATACTGAACAGAAGGTTGTTTATAAATACTTGGCGGTTTGTGTCGATGTTGAATACACGCTTTGCGTCAATCAAGCTCAAACGTCTGACGGACTCGTTCTTTCCTTTCTTTACCGTAAAAAATACCTCAGTGTGAAGCCAGTCTGGTTTGAGTGCTTTGATAGTCTCATCAAGATTACTGGTACGCTTTCGGTATACATGCCCGTTAAACTTTGCGGTGAGTGAGTACT
>JACCDG010864444.1_pt1 | contig 18482 bp, 12 predicted proteins | sample 7442471 | NCBI WGS metagenome assembly JACCDG01 (sample SAMN15323444, study PRJNA562643) | freshwater metagenome | isolation source: river surface water | place: USA:Blue River Watershed | collected 2017-08-17 | reverse complement strand
CGGCCATCAAAGCAAAAAGTTGCGCCAGATCGCAGATAATATCATATAGATCGTTCAGACAGGGATTTTCGGAGAAGAGGTTAGCCAATGGTTTTAAAGACTCCGCTGTTTTGATTTTACCAATGTCGTTTTTCAGTCCAATATGGTAGTCGAGCATTTCCACCGAGTTGAATTTTTTCAGATCGGTACTAATACCGCTGCGCAATGCAGAAACGGAATGAACAACATTTAATAAGGTGTTGGTCGACTCCACCTCTGCTGTGGTCATTTGTGTATTAGCATTTTTCACCATCGCTCCATAGCCCTTCATCACATTTATTGTAGCTGCTCTGTTTCCTGTCAGCGATGGCTTAAAGTCCTCGTACACCTGTCCCATGGTGTTTTCGTTGTACACCAGTTTTTCGGTTTTGTTTAATCCATAGCTAATTTTGTTAACCGGACTCTCCGCCTTCATTTCTTCAGGTTTATCCAAGGCAGCAGCCATTCCTGCTTTAAAACTGTTCACATTACCAACCAATACATATTTGGGCTGCATGTACAGGCAATACAGGAGTTTGAACAGGCGGCACAAGATGTCTGCCGCCAGCATTTTATACATTGCTTCCAGGTCTTCAAAATGGCAGGCTGCATTTTTCAGGTCTACAATTCCCTCTTCACTGTCTACGCTTAGTGCGACATACTGAAAGGGCAAACGCTCTTCCGCTTTTATTTTTTCTATATTGAACAAGACCGCCGTAAGCTGTTTGCCAATATGCCCCTCTATACGCAGGAAGTTGTAAGGTTCCAGGTCATACTTCAGCGGATTCTTAATGAAATCTTCGGTAGCGTAGGCCGCTGCGTTATAGTGCAGGTTGTATGTTTGTTTACCTCTTCGTGTCAAATCGTAGTTCCAGGCATCTATTAACCTCAACGGACTCTCGTTGGGTTTATAATAATAAGGTATGGTTTTTTGCCCCAAGGGATATTCACCCAGCAATGAAGGCGTAATGCGGATATTGGCATCGGACAAACCTGCACCGCTATCGGCGGGAACGGGCATAGACTGGTTAGCAACCATAGATGCCAGGCGTTGGAATAAATTTCTGAAACGCTTGTACACTCCCTCATGCTGCACAAGTATGGGCGAGGGGATGAAATAATTCCGGTACTTACTTTTTTCCACTCCTTCCGTATCTGCAAATTTCCAGAGCAGGAGGTGACGGGGAAAGAGGGCTTCAGGCGGCGTACATATCGCCACCAGTTCATTAGCGGCTATCCTCCATTCATCATACGCCTGAAAGAGGTCGCAGAAATAATCGTAATAATACTGGAAATGCAGGAGCTTGTTTCCGCTGATGCTGCCATCATGCAGGAAAGCATAATTGCTATTAAAAGTGGCAAAAGGATTGGACGTATCTTTCAGGTAGTTTTTAAAAAGGTTATATGCCGCATTCAGGGCAAAGCCGGTTCCTTCCACAAACGTTTTACCGAATACTTTCTGATAGGCTTCAAACACGTCGCTACTCGTAGCCAGGATAGTGGCCAATACGTCAAAGCGTGGTAATCTTAGTTCTTTAAGCCCGTTTATTCCGGGAAATACTTCACCTGAACCGGAAGCGCCGGCTTTGGTATTGCACTCCTGAATAATTTTATCGGCGTCGGTGGCGTTTACCACAAGTACTCTTACGGTGGTATTAACAGTTTTTCCCTTATCGTCGCAGGAAGTTGTGTCGCAATTTTTGGCCGCTATATCCAGCATTTCAAAAAACAGCAAACATACCTTGTCGGCCAGAAAACCATTACTGAGTTCGGTATCCTCCGGACGGGCATTAGCCGCATCCAGTAATTCGAACATGGTGTATTTGGCGGTGATACCACTAACGAACACATCGTATTTTATATCCTGCACGGCATTAAAAGCCCGGTACTTTTTATAATCGATGGAAGCCTCGCTGTTTTCCTTTCCATGCACAATGAGATAGCCCTGCGAGCTGACTCCGGTTCCTTTGGTAATTGTCACCGTTTTACCATCGGCCGATTTGGATACTTTTAATCCACAGGCTATACCAATACCAATCAGGTTGGTACGGGTAAGCCGCTCCTGCTGTTCGTTGTATGCAAAAGAATGATTCAGGTGATCGGCGCTGAGTATCTGGTCGGGCTGAAAATCCGGATAATCGTATTCGTGGGCGTCGTATTTCTTAGGTATCATGATAAATGTGTTTTTAATTTATAAGCTGGTTTGATTCAGGAAAACCCGGTTGTCGTCATTTCCGTCAATGCAATCGTGCAGCGTAGCCGGAGGATAAATACTTTTCAGGTTTTTAAATTCGCAGATCAGGTTTTTCAAAGGATTGGCATTTACACCGGCTTTGGTTTTACAGACATCGGTTACCGGTGGTGCAACATACGTATCCGTCAGCCAGTCGGTATACGCTTTTTCAAAACTGTTGTACACTTCCGTTTTTACCCAGCATATTTTACACAGTACGTGCGCGGGTAGTTCTGCTCTGATTGTTTTCTCGGCGAAACGACGGAAAGCAAAGTGTTTCTTTGGCAGTTCACTTTCTCCGTCAAACACAAAACTGAGCTGGTAGGAGTATGGATCTTCATTGCCACAAAACTTACAGTCTGCATCGATACACACATCCAGCAGGGCATCGCCAGTTTTACGCGGACGCAGCAGAATGTGTTCTATAATCATGAAGCGCTCATCTTTCAGTTTTTCTTTCGCAAAAGTCACCATGACGTTTATAGCATCTGTTGCGGCCATATTTGTATCGTACAGTGCCGTTGTATATCCGAGTACCGGAGTTCCGAGTTCGATTTTAAATTTGCTGCCATCGGCTACTACCTTGTAATTTACAGGGTTGAATACTAACTGCTGCATACAGGCTATAGCGAAATTGATTTGCTGAATCAACGCATCGCGGTCATCGCCTCTAAACAGCCCAGAAGTTGTTTCCGGATTTTTCACCGCCAGGAGTATAGTTCCGGATTCGTCCTTCAGGAAAAGTTCAGTTGAAAAAATATCATTTTCTTTTACAATATCGTAGGCAAAATAATTGAGCGATGGCTGAATACCCAGCAGGGTACTGATACGGTGATGAAGCCCGCTCTGATCCTTCCGGATACCGATATGGTTTTTGTTGGTATAATCAAAACTTTGAGCTTTATGTGCGCTCTGGTACGGAAACTGCTTCAGGAATGAAGTTTTGGTACGGATCAGGGTTTCTGCCTCAACTGCCTGTTGTTCCTTGTAGGAGTATAACAATAAAGCGTATTCCGAAAAATTTTCACTGAAGCGTGCCAGCAGGTGATCCAGAAAGCGGTTCCTTCTATCGTAAAATACGGCAGGAGTTTCTGTCATTTCATACAAACTCAGTTCGCTCAGCCCATCGTATAACTCATCTATATTGGCAATTTTACTGTTGTTGAGCAATACAGGAAAATAGGTTTGTTTTACGGTATTGCTGATTGAGAAGATTTGTTTGAGGTTAGCCAGTTGCCCGAGGTAATTCACCAGTAATTGCTCAAAAAACAACAAATAGGCTTTCAGTTGTCTGGCTTCAGCCCTGCGTTGCTCCGAAGCCGTTGAAGGCAATCCTTCGTAACCGGTTCCGTACACCAGCGGTAATGAGTGTTGTACCGGAAAATAATCGTTCAGCTCATAATGTTGTCCTTCGGGAACCGGAATATCCAGTTCGGTATCTTTTAAGCGGGGGGCGCTGTAATTCCCATAGATCACCTGCAGGGTATCCATCAATTCATAAATATCGGGCAGAAAGGTCAGTCCGTTTTTGAACACAAGCATTTTCGAGCCCTGCAGGTAGAAACGGGGCAATTTATTTGCAGAGACATCTAATTTCCAGGGATCGCTTTCTTTAATATCGCCTGCATTATCGAAACGTACCAATACAAAGTTTTTGACGGTCATCACTCCCGGAATATCCATGAGGAGGTTAATGATGTCGGAGGCATATAAGGTACGGTTAAGCACGGTCTTTTCCAGGTCGCCTTCTTCAATAAATCCGTGTTTCAGTTTTGGCCCGTCAAATACCTCGCTTACGGTTTTTTTCTCCAGCATTTCGCTGAGGGTGCGGAAGTGTATGGTTGGATTAAAGTATTCGGCAATAAGATAATAGGCCTGCGCCAGTACTTCTTCAATATCTGCGTTTGGCTCCAGTTCTATGTCTGCACAAACACCCATTTCTTCTACTTCTATTTCGTCTACACAGCAGAAATCTTCTGTTACATTACGGTTGGCCTGCAATAGCTGTACTGCTTCTTTCAGCAATTTATCGCCGGTGGCAATTTTTTGGAGGTAACGGGCAGCCACGCCGGCTGATGTATTATCTTTCAGTATGTTTTCAATGATGGCGATGCTTAGTGCAGCTCTTACCTCATCTTTTAACCATACCAGGCGCACCGGTATGTTATCCAGTTGAATGCTGCGTTCTTTGGCCACACCGGAAAGTGTTTCAAATTCATCGAACACTATTTCAAAACCGGCATACAGGCTTTTACGCAATGCACTTTTCAACTGACTGTCGGCTGTAATGGCAATTTTGTTTTTGTCTTTCAGGTTTTTTATGCTTACCTGCTTCACCTGTGTTGTTCTGTTCCTGAAAAATCTCAGCAGCGGGTTGGTCTTTTCAAGTTTTTCAAACTGATGCAGAGAAGGGAAGCGTACTTCAAAAAATAATGTCTCCGATTCTGTGCCCAATAATATATTATAGCTCAGGCTCACTTTTCCGCTGTTCAGGTCGCCATTTTTTTCGTCGGCATCAAACTCCAATCTTACATCGTATAATCCTTTCGGAATAACCAGGTGGTCTTCGGGCTTTTCAGGCGGGAGGGGTTTGATATAGGTAAGCTCGCTGTGTTTGCAGTCTGCATATATATCGGGTCCACAATTACAAAGGCTGCATTTTATCCAGGCATTTTTGATGCCCTCCATGTCAATGAGCAGTTTTCTGTAATCGTTAATTGTCCACGGGGCTGTAGTCAGAATTTCTCTTGCTGTAAAAAATGTTTGTTCATCGGCGTTAAACCATGTCGGTTTCTCGGGTGCCAGCAGGTCTTTAACTTCGAAGGAAGAACGGTAACTGATGTCGGTAATGGCATAACACAAGGCTTCCAGTATGGTTATACCGGGATCATGAATATTATAATCTGTCCAGAGTTTACTACCCAGTTGTTCTATGAGCCGGATACCTTCCTTGCGCAACAGGTAATAATCCTGCCCCTGCGGAACAAGGTTCTTTTTACTTATTGTAATATGTTCAGTTGCATTCACTGGCTTCCGCTTTTACTGTTTTTTTAACTATACTTACTTTATGCGCCGATGCCGGTACTGATACCAGTATGCTTCTGGCCGTTGACGCGCTTACTTCATCCATATCGCCGCTTTCGGCAGAACCATCCTGTTTGTTGTGGTACATTTTCAGATCGAGCATTACTTCTACATAGCTCAATTCTTCAATGAAATTGATAATCGCAGATTTTGCGATTTTGCCGCCAAATTTTATGTCGGTATTCTGATTATAAGCCCAGGGGGTAAAAAACCTCAGCAGGTCGTTCTGCAGTTGGGTTACATAAAATGCGTCGTTTCCAGCTACTGCATCGGTAAGTACTATTGTTGTTTCTATCCTTACTTCTTCAAACTGTGGATTTTCCACATACCATTTCATGTTGCAGTTGGCTTTTTCAAGCAGGAAATCCCTGATTTTAGTTAAGGTGCTCCTGTCGGTGTAAGGCCTTAGCGGGTTAATCGCATTTTTATTGGTCAGCTCCGGTATGGTTATTACAGTAACATGACCCGGTGCGAGTTCGTTATACACAACCGGCGTAGCACCAAGGTCGAAACGGGTGTGATTCAGGCATTTTACTTTATGCAGGTCTTTGAAATTCTCGAGTACCAGTTGTTCCACATCGCGTATGGTTATGGCCCTGTTCTTGTGCCGCAGACGCTCGCTTACCCTGGTGTAATAATCGTCGCTGCTCTCATAATAGCGCCCGCCAAATGCCGCATAAGGCTGCTCTACTTTTTTAACAGCCGGATCGGGTTCTTGTAGTTTACTTATAGAACCGGCAGGCAAGGCCTGAGAAAGGAAATCGGAGGCGTTTTGTTGATCGTAGAAGGTGGCCTGAACTACCTGTGCCCGCACATCAATAAGGCGACATACCTGCTCGGTCAGACCTGCTACCCCGGCTTTTATCCAGTAATACCCGGCTGGCAAAAGACTGTTTGTGCTGGTTGCCGCATCGGGTATGGGAAATGATATGATGCCGGTGCTGATGAGCTGTTGTGTGGTATCGTTAATTTCATTGGGGTCGAAATCTACCCACGCGTTATTACTCAGGTAGCTCCAACTTACATGTTCTTCTGGTTTTTTACTGAGCGGATCGGTAGAGCCATCGAGTACTTTAAATAATATATTCACTTTTTGTGCCGGCACCACATTTTGCAAGCCAATATAAAATTCGGCCTGATGGTGCACCCTGCCAATCAGCGGGTCGGTATCGGTATGCACAAACTGAGGCATTAATTTCAATTTGCCCGAAACCAGATTGGCCTTTCCTAAAGCAGCCACTCCGAAGGGATACACATGGTAACAGGTAACCTGATCAGTTGCTGTAAAACTTACACTTGTGCCTGATTCGTAAGCTAATCGCATAGCCTGTATTTTAGGCAGGTAGGGTTTTACCGGAACCGGATTATCGTCTTCACTGGTAATACCATTGGCCAGATTAATCAGGTACTTCTGCAATTGCATGTAATAATCATCCCACTGGAAATCGGCATTCAGTTCGAGTTTCAAAAAACCATTCTGACTGCTAATGTTATAAGGCAGGTAATCGCTCTCATAATTGAACACCGCCTCAGCAGGTATACTTGTTGCATCCGTTGGCAGGTGCACATTGGCCATCATTAAACTGTTGGCTCCCCAGAACAATTCTACTACACCCTTCTCCTGATGATTACTGTTCTGGTTGTTCAATATACTTGTAAAGGTGCCATTTGTCCACACACCATTCTGCAGAAATTTTACCTGAGCAGACGGGAAGAAATCTGAAACGGTATTTACATCCATCGCCTGAATGGTTTCAATCAACTCCGCCCACTCTATAAACAATTTGAATCTGCTGTTCTTTTTCGAGAATACTTCTTTGCTGCCGATGATCAAACCAGCACCCTTCTTAGGGTTCTGACCAAAGGGCAGAAATGGTTTGGAAGGATCAACGGTTCCGAGATCGGTAGCCACTAATAATTCTTTGAGTCCGGTAGGGGCATTTCCGCTGCCGGGTTCACCTACCATCACCTTTATATCCACCGAACTTATTTCAACATCTTTCAGTTCTTCATACTGGTTGTTACCCGCAGTATTGGACAATAAAAATTTTATAACCGGCACATTGGCTTCGGTAAATTTATCGAGGTGTACTTTACTTAAGAAAGCCGTAATGGGTGCATCCGCCGAAGTAACCGTAACTGTAAAGGCAGCCTGCGAAGCCGAAACTGCTGTTATACTGGCGTCTTTCTCCAGCCAGCCCTTTTCTGTAGTCAGGAAAGCCTTGAATTTTTTTCCGCTTAACTTACTCAGTGTAGCGCCATATAGTGTAACCGTAATCTTTCTTTCCCCTTCTTTTAAAAACAGGTAATGTGTGGCAAATGCAAAACCTGCGCTTGTTGCGGGCATATTAATTCCGCTTAGGCGACCATCTGTATATACCTTGTTGGCAAAGGGATGCCAGTCCATTTCGGCAGTGGTAAGTTTAGCCCCGGCTCCATCTGCCGAGTTGGCCACCGGCGAAGCATACAGTAATCCGGACTGCGAAATGCCACTTAGTTTATCATTACCGTCGGCACGGTAAAACGAGCAGAGTTGGGCTACCTTCGCCTTATTCACCACAATATCTTCGTCGCTTTTATAAATAACATCCTTTCCGGCGCTGTCTTTCCCTGCCTTAAATGCAGTGCCTTTTTTAAGTAAATGTTCGCTGGTGGTATTGGACAGTTCCAGGGCTATATGTACCCGGTTTGGCTGGGCCTTAAGCGGCACCAGGCGCAGTATTTCCTTATAATAATAATCGAGATGGCGTTTGGTATAGGTATTTACACTTCCCTGCGCCTGCTTTAACAATTGCAGAAAAGCCAGGTATAAGGCATAATGCGGCTCGTGCTTTGACTGTGCAGTAATGGTATTGATCAGGAGTTTTCCGGCCTCGCTTACAATACGGGCATAGGCCGTAAGAAATTCGGCAAATACGGCAGAGAATAAATTGTGATTCACCGCATGGTTCAGCACCTGCCACACCTCCGCATCCGGAACAACGGCTGCCGCATGCTGATAAATGGTTTTATCTGCCTGTATCTTATTGGTATAATAATCGTTCCAGTCGCTGATAACTTCCGCATCGTGCTGTTTAAACCACCACTTCTCCGAGAATCCTTTTGCAAGGATATCTTTCGCTTTTTGCTGCGGATAAGCCAATATTATCCACTTATCCTGAACGGTTTCCAGTAACAGTCTGGGAGAATAATATTCATCGGCAGCCCGGTAATAACCCAACAGGCGGCGCAATACCGGTGCAAGTTTTACCTGCACCAGGTTACTGATTACCTTTTTAAGGCCTACATCTTCGGGCAATATGGTATAGAAATAATCGATACGGTAAGCAAGGGAAAGCAGGCCACTGTACAACAAGCCAAATTGTTTCTGTAATTGTACAGCATCATTTTTCAGTTCTTCACCCTGAATAATTTCGAAAAGACTACGTATCCGATCCTTGTAGAGGCCAATATCCTGAACGGCAATCAGCGCAAGTTGAGCCGATACATCTGCATCGAAAAAAGTCTGCCAGTTGGCTTTATCTGCCCAGGTATTTTCGTTGTTGTAATATTTTACGTAAGCGGCTATATCCCTTGCATAAACCATCCAGTCTTCCAGTCTGCGCTCATCGGGCAGGGCAAAATCGGGGTCAAGCCCCGGCAGCTTCCGCTCCGAACGGTTTAGTCCGCTTCGCCGGAGGGGGTTAGTATTTTTTGAACAATCTGCCATGCTTATGCTTTAAATCTAACAATGGTAGGTATTTCGGTGCCCTCTTCCTGCCAGAAAGGGAATACGAAATTATACCGGTTGTTGGTGGAACTAATAATGTATTCTATTTCTATAAGGATAACGCCTTCAAGGATGTTTTGCGTATTAATGTCTATTTTCTGCACTTCTATCCGGGCCTCGTAAAACAGGATAGCAGTTTCAATTTTTGATTTGATATAGGTAATGGTGCTGCTATCCAGACTCTCGAATACCAGCGCATCAAGGTTACAGCCATAGCTCATATCCATTACCCGTTCTCCAACCATGGTAGAAAGCAAAATGAAGAGGCTGTTATTGATGTCTTCTTCGCCCTCGGTCATTACTACCGATTTGGATGTGAAATCAAATCTGGGCGGGAAACTCCAGCCTTTACCTACAAAATTTCTGTCTGTATTTTCTTCTGTCATTTTTTTAACCTCCTATGTTTACTGTTGCACATCCGGCCACAATGGTTCCGCCATGCGCTGTTGAATCTCCCATACGTGCGGCAGGCTTGCCTCCTATCATCACCGTAGCCGATCCCTTCACAATGGTGTCGGGCGGTCCGGTACAGGTACACATATCACCCACGCAGGCCGCCGGCATGCCCCCAATCAACACAGCGGGTGCTCCCGGTGGCATAATGGAGCCACCCACATGGGGTACAGACCCGGGTTGTACCATCGGACAAGTATGCATATCTCCTACTCTTGCTGCTAAAGCCATAGATCATTGTATGTTGTACTCTGTACGTTGTATGTTGACTCTGTACGTTGTATGTTGACTCTGTACATTGTATGTTGCACTCTGTACATTGTATGTTGACTCTGTACATTGTATGTTGCACTCTGTACATTGTAATGTTTTGTTAACCGATAAATACCTTATTTCAAAAGAACTAACAATATACATTGTACAATGTACAGGGCACATCAATTGATATTCACCGTTGCTCCTTTTAAGGTAGTAGAACCACCGGAAGAATACTCAGCGCTCATATCTCCTTTTATCTTCAGTTCCGTACTGGCTTTTACGTCTACCTTAAGTCCTTCCGCTTTTATATCGTTTGCTGCTTTTATTTTAAAATCCTTTATGCTTTCTATTTCTATTCCCTTATCGTTCATCACAATCTTATTTCCATTCTGATCCGTAAGGGATATTCCTTTGTCTTCTTCCGAAATAATTACTTTGTTGCCTGCAGGAGTTTCTATGTTGATGATTTTCTTTTCATCATCAAACATCCATTTCATTTTTTCGCGCGATACATAACCTTTAATATGGTTCGTATCTTTTGCCTGTGTATGTGCCGGAAGCTTGCTGCTATGGAGCATGCCCAGTATTACGGCGTGCCTGGGGTCATCATCTATAAAGCCCACAATTACTTCATCGTTCAGTTCCGGACGGAAGAACATTCCCCGTTCTTTTCCGGCATCCAATGAAGCCACCCGGCACCATATTCCCTCATCGCTTTTGTGTATTACCGGCAGCCGCACCATAATCCTGTCTTCTCCTTCCGGATCGCTTTCCAGCTTTGTTACCACACCGGTTTGCAATCCGCGTATGGCCGGCAGCATAGTACCGGCAGCATGTTGTTGCACCTGGTACGTCTCTGCAAACCACTCCGGATTGGTTCCGAATTGTATATGCAGGTGCCAGTCGCCCTGCTCTACCTGATGACGGATACCACTAACGAGTACCTTACCATCAAAGCGTTCGCCTACACCGTTCAACTGAAGTATGTCTGCCGGTTTTATTTTTGCGAAGCCTTCTACCTTTACCCTTCCTCTTATTTTGGCCAGCCTGCTCTTTTGCAAACGGGCATCGGCCCATTGTTGTAATTCTGCTTCGGACACCCGTCCGCTGTGTATAAGTGTGTACGCATCGGGCGATGAGGTTTTGGAGAGTTTATCCGCATCCAGGTTGCCCGCAGCAGGCACACCGGGTTCGGTTGCTTCTACCGAGTCCAGCAATTCCTGATCGGTCGGATTCCAGGCTGCCGCCTTTACTTTCGGAAATTGCAGCCGGGCATCAATTTCTGCTTCCAGATCGAGTACCGTAGAACCATACTGCACTGTTAAAGCCGGAGCCGCATTGACGTTCGGTTTTTTCATGGAAATTTTGCCATCGTCTACCACCACCAGTTTACCGTTTACGTCGGCCCGGCACAACATAAAGTCCCAGTCGGTACTGTTGTACTGCACCACTTCTTTATGACTGAGTGTTGTAGCTTCCACATCTTTCTGAAAACTATAGGCGTCAATCAGTTCTTCCGCTATCTCCGAATCTTTTTTCTCTTTAAAGTATTTGCTTTTCGGAGCAATGGTCATTTTCATCACCTCGTCGCGGCACTCCACCATCAGCAGGGAATTCTTGTCTTTTATTTTTATCTGCTGTTTCACTACTACTCCCTTAAAAACGGTTTCCTCATCGCTGCTCCAGCCCAATTTGATTTCTATCTTTTTACCAGGCTCAAACGCTGCCGCATTGCTCACCTCGAAGGTTTCTTTTGCCGCATCGCCATCCAGTAAAATGATGGTAGCCGAAGGAATCCGGTTGATCTCCTTGTTCACCACCAGACTTACCACGTGATAGGTAGCCGGCACCGCTGCGCCTTCGCTAAGAATAGTGAAAGTGCAAACCGATTTGGGTTTAGTGGATGGTATTACACGTTCTGTACTCATTCGTTTTTATTAAAGGGCGGGAAATAGATTTCCGTACCCTCCTGTATCTTTCTGAAATTGGAAATTTTGTTGGCTGCTGCTACCTGCAGGTAATATTTCGGATCGCCGTAAATAATGTTACATAACCAGGGCAGTGTTTCGCCCTTTTTTAAGATGCGGCGGTGAGTAAGGTCGGGCGATGATTTCCGTTCTCTTGCCGTACGTGCCTTTTCTTCCTCGCTTTTCTTTATGGTAACCTTTACGGTAGCTCTTATAGGTGAACCATCAGGATTGAATAACTTGTAGTTGATGGTCATTCCGGTAATACGCCCCTTAAAATCGAAAGTACCCCAGATTACATGAACGTGACGTGGTTCATGCACCTTGCCATCCATTTTAAAGGCCAGATCCTGTAATTTTTTAAGATCGTCGGCAATCCCGTCCGGTTTTGGTTTTCCGTCAATAATTCCGGTGTTGTCGAATAAGAACTCGAAGGTAAATTCTTCCGGCGATTTGAAGGTGAATTTTTGTTGTTTCCCGCTTGTTCCCTGACCCTGCCCTCCTTTCACTTCCATCTTCAGGTCAACTGTATAGGTTTCGGGGTTCACCATGGCATAAAACTCCCCCGTAAAGTCTTTGTCCTCCATTGTTGCGGAGTTGTAAGACCTTATCCACATCTTTTTTACCTCACCTTTTTCGTTGGCCATCAGCGTTCTTTTTTATCCTGTAAAACTTTCAATACCTGATCCACACAGTCGCTTACCAAATTGGTCTGGGCATGTTGCTGTTCCTGTGGATCGGAAGAAGGAGCGGCCTGCTGCGAACCAGGTTGATTAACGGAAACGGAGATATTCAATTCTGTTATTTGTATGGGCATTGGTGTTCAAATTAAACGTTGAGCGTTTTATAGTATGGGTCAGTCTTTAGGTTGAACGCGTATGGTTTTCAGCAGTATGACTATCCTGCTAAAAACTCATGTTAACAACACTGTTGCTGCACCCTCGCAAAACCAGCTTTCTACTCTATTGTAAAAAAACTATAACTGAGTTCAAGGGTTTCCACTACAATAGCATTTTCGCCGGCATTAAAATCACTCACCGACCACTTACGGGGCCAGGCATTATTCACCTTCCAGCTTTTCAGGGGCTGATGCTCGGAGTTCATAAGCGTAACGATAATCTGAGCAGGTTTGAATTCCCGGTCGAACAAGGCTTTTTTACACCAGTCGATTACTGCCGAATCGGTAAGCATTCCCCGTTTAAGTGAAAGGTCGGAGAACTTGGTACGTGTAGGCAGCTTATGTTCGTGACGGTTCTCGCCGCCTTCCTTGATGGATTCGGTATCGTACTCTACATTGAGGCCGCCTACCGACTGGAAGCGTACATCATTATCGTTGCCGATTCCCTGAAACTCCACCTTGAAGTGAAAGCCCACAGGCGGATAGTACCCGCCTGCGGAAGGAGTGTTTTTATCTGCCATCGCTTAAGAGGCTAATTTAAGATCAACTAACAATACTCAGCCCTTCATGAGCAATTTCTATAGACTCAATAGCCACTTCATTGCCATCGGCTTTCAGGTCGCTGGCCTGCACTTTCAGCGGAAATGCATTTACCGCTTTCCAGGTTACTACCGGCTCATGTTTTTCATTGAGCAGTTTAATAACCACATCCCTGCGCTCGGCAGTATTCAGGTTAATGGTATTAATCCATTTGTAGTAATCTGTATCTCCTTCAAAAGTACCACGCTTCATGGTAATGTTGCTGAACTTATGCAGTCCGGGCATTTTTACTTTAGAGTATTGTTTACTGCTGCCTTCGCGGTATTCAATAGCTTCTATCTGCATATCGAGACCCGTTACTTCTGTAAAACCGATTTTATTGCCACCCCATTCCACCATAAAATGAAACTTGGGTAAAGGATAATTTGCCATTTTTTTATTAGATGTTAGATGTTAGACACAAGACACAAGATGTTAGACATAAGATGTAGGACGCAAGAAACAAAATGTTCGGGTTTTGATTGCTGATCTTCCAGAAAATCATTATACATTCAATAACTCTCCATCTTCAAATCAGTACACTACCAAATCTTCAAATCAACTCTCTGCCATTTTATGCGAAAACCTCAGGATGATAAACTCTGCCGGACGAACTGCCGCCATTCCAATCTCTACAATCATTCGTCCTTCCAGTATATCAATCGGGTTCATGGTTTTATTCAAACCAACAGCCACATAATAAGCATGTTCCGGTTTTATTCCCTGCAGGGCACCCTGCCGCCAGATGTTGTACAGGAAGTTCTCGATCATTGCCTGTACTTTCACCCAGGTATTGGCATCGTTAGGTTCAAATACAAATTGCTCCGTAGCTTTTTTCACCGATTCTTCTACCATCATAAACAAACGCCTAACCGGAACATAACGCCACTCATTATCATTACCAGCAAGAGTTCGGGCACCGTACACCAGGGTTCCTTTTCCGAAAAAGGCACGTATAGCGTTAATGGATTTTCCGGCTGTGGTATCTACATTCAAGGCATCAAGCTCGGATTTGGTAAAGGTTACCGCAGGTTCTACTACATTGGTAAGACTCACATTGGCCGGAGCTTTCCATACCCCGCGGGTACGGTCTACCATAGCATAAATACCGGCAATGGCTCCACTGGGTGGCATGGCCGACACATAGGTGCTTACTCCTTTCAGAATGGTTTTGTAAACCGGAAAGGCCAGTTGCAAAGCCATATCCTGGGTGGCGGCCGTAGTTGAGGCAGCGCCCACAATCAGGGAGAGGTATGACCTTACCAGCGAATCGAAATAGCTATTGAGTGCGGCAACAGCCAGATTTGCTTTATCTGTAGTACCCGATCCTGAAGCTATAACTGTGGCCGGAGCAGTGGCTGTATAAAGCGTTCCAACACCCCAAACAGCTGCGTTAAAATTAGCATCGGCAGCCTGAGCCACATAACCAGCCATATTGGCGGCATCGGCCTTAATCTCTTTGTCCAGCGCAATAAGGCTCTTTGCAATGGGCAAAAAGGTAGGTGTTACATTTCCCTGCACAGAGGCCAGCAATGCTGCATTGGTAATTAAATCGGCGCTTCCGGCTTTCAGGAAATCGTCGATTTTAAACACAATGCTGAACACGTATTTTATCATGGCCTGCAGCTTGGGTACATCCGGAGAGGGGGTATATAAAGCCGTCAGGCGGTTATACTCATCGCGCAGGTTAGCAGAAGGAGTGGGCAAGGCATTGGTTTTAGTTACAATGTTCTTTTTATCTGCGTATGCCTTACCCAATTCGGTAATTTGTGTTTGTATAGCGGCATCAGCTGTTAATCCCTGTAGGGTAACAGAAGCACCATTTCTTTTTATTACGGTAGCTACATCTGCATAAGTAACATTTTTTGGCAGATTGGTTTTTATCCAGGGGGTATAAGCGGCGCCATAGCTAAGGAAATTTACACCCACTTTCGAGCGGAATGCGGCTCCTTTCGGATCGGCTTCGCGGGTATCCATTATCACCATCCTGTCCATACGGCTGTCGTCGGCACAATGAGCCAGAGCATGTGTTTGTACATTGGCTAATTTATCATCATCGAGCACAACGGCATCCGGAAAAAGCAATATCGTGGGGTCATCTTCTTTCATCAAAGCATCAATACCAGAATTCAATAAGGTATCATCAACGGAAGAACCATATTTGCCCACCGAAACAATAAAACAATCACCACCACCATTGGCGTAGAACAGGCGCAGACTGTCGTACATGTAATACGAACTGCTGATTTTGGCCGACTTAAAATTTCCACCATCGTCGATGTTTACTTCTCCCACTTTAAGAGGCGAACCACCACCATAATATTGTTCAAACTCCACCAGCGAACCAATGCGTTTGGGTTTTTTAAGTAAATCATCCGGACTAATATCATCTGCCTTATCGGTATAGCCAATGAACGCCGGAATGGCGGTTTCTACCTGGGCTACTGAGGGTGGAAACTTCGGTATTTCTTCTACGTAAACACCGGGAGTTTTGTAAACTGTTGCCATGTTCTTTTTTGTTTTATTTTATTGTTTAAAAGTTGATAAAAGATTCTGTGCTGTATATTCCGTTTACCTGCCCCGCCAGCTTATCGGCCTGCGGATTGGGCAATGGGGATGTGATGGTAAGCCCGCCCCCTTTGGCAATGAGGCTTTTCATAGCCTGATCGGAAAAAGGAATGGGACGGAGGGAAATGAATTTGCGTATACCGTTAGACTTAAATAAATACTTCCCGTCGTTGTCTTCTATTTTATCAATACCCGCCGTACGCGTTTTGTATTGCCAGTAAACCCTCCGGGCCGAAAAGGCAATGGTATAACGGATGCGTGTGGGTTTGCCGCCAGCATCTACTATGGCCTGTGGGTTTGCTGCCGGTAAATTAAAAATATCGAGGTACATGCCCGCAGCACCTTTATTCCCGCCGGTGTCCAGCCACACAAAACGTATATCGTCATTAACCTGAATGCGGTATGCTCCCGAAGGCAATGCGCGTAAATCTACCTGCACCTGATCCGTATCTTCATCGGAACTGAGGGTATTGGTATAAACCTGCCGGGTATATTGCAAACTGCCGGGGTTAAGCCCATATACATTAATCTGGAACGACTTCTTTTTTACACTGCACAGCATGTTGTATACCCTTCCGCAGGCTTCCCAGGTATATGTTGTTCCCCTATAATCTATCTGCGTGTCGCCCGTACCGGCAAATTGCCCGTCGCCCATTAATGCCCAGAAATTTGCAGAATACCGCTTGGCTTCCGGATCGGGAGGCAAAGCCGGTTCGGCCTGCGAATTATCGGGCGCAATGCTTCCGGCACCTGCATTGTTTATTCTAATGGCTTCGTAAATCTTTCCGTCAACCAATGATTTGGCAAAATCACCGGGCTCATAAGTCCGGGCCGGGCTATAATCCGCTATACTTCGTGTGAGGTACTGCTTAGCCGCAAAGGCATTGTTGTTCAGGTTGTGAAAATAGAACAGCGGTGTTTGTAATTTCGAAAAGGGGAAATTCGTAAAATTGATATAGCCGGGTGTTTGCGGAAGAATATAAAAGGAAAATTTCTGGTAGGGGCTTATTTCATGATATAACTTTCCGGAACTGTCTGTTTTAGCGATAAGCAGCAATTCATTGTCAATTTGCCTGATGCCCAGTTCGTATTGCTTCAGCATTTGTTGTGTTTCGGGCAGGGGTATTATAAGGGCATTCTTCCAGCGGCCTGTTACAAAATAATTGTTCAGTACCTCCACCGAGAATAATATTTTATAATTCGATTTCACGAATGAATTCCGTTGCTTTGTGTAATAATCTCTTCAATCCACTTGCCTTCAGTTTGCACCGCATTCTCATCTTCCAGGCTTACCTGCCTTATCTTGTACATAGCCGAAGGGAGGTATTTTCCACCCAGGGTACTCCAGATATGGTTGATCTGTTCGAAGTTGAGTGCAAATAAATCGGCATTTAGTTGTTCAATACGGGCATCAAGAGCCGGATGGCTAATGGGTGTAAAATAATTACCGGCCTGAAAGAACTGCATAATATAGGCTATCATCTTCAGGTTATCGGAATAGGTAGCAAAATTGGCCGCTATCAATACGTACATATTTATGAGTACCGGCGGATTTTTATAAATAATGCTGCTGCTTGTTTTTACATAATTCTCGCGAACCTTGGAAACTTTATCCTCCTCAATGTTTATCAGTGAAAGTATCAGCTTGTTGTTTAATGGATTGCTGGCCGAATCTCCTCCGTCTGCTGTTTTGGCAATATTCCCCAAAACCAGCCTGGGATCGGTTGTAGAACCCAGTTTCTGGTTCAGAAACTTATTGATTTCAACGGACAGAAAATTTAAACTTTCATGAATCATACCTGCAAATTGAAATGAGCTGACTAAAGTATTTTTTTATTTTATATAAAAGACTATTTCTTTGTTATTCTTTTGTTAAAAAACTGAAAACTTTTCCACAATAGTCTGATCCGCCCTGCGCCATACTGATAAATATCAGTCCGGATCCAAACTCCCCTGTTTTCAGGCCATTTGGGCGCAAATGGTATAGATACTGACATTACATGTCCTTTCCCCTCCTGTTCCCTTCGCGCCTGCATCCGGTTAAGAAAGGGTTCGTGCCTTAACTAAACCGGTTTCAGACTTCCGCATCTGTGCTCAGACTTGCGGCTTGCAAATATGCACTATGCTGCGCTGGCTTGCAACCAGGAAAATTCCTGTTTTTTCATTTTCACAGGAATAACGGCACCTTCAGCTACTATACCCATGTTAACGAGAAACAGTCCAAAACTGTAATCCTGGCAGAGCTGGGATTACAGTGCTAAATGCTAATGGATAAATATGTTATACCGTTTGCATTAATATAATGGTCCAATTTCGTTTCACTACATTGCACCATAACATTAGTAGCAACGGCATTTACCACTGTAAATATTTTATTTGGATTGGACTAAATAAAATATAACATTGGTATTATTGGTTTGCGACCATCGGCTGAACGAAACTGATTTCTAAATACGTTCAGGTGCTGCGGGTTAAAATCAAACCGACAAAAGATGACGGGATTTTGTTTATGTTGGCCAAATTCGAAAGTAATGAATAACCCCGAGGCAGAGCCTCGAGGTATCCTGTTACTCGAACAAACTTAGCTGCAAATGATTCTTATAAAACTTTTTATATTGACTTGTTTCATTACCCTGATTCTGAATATATCTTTGG
>JACCDG010251995.1_pt1 | contig 18484 bp, 38 predicted proteins | sample 7442471 | NCBI WGS metagenome assembly JACCDG01 (sample SAMN15323444, study PRJNA562643) | freshwater metagenome | isolation source: river surface water | place: USA:Blue River Watershed | collected 2017-08-17 | reverse complement strand
CGATGCAGAAAATCCCTACGGTCTTTTCTGCATCAAGCCCCTGCTACGCAGTCGATGCGAAAAGAGCCTTTCAGGCACTTCCCACATCTCCAGCTTTGACGGATTTCCTTCGAGAGTGAACTCTCTCGAAAACCTCGACAAAGCAGGGGCTTGTTACAGGCAAGTTTCAAGAACACTCTGCTAAAATTCACGCTATGTAACATTGTAAATAGAAAGCCTATCGGATTCTAAAGTACAAATGCTATCAGTCGTGTAAATACTCTCAAAATATTCTAATAGATTTTCAATTCAAGATACTGCTGTTTGTATTTTCCACAGGGACAAATCCAATAGTTTTCAGTCGCAATTAGTACTCCTTCGTTTTCTGAACTGTAATCTACGGCTTCTCCTGCGTGACGTTGGCTGTATGCTAAGTTTCTTTTACAGTCATCTACATTATATCCACAACAAGTATAAGGATGAAATCTTTTATCTTTTTGTTGCTCATTTAATTTTTTGATTTGTTCTGAAGTAAGCGGTATTACTGATATGTTTGATTCATTTGTAGGCTTTTGTTGTTGTTTTATTTTATCATATCTATTATTATTTTCAACAAACAATATTAAGAGCAATACAACATGGCAAATGCGACTGCTAATAGACCATTTTGAAGAGTCTATTGTTCCTTCTATAAAACTAAATAATAATCCAACTACTAGAATTATTAATAATGGTCTAATAAAGTAATATTCTATACGTTTCATAATGTTTAACTGTTTTTTAATTTATTCCTCGACAATAGATTTTAAATTTTGCAACAATTCTTGCTTGCATTCCAATATCCATTCAAATGCTAGGTTGCCCAGTTTGTGTGTAGAATTACTTACAATGCTTCTTTCTAAAAAGTCTCTTGTTAAATATTCAATCGAATACTTCAAGTAGTCAACGCAAAATTTATTAAATAAATCTTCTGTAAACAACATGGTTTGAGTTGTGTCAAAAGACCTCTTATTAATTTCGTCAAGCTCTGCAAATTCTTCAACACCGCAATATCTAAATCCAGTTTTAGATTTATAAACTTGTTTACTTATGAGTAATCTTACTTTAGACAGAAAAGATATTCTGTCTTTAATTTCTTTTAGTTTGAAATTATATTTGTAATTGCGTTCGAATTGAAATAAATCATCCCACTCTAGTGATTCACTAGCTCTACTATATGCTTTCTCTAAACCCAATAAATAATCTTCTATGTTGTTCATGTTTTTTTTACTTTATATTTATAATTTCTTGGTACAAATATAAATAATTATTTCATTGGTACAACAAATATTTTTAAAATTATTTTGTGTTTTTTTCGATTTGCTCAGATAGCAATTTTTTATACTTGGCAATAACCCTTTGATTGCTTGTGATTTCTGCTTTTAGGGCTTTAATTTGACGCCCCTCTTCATATTCGGTAATTACTCGGTCTAATTGAGATTGAATTTCTTTAATAAAATTGTCTTTACGTTTGAGTAATATTATTAATTCTTTGACGTTATGTTCTAAAAATAACACTTTTTCAAAATCACGAAGATTTTTATATACGAAAATGTCAGAGGCGGTTCTAAAATTTGATAAATCCATTGGATAATAACATTGGGGTTTTAGTTAATAATTTTCCTGCTCGTGGATGCAGGTGACAGCTTTTATTATATAGCATTTTAAATTTTCGGCAGTGCATTTTTCTCTAATTCTTTCCCACATGTCGCCGTCGCTCGGGAAGTATCGATTTTCTTCCGACCATAGGTCACGATACTTGAGTGGCAACTGGTCTAAATCCATGTAAATTGATGAATGAACTAAATTGCAATAGGCGGGATAGTGTTCAATTACTTCGCCATTTGGCTCAAAACTAGGAAACACGGGATGATGAAGATACTGGCTTAGTGTATGGATGAATGCGGGAGCATTTTTTTCTTGAATTGTTTTTGCAATTAGCTCCAAGTGATTAGGCAACCAAACATCATCATGGTCAAGATGGCATACTTTACTAAAACCATAACGGCGCGCTAATTCGTTGGCAAAATTCAAGGCATTTGCGCCACCGCAATTCCATAGCGCAGTATTATTAACATTCAAGTACTTGTCTCTTTCTACCGCTTCGGCAAGGTTGCATACCGCTATTCTATTTTGTAGTGACAAGATGCTGTGTGCAATACTCTCAAACTCGGCATAATTTTCATAATGGTCGCCAACAAGGTAAATTACAAAATCTTGGTAGGTTTGATTGGCTACGCTCTGCAAAGCTCGCAGTAAAAGTTTAGGGGTTTGACCATCTGGTCGTTGATAGCTATGAATGGTTACGGCTAGTGTCATCTGATTTTTTTTATGATGAAACAATTTCCTTCTTTCAGGTCACTTGGATGCGCTCCAAGGGCATTAGGCAGACAGCCTACTATAGCATATTCTATAGGTTTGTTTTCCTGAAGAGGCGTTTTTATGAAGGTGTTTACTATTTCGTCTACAGCAATTTTTACTTCTGGACTGTGAACAGCGTCTTGATAGTCATCAAATATAATGTACCCATTTGAAGCTACTAACTCTTTGTAGGTATAGAAATCTGCAATTACTCCTTCTCGGGAATGGTCGCCGTCGATAAATAAAATATCTATGCGGTCGTTGTGGTAAGCTAGATGCTTCTTAAGCTCTGCAATAACTTGTTGTTGCATATCTAAGCTCTGGGAATTGCCTTTCAGATACCTGTAGGTATTACTATTGGTTTTGTAATTAATTACATTTTCTAGCACGTCACTTTTGTCTATTGGATGTCCCAAGTCAATACTAATTATATTAGTGTTAGGACGTTGAAGCATCAAACAGGAGCTTGCTCCTGCATAAGCTCCTACTTCAACATAGTTTATTGGATTTTCTCCAAACGCACTTGCAATATCGAATAGAATATGGTAATGATGATGAAAGGTTGGCACATTTTGTGCAATTTCTTGCACTAACTGCAAGGATTTTTCTGTTGGTTTTATATTCATAAAATAGGGTTTTATTTATTTTGATGTAAAAATAGTAACAATTCCCAAATATTGATTGAGTTGATTCAATATTATGTTCGGTTTCATCAGTGTAAAATTGAACATTCAATTCCGCTCCTTGAATCTCATATTGTCTAATTTTTATATAATCCCAATTGTGATATTTTTGGAGGTATTTTACTAAGATGTCTTCGATATTTTCTTGCATTTGTTATTAAAATTTAAAAATTATCTTGATGATATACTAATTTTATTGAAGTCGTAAAGAGTTGTTTTATCAACGGATGGCTCAGCTACGCCAACCGTTACAAATAACTATCTAAAATTGATTTCGATGTATCCTATTCGTTTTTTATCATTTACAATGCTTATACAGGGATGAAAAATAGGACTTTCTCGCCATTCGTCGCACTTGTAAGTAGTTGGTGTTATATTTACTTCTGATTCAGAAAAAAAATCTTTTATTGTATTTCTTATTTTTTCAGTTAATTGTTCGACTTCTTCTCTTGTTAATTTTCTATTTTTCATAATTATCTGTGCCTGACAATTTATAGAGCAAATAGCCGTCTCAGGCATTGTAAAAGCTATATGCTTGTTATTAATATTTGTAGTCTAAATTATAATTTATGTTCGCTTTCAACTTCAAAAAGTCTAATAAATCTGCTCCTCAAAACTTCTCTGATTTCTAATCTTAAATTAGTCATCTGTTCTTCGATTCCATCGTGAAAATCATTCCATTCTGAATATTCGTAATCAGGAATGCTAATTGCTAATTTTATTGTTGCCATAATGTCAAATATTAATTAGGTAATCATATAAAAAATAGAGCTTAATAGCAATGCATTAGTAGTCAACTTCGGTAAAGTTCTAAAGATTGTGTCAGCATTATATCCTCGCTTCATTTCTAATATGCAAGTTTGAACTCTAGCTCCTTTGAAGGTATTTCTTGGTAAGTGAGTAATTGATTTCAAACCCCAGTTCATTATGTCAGAATTCCTTTTTTCGCCATTTATGATTGTTAAATAAGGCATTAAAGCAATTATATTATCGGTCATTTCCATACACTTATACAGTATTTCATATCCTTGCTTCATTGGCGTAAAAGGAGGATTCATCACAATCCAATCAAACTTACTTTCAAGCATTTTGTAAATATTATCAGGCACAATCACATTACCGTAGGGCTGTAATTCCTTCACTAAATTTCCCTTACCCGATGTGGGTTCTAAAATCAAACCTGCATTTTTAGGAAGAAATGAAGCCATGTATTTGCAGATATTTATGGGAGTCTGAAAGTTATCGCCCCAATCTTTATAATCTTTTTCATTTTCCATCGTTAAAATTCAGGATTGAGTGAAACATCTCCAGTTAAAATCTTTACAGCATAAACCATATCCATCATTGCTATAAATGTATTGTCTTTACTTCCCGCACAAGGAATCGCTAATGTTTCAATAGTAATAGCTTCATTTCTAACTTTTTCTTTAAAAGCGTGATTGTAGACATAGGATGTCCCTTTAATTGGCAACCAATCTCGTTGGATAACGTTATGTGTTCCTCCAGAGTAATCGCCTTCCAAAAGCAATTGGTCTTCCGTGATTCCAACTACTTTTAATTTTTCTTTGTGTTCATAAACTGAACGATGATAAACTATATCGCCCATTTTAATAGAACGACTGTTGTTATAACTTGTTTGCATTAGAATTCATTTATTGATTATTTTCTTTTGTTGAACTATTAAACTATTTTTGGTCTTGTATTCGGAACTCATAATTCTCCCAACTATCCCCGTTCGTACTGCGATAACCACTAACATTGTGCAACTTCTTTCATGCAATACCATGTAACGCCATTTCTCGTAATTGGAGCTTCGTCAATAAACATCAGGCTCAACTCGTAGTTATTATTGCAATAATAATATTCAAAAAGCAGAAGCGCATAGTTATAATTGCCTATTCCGAAGAGTTGTTCGTACTCTTTTTCTAATTCAACTCCAAATGCTGTAATCTTACAAATTTTTCCTATGAATTCTGGAGGCAAATCCGAAACAACTCTTAAAATCATAATTTTATCTTCTATTCCATTTTAACAACGCTCTAATTCCTAAAAAAATCCAAGACGAAACTACACAAAATATTATGGCAAGCCCAACTGTCATTTCTATTTGAATAGGAGAAAGCATAAAAAAGTATTTCTCTTTTATTTCCTTATATTTAGTTTTGAATTCTTTTGCCTTTATATTCAAAAAAATCTGATGTAGACTGATAAATAAGCCTAACAAATAAATATCAAACAAGAGGATTTTCATGATAGTTATTTTACAATTTTTACGGCGGGCGTTCCAATGTATAAGCCCGACTCGGTGATGTTTTTTACTACACCTGAGTTTAGCCCTAATATTACATCATCACAAATAGTTAGTTTTTCTCTGATGGCACAATTAGTCCCAAAGTAAACCGAATTACCAACAGTTACATTTCCGCTAATGGAAACGCTTGGAGCAGTTGTTACATAATCTCCAATCACGGTGTCGTGACCTATTGTTGTATTCAAATTTAAATGCACATGGTTGCCTACCTTTACATTTGTAGTAAGAATTGTTCCTGCACAAATTATCGTTCCGACACCTATGTTATCATAAATAGCTCTGTCGCTGATATATGCTTTTTCTGAAATGTGCGTCCAAAACATCGTGTTTTCTGGTAACTTACTGAGAATTGCCTTCTTGTCCGATGGTGAGCCAACCGCTATGATAGCGCATTGCTCTTGTGGATTAAAATCGGATAACTTATACAATCCATTTTGCCAGTAGTTATCATCTACAAAAAGCTTTAGTTGAACTTTATTGGTCGTATAATAGTCTCCTTGAACTTCTCTGGCAAATCCGCCTGCTCCTATTATTATAGGCTCTAGTCTGTGGTAAAAATTGGTTTGTGTCATGATTTTAGTTTTTTGATTTCTATTGTAAAATCTACATTGTCTTTTACGATGTTTTTATAATCTGAAGAATTTTCAATAAGATGCATTAGAGCTTCTTTATGATTTTCTGCCATTGTAAAAAAATGAAAAAATCCTCTTCCATTGGAGGTGGTTAAAATATGGAAACTAAGTAACTTTTTTTTTGTTGATGCCATTGCTTATTTTATTTTTTTAAAGTCACTGTGTTGCTCCTTGAACCAGATAGTATTGTACACTTGTTTTTTCCATTCGTAGTATTCGTGACCTTCAATATACAAATCCCAAGTAAGATGGTAGGCAAGATGTTTTTGAGTCTTATACCATCTGCGATTGTTTGCATTTACTTTTTGACTGATAAAACTATCTACAAAAATCATGTTTGAAACCAGATTCAAATCATGATTTTGAACAGTAAGCAGGAAATTTCCTGTGTTGCCCTCGATGCTACCAAAAATTCGGTTATTATTAGTAGCATCTTTTAAGTAATCTTTATCATCTAGTTTAACGGTATTCCTGTAATCGTTTCCTGTCCACAAATCGGCACTACTTACAGCTATTTCAGGATTTCTGCCAAACGCTTCAAATATTTCATCAAAAATGTCTTTAGCATTTGCGACAAACAAGTCTCCGTCAGTAAAGGTAATAAATTGATATTCCTGAAGCATAGCTATGTACTCTTTTATAAAAATAGTCATGGCACTATTAGCAATATTATTTTGAAACTGTATGTAGCCTATTAGACTTTTATTTTTGAAGTAGTTTTCAATTTCAGGAGAACGGTCTGTCTTATTTTCTACTATGAAAAAATCGGCATCAATGTTCTCGAGGCTGTCAAAGCTTCGACTGATGATAGCAGGATATTGAAATGCTAGAAATACTACGAGGTGCTTTTTCATGGAAGTGACGATTTCTGATTTTTTTTATTATTTCTAAAAACATGAAATTCATCTAACAAAATGGTCGCTTTTTCGATTGTAGGCTCGTCATAATTCCACTCAAAAAGACGTCTATTAAAGCCCCTTTTATAAACTATTATTTTTTTATTTGAAAAAAAGGCGCGGAAATTTTTAATATTGGGATGTTGTGACTCTAAAGAAATTATTAATTTATCATTTTCAATAACTTTTTTTAAGTCAATTAACAATTTTAAAAAGTATTCTGGAGTGTAGTGATATGTCTCCCTTTTTGTAATTATTTTTCGGCTAATTGGCGATTTTACCTTGTCCTTATTTCTTGTATAAAATCTGTAAATTACAAAAGCACTTTGAATTTTTTTGTTAAATTCAACAGATGGATTTTCTGCGACCCATTTAAATTTTAGAGGATTCTTCTTATCCTGAATTAATATTTTTTGCTGTTTGTAATATGTAAAATAAAACTTAGGAACATTAAACTTCTTTGTTATTTCTAAAATAGAAAAAATTCGAAATTCATCACTATAATTAGTGTATAAATAATCATTTAATTGACTGATTTTTTCAAATTCCAATTTAACAGATGGTCTGGAGCTAATTTCTACGCCATCAAAAATTTCCGTTTTGTAAAATTCTTGATGAAGCTTAATTGCTAATTCAATTGAAGGCTCACCATAAATCCATTCATATTTTCCTCTTTTAGTTTTTGCTTTTAAAATGTTTTTAGATGCAAAATATTTTAAAAGCAAGTTAATTGATTTGTATTTTTCTCTTAACTCAGTTTTAGATATTTTATTTTCAAAATGCAGTTTTGTATCGGTCAAAACCGATAAGAAATATTCTGGGGTAAAACGTGGACTTCTTGACATAATGTATAAGATTTTTAGTTTAAAAATTTAATAAAAGAATTCATAAAATGTTTGTCCATAATCTAATCTTTTTACCCGAATTGGAAAATTATGACTCGCATAAACTAATCCTAAACTACATAGTACAAACAAAGTAAATTTCTTATTTCTAATAAAAAATTTACGAGACTTTGTGAAAAAAAATGTAAAAATATTCATGGTCATTACAATTTTTTATTTTTTTTGATGGAGGTTTTTATCTTCTTCTTCTTCTTTCACTATACCATTGTTGAACTGCTTCAACGTCTAGGTAATTTGATTTTATGGGTTTTATTTCCTCGGTTTTTTCTGACGAATGTCCTTTTGGTTTTAAAATATCTAAAATTCTTTTAGCATTTAATATAGGATTGAAAAATATCATGTGTTAATTATTTTAAAAAAAAATTACTAAGGCTTTATTTTTGCCAAATTTTGAATTTACTCAAATCAGGGTAAGGCAGTTCGATATCCTCATTGTGCTTTTTTGTGCCGTCGGCATTATAAAATTGTTGCATCAACAGCAATCCTCTTGATGCAATTTCTGGCATCATGTAAAAATTCCAACCAATAACGGGATTGTTATCAAAATCATCAATATGATAGCTACATTCATCGCGTCCGCTAAATCGCGCTTTTTTAAGCCATTTGTAAGCCTGTTCGTCGTCAAGAAGTATTGCTCCTCCTTTTGACAACTTTAAATGCTTGTATGCCCCTGTAAAGGATATACACATCATGCTGTTTGGAATGTACATGTCTGCGGTAAAGCGTAAGGCTGAATCCCAGACATTGGAAGGCGTTAATTGATATGCTCCCTTTATAGTTTTTCCTGCAACTGCAACAAAATTAACCTTAGCTCCTGCATGAATCACTTCGCAGGGTACGGAAGGATATGTTCTGCACGGAATATTAACGCAAATTCCATATAGCGAATTTGAAACTGAATTTTTATTAAAATTCTTCCAATAATACAAAGATAAAAACAATGCATTGCTTTGATTATCTACGCAAATTACATAGGGTGCGCCAGTATATCTTGCTATTTCTTTTTCAAAATCTTCGGTAATTTTATGAACTCCTTGTGCCATGATTATTATTTTTTCTTATTGGTTCTTGTAATTCGATTCTTATAGCACATTGCTAAGTTTTGTTTTCATAAATGATTTTTATATTAATCATCATAGTTAGGGTCATAAGGCATCTCAATTTCTTCGGAAACCTGTTGGTAAATTACAAATTTAGGGATTCTAGCGATTATACCATATTCTTTTGCTTCTTGCATCGTATTAAATTCAACTGGGTCTCCATTATTATCTTGAAAAATATCCAATTTTGGGTCATTAAAACATTCTATTTTTAAAATTTCAGCAATTATAAATTTGTTCATATAATTTTTTATTGGTTTTAAGTTTTTAAAATTTCAAATCCATCAACACGCATCAAACATCCAAACACTCGCTCGAGTTGATGTGCTATTGAGCCATCTCCAATGTATCCGTCTTCAAACTGATGGTAAAAACGATTGAAAATGTCTTGGCTAATAAACCAAGACATCAATACATCAAAGTTAACCAAAAACATTGTACCACCAACAAAATAATAATCCGTAAATAGTATGGGCGCATTGAAAAATTGCTGTTCGTAGCCACCTATTGTTTGAGGCAAAACCCAATTAGAACTTCCTGCCATTTTGTATTTAGGATGGTTTTTGCAAGTGGCAAAAACCATATTGAAACGCTCTGGACTTTCAAGCAACGATTTAGTTAAATCATTGCGCCACCGCTCCCCAAGTTCTATGCTATGTGCCAAACTTTTCTTGCTATGCAATTTGAGTAGGCAATCATAGTTTACACCGCTTTGATGAATTTCGTTTAAAATAAATAAAAAGGGAGCAACATCCATGCCTCTATTGGGTAATGAATATATTTTTGAATTTGGATGGGTTTGCGTAATGATTTCATAAACTTGGGTAGGATGACCATATTCTGATTCCGATATGCTGACATACAAATCATATTCTACTTCAATATTATTGAGATAGGGCAAGAAATAATTCCAAAGGTCTGTGTAAAAGAGATGCAGAATTATTGCTAAAGGTTTGTGTTGGTTCATAAAATTATTTTACTGAATCAAATGATGGTTTTTTCTTTAATTCTGTAATTTTTATTTCAATAGCCATAGTTCTATTCATCCCTGATAAAGCCTGAACCGCTACTTCTGCTTTTTCAATACTAACTTCATCATTCATTATTTTTTCATATAAGTCACTAAAAGACGAATAAACTTCTTTTTGATTTTTTGGTCTAATTGTTTTTTTTGGTGATGTCATAATTTCTGGATTTTTTTAGTTATTATTAACCTTTTAATATTTAATTCTTGTTTGTATTGTTTAATTAATTCAGGATGAAGTTTAATTGTATTTCTATTGATTTTAAACCTGTCATTTATTAGCTTAACTATGTAATAGTCTTTTTGCTTATATTCTTCAGATACAAAAAATGATTTACGCTTTTCGTTTTTATTATGTCTTTCATCTCTTCTTTTTTTAGATAGTTTTCCTTTTTCAGTTTTTTCCCAGTTACTTCTATATTTTTTATAGGATTCGGTTTGTCTATACTTTTTTTGATATTCTTTCTTTCTTAATTTTTGGATTTCAGTTTGAACACTAGATTTTCTTGTTTCTCGATTGTAACACTTTCTACACATTTGCCTTGCGTGAATTTTTTCGCAAGGACAAAATAAACAGATTATTGAGATATTAATCATTGGTTTTTGGTTGAAAATTGAACTTTTTGATGTATAATTTGGTAAATTGAAGGAATTAGACGTTGGGTAAAATATTGTCCATCATCTCTTTTTATTGTTGAATAACAATGACCATTTTTATATTTTATTAATTTACTTTTTTTGGTATAATAATTTCAAAATTCAATCGAAATAATTCATTAGGATGACTTAAATTTATAAATTCGCCTTTATTAATTTTTATTTCATTTAAAATTATTTTAGTTACCATCTTTTAAAAATTAAAATTTCTATGGGGGTTTTACATTTTCTCTAATTGCTCTATAGAATAAGTATTTAAACTACGTAAATATTTTGGAATTTCTAAAATATCATTTAAAATTTGTAGTTGCTCTAATGCAGAATTATATTTTTTAGATGAGTTTAATTCTGAAGAATCTATATATCCTGACCCTATTTCAGATTGAAAATTCTCAATTTTTTTTATTAACAATACTCGTTCGTTTCTCATATCGAGAATTTGCTCTTTTGATTTCATGATTTTTATATTATTTAAATTTATACTAAATATGTTCCATTGTTGTCCTCCAATAGAAAATTGTTGATTTTGTTTCTGATTTTGTTAAAATCAGGATATTTTTTGAGTTTTTCATATTCTTTTAATGCATGAATAACTGATGCGTGGTCTTTGCCAATAATATTACCTATTTCGACCAAATTTAGACTTGTATTCTTCTTGACTTTGTGAATGAAAATGAAACGGGCATATACATACAAGCGTTTTCTGTTTTTTTGGGCAATGTCTATGCCTAAAGCTCTATTAATTTTTTTTAGGAGTTCGGTGGCTTCCCACTTAACGAACTTTTGTTTTTCGAACAAGAAACCCTCAAATAATTTGTCATATAGCTCTCTGCAAAAAACTTCAAACCACTTGACCGTCATTTTCTCATCGGCAATCGAGGCAGAAGCCATATCTAAGACATGTCTAGCTCCAATGACAAATTCATATTTTACTTTGATTGGAAATTCTTCATCCTCGTGCATTGCAAATCCTGAAAAATCATAAATCAAAATTGCAATTTGATATTGGCAGGCGGGAGGTTGTTCCACATTGTTCTCTTCACTTGAACCATCAACTGCACTAATTTCGCTCATTATTTCGCCAAAAGATTTCCAATACCCAAAAGATTCATTCTTGTAGCAGGACTTTCTCCTTACATAGCCACGCTCTTGAAGTTCTTTTAAGAATATTGCTAATGTCTGCTGATTGTATTTCATGAAATTTAGTTTAAAAGTTTTGTGAATTGACTATTCTCCATCAATGATTTAATTTTGTCTTCGTCAAGGTCTTTTAAGAAATGATTTAAATTCTCGGAAAGTTTGCGAAAGTTGTTTTCTATACCTAACAGAAAATCTTCGCGTTCTTGCGTCCATTCTATAATTACTTGAGGAGTTGTTCCAAGCCAATTTTGACTGCCCTGCAATTCCGTGTTAATGATGCCATTTATTCCTTTATCGGTAGTACCGAAACCTGTTTTATATTTTTTATAAGTAAACATATTTCGGCTTCCATTATCTGTTGTTTTGTAGGCTACAAAAAAATTAAAATGAATTCCAATTTTTTGCCCTGTGTAGGCATGGTTATAATCGTCACGTGTTAGCTGTTCAGAAGATGAAAAGTTAATGCAAATGATTTTTTTTGCAGTACGTGCTTCTTTTTCCATTTGCTTTATAGAAAAGGCTTGTTGAGCTAATTCTTGAATGTATGCATGCAGATAGGCTAATGATTCATTTTGGCAGTAATCCTTCTTCGGACGGCGGTCAACATCAGGGTCGGTCATACATTTGTCATAAAGAAATTTTGGTGCTTTTACCGCAAACGTAACTGACTTTGAAGTTTTAGTAATTGCTGTCATATATACATCGAGTTCCATAGTAGTAGAATTTCCATAATCGAAATTTAAATTGCCAACATTAAATTCTATTGAGATTTTTTTACCAGTCAAATGCTTTGATGGTTTTGGAATAATTATCCATGTTTTGTCTTCTGGCGCATCCCATTTATGAGAAGCTAAATAGCTTTTAAAGCTATCTATGGAATTGTCAAAAACTATCTCGGGATTTTCATAATTTAAAAATGAATTTGTAACACCTGCTTCGGAGAACATTTTAGCCACTTTTTCCTCTTTAAGTTCCGATAGTTTACCAAGCATAAGATGATTATTATAAAATCCTTTAACAGCAGACTCTATGTATTTGCTATTATTAAAACATACATGCCCTGTAGAAGTTGATATACTGTAATCTCTTTCTGAGCCATAAAAAACAGTTATAGTGTACGTTTCTGTTAATGGCAAAGTGATTATTTTGTTTCTCATGGGATGTTTTCTAATTTTATTGAAGCAAATGTATTACTATTTATTTATAATACCAAGAATTTTAATTAATTATTTAGAAATACTTGCCAATAATGCTCCATCTACATCCAAAACTCCTCCCCACCAACCAATGCTAAACCAACGATTGTCTGCTAATGTTCGTACAAATACAATTTTTTCGACTTTATTATCAGATACCTGCAAATCGCCTTTTATAAAATAATCGGTTTCTTTGGCGTAAAGCCAATCACAATCTTCTACTTCGTTTTGCCACTGCAAAAGCGTTTCCGAATCGATTTCGGAAAATGGAATGATTTCTCTTATCGTTACAGGAAGCCTTCGTGATTCCCTAATTTTTCCGTCATCAAAATAATCATATGTTTTGTTTAATTCTACTTTTAGTTCCATACTAGTTAATTTTATATGTTTGTTATTGTTCTATCCAATCACCACAATCATATTCGAAACGATGTTGAGGGTTTGTTTTAAAAAAAAGTTGTAAATCAATTTGACACAAACAACAATCCAAAAACTGTTCGTTTCCATCAAAATCAAATTGCTTTGCGTCTACCTTAAATGTGTCTTGGAACTGTCTTACAGTGCTAACTACATCTCCGTTTTTAAAAAATATACTATCGCACATTATTCAATATTTTTAAGAGAATAAGCATTTAAAATGCTGGATTTTACAATACTAACATTTTTACCAACCCTTATATATGTTGCTTTTTCAGAAGATTGTTTCAAAGCTTCATTCACGTGCATTCTTGCGAATTCAATTAGCCATTCTTCAACTTGTTTTGGAGTTGGAGGACGATTTTCAGTTTGTTTGTTAATAATAAATACTTCGGCGGGTGGAATAATTTTCATAACGTATTTTTATTGTTAAATTTAATATTTATTTGTTACTGCAATTTTTACAAACTATGCGTCTTTTATGTCCTAAAAACTCATTGTTACAACGAATACAGATATTGGAGTAATTGCCGTTTTCATGACTAAAATCTTCAACCCAATTCCTATCATTTTCAAACAAAGATGGTTGTTTAGTAATTATAATCTTTTCCTTTACTAAAATTTCTTTAATGTGATTGTCATCTAATCCTGCTTCCTTGGCTTCTTCAAAAATTTGATGAACTGATTTTCTTGGATTAATTATGGCATCTACTTCTTCGTCAGACAATTCGTTGGTGGTTTTGTAGCCTTTTCGAATGCCATACTCCAAGACTGCCTTTACTTGAATTTTAGTCATTGATTTTCCTCTGTGTTTAAAAGCTCTCCATGATTTATTTATCTGTATTAAAGCTCCTTTTAAGTCTGCATGCATGGTGACATATGTTTAAAGAGATTAATTAATTTTCTTCGGTTTCAAGCAACGTCTTCATTAGATTTATCATATCTAAGTATTGAAATCTAACCAGTGAAGACTGTTTGTTAATCAAGATGTCAATGAATTCTTTTTGTTCGGCTCTATATACTGCTAACATTCTGGTTTTGTAAGCCTCAGAATAAGCAATATTTGCCAAACGGTCGCACATTTTTACAAAAGTTGCATAAGAAGTATTTCTGATGCCTCTGTAATATTTATCATTCGCTCGTTCCTTTCTATTCTTCCCTTTTTCATTACTACAAGCATAAACCATTTCGGCGACTAATGTCCCAAATTCTTTTTGAATATCATTATAGGTTAGTCTGCAATCTTCTATCGTGTCATGCAACCAACACGAAGCAATAACTTCCTGATGAAAGCTTTGTGGAACAATTCTATCAATATATTTTTTTGCATAGTAAACAACACTTTCTAAGTGTACTGAATAAGGTTTGTTATCATAAAAATGGTTTACTGCTGAATGTTTTTTAATAGCAAAAAGCTTAGCTTTTGTTTCTAAATCAGTAATTTGATTATTTGATGGAGTTTCTGTGTTCATCGGTTTGTTTTTTATTTAAATTAATAAAGTTTATGAGGCTTCTTTCGCGGAATCAAAAAGTGTTCCTAAAGGTATTGAATTGCTTTTGGCACTTACAACAGAATTAAATCCATTGTTTATGCTATCAAATTGAAGAATATACTTCGTTTCTATTTTAAAAACTTCGGCATCGGAAATCGTGCTTGGTAAAATTTCTAAAACTTCAAATGTCCAGTCGCATAGACTTGTAGTTCTTAGATACATGCCAAATGGAGAACTCGAATGTGTTAGGTGATTCCACCATCGGAAAAAAGGAGCGTTTCGAGTTTTGCCAATGTAGCTTTTACCTGTAGACTTTTCAGTGCATTTATAAATGTAATTTAAACTATTAGAATTTACATGGTATTCATCATCTGGCATGTCTACGTCTTTATAATAATCTGTCTTGTATTCATCAAAGCATTGTTGATTATCACAAAATAGTTTACCTATAAACGAAGGTTTGTTTGAGTATCTCGGTGGAGACACATATTTATTGTCATGAACTTGCTTACAATGGTCACATGTCCAGTTTCCTTCTTTTATTTTGTTTACTTCATAATTCGACAATTGCTTTATGATGACGTAAAAGAACTGAGCTTGGTCTTTGGTTTCCTTTTCATATACTTTTCCGTTTTGAAAAAACTGCGGATATAATTCAGCTAATTTCTCCTTAACTTTTGCTTTTGTTTCTGCCTCAATCATTTTTTCTTTAATGACTTCAACTGTATCAAATCCAAATCCATTATAATAGTCATCTTTGCTCAAAAGAGATTTTACTACACGTATTGAGGCTGAAAAATACAAGAAAGGTTTTTTTTCTAACATTTGAGTTTAGTTTATTTAACAATAATCACGTTGTTTTTTTCGATTAACTCCGATGTTCTATAAACTAATGTTTTGTCCCAATTCACTTGTCCTTTGCAATTGCATCTTACATATAGTTCAGAATTTATATTAACAAACATATTCCACTTTTCAGACAATTCTGAATTAGAAGTTTTCTTTACATGTAAAGTTTTAATTCTTTTAATTGGATTACTCATCTTTATCAGTTTTTTTTCTAGTGCTTAAATATGATTTTTTGTAAATTTCTAATTTGTCTAAATAGAAATTTTGTTGTTCTTCGTTCGCGGGGCGGTAAAGTCTCAACAGACTAGAAAAAACATCAGAGCTTTTTTGATTAGTTTCATTGTACAAATATAAATCCTTGTATGAGATTTGGGTTTTGATGATTTCCAATTGTTTTTTAGAAATTCTATCGTTGCTCTTTATACTTTCATAAAAAGTTTTTTTGAATTCACTTCTAAATTTAGTGTTTTCAAATTGTTGTAAAAATACAGCTCTCCAAATTTGCACTTGTTCCACATATACTTCTAAATATTTAAACTTAAAAAAAGTGTCTTTTAGCGCAGGCTGAACTACATTATTCATACATCCTCCACCAATTCCAGTCATATTGTTTTCGCCAATTGTTGCACCACAAATTCTGCAATTATCTCTCATTTTAGTTGGAAATTTATGTTTTCTTGGTACAAATATAAACATTTATCTCATTGGTACAACAAAAAGTAAAATTATTTTTTATTGTTTTTTGTCTTAGCGAAAAACAACCATTGTTTTAGGTAATTTTTTGCGCCAATGTAGCTTATAATATTGTAGTACATCTTTACATCTCTGGAAATACCTTTAAGTAGTCCAGATTTTACAAACTTGTAGGTGTTTTTCGCACTGTTTGGACGACACAGTACTAATTTGTCATAATTTATCATATGTTGGTTTAAAGCAAGCTCGATTTCGTATCCATTGATACCTTTTTTCAGAACCTTTTGAAGTAATTCTTTTTTTACAATTCGTTCACCAGAGAGCAGTGTGTTGGCTCTTATTATTTTTAAGGTCATTAATGAGTTTATTCGCTTCAATATGAGCATGTCGGCTTTGTGGTTAAAAAAATCATTGAGGGCAGTCTCAAAGTCTGACAGCGAAGGATTTTTAATATCTGCATCGAGCAGGAAAATAGTATTATAGCTTGAGTGTTCTAAACCATATCCTATTGCTCGAGACTTCCCGATATTCTTTCCTGTAAAATGCAATTGAATATTCTTTTTTGTATAATCAACACGCGATATTATCTTTTCAGATAGGTTGTTTTTTGAGCCATCATCTACCAATATAATTTCGGCTATAGTATCGATTTTATTTAATATTTCAATTACTGAAAGTAACGATTCGGTTTCGTCATGAAATGGAATAATTGCTGTTGCTTTATTCATCGATTAAATGGGGTTTTGTATGTTTCAAAACTTGGTGCACCTCCCCATTTTTTTATGTAATAGGCTTTATTGTCTAAAAAGGCACTATTCAAAGTGGGGTCTTTCTGGATGGTTTGAGAATTTCTATATATCACTGGATTAAGAAAGGCAGTGTAGAAATCTTGAATTTGTAGTAATTGCATTCTATAAAAATAATCATTGTCTTCAAAATAGCAATTCCCAAAAGACTCGTCAAAATTGCCGACTTGTTTAAATCCAGATACCGATAGTATAAAGGCACTCCAGTTTTGAAAAGAATTGAAGAAGTTAACGTCGAGATTGAATCGTAGTAACTCGAAGATTTCGGCTTCGGTCTTGCCTAAATAAATGTCATCGTTTAGCATCAATACATGAGTTGCATTGGTTTTTATGGCATAATCCATAAGCATATTCCAACTGCCTGCTACTCCTAAGTTTTTTTCTGGGCGATAAATTACAAATTGCTTTTCTCTCGTAATTATTTCATGTTGTTTCCCATTGTCGCAGATAACAATTTCGGTGTTTGGGAAGTCTTCAAAATAGTGAGCTAGTGCTTCATTTAATAAATCAGCTCTATTAATTGTTGGGATGGCAACTATAAATTTTAGGTTGGTTTTCATGATTACTGTTTTATTGGTCGTTAGTTTTCTTGTTCTTCAATCGGAGCGTAGTATACTACAATTTTATCCTCATTTGATTCTTCCTTGTCAAATTCGTATTTTCCTAAAGGTATATCACACATGATGGCTGTGTTTAGAAATCCTGTTTTTTTGTTTGCAAAGGGTTTATATGTCTTACCCATGTATGACAGGTCTGGCTTAGTAAATGTAATCTTTTCATCATCTATCTTGACGATAAGTTCTCCTCTAAAAAAAGGATGCTTTGAGGTAATACTTCGCTGAGTAGTGGTCTTAAAGCCTACTGTTATATAATTATAATTTGTATTCATCATTTTTAAATTTTGGTTAAAAAGGTGGTTTTGTTTTAGGTGTTTTTGGTATCAAATCATTATATTCTTTCTTTATTTTTTCAGAAATGGCTTGGCGGATAAAGTTAGCAACATTTATATTATAACTGTCTAATTTTTTCAACGTATTATATTGAATTTCGGTTATTTTTATAACCTTAACTTTTGTATATTTTACAGGCTTTGGCACAGATAAGTAATACTTTTATAGCGTATATCAGATAGTTGGGAAAAATCGCCCTACGGGACAATTTTTCCCAATGGACGGCTCGGCTATCGCCTTCCAGTTGGGAAACCATCGTTGCTTCCGCACGACGTTCTCCCAACTGTCGGTTTGGACGCATTCCATGTTCGAGTAAACTCGAATGGAACGACGACCAAGCCGAGCCGTCCATT
>JACCDG011600300.1_pt1 | contig 18486 bp, 13 predicted proteins | sample 7442471 | NCBI WGS metagenome assembly JACCDG01 (sample SAMN15323444, study PRJNA562643) | freshwater metagenome | isolation source: river surface water | place: USA:Blue River Watershed | collected 2017-08-17 | reverse complement strand
GGTTGTACACCCAGTCAAAAACAAGCGGAGCGCTTGCTCGATGCTGGTAGATAGCGTCCTGTAATTGACGCGAACTCACCTTGAGCTCCACCTCACTTGCACCTTCAAGGGCGTTGTTCCACACCGTCTTGAATTCACTCTGCAGGTTCTGCAAAGAATTGCAGGTATCAAGCTGCTTGCGGTGCTCGCGCAACGCCCACGCCAGCATGGGAGTGATCATCGAGAAGCCCAAAATTACGTCGGAGAATTTAGGATCCAGCCACACATCTGCGACAAGCAAAAAAATTGCGAGCACCAAAGTTGATCCGAACAACCAGTTCCCGTATCGACGCCTCAGTCGGGAGTCGTACGCGATGTTAGTTCGCTGGCAAACAAGCCTGCCGTAAGCGATTGGTATTCGCGAGACGCTGGCCTCGTACCAGGTTTCGATTTCCTTCTGCCGCTTCGCAGGCGTCGGTGCAAAAGCCGCATCTGCTAAATCCTCTGGAGCAACCTTGTCCCCAGCGACAAACTTGTTCCAGGGCAGTTCGAAAGCTTTGGTATCAAACTCCTCCTGCAGCTTCGCGCCTCGCTTCAAGCGTTCTTTTTGTAAGCTGTCGAGTAGGCCAACATCTAGGAAAAGCAACATCAGGCCGATTAGCGCGAGCGCAGGCTTCAAGCCAGGCCAGAACTCACTTGTGATGGCCCCAATGACCGGAACTGCGGCTGTTCCGAGGACGAACCAACCTTGCGTGTACTTAGCTGCTTGATACGTTTCATCACGCGCCCAGATGAGGCGCACCATTTCCGGCTTCGCCTGCATCTCCATGATGTCATTTCCGTTTGCCATATTTCCTCGGGATTTCCTGCGCAGCGCATATCTCGTTTGGGCGATTGGCGAACACTATATACAACCAGGAAGCAATTAATAGGCAGTGATCCGCTTTGCTTAGACTTCTTACTCTGCTTTTTGTTTCCAGACATTTCTTGTCTGACTGCTCCACATTTTGCTCCAACTCGGAATCTATAAATTCATCAAAACCGGCAAGGCTGCGTGTCTTAAAAATAATTATCCATTTAAAACTACTGATGGCTGAATCATGACCAAAAAGCAAATCAAGCAAACTATCGCCCAATAAAACCGACGCCTTAGTGCAAATTGTGTTGCAAGTAAAAACGCGCTTATCGTCATCAACGCTGTCATTAAATGCGAGAGCATAAATTGAGTCGAGGCATCCATGATTTTCTTGTGATGGGGAGAGCTTGCTTGAGTCTATTTGTCGTATTAGTTTTCTGGTTTAACCAGAACAAGCGAAACACCGCTTTTTTGCTGCAACCTCCACGCAATTCCGAAATACAAGGTGATCACGCAATGATTGCCCCATGAGCCGCTTCATCAATATGGCTCGTCTTTTTCGAACCTGCCTGAACTGAACGTCATCGATAGGCTTTAGGTTGAGAAGCGCAATCTGATCGACTGCATTCACAACACATCGCACTACATCTTTGAAAGTGGGATCAATGTTCTGTTGAGTTTCCACCTGACGTAATCGATGGATTAATCTGTTGGCTGGGATTTCAACCACAGCTCTCAGCGAAAGCTCTTCCAACAATGACACCAGTAGCGCCGCCAAATCGAAGGTGCAATGCTTAAAGTGGAGTGCTCTTTCTAGCTGTGCTTCATTAAGCATGCTCTTGATCTCTTGGCAAAAATCAACGAACTTACCAGCGATCACCTCATTTGGAATCGTCATTAGGCTATTCAATACCCGATTTGACTGAATGCCAAACACTTCACGCAGCTCGTATTTGCGAGGTAATCGCCCATGCAATTGTTGATGCTTCTCCGCAAATTCAACTATCTCGCGCTCATCAACGATCGGCCTTTGCCTGGTGGGCAACTCCCGCTCAATAACAGCATTCATCCAAGCAGGTTGCAAATCCATTGCTCCATCAAAGTGGAATCGCCTCAAGCCACTATCTGTACAGAACTTGGCAAACGATTCCTCCTTGTCTCTGATGATCTCCCAAGCTAGTTCAAGCAAAACTCTACGGTCTTGAACCCTGAGTGCTTCAACTGTTCGTTCACTCCACGCACTTTGGCTAACTGACTGAAAGATCTTGCTCCAACTCGTACTTGTCATCAAACGATCTCTAACGCGTTTGCGAAGAAAAATTTGACTTGCCGCCCACAAACTATTTAACGCGTCCAAGATTGATACTGAGTTTTGCCCATACGAAATCCTCCCTGTGCTTAGGCCGTCAAGAAATTTCCCTGTGAGAGTTCTGCTGTTCAAGTTGACGTCTGCTAAACCCAAATCAAAACCACAACGCCAACAATTTCTCAATGTTGTGAATCGTGAAGAAATGTTGCCTTTCACACCAAGACCTGATGGCCATGGCGCGCTTTCACAACTTGGACAGCAATCAATCAACTCACAACCATGCTTGACACAAGAGGTAACGAATCCAAATCGCCAAATCAAGCGAAAGTAAGCCTCTTCATCAGTTGCTAAACATCGAGGACAAAACATCGGCCCATAAGACCTTGCCGAATTTCCATACCTAGCTCTGAGCCACCAACGCGGTTGATCACGAGAGTCCAGTTTTCCAACAACTCGACCTACATACCCGTTAAGCGTCATTCGAGACAAGCCATCAACATTCAAGAGATGACCATTCGCAAGCCAAGTCATTACCTCTGTCTGGAGTCCAATGTCTGAATCGACCCTGCGTGTGCGCTCATCTGGAGTTGGATAAAGCCTGTACCCATTCATCCAACCAGACCTTTGACGCCACGAGGACAATGATTCGTCTATGTACGGCTTTGGACGAATTAAAAATCCTGAATTTGTCCGACTCATCGTTAGACCTCTACTAACTAACCAATAATCCGCGGTGCCACACTAATTGAATTTCATCTTTTGTTATGTCTTCAACAAGATGTCCAAATGCACATTTATCTGTATCTAACGCATACTGCCGAGCTGCACCACCTCCATAAAGTTGCAACTCTGAATCCCTCATTACTTTTGTCAGGTGTTGATAGGCAATCACTGACGCTTGCCTAGCAGGCTTGCTCAACGATCCCATAACCGCCTTATGTATGACCTCTAGATGCCACAGGTTGTTACCGCGCAAATTAATCAAAGCCATCACTCGCATTTCCCAAAAATTGTCTGTCTGCTTTAGCAGAAAGACATCATTTGAAACAAACAAACCATAGAAGAGCTGCCCCATGTTGTACTCTTCACAAAACTCCAATAAATTCATATTGAAGTCTTTGATCGACAGTCGGCTCAATTTGCTAGATTGATGTTTAGCAATCCCCGTAAATAGCTGATTCAACACACCCTCTGGAAATTCCCATCGCGTCGGATGCGTCAAAGCGATCGGTTGTATCGCTCCAATTGCAACCAATTGAATCAACACCTCGCGCTTGAGCGGATTACCTTTGACAAGTACCTCTATTGAATTTGTCCTCTCGTTGCCCAAAGGATCAGGTCTGCCATCACGCAAACCGTCAGCTCTCACGATCAATGGCTCTCTGAAGTTCGGATGAAAAAATGTTCCTGACCTTCTTGGTAGTAGATCACCTCTAACTCCCTTTTTATTTGCCTTGCATAAGCCTCCAATCAACACACACTCATACATGCGTGGGCCGCTACAACCGTTCGTGTAGTTAACTGCAATTAGTTTGCGCAAATATGTCCATGAAATCTCATCAAAAGATCTTTTGACGCCCTCAAGCTGATCAAGGCTTTTGATCCAACATGCCATGTGAATAGCCCAAAGATTGAGCTTGTATTGATCAACACCTAATACTTCAACAAGTGATGTCCAACGGCGTCCAAACTCAGGGCTTTCTTTTTTATATCCCCAGTTCGCTTTCTGATTAATGCCATCTGCATCTGTCCACAGCAGCGTCCAAACCTGGAGCAACCTCTCATTAATTTCGGTTACTGAGAATTGCCGCATCACCTCATTCGTCGGATCTATTCCTGTCGGAACGTTTGCGCCTATTTGTCGATAGAAACGCCAAACCTCTGCTCTTGCATCCTCAGTTGGAGTACCTGCCCAAAGATGGCCACATTTACATCTGGAATAGTCACCTACGCCATACATGGCTTTTTGATCGCATTTAGGACAGCGATCTACGGGTGCAATTCCATGAAGAAAGCAATACTCGTGCAGTGAGTTTTCGTCAGGAAAGAACTGGTCAGCTACAAACTCACGAACGCATCTTGGACACACCCATCGGAGTGGCGCGTTCCTTCCACTCTTCATGCATGCTGCGAATCTGTATATCTCCGTCGATCTTGGAACCACCTTAGTGTGAAGTCCAAGTTCTTGATATGTTTCGTCTATCAATCTTTCACGTACGCTTGCAACTAAATTGACGAATTTGGTCTTGTTCAATTCAGCCAACCTAAAGAGATAAGCTAGCAACGACTCCCACTCATCCTGCTTGGGTCTAATCATCAACTCAGTAAGCTGCATGATTGTCTCCATCCATTGGGCTGGGATAGTAGGGTTCATCAATTTCAGTCAAGCGTCGAAGCTCGAATTGAGCATCGAACGGATCGTTTGCTCCAGAAGCTGCTGCATGTATCGTCTCTCGATAGGCTTGCGACAAGGTCGGCTTATCAATCTCCTGCCCTGAATTTTTTAGATACAAAATGCCATCGATCAAATCTACTAAGTTTCGATAAACACCATCTGTTGCATAGAAGAATCTTTCGACAACTGCATCACTGATCAAAAACCGCTTTTCCGTCTCGGACAACTTGTCTACCATCGATGCAACGACGCCTCTGAATCGTTGCATCTCAACGGATGTACGAATGCGAAACGGATAGAAATTTATTGATGCCTTGTATCTGCTTCTTAACTGGTTGTTACCCTGAAACAGAAGTTTTGAACGCGGCGCTCCAGCAAAAATGACGGGCTTATTTAACTCGGTCAGCTTTTGCTTAAGCAAGTCTGCGGCGCTTGAGTACGTTGACAGTCGCCCTTGATCCACAAAGTGTTGCACTTCATCAATGATTAAGAGGCCCACTTTGCAACTTTTTGCAAGTGTCATGAATCGTTCCCACATCTGGGGTGATGTGCCATTCAAGTCTTCACAGCCGATTCCCTTTAGAAGATTGATTACCAACTGTTTAGATGTTGGTGCAGCTGGCACCTCAGCGTACACAACTGGGACTTCAGTAATGTGAGTGGCGAAAATATTTGGATGAGCATCTTTGTAGTGAAGCAAGAGTGTGCTCTTGCCTACGCCTGAGACGCCCAATACTCGCAGGTTTTGCGGCCGCCCTGTCGTATCAAGTGATTCGTGACAGCGCTTTATCCGATTCCAAACTTCCTCATACTGTGGATGTCGAATGATGACCGACGCCTTCGGATTACCAGTCATTTCTACCACCCCGCAAATGCAATGACGCCGAAGGAAAAACTTCAATCTCACCTACATAAATTGCATCAATCGCGATTTGCGTTACAGGCTCTGACTTGATCTGTGATTCATCATTGCGACTTGTTATTTGTTTCTGTTTCTGTTTCTGTTTCTCCAACTTAACCTTAGGTAGCTTTACATACTTGGTCTTTAACGACTCAGCCTTCTGCTCAAACCCCTCCATCAGTTCGTGTTTAGAAATTTCTCCATGCGAGGTGAACCCTAAGATTTTGTGCGCTTTTTTTAGATCTCTTTGTTTTTTTGATTTGAGCAAGGGACGAACGATTTCTTTGATTCGCATCATTGCTTCTGAGATGCTTATCTGCTGCTTGCTATTTTTGTACTCTTCATTTCTGAGCTTGTTCACCATTGACATCTGGAAATGCGTCAAGTTGCGAGTTTCAGGATTAGAGTTCACAACCTCAATCCAGTGAGCTTTGTCTTCGTCGTAAACCCATATGCGGTCGAACTTTTGCGGGTTATATCTAACCTTCACACTTATCGTTTTATCAAACTGGTTTCTTCGACGTAAATCACCTAGATCAGCGTTGTTGAAAGTTCTTTCCTCCAACATCTCTATGCCATAGTGCTGAAGCTTTTTCACTTGTAACTCTGTACAAATGATGTTGACCAAATCTACATCTCCCGGCAGTGATACAGCACTCAAGTCAAAGTGTCGTTTCCATGCATCATGAGGCGTGGATCTAATCTGTTTTTGATATGTCTGGTGGTACTTATCCACTATCCACGTATAGACAATCTCCTCAAGATTTTTCACGTCAATTACCGCGTATTTCGATGGGTCGTTTCCAGTAAGCCTGTTGTAGAGCTGTGTAAACGTTGCGCCGGGCAATGTCGCTATCAGCTCATGATTTACTTTTTTGATGGCGCGCTCAACTCGTCCTTTGAACCAAGCTTTTTTCCTTGGACAGTAAATCAAGTTAATTCCTAACTCGGCCATCGATACGCGAAACGTGGAGCTATGAAATTCAGGGCCGTTATCGAGCTTCAGATATAGCGGCATTCCCCAGAACTCCCAGTCGTTTACTACTGATGGATATTTCCGTTTGAACTCGCCCTTATGCTTAACCGCCACCTTGACACACTCAAGAACGGTTTGTGTTGACGTTCCTTCAAACCCTATAGTGAAACCAACGCAACATCGTGTTTTCCATTCGATCATCAGCGTCAGACGTGGTCGCCCCAGAACTGTTTTTTGATCCTCGTCTGTCACCATCACATCCAATGGCGTGTGATCTACCTCAACGCACTGCATGAATCCCCAAGCTTCAATGTTCTTCATTGATGTAATGAACTTTTGGTCGGCAGCTCGTTTTGAGTTTCTTGTTGCGTAGACTTCATACGCATGACTATTTCTTTTTACCCAACGTTCAAAAGTGTTTCTTGAAGGCACATTTAGTTGTGCACTTTTAGGTCTCATGAGATTCAACGTACTTATCTTGGCGGCCAACAATTCGTGACATGCTCCCATCGTTCTTTTTGATGTATTCATGTAGTCATTGGTCATAACTTCTTCCATCAACTCCAATACTTCTGGGTGCTGACGACTTTTTCCTCGACCACCACGGCAATTCCATCTTGGGATGTATCTTTCAAATCCGTCAGATGCAAATTGAGCTCTACTCAGCCATCGATAGAAAGTTCTGGAACTTGGCGCTTTAACTCCAAGCTCTTTTGCTAATTGATCAACGGCTTGACGGAACAGTAAATTCTTGTCATCAATCCGCAATCCTTGTTCCTCTATTGATTGCAGAAACGCCTTGATGACTAAGCCTTTTTCCTTTGCTTTTTCTGAATGGAACTCGTTGCGCGGTATTTTCTTTGCGACCTCTCTAGTACCCCGTGCGCGATCGGTCATGTCTTCTTTAACTGACTTTAAGTTGCCGCTTTGATACCAATCAAAAAGCGTTTCAATATCGACCTTGCGTTCAATGTTGTCGTCACTCAGTAGATGAACCGTACTGTTATCTGAAAGTCCTGTAACCGAATATGCTTTTCCTGTTACTAAGACCCGTCTGCCAGGTGCGAATGAAATGTGTTGCATCTAGCGCCTCCTCATGCCGAAAGCAAATCTTTGAATCGGGCGTTAAGGGCTCGTTCATGTCGATGTACAACCATTGCAGTGCGAGTACGCCATGTGCAGCCTGATGCCCTATGAGTTCCACCAACTCGCCAAAAGGTTCTTGGCCTTGCGGCATATATCTGACTCCAGTCCTCCTTTCTTCTTGACATTGGGTACTGCACGCGGCTACCACTAGCAATCATGCGATCAATGTTTTTTTGAACTTGAACTGTTGCTGTAACGTGGTTAGGTAGCGCAATAAAGTTGACGTCATAGCTTCTAAAAAATGCCTCAATGACGCTTAATCGCTTACTCCATTCGTGGCCTTCGATTACATCCAACGGCTTGCACTCAAAGACTGTGATTTGTTCAAACCGAACAACTGCTACATCTGGGGTGTATTCAAATATTCCCTCATCCGATTCGATTTCGATCGTGACCGACTGACTTACCAAGGCTTTTGTTGCAGGAGATGTATCGAGCGCTTGTATCAGCCCTCGTTCTTCAGGCGTTTCCCATGGCATCGAATCCCCATGTCTTAAAGAATGGTGAAAGCCTCGTACTCGCGCACCACTACGTGTAACGAGCCGTCGTGGTTTTCTGATTTTGGGAAAACGTTCAGCAAAGTGGTTCAGCAAATACACATTAGCTGAAGATTCGATGTCGCAGATTCGCCATGAAATCGGAGCTGCTCCATTTGTTTCTTTATTCATTTCTCTTCCTTTTTGTCGAATCGAGTGCAAGGTTCTCCCTGCACTTGACGCGCATGTCACAAAATTTCACAAAAAGGGAATTGACCGACCAGACCTGGTCAGTTAGAGTGATGCCTTCGTAAGGAAAAACTCAGGTCAATTCCTGGAGTTCAAAGGTTGGTCAGACTTGCCGGTCTGCCAACCTTTTGTTTTTATGGGCAAGCAAGTGCCCATCAGCTTGCGATGTCTTATCGCCTTAATTGATTCTTGTGTTTAGGTCATTTCATTCCTAGCTCTTTTGCTATCAAGTGACTTTGTCCACGCAGGCACTTTCTTTCCCCACTTAGGACGTGATACACAAGTTGAGGCGTAAAGCCTCGCGCTCGCGCCCACTCCTGAACTGAAATCCCTTGTTCGACAAAGGACTGCCAACTCATTGGCTGTGTGCGATTGGGCGTTTTACTTTCTGCGGCTCTAAGTCTTGGCATTGGTTTGACACTTCCTTTTTGCTGGATGTGGCTTGCTTTGACGGAGGCCTCCGCCTTCACACGGTCACGTGGGTCAGGTAAAATTTATGCTTGATACGGATAAATTGTTCCGTATTGTGAGCAAAGTATATTCAAAAATGAACCTAAAAGCTGATTTTTCCTTTGGGCAACGCCTAAAAAGTGAGCGCGAGCGGTTGTCGTTCACTCAAGCTGACTTTGCCAAAGTCGGTGGGGTTGGCCGAGTTTCTCAGCACATGTATGAGCAAGACGCGCGCTCCCCAGATGCTCGCTATCTCTTAAAAATTACTGAAGCAGGTGCGGATCTTGGTTATGTAATGTGGGGAAAAAGGGGCGCGCCTAGTGCTCCAGATCAAAGCTCGTTACCCCTAGATGCCCTAACTGAGATTTATCGACTAGTAGATGAGTTTGCAAAAGACACCAACGGAACGGCTTTGCCACTGGAAGCTCGTGTGAAGTTTTTTCAGATGCTGTCAGCTACTTTAGTTGACCGGAATTCAGTCGTAAGCCCTCAGCAGCTACGCGATCGATTGGCCAAGCTCGCCGCTTGAGTTGAAGCCCATGCTTGCGAATTTGCGTCCAAGTAACTGGTGGTGGCAATTTCAAAAATGGCGCTTAGAAACCAAGCTCTCGACATTGCTGGAATCAGAAGGGGAAGCCTCACCCAGAGCACGCACCCTCGTTGAGGAGCTTTCAAGTGTGGATTTTGCAATTCAGTATGGCCGCAAAGTACCTCTCGCATTACGAAGATTTGTCATGTACGCGCATCGCAATGGCATCGAAGCACGCCATTTGCGGTCATTAATTTTTACTAATGCTCTTTCCATTCAAGAGCAACCGCTCTTAAGGTCCATAAATATTTGGGTATGGGTTTTATCTTCAGGACTGCCGCTCTGCTTTATGGGGCTATGGTCAACTCTCCAAGCTTTAACAGCAATCCCAGACCCAGCATCCAATGCAACAGCATCATTAATTTGTTTTTCATCGATGCTTATCTTGTACACCTTTTACTGGGCAACTTGGTGTGAGCTGTTCATCAAAGCACCACTAGCGATCTATAAATCTGGTGAAATCCTCAAAGTGCTCGCTGATAAGTGGATTCGTAATGTTTGAGGCGAATTCGGAACTGCTTTAGAGGTGATTGAGACTTCCATTGGTAGTGCCCTATCTCCCTATACAGCTGGCATCTCATCCCAATTTGTTGTGTAGTTAGGTGACTTTCGTTCCTGACGCATGCCCCATTCTTGACGCAAACCTCTTGTGCTTACTTTGACAGTTCCTCGACCAAAGCGGCTATTTAGTCCATCAATGGCACGCATAAGCTTTGTATCGCAGGTTGTTACTGGCTCAAGCAGGTCAGCCTGAACGACTCCAACGGGAGAAATTTCACCCAGCATGATCCCAGCTTTTTTATATTTATAACCATCGCGCCAAAGCAACTCAGCAATGTGCTGCACCCAGCGGTTGATCACTAGACTGTCATTCGTGGGCATGGGCAACGGCACGGTCATGCTTGGGCAGTATTGCTTTTGATCCTCTCTAAACCAATTCGTACGCAAATACACGTGTATCAACGCTGCGTGGCTGTTTTGAACTCTTAGCTTTTCAGAGGCCGTGGCGCTAAATACGCTCAGGGCGTCTTGCAAAACAGCTAACTCCGTGACAGGTTTGCCGAACGATCGGCTGCTGAGGATTTGTTGCTTATCAGGTACGCGATCTTGAAAATCTACACAAGCAATGCCTTGCAATTCCCGTTGGGTCTTTTCAACGACGACGCCAAACTCAGCACGAAGCGTAGGCGTGTGAGAAGCGCGTAAGTCTTGTACGGTGTGGATGTGATGCGCAGCGAGTCGTTTGCTCAACCTAAACCCAATACCCCAAACCTCATCTACGGAAATTTGATTCAGCAATCGTGTTTGCTGCTCCTCGGTCAAATCGTTGTAGTTGAAGACTCCTTTGCTGCGAGGATGCTTCTTGGCAATGTGGTTAGCCAGTTTGGCCAATGTCTTTGTAGGCCCAATGCCAACACACACAGGTATGCCAGTCCACTGCATTACCCGTTCACGCATTTGGTAGCTAATGTCACGTAGCTTAGGCATACCCGTTAGATCTACAAAGCACTCGTCGATGCTGTAAACCTCGGTCATGGGTGAGTAGCTACTGAGTATGTTCATGACCCGATTAGATAGGTCCGCATATAGCGCGTAGTTGCTGCTCAGTGCCAGCACGCCGTGTGCCTTTGCCAGCTCCTTGCACTCAAACCACGGTTGTCCCATCCTGATACCTATGGCTTTGGCTTCGTTGCTGCGTGACACTACACAGCCGTCGTTGTTAGAAAGCACTACGACGGGGGTATTTTTTAAATCTGGTCTGAACAGCCGCTCACAACTCACGTAGAAGTTGTTGCAGTCCACAAGGGCAATCTGCCGCCTCATGACTCAATCTCGTGCACTTTCAGGGTCTTGAGCATGATGGGCTTGACCAGAATTTTGTAGCTATCAAGGTCAAAGTCATGCGCTTTGAACTCTGTGAATGGGTTGACCTTTTCTGATTTGGAGCAATGCGTACCCAAGTAGCACCAGTTGTTGACGCGATGGCGTTGTACCCATCCGCCAGACTCTTCAATCACATCCACTGGGCCTTTGAATGGCCACATCTCCACTTGTGTGTCGATCAGTGCTGTGAACAGCCGCTCATCATGCTCTTGACGATCTTCTGCTCCTACACAAGCACCCAGACAAATTTTGATTTGCAAGCCAAAACAGCCGCGCTTAGAGGCTTTCTCCAAACCCAGCGCGGCCAAGCACAGCCTGTGCTGATTGGCTAACTCACGCAGTTTGCTCTGTGCTGCATGGGCTGATGAATACAGGCCATAGAGACCCTGTGTGGCTCCTAAGTTAACGGTCTTGCTGTCGACCACACTTGGCACTACACCTTCTGCAACTTGTTTGAGTTGGATGGAGCACAGAGTCCGTGTACGGCGCAGTCGCTGATTGAAGAGCGGGCTTTGCTCTTTGATCATGCGAGACTCCAAAAGCAATGCGCCGATCTCACCAGCGGTCTCGATGAAGTCAATTCGCCGCGTTTGGGCAATCATGCTTGCCTCATCTGGCGTTCTCAGATGACTCATCACACGACTGCGGATGTCCACGCTTTTCCCGATGTAGAGCGGCAACTTGCCTTCACCTCGGAAGATGTAGACACCACTTGAACGTGGCAGTGCTGCAAGACTGGCTGAATCAATCTTGCGATTTGCGAGAGACGGATCAGGTTGACTCATATGAGTTTGTGCAGATTGAAAGTCACCACGCCCCACACCGTTAAGTCATCGGCTTCCTTGATGACGATGGCTGGGTAGAGGGGGTTTTCAGCAACTAGCTTCACAACGCCGCCACGCTTGTATAAACGCTTGACTGTGAACTCGTTGTTGAGTACTGCCAGCACGATGTGGTTGTGCTTGGGCTCAATGCTGCGGTCAATCAACAGTCGATCGCCTTCATAGATGCCAATGCCCGTCATGCTGTCACCCGCTACGCGGAACACATGGGTGGCGTCCCCATTGCGAATCAGGTGTTTGTTGAGATCAATGCGTTTTTCGGCGTGGTCCGCGGCAGGGCTCGGAAAGCCCGCAGGAACCGACCAGCCGCACACACTCAACAGCATGGGGTTGGCTTGGATAGGGGCTGGGGTTGTGGTGGAAATCGACAGATTTGACATAATTGCCGATACTGTAATTGCATACAGTTCATTTTGCAAATGATTTAAAGGTGCAAATGCAAAAGTATGGCCAGCCTTGGCTCGTCTTTTTTATCCAAATTACAGTGAGATACTCATAAAAACTGATCAATATTCAAAAAAGAAATTAAAAAGTGGAACCGTCTGTTTTAAGAGAAGTCGCAACCAACATTGCTGGGTACTTTAGAGACTTTCTTGAAAGCGATTTCAAGAGGATGCAGGCACCTAGTCGCAGGATCATTCTTCAATCTGATGCAGGGTTTCGTGCCGGTATGCGGCTCAAGCCGTACGAAGCTTTGGATCGTGACTTTTGGCGTTTGCTGCAACAGCCCAGCGGTGAACCACTAGAAATCAAGATAGCTCCACGCAAGTACACACGCAATCTGTCCGCAATTGTTCAAAAGGTAATCACAGAGCAAATTGCAGCGATAGAAGAGTCCCAACTGGCAGCGGTAAGGGCCGCGCTCAAAGATCACATCGATAGGTCATACGCAAAAGCAGCAGGAGATCCAGAAGAATGGGTGGAGAGTGCAATTGATACGCTATGCGAAGAGCTGTCTATCAAGCTTGTTAAGCCATTGATATCAAGACTAGATGGCCCATTGCAAAGACAGGCCTATAGCGTAATCGACTCTCTGTATGCAGCTGAAACAGACATGGTGTCGATGGTGGGGTCTGAATTAGCCGGTACTTTGCCTGAAGTTCTAGCAAAGCACCTTGCATCGCGTAATGATAAAGCTGTCGAAGAAGCATTGGATACCTTCTTAACGCTCGAACATACGCAAGAGGCGTTGGAGAGATTCTTCCGAGGTTTTGTGACAGCAGACGCGTTTCTTGAATTTAGAGATCTTGATACATACACAAGCGTTACAGAAAGTGTGACTCTGTATTTGTATCTGGGTTCTATGCGCTTCAGAGGTGTTAACTATCCTCTTTTCTTTCTTCCAGTTGAGGTTAATAAGTTGGAAGATGGCAGCGGTTTTGAATTGATACTGGTTAATCAGCTATTTGCAAACCGGGCTGCCATTGACTATGTTTTGCAGGAAGTCGCTGTCGCTAAGACTAGATCATGGGCAAGCGTCATCACAGACCGCATCATTTACTTGCAACCTCAGCAATCAATCTATGAAGTGGTTCGCGGTTTGTTTGCACAAATCGCTAACGCATTAGATTTGGCAGGACAGACAACGTTTGGGTCCGAGGCCGTTGATGCAACCAATCCCGACGTTTCAATTTCAAGTGCTCTTTATCTGTGTGCATTTGAGAAAGGAGCGGAAGCATTGGTCAACGACTATGAAGAGTTGATCAAGCTCGCAAAAGAAGGTGGAAACGCAATCGTTGGATTGTTTGAAGGAATGGTTCAAAACATCCTTGAAGAGAATCCGAAGAGTATTCGTAGTGCGATTGAGTCTGAATGGGATGGCCTGCCAATGGTCGACCGCATGGTGTTTGACTCGCCAATCCCATTGAATGAGGAACAAAGAAAAATCCTTATGGCGGCTCGGCATCCAGAGGGCCGAATCATCGTTGTAGAAGGGCCGCCTGGAACAGGTAAGTCGCACACTATCACTGCGATTGCAGCCGACTGCGCGTTTAACCAAAAATCATGCTTGGTGCTGTCCGATAAGGCAGAAGCGCTTGAAGTAGTGCACAGCAAATTGTCTGAGGCGATGAGCCGTGTGCGTCATGATCGAGATTTCCCCAATCCATTGTTGAGACTTGGCCGACAAGACGCAAACTTTAAGAAGCTAGTCGGCAATCAAACAGTGAACCAAGTGGCCGCCTTTGCCAAGGCTATGAGCGCCAATGCGTATCACATAGAGCAAGAGCGTACAGAAACAACGAACTATCTGAAGGATTCAATAGCTAAAACAGTCGACGTACTAGGTGGAATTGAGATCGGCAAGATTCAGGCATTGCATCAACTTGAAGATCGCGTTCGTCAAATCTCGCCCGATCTAGTTGATGAAATTCATCACATTGAAGATGCTGCTTCAATGGCGGGTAAGTTAGAGCCGCTTGTAGTTGTCTTGGATAAGCTTGATCAATACCTTTCCGAAATGCCACAAGACAAGATTGCAGATCTTGCATGGTTGAAGGATCGTGCCACTACAGATCTAGTGGTTGGAACCTTCGTTGATACAAATGAAAGATCAATTACCTTGATGAAGGCGTTTGAGAAGTTAACCGCTGGGCAGGTTAAGTCTCTTAATGTGGCATTACTTCAGTATCGTCAGTTGCGTATGCCCGTCTTGGGATATTTGCTCAGAGGTAGAGCGGTCCGAGAGTTAGAAACTCGTATCAACGCACTACCTGCACAAAGACCATTACTTCTGAAGGTCGAGGCTAGCAATCTTGAGGCAGTGGTCGCAGCAACAAATACCCTACGGCAAGAGTTGGAGAAATGTTCTAAATCCGATCAACTCGAAACTGCATACGGACAAGCAATAGGTTATCCGTCTAAGAGCCAAGTTGCAAAATGCGTTTTGACTTTGCTGGCTGCTCTTGCGAAGCATGAGGCTTTATTGAGTAAATCCCTTAACGCCGGAGCTGAAAATTTTGCACTGGTGATGAAGTACACGCACGAATGGTTGAAGCTGAAGACTCAATTTGAAGCAGCACCAGAATTTGACTATGTAGGGATGAAAGACAAGCTCGACCGGATCAATACATCGCGTATGAACGCTCATGTTGACTCCCGACTTGTAGGTTTCATGGAGAACCATCGCGCCGATGCCAAAACCATGGCTCAGTTGATTTCACGTCGTCAGAAGTTCCCAGAGGAAAAGTTTGAGGCAGTGCGGTCATCGTTCCCTGTCATCATTGCGGGAATTCGTGAGTTCGGCGAGTACATGCCACTGATACCTGAATTGTTTGATGTGGTTGTCATTGATGAGGCAAGTCAGGTTTCCGTTGCTCAAGCTTTGCCCGCAATTTTGCGTGCGAAGAAAGTCGTTGTGCTTGGTGACAGTAGGCAGTTCGCGAACGTTAAATCTGCCAATGCCAGTATTGCCACTAACGAGAAGTACCGCTCTAACTTGGTTAACTTCTTTGAACGAACGGTTACCAAAGATGCGGCGACTCTCCAACGCCTGACCATGTTTGATGTGAAGAAGTCTGTGCTCGAATTTTGCAGCTTGGCATCTTCATACACGATTATGCTTCGCAAGCATTTCCGTTCTTATCCAGAGCTGATTGGCTATTCATCCAAGACTTTCTACGACGGACAGCTCCAGGCCATCAAGATTCGAGGTGTGCCAGTCGAGGATGTCATTCGATTTGATCAAGTAGATGTTGATGGTCAAGCTGTGACCAGAACTACAAACATCGCAGAAGCTAATTTCATTGCTGAAAAATTGGTTGAGTTTCTAGACCTCGAAGATCCACCAACAGTTGGCGTGATTACGCCTTTCCGTGAGCAACACACACTGTTGACCAAGCAACTGTTTGCACATGAACGAGCCAGAGATTTTGAAGATCGTCTGCGTTTGAAGGTGATGACTTTTGACTCGTGCCAGGGTGAAGAACGAAACATCATCTTTTATTCGATGGTCGCATCGGCTGGGAATGATGCCTTATCGTATGTATTTCCTGCGTCAATGGAAATGGACTCGGCGGCAGTAGAAGAAAAATTGAAAGTGCAACGCCTAAACGTCGGTTTCAGTCGTGCTCAGGAGTGCATTTGGTTTATTCACTCAATGCCACTGGGGATGTTCAAAGGATCAATCTCAAAGGCTTTGAATCATTACGGACAAGTTCTCAAAGCGAAGCTCGGCTCAGTGGACCAAACTGATGCATCAAGTCCAATGGAGGCTAAGGTTTTGCATTGGCTGCAATCGACAGAGTTTGTTCTAAATCAGCCTGAGGATGTTGAAATTCTCCCGCAGTTCCCAATTGGTGAATACTTGAAACAGCTCGATCCAACATATGAGCACCCAGCATATCGAGTGGACTTCTTGGTGACTTGTCGTACACCTAAGAGTGTTGTTCAAATCGTTGTTGAGTATGACGGGTGGGAATTTCACTTCAAGCAAGGTGAAAACGTTCATATGGGCAACCACATGCGTTACATGAAGGATTCAGATATTGAGCGGCAGCTAACACTTGAGTCATACGGTTACCGATTTATCCGTATCAATCGCTTTAACCTTGGCAAAGATCCAGTAGCAATGCTGGATGAGCGACTTACAAAGATTGTTGAGACTGCAACTGGTGAGCAGCATTCCAAGTTCGTTGAACGACTGCGTGAGCAAGCACAAGGCATGGTCAACAAGGAAATGCGGCAGTGCAGCCGTTGTGAATCAATCAAGCCACTTGAAGGCTTCTTTGATAAAGCACTTAAAGCTGGCATGGGAGGCTACGGTCGTGTTTGTATGGAATGCAAATCCGCTGATGTAAAAACACCTTCTGTTAGAACACAGGGTAGGGCATGGCGAACTCGTAGACGCTGGTGACAGCAATGTAGCGAAAGCAGGCGATAAAGTTGCTGGCTTATTTTGGGATTCTTCGGAGTAATTTACTTTTAAAAGCTAGAGTCCAGATAGCCTGAATTAACAGTACGGAGAACAATGATGTCGCGGAACAAAAGGCCTTGTGTCGCCCAAACTCAAGTTGAAATGTTGAGTTTCGTTTGTGGAGCTTCCCCTGCTGGGGAATCACCGGGTACGTCAAGATCAGCACATAGAAAGATGTACCCATGAGAGGTCAATGGCTAGGCTCGTACTCAGGCAGTACCGATGGAAAAGTAATGATTAATGTCGACTTAGTCGAAGACCACTTCGATTGTGTTGCGTATGTAATTCCTTCAGCAAAAGAACTCCCTTCTTCTGTTGTCTACTTTTCTACCCCAAACAAGAGCGACGAACAGGTCGCACAAGCCTACATAGCACCTATCGATCCACGAACTGGCTTTCAAGGTGATTGGGAAAGCATCAAGGCTCTTTACGGGGAAGGGGTCGTACATTCGTCTAATGCGAAAGTTCTTCTTAAGATCATGAACTGTAGGTTGCACATTAATGCAACAACCGACATTGGCATGACGTTCGTTGCTGCCCTAGATAAGCCTACAGCCAATGCCAATGCCAAATCGAAAATAGCTGGACAAAAAATGTCGTGGGATGCCTTTAAGGCGAGCATTTCTTTACGATCGCAATCTAGCTTTCTGTTCCGAGGTCAAAGTGAGCCATGGAGCTTATGCACCTCCTTTCATCGCCGTGGCCGCTATCGAATGAGCGAATTCACAGGCAAGGACGTTAAGCAACTGCATCAGAGACTTAGCGCCATCACGCGCCACTTTTTCGATCTCACGGTTCCTGATCAGAATGGAGCATTCTTTAACCTTTTACAGCACCATGGATATCCAACTCCCTTGCTAGATTGGTCCCATTCACCATACGTCGCTGCCTTTTTTGCTTTTCGTGGCAGACCTATTGACTATCAAGGTGATGACGTTGTTCGTGTGTATATATTCAACAATCAAGGCTGGCAAAAGCGCTTTCCACAAATAAAGAATCTTGACCCACCGTTTCCACACCTTTCTGTAATGGAGTTCATCTCAATAGACAACCCACGTCTCGTACCTCAGCAAGCTGTCACCACAGTAACGAACCTTCATGACATCGAAGCCTACATTCTCGAAAAGGAATCTGAAACTGGGGAACGATATTTGGAGGCCATTGATATTCCTGCAAATGAGCGCGAAGTCGCAATGCGGGATCTACGATTCATGGGAATAACGGCAGGATCAATGTTCCCAAGCATCGATGGCGTTTGTGAGGAGTTGCGCGAGCGCAATTTTGACCAATAAGCAGAATAAGAGTATCCGTATTTAAGTACTTTGAATGTCCGCATACAGCCTCAAACAAGCATCTGCCTTGATCCGCAGAGGATGTAGGATTTTGACAATAACTGCAGAAATTCACTGTCACTAATTCTGATGTTTTGACATTATTTATTGAACCCTACACACGCCGCCGCGCCCTGGCGAAATTTCGCTGGCACATCATGGGGTGTTGTTCTTAGATGAATTGGCAGAGG
>JACCDG010701336.1_pt1 | contig 18499 bp, 25 predicted proteins | sample 7442471 | NCBI WGS metagenome assembly JACCDG01 (sample SAMN15323444, study PRJNA562643) | freshwater metagenome | isolation source: river surface water | place: USA:Blue River Watershed | collected 2017-08-17 | reverse complement strand
GGCGCTGTTATGGATGGAAATTACGCTCTTGAGGGTGTTGTTGGAAATTGGGGTGATAACCTGCCAACGGATTTCTTAACATCTTTTGGAATTCCTAACGAAATACGTCTTTGGGCAGGAACTTGGCCTGTGGCTCGCTTCAACCAGCGCTGGACATTGGGCACGTACGATGGCGAGCTATTTTACGGCGCTGCTTCACGCTGGGTAGCACCTGTAGGAACTTTCAAAGCCGCATTCGGTCCAGATTTCGTTAATGCAATACCTGTTATTGATGTATCTCGAGGAAAATCATGAGTTTTGACCTTAATCCTGGGAATTTGCGAAGATTTCGCGGATTTCGATCACTCAACGGATTAATTGTACCTACGGATGCTGCAGCTCTACAAACAACTTCAAGGTCTGAGCACAACGAAGTCCTTGCTGCTATTAACCAATCTGTTGCGGTACGAAGTTTTTCTCCAGGCGAAGCATTCGCATTGCAACGTGCGGTAATAGGGACGCCAGAAGCGTATAACTTCATCTATGGCGAACACCTTAGCGATACTTGGGAAGTCAGAAAAAGAATGGATGGCTTAGAAATCCAAGTTTTCAGTGGAGAAGATAATTGGAGCGGTCTTGATAGCAAGGGGACGTACTTCTTGCAAGGAGTAGTTGCAGACATGAACTTGAATGTTTGTCACTATCGCTATAGCATACCAGATGATTTTCTTGCCGCTGCGGGCAACCCGCGAGCACTATATGCTTCGATTGGCACTTGGCCGGTAGTTCGACGTGGCGGCGTAGAGGAGCGTTTGATGATTCAGGCGCGCGCAGGTATTGTTCCTGGAATTAAATCGCGCTGGGTTTCCACCGAAGAAAGTTTCGCAAGACTCGGATCCGATTTCGTGAATGCAATACCTGTTATTGATATATCTCGAGGATGAGTATGGAAGAAGACATACATCTGCTAATGAATTCTCCAATAACTTTAGAGCACACTAGGCGCTTATTTGTTCATCGAGCAACTCATTCGCTCGTATGCATCGCTCTTTGAAAAAATATGGCGCAAGATTACAGCAAACGATTAGGGAGAGAACATGATACAGCGCCATTTACAACTTGAGGATGCGACTGCATATAGGCAAGCAAGATCTCAGTGCACCTTCATCCGCGAAGTGTTGTGTGATGTAGGAGCGATTTTAGAGCAACCGCCGTTCTCCCATTCAACACTCGCAGTAAAGGATGAAGGACAAGCATACCTTGTACAGTCTCGTGCACTCTACAACAACGTGCGCGCAACTACGAGCGACTTACTTGATTTGCAGCAAGCGGTAGAGGCACGATTCACTCATGGTGGTTTATCCAACCCAGAACGATTTATTCGCACTATGGGTCGGGAATCGCTCGAAACCATAAACGCAGAGGAATTCATTTCACGCGTCAGTAGTCTTCGAACGCTGCTCAAAGGTTTCACGATGCAACTCGAGCAGCCAGATTTGTTCGTGCCAATCGTTCCGTACGCGCCCCTCGTAGAACTCCTCAGTCCGACGCGTAATTTCGACAATTTTTTGCTACAATATTTCGCGACAGCTCGCGCGGGATACGGCCTGTCCACGCCAGCGTTTCCTTCTCGTTTTTCTCGCTAAAAGAATGCATGTTAGTAGCTGGATGCGGGGTAAGACCATAAGCTTTTTAACCATTCTTGAGTTGTAGCATCCATGGGTATCCTTGAGAAGCTGAAACTACGACAGTTCACCAAGAACATCACCGGATTTTCAGGTTCCGTCGTATACTTTCCAGGTTGCACAACGCAAAAATACCTTCCAAGCGTTGCAGAAAACTATCGAAGTATTCTCACCGACCTTGGGGTGCCAATAAAATCTGCACCACAGTTTTGCTGCGGCAGACCTCTCAAGGAGCAAGGATACACCAAAGAATTCGAAGCGCACATAGCAAAAATCGCACAGCAGCTCAAAGAGGAAGGTGTCAACACCATAATCACAAATTGCGCTGGATGCATGCAGACGCTCAAAGAAGACTATGGATTGGATGTGCGTCACACTACGGAAGTCATTTGGGAACACCGCAAGAAATTGCAATCATCAAATAGCGGAGAAGTAACATTTCAAGATAATTGTGTCGCAGCGAGAAAGCTCGGCATCGTGAATCAATCGCGCGACATACTTGTGCAAACAGGATTTCGCGTCAAGGAATTTGCTGAGTGTAAGCAAGGTGTGCGTTGCTGTGGCGGCAGCTGCGGGCTTCCAAATAATGGCTCAAGTGTTTCAGTGAAACTCGCGCAACGACGGATCAGAGATGCACCAGCACAAACCATTGTTACAGATGATCCGAACTGTTACATACAGTTGAAACGAAACACACAAAATAAAGACGTCCAAGAATTATCGGAGACCTTAGTCGAAATATGACGCTCACCTTCGAAACGTATTCGACAGAAATTAAGAAGCATAGAATTATTTCTCACCCAGATAAGATAACGTACTGCGTGCTTGGAATGGTGGGTGAATGCGGAGAGCTTGCTGAGAAACGGAAGAAACAATTGCGCGGTGATACAGAAGTAGCATCGATTGACGATATGAAAAAGGAAATAGGCGATGTGCTATGGTACGCCGCAGCACTTGCAGATGAGCTTGGCATAACGCTCGAAGACGTTGCACTCGCAAATATTGAGAAAATTCGCTCACGGTCTGCTCGCGGAGTAACAAAGGGTTCTGGAGACAACCGATGAAAGATCACTTTGAGAAGTTTCTTGGAATGGGCAATGCAAGTGACAATGAGAATGACTTGCAAGCGTACAGTTATGATGGAAGTGAACTGAGTGGCACTGCACGAATTGTGTTGTTTCCAAGTCAGGAAGAACAAATGAGACTTATTCTATCTTACGCGAACAGAGCAAACCTTGACGTCATTCCGCGTGGTCATGGTGGAAATGTTATGGGTATGACAATTCCAAATGGGAGCATCGTTGTTTCTACGCAGGGTTTTGATCGCATTCACGCGCTCAACGTACGTGAACAATGGGTGAAAGTGGATGCTGGCGTAACAATTGCCGAGCTCAACGATGCACTCATCAAAGAAGGATTCCGCTACCCGCTTGAACCGTTTGGTAGCAAACTCATTACCCTTGGAGCATTTCTTGCAACTGATGGAATGAGTCGGCACTCGCTCAAGTACGGTCGAGCGCACGATACCGTTCTCGAACTCGAAATTATGGATGGCACGGGAAAATACTTCACTGTCAATAAAGATTTTGCAGAGTACCTCGGACTTGAAGGCAGTGTTTTCATGATTATCCGCGCAAAGCTGCGCGTTGTGCCTTTTCAGCCACGAAGTGTCGATGTGCATTACTTCGAAACAGTGCAAGAAGCAATTGCGTTTGCAGATGAAATTGCAACCAAAGGCCCTTTATCAGTAGAATTCATGGACGGAATTGCCGCCACGTACGCAGGTGTGCATACAAAACACACCATACTCGTGGAGTGGGAGCATGACCAGGGAGCGTACAAATACGAAGAGTATGTCGCCATAATGCGAAAGCGCGAAGGTGTTCGCAAAGCAGTTGGCGCCAAAGGCTATACGCTCATGGAAGATTGTCAATTAGAACCGTATGCGCGTATCGATGCAATCGAGTGGTGTAGAAAACACGAGCTTCCCATTGTCGCACATCTATCGTTAGGCGTCGTGCACCCTTTCTTTCGAAAAGATGCTGACCAACGAGACTTGTGGTACTCCTGGCTCAGCGAGCACCAACAACTCCATGCAGGTCAGTTCGGCTGGGGTTTGCGCAAAAAGAAATTTGTTCCTGCAGCACTGAAAACACGCATACGAACACTCAAAGAAAAATACGATTACTCCAACACCTTATGCCGAGGAAAACTCCATGACTACATTTGATGAAATAGCCGAGGCGAATAAGTGTACTCAATGCGGATTATGCAATGCCGTCGATCCCATTCTCACGGCAGTCCATAAAGAATCAGCTTCGACGCGCTTTAAGATGGTGCTTGCAAAACGCGCAAAAACAAGTCCTCTGTATTTCTTGCACGCAGACGCAGGATTACAAGAACAAGTGTGCCCGGCAGGAATTCGCATCGGCGAAGTATTGCGATGCATGCGAGCAAGGAACATCGCTGCAGGCATCACAACCAAAGCAAATGACGAAATGCTGGCGAATTTCGCAAAAAATGGAACGCCATACGCAAATCTCGACCGAGAAGATTTCTTCGATAAACCTGTTTGGTAGTTCTTAGTTTAAAAGGAACACTGACATAATTACTCCGTCGCCAGAAACTACTTATACTCCTGCCTTCCCTTGGAAACGGGGGCATGGAACTGTATCATCCAGAACGATATCCAGTACTTGTGGGCGCACGGACCACGGAAGCGTTGTGCACCTGTTGGACTGATCCGTATGCGCTCACACGAATACATCCAACACTTCTCTCTCGTTTTGCAATCATCGGAACTTTATATGGTCGTGCAGGTATTTCTGCGATAGTTCGAAATCTGTGTCTCAATCCGCACATTCGAACGGTCTACGTGTTCACCGATAATCCGCTCTCACGAACCGAGTTCGGCAAAGCTGGCTGGGAATCACTTGTTGCATTATGGAAAAACGGCGTGGAAGAGGGTGGCAAAATAATCGGCACATCAGGACAAATCCACGCAGAAATATCGATGGAAGCAGTGAACCTTGTACGCAAACACGTCTCACTCGTCGTTTGCGATACGCTTGCAGCATTAATGAGCAGTGAGCCCGCGGTTTTCGAGGCGTACATGGAGCCACGCTCGTTTGCGGATCCCAAACCCGATGAAAACGCGCCGCTGCCAAGCGAACATGCTGGATGGTCAGTTCACGCGCGAACACCAATTCAAGCATGGATGCGCGTTGTTGATCGTATCATGCGGTACGGTAAAACAAAAGGAACTGACTACGGTATAGAGCAACGTGAACTTCTCACAATTACTTGGTCAATAGCTGAGCCCGCTGCAGAAGAATCGATAGACTGGCCCGATTCGCTTGCAGAACTCGTTGGATATACCGGAAGAGAAAGTTATCGTGAAGTTCTGCTCAACCCAGAGCGCGTTGGTGACTCTTACACGTATGGAGAGCGGCTGCGAAAATTCGATGGAAAAATAGACCAACTCGATCATATCATAGCAGAGTTGCAGCAAAGTACTGTGAGTCGCCGAGCATTCGCCGTACTTTCGAATCCAATCGTTGATAGTGGATCGCGAAATCCTCCTTGCTTAGTATTTCTTCAGGCAATCCGCGAAGGCGATGCAGTACACTTGAGCGCCGTCTTTCGAAGCCATGACATCATGAAAGCCGCATTGCCGAATGCGCTTGCGCTCGCACGCTTACTCACTTATATCGCTGAGAAGATAAGTGTTCGCTGCGGCACCCTCACGATCACCAGTATTTCAGCTCACATTTATGAGCACGAGTGGAAAGCTGCACGAGATATGCTAACCTGTGCGCTCTGGGCGAATCCAGAATCAAAAGTAGTTATTGAAACCATGACTGATCCACGAGGAGTAGTTCGCATCATGACGAAGGAGAAGCAGATAACCGCAGAATTGCAGGATTCACAAGGAACACCGCTGTGGGGCAAAACAGGGGATTCGGCGCGCGAGATCATTAAAGCAATGACTGCGCTCGATTTACTGAGCGCACCGTACCATTACGCTGATATAGCAATTGAACTTACAAAAGCAGAAGCAGCAGCAAAATCAGGCATTCCCTATGCTCAAGATCGGCCGCTGCGACTTGGAGATATCACCGTATGGTAGAATTGCTGCGCGTTGACACAACGGAATCAAAACCGGTACGCCGTGGAAAACTTATAGTACTTGATGGTCCCGATGGTGCAGGGAAAGGCACGCAAGTTGCGCGTCTTGAAACAATCTATAGAGAGCGCGGTTATGATGTTGTACGCATGAGCTTTCCGCGCTATGGAAATCCGAGCGCCCACTTTGTTGAGCGATATCTCAACAAAGGTTTCGGCTCAATTGAAGAAGTTACTGCGCATCAAGCATCGTTGTTCTATGCACTCGATCGGTTTTCTGCGCGTGCCGAAATCCTCGAGCTCCTCGCTGCGGGAAAGATACTGCTCTGTGATCGCTATGTGCCAGCAAATATTGGTCATCAAGGCGCAAAGGTTGCGAATAGTGCAGAACGCGAGAAACTGTGGAGATGGGTCGATCATCTCGAGTACGAGATACTGGGAATGCCTCGACCAAACGCAGTAATCATACTACACATGCCACCAACAATTGCGCAAGAACTTGTTTCTCGCAAAGGACTGCGCGCATATCTTGCAGATAAACGCATGGATATTCATGAAGAGGACACCAACCACCTTACAAAAGCAGTTGCGAGTTATCTTGGTGCAGCAGATACATTTGGTTGGCACGTCGTATTATGTGCAGAAAGCGGCGAGCCCTTGCCAATGGATGATATAACAAAAAAAATTCTAGATATTCTCAACCCGCTTCTTTCGATTCCATAAGTGATATATACTCTTTGGTGCTCGATGGAGTCATGATAACTCTCCTTGGAACGTCGCACGTGAGTAAACAATCAAGCCACGAAGTAGAGCAAGCAATAGTGCATGCTGATCTTGTGGCAATTGAACTCGATGCAGGTCGAGTACAAGGCATGCTACAAAGCAAAGAAGCTACGTTTCGCGAAATGCGTGCTGTACTCGGAACAAAAACTGCACTGATTGCAAGCATCATGCGCTCATTGCAAAAGCGTATAGCGAAGCACCTTGGAGTTCTTCCCGGCGTAGAAATGAGAACTGCATTGCTGGAGACGCGCAAAGCAAACAAGCCCCTTGCGCTCATCGATCGAGATATTACTGTCACGATGAAACGCCTCGGTGCGGTGTTCGGCTGGCCAGAAGTGAAGCGATTGGGGAAAGATATGTTTCGACGTAGAAAGATATCAATTCATCCAAGTGATGATATGGTGCTTGAGCTGCTTGGAGAGCTTCGCGAACATTATCCGCGACTCTACCAAGTGTTGGTGCATGAGCGAGATGTCCACATGGCACACGCCGTTGTGTATCTAGGGCGCGAACATCCCGAGAAGAACATTCTTGTCATCGTGGGTAAAGGGCACATACCGGGCATGCTGCAGCAGATTAAGCATTTAAATCCTGCATTGCAAGTTTCACTGTGGAGTTCGACGCAGACGAGCGAAAAGCAATCCTTACCCTAGGCCTTGCCGCAGGCATAGTTGTTGCGTACGATCGACTCGTATCCGTTACGGCGCAAGGAATAGTCTCGATTAATTTCACAAACGGTCTAGTCCCATTACTTCTCGCAATTCTTGGGATGATTATCAGCGTTTACATTCACGAGGCGGGCCATAAGTGGTTTGCAGGCAAAATAGGGTATGAGACGCATACGGAGCCGTATACGCCAGGACAACTTGTGGGAGTCCTCATTGCAATCTTCACATTTGGTTGGATTATCTTCTTTACACCGAATACTTCTGACTTAGAATCAATTCCAGAAAAAAGAATCCACAAACATAGAAAATACGAGAACCCGCGTCAACAAGCATTCATTGCAGCAAGTGGTATTCTCGTTACTGCAGTATGGGCAACGCTCTTGCACGGCGCATTTCTTGTAACTGGTAGCGGCCTAATTCGGGACATCATGTATGGAAACCTCTGGCTTATGATTTACAGTCTCATACCGTTCGAACTGCTGGGCTTGTATCTGCTTCGACTTCAAACAAAAATTGAGCAACTGCCGCAATCAGATGGACTCTATTTGCTCCACTACACGCCTGTTGCATGGGTCTTTGCGGCAGCATTTGTACTAGTAGTGAGTCTTGGAGTGACAATCGCGAGTAACGCAGCGACGACAGGAGTGCATTTACAAATTGCCTATGTACTCTTCAGCGCACTTGCGGTCGCAATGGTTGCTGCCATGACAGTATGGGTGCGCTTCTTCGTTGAAGATTTGTAACTAGTTTGCAAAACTGTAAAACATCCAAATGATTGTCTTGTAGATAAAGTACAAGATGATCAACCATGTCAATCCTGTGCCGTGTTGAACAAAGAACACGTAGAGGAAATACAAGGCAATAATCGCGTCAATGAAGGTGAGTACATCGCGATAAAAGAACAATTTACTCACGAGATATACTGCAGCATAGATGAGCGGGAGTCGCATAATGCCGTAGTGGCCAAACAAAAGCACCACGACACTGAATATGTCGAGGAGCGCAAGGATGTGGAAGAGCATGGCGAGGCGGATGCACTGTCTATTATATGGTTTGTGCCTCGCCCTGTTGCGCCTTGCGAGTATATATTTTCTGATAAATACGAACGAATTGATCACGCGCGACGCGAATTCCAGCGTCTGAGAACGCGCGCGCGAGAGAATAGCCTGGTGTAACTTCTTCGACGGGCTGAAAATGTAACAATTTTCGCAATGTAAAGTCGCACAAGAAGCCGCCATTAATGCCAAGTACGACGCGCTTTCGTCCTTCGCGAACAGTGCATGTTTGTAGACTCACTTTAAGTTTCTCCTTGGAGAGTTTTTCAGAGAAACCGCGCGCAAGAAGTTCTGCAGCGATAAGTTTACTCGTCTCGGCCTCAGCAGGTGCTATCGGTGCCACGTCAAGCGCGATGTATTTTCCCAGATAACGAGACACGCCTTGTCGAGGGCCTTTCGCTGTCCAAGTATTCTCAACAAGGTATGCATATTCCTTTCCTGCAACGCGCTTGAGCCTGATGAATGCCATCGAGAACACACTGGAGCAAGGGTTTATAAATCCCATTCTCTCTGAGTGACACATGGTTCTTGAAAGCCTCAGCAATCCGTGGCAAGCTGAGCACCGCCCCCACATGGTATTGCTGTGGGGAGTGCTCTACGCAGTACTTGCGGGTCTGCTTGCGATTTGGCTCTTTCCAGGCAAATACTCGAGCATGGTGATGATCGCGTTAACAACGTTAGCGGCTGTGCCACTCGTGTACAATACCATGAAGTATGAAGAACAGAAAGATTTGCAGATTGAGGGCGAAGCAAAGCTGCTCAAAGAACATGGTCGCGCAGTCATGGTGTTCATGATGCTCTTTGTCGGGATGACGATCGGCATGACGGCGCTTTACATGGTACTTCCGGTGGGACAAGCACTCACGCTTTTCTCAAGTCAAATCGAGACATACCAGGCAATCAATCCTGCACAAACAATAACAGGGCAAGTAACTGGTTTTGCAAGTTCTGGCGGTGTATTCCAAAGAATTTTCATCAATAACATCAAAGTGCTCGTATTCTGCATTGTGTTCTCGCTCTTGTATGGAGCGGGTGCAATATTCGTCCTTGCATGGAACGCATCAGTTATTGCACTTGCCATCGGCAACGTTGTTCGAACGCGTGCGGCAGAGATTCTTGCGTCAGCAGGAGCGGTAGGGATAGCAGACTACCTGCAAATCGTCACTATTCATGGTTTTGGTCGGTACTTTTTCCATGGACTTTTTGAGATAGCAGCGTATGTTGTTGCAGCGCTTGCTGGCGGCATTATATCGGTAGCCGTCATCAAGAAGCATTTTGGAACTGACAAAACAGAGCATATAGTGCTCGATGTAACGGATTTGCTCCTTGCCTCATTTGTCATTCTACTCTTTGCAGCAATACTCGAAGTGTGGATAACGCCCGCATTATTTAGTTTGTAATGCGCGTGGTTTAGTTCCAACGCACATAGAGAGCTTCGTTGTTTTTGAAGGCAAACAGTTGGGTTTTGTGGATGACGACTTCATCGCGGTCTCCTTCAAATTCTAAGAGTGTGCTTCCATTTGCCTCAAAAATAAATCCGATAACAGTCTCGGTTAGCGTGATGTGTAAATTGCCTGAGAAATTGAATGGTTCTTTGGCGTTTTTGATACTTTTTCCGTCGCGCTCTCCAAGCATGTAGCTAAATGAGCCATTAAAGAGAAATTCTGCCGTGATTGGCGCACTCTCCAGTGTATCGTATATTGCTCGTGCATGGAGAAATGGGACGCTTGGTTCGTACTTTTGTCCAAGAAGCTTGCGCAACATCGTTGCAGCCTTTTCTCTGTTACTCACTCGTGGCATGATGAGGCCTTGTGCAAATCGCTATTTATGCTTTGCGATACTTTGCACTCGCCTGCTTAATTGCAGCCATGAGTTGTTCGTCTTTCTGCGTTACTTGATTCCCTGCCTCGTGTGTAGTTGCTGTTACCGTAACTTCACGATACCGGATAAGTATTTCCGGGTGGTGCTGCAGTGCCTCAGCGATGCGACCTATTTCCTGTACAAACTGCATTGCTGCAGCAAAGGAGTTGCACACATATTTGTGAGAGAGCGATTTCATCGGCGAGAGGGTATTTCTCCTGCGTGGAAGATCGGCGGCGCCACACGTACAAACTTGGATGCTGTTTGTGCGTTGTTTTTCACAGTATTTTTACCCTTCCAGGACGCAACTCAAAGATATCGCCGGCAAGCAACAACTGTTCAATTATTTCTTCAGCGTTTGGAAGTTTAGACTTGAGTGCAATCTGCTCAATTGGTGCGCCATTTCCATCATCGAGTTGTTGAATAAAACGCATGATGATCTCGACGCGTCCTTCGCCTTGGGCCGGTTGCTCGGCGATGGGTGCTTGTGTTTTTTGCGTGGCAATTTCTTGCACTGCCCCAAGCTCTTTCTTTCGATAGTTCCCCCAGCGAGGATCAACAGCAGCCACCGCTTCTGCGGCGACGTAAAACGTTCCCTGGTAGCTGCGAGGTCTTCCTATAACTTGCACAACTGTTCCAACTGGGTGAGTGAGTTTGCGCTCAAAGCTACGAACGAGCACTTGGCCGGTTCCATCGTCCACAGTAACGCTAGAAACGGGCAATTCTTCGTTACCGATAATCACACCAAGAATACTGATACGGTGCGCCTCTCCTCGTGCAGTCACGAGCGTATTTGGCTCGGATCCATCAACAATGTGGAGTTCTCCACCAAGCATTTCGTGAATCCAAACTTTCTTCGCTGGTTGGCGTTCAGGACGGCTCGTTGGAGTTGGGGTTTGTACTAGCATGGGTTCACTTCATGATGCTGTAGAAGCCGTGACGAGGTCGGAATATATCTCCTTTTTGGTTGAGTTTTTCAAGGGCCTCCTCGATTTTGTCGTCTTTGAGGCCGCGAGCTTTGGCTTCGGCAAGGATGTCTTCTTCAGGAATAAGCGTTTGCCCCGTGACTTCGATGAGCTCTTTGATGATTTCTTTGACTTGGCTTATTGCTCCGCGTTCACTCTGCGGCATAATGCCTGATGCCCGATCGATATCGAGCTTCCCAGTCTGCGGATCAATGCCGATCTGGTTCAAACAATAGTAGACTAGATCAATTGCTCGTCGAGCATCAGCTTTTGTGATGATGGTGGAGAGGCGTGCTTTCGCACTCGCTTCGGATATACGAACAAGACCTTCGAGTTGACGAGCGGAAATAGGAATACTTTGTTGCTCGCCATCTTTGCCACTCGAGCGCAAATCGACGTAGAATTGCTTGATTTCTTCGAGGGCATCGCGAGATAGAACTGGTTTACAATTCTGTCGAGCATACGCAATAAATTTCCGAAGCATATCAGTATCGATAGGAGCGTCAATAACATCTTGTTTCTGATGCATTTGAAGGATGAATTCTGCCATTTGCTCATCGCGGCCACGGTTTGGGAGATCCTTAATGGGGAATATTAGGTCGAAACGGTTGATGAGCGTACTTGGCAAGTCAATTTGTTTTGCAAGAAGTTCATACGGATCGAATCTTCCATACTTGGGGTTTGCTGCGGCAAGAACGACAGTTTCACAACGAAGCGTTGCTTGGACGTTCGCTTTACTGATTGTGACTGTTTGTTGTTCGAGTGCTTCGTGAAATGCGGAACGATCTTCCGGACTCATCTTATCCAACTCGTCGATACAGGCGAAGCCTTTGTTTGCAAGAACAAGCGCTCCTGCTTCAAGTGCATATCCTCGAAGGAACTCGTCTTTTACGACTGAAGCTGTTAGGCCTGCAGCGCTGCTTCCTTTTCCCGAAACGAAACGAGCCTTGGGTGCGACTTTTGTAATGCGACGAAGTAATTGCGATTTTCCACTACCCGGGTCTCCGATGAGAAGGATGTGCATGTCGCCTCTTGTGGTAACGCCGTCGGGTCTTTTCTTTTGGATGCCGCCAAGCATTTGCAACAAGAGTGCTTCTTTTACTCGCTCGTGTCCATAAATGCTTGGTGCAACCGAGCCGGTGAGTTTCTCGAAGATGCCCGCGTCCTGCGCCATTTCTTCAATGAGTGCTCTTTCTTCATCGCTAATGACAAGTTGTGTAAAATCTTCGTTGACTGGGTCAACAAAATTTCCTTCCAGCATAATATCGAAACGAGTAGATTTTCCTCCGCCAGGAAGCTGAATTGGTACTTCGAGTAAATATCCGGTGACTTCGATTTTTGCTCCGGGATTCGTTCGTCGTTCGGAGAGGGGACTCACAAGGTCTTTCTTGAGAATAACAGAGAGTCTCTTCGGTTGGTCGCCGCCTTCAAGTTCGTCGCTTGCTTCTTCAAGAACAATTTTTTGTGCGTCAACGAGTTGTTTGCTGAGTTCGCGAAAGAAACCTTTGCGTCCACATTGACAGCGCGTTGGCTCTTTATACTTCGAATCGAGCTGGAGTACTGGGATGATGGCGCCGCAGCTTGGGCATTCAAATTTACTTGAAACTACTTGTGGTCGGACATCTGATTTTTGTCTGACGATGCCACGCACTTGAATGAATTTTCCAAGGTCTTTGCTTCTGATGTTGCTAACGTTAACTCGGCTACTGGGTGGGAGATTGCCGACACGGACTTCAAGGTCGACGGTTTTTCCTTCCATCTGTTGAATTGCGATGACCGCGGCTTTGATGACATTTTCAGGGTCCTCAAGCATGTCGTTTGCAAGTTCAGGGTCGAATGCGGCAAGAAAGCTAAAGTCAATGACGAAGAAACCGCGGTCACTCTGCACCGCACTGAGCAGATCCTTCTTATATATCTCATCGAAGAATTCCTTAAACTGCTCGATTTGTTTTTGCGGTTCCATTATTGGCTATAGTCACTCACCGTATGAGCTGTTACTTGGCGAGTGTTTATGTGTGTTATGGCTCTCTGTCTAGTGCTCGAGAATATATTTCCATAGATTTCTTGTGGAACCGTTTCGGATTAGGCTTGAATTATGCGACCATGGGTGCAAGCAGCCCAGTGAGAATCGCAAAATCAGCAAGGAGTGCGATTAGAATGCCATTACGCAGCGTATTATGGTTCGTCTGCACCGCAAACGCGTACAAACCCATAAGTCCTGTCATCAGAAAAAAGACCGCTATAAGTTCATCTGGTGCTTTACTGAAGATTGCACTAATGGTGAGAAGCATCGCGATGCATGCAGTGCCGTACATGACGCCGTGAGTTTTCATGTTAGATGCCGAATGTCCAAACAAGACACAACGCGCTTACGATGGTGAGGATGTAACTCGCGTGTCGCATTGCTGCTTTGTGTTGGCGTAGGCTAATCGCACGAAACGCGCACGCAAGACTAAAGCCGAAAAACGGGATGCTGTACGCAACGGGCATACTCGCGGCGAATACCAGCGCGACTGCGAGTAAGAAAACACTGATCCAGGAGAACACTCGATGAGTCATTCATAAACTACGGGCTTGCTGGTTTAAATAGGTTTGGGGGATGACCTTGTAACTGCATGCACTGCGATTGCCTTGGAGCGTCTGGAGGAGAGTGGGATCTAGGCTCTGCGACAGCGTGTTTGCTGCGCGCAGCATGCAACAATTGGCGCAATCGCGATGGTACTTCACTCATTCAGGCTGCGCTGCATGCACTTTGCTGAAGTGTCGAATTGCCGGATCCTTAAATTCGCGTTCGGTCAAAAGAGTGTCGTGGCGACTGATGCGAAAAAGCGTCCCGTTCAGTTCATCTCGAAATATGCCTTGGAGTGGGCGCGCATATTCGCCTTGTGCAATGTATAAAATGCCGCTCGGTGTAGAGCTGAATCGCAGTGGTGACTCTGCAATACGCCAGGTATAGTACAGGTCATTCCAGATAGGTGGATTTTGGTCGAGTGGATGCACTTGCAAGATATCCATTAACTTTGTTCTCGCATCATCTGGCGATGTGAATGAAACGAGTGTTTCTTTGGGCATGCTGCCATCTGATACTTCAATGCGACCGGCAATGTTTCTTGCTTCAGATATGAGGCAAAGATATCCATTCTCCATTTGGTTTCTGAATGCAGTATAGAAATCGAAGCCCATAAGAGGTGAGAACGCTGGTTATTGAAGTAGTTTTTGTTTGATCTCAACTACTCACTTGGGATCCAAACCGCATCGGAGGGACTTTTTGGTTGTTCTCTTTTGAAATGGAGGTAACTGAGTTCGTGTATGCCACTGTGCCCTTCTCGAAGTTTCTCTAATGTTGAACGTACATCGCCAGGGAGAGTGAGGAATGGTGCTGCATCAGTGGATGGTCCCAAAATGAGATCGAGTCCATCTTTTCTCCAGATGTAAGAATTCTGTCCAACAGTCCAAGTATCTATTTGTCCGCAGGTTGCATCGATGGTACCGCCTTCCTCTGGATTGAAAACTTCCCACACAGCAATTAAGGTAAGAAGCGCGCTACTTGCCGAAATTGCGCGTTCGGGACCCCATCCGCGGCTCGCGGCGTAATAGTTTTTGTTGTTTGCCCAGAAATGATAACCGCCGTGAACCGGATCACGGTCAACAGTTTCCTGCAGAGCACTCACAAAGGTGTTTTGGTCCATCGTTGCCTTATACGGTGTCCTTTTCATGCTCGTGTCCAAGGAGCAGGAGAGACAAAAAAACTTCCTAGCGTTAGTTAAAAAGAGAGAATGAAAGAGTTGAAAGAAAAGAGAATATTTACTGGAAGTGCTTGAGGCGCTCGACAAGCATATCCATTGCTTTGCCAACTTCAGCTTCGCTCTTGGTTCCTGTGCAAACGACTTTACCGTTTGAGAAGAGCAAGAAAGTTGCCTTTGCTTCCATGAGCTTGTACACAAGACCTGGGAACTGTTCTGGTTCGTATTCTGTGTTTTCAAGCTTCATTGCAAGAACGTTCAAGTTGAGCTTCATGCCAATTGAACCGCTTGCAACGATGTTTTGGATCTTGACTTCAGGCTTAATCTTGATGTGGATATTGATTTTCTCAAGTGCCTCAATGATGCGCTGGATTGCTTGGTGCACTTTTTCCATGCTTCTTGCACCAGTGCATACAACGTTTCCACTGCTAAAGATCAGTGCGCTTGTCTTGGGGTCCTTAATGCGGATGACTAGGCCTGGGAATTGCTCTGGGTTGTATTCCGTGTTCGAGAGTGTCGCAGCCATCTTTTCAAGTGGGATGGTGTGCTGCAAATTTGTCGAAACAACTATGTTTACGACCTCGTACTCCTTTTTGCCTGTAAATTCTACTTCTTTTGCCATAGTGTTAAGTTACCCCCCAAACACTGATGATTTATAACGGGTGAGATGCTCCAATACTTATAAATGCTCTGTTTTTTTATAAATTTTCTTCCATAAATGCGCACCTTTTTTTCGCATGGACGTTTCCCGTCGCTGCGCCTATAAAGCTCCTTTTAAGTCATTTTAGTTGTTTTTGATCGTTTTACACCCCTCGATTTCCACTGGAGATTATTTTCTATATAGTTCATGTCTGTTGTCGGGGTTCCTTCTAGCTTTGATTTCTCTGTGCAATTTCTTGCTAATTTTTCGAACTGAATATTCAGCATACTCTTGTGCGATCGTAGCTTCGTTCATTTTCTCTGCGGAGATTGCCGAACGTATTCGCAAGTATCTGCAAATTTATTAGTATGGCAAAAGTTATGCTCAGTTGTGGGCGCAGAAATTCCATTTTTTGATGAAGGTGTAAATCCTGCATTTGCGACGAAGGAGCGCGACACTGTTTATGCGATAGTATACGATCCTATTCGAGATGCGGTTTTATGTTTGGATTGGAAGAACTATGGTTGGCGAACGTTTGTTATCGGCGGTGTCGATTCGAACGAAGATGTCGCATCAGCAGCATATCGTGAAGTGTGTGAAGAAACAGGATATGTGCGTGCGCGATATCAATGCACAGTCGGTAAGGTACGTTCGCGCTACTTTGCAAATCATAAGTGCATAAATCACGTTGCGAATGCAACTGGCGTATTGTTTGTGCTTGATGACTCGACGCAAGCACCAACTCTTGAATCGGAGACGCGCCATCACTCGTACGTGTGGATTGCCCGTACCGAAGTTGCAGCGTTTGTGAATCTTCGATCGCAAAGCTACATTTGGAACTGCGCGCTAGCGCATATTCGCGCTCCGTAGTCTTCGATCTTCATTTTACGCATAGAGAAAATAAAAATGTTTAAATAGTAACTACTCAATAATGGTTACTATGGGTCTCTCAACTCGTCTTGGTCAATTATTCCGTCGCAGCGCGCTTGCTATGCCTTTTGTTGCAGGTCCACTTGCAGCACAAGAAGCGCAACCGAATCCTCTGACAAAAGCACAGGTGCATGTCATTGCAGATCGCATCAATGCGCCAAATCCGTTGGATTCGTACGCGCTCACAACTCTCGTTCCCCTCTCGCATGGTGCTATTGGGTTTAACACGAATGGGTACATAACCGCACTTGGTGCAAAACGCAAGCGCATCGATTCGCACACGTTTGGAGCCAAAATCGATCCAACAAAATCAACTACTTTGCAACTTTGGGCAAACCACAATACGATGCTCAGCGATGGTCCAAATGGCGTTGGCTATTTGACACCATCAAGCAACGCGTTTGAAGCGAAGCTCACGCAAGATCTTCCTAGCGCGCAAGTGAAACTTGGCAATATGACTGTTCCACTTAAACTCAAAGCAATGGTTGGAGGATATGCTGATTCAACACAAGGCTACCATGCAGGTATCGTGCAAAACTTCCTGGGTGATGCGGGATTCGGTGTGCACCATAGATTCCAAGGAGAGAATCGCACTCGAGCAAATATTTGGATGAGTAAACCTGTTTCTGATGCGCGAAAAGCATTCCTGAACGTCAGCAGCAATTCAAAGGATATCAGCGTTGTAACGGGCACGCCTTCAGAAAAAGGCTGGGCAACAGAAGGTTTGTACTTTCAAGATTTGAAATCTGGCTTCAAAAGCGCGCGTGCCACTTTCATGCGTGAAAGCAGTCCTGATTTTTACGCGCAGAATTTCGTGAATGCCTACTTCTACGATTTTATTGCGCAGAATGCTGGCGGTCCACAAGCGATTAACGAGGCAATCCGCGCAGGCAATCCCATGCGATATATTCCAGTGCCGCTTGGTCAGATGATGACGAAGGGGTATGCGCTGCAAGGTTCGCACAATCGCTTCTCAAATGGCAATTCATCTGAGATTCGTGCTGCAGCATTTCTCCCCGAGTCGCCAGTATATGTCAGCGGTGGGCTGCAGCGTGGAAGTGGTGGATACAAAGGAAGTGAACTCGCACTTGGTGTATCGACGCGCACACTGAAAGCAGAACTCTCTCGACGAAACGGTTCGGGCGATCCCGCATATACGCTTCGCTTCAGGCTCGCTCCACGATAAGTGTTGCTTGCAGGCCGCAAGCAATAAATATGGCAAGCGGTTCCTCGCTTTATGACGCGTACTCCACTTCCAGTAGCAAGCAATGAACTTCCGAATGGGTTTAATGATTCAAACACACTCGAAGCAGTCACCCTGAAGACAATGCGTGGTCCCATTCAAGGGACTGGGGACTTGGATTTGGTTAAGCGAATCGGTGAATTTGATGTTCATTATCTTGCTCGTCAAACTCCAAGCGGCATTCGTGAATGCATAACAGTCAAGCGCGGTGATGATGCGGTGTACGCTTTCATCTGCGAGGGTGGTAAGTGCGGTGAAGACGCTTCACGGAATGGTGTTGCTGTTTTGGACTTTGCCAACGAACTCAAACGCTACAACGCATGAATGCGTTGCTTTTTTTCGAATGAGTGCGAGTACGTTCTTTTCTTCTGCAGAACAAACTGTTGCGAAGTTGGTTCGTTGAAGCTTTCTGTATTGCCGTGTTGGCGTTGTGTAGGTTTCTGCGATCATGGTTAACTTGTTAAATGGTTTTATCGGTGTGTAAAGCATGAATGCAAGTTTGAAATATAGTGCCAGTGATGGCTGGATTTGGTGCGGGCATTCATCCGAGGCAGAGGGAAAGTTTGTTGTTGATGGCACGCACGATGAGGTGTTACGGCTCGCAAAAAAATTGGAGGGGTTTGTTCTGAATGGGGTGATTGATGGATTCAAATACCCACAAGTAGCGAAAGGCGAACTTGACTCTTCGGGAAACCCTTTGAGTGTACTTATTGTATTTTGCAAACGTTCGGAGCGCGCGTTTCTCAACGAATTTCTTGAGGGAGCAGGAGTTTCTTTTCACTGGTCGAATGATGATCGGTCCGTGGAAGAAATGAAGCGAACT
>JACCDG010459561.1_pt1 | contig 18503 bp, 19 predicted proteins | sample 7442471 | NCBI WGS metagenome assembly JACCDG01 (sample SAMN15323444, study PRJNA562643) | freshwater metagenome | isolation source: river surface water | place: USA:Blue River Watershed | collected 2017-08-17 | reverse complement strand
AGACGTACGGAGAGGTGGCAGAGCGGTTGATTGCACCAGTCTTGAAAACTGGCGTCCCTTCACGGGGACCGTGAGTTCGAATCTCACCCTCTCCGCCAGATGAGATAAAAAAGGGAGCCTAGCGCTCCCTTTTTTATTTCATTAGTTCGAATCCAAGCAAGCTTAGTCTTACGAATCAACGAATTTCTAAGTGGCTTCTTTGGTTACGACCGTTGCCCAGCGAAGCATCACAGGTCCAGCAAGAGGAGCGCTCAGGAATAAGGGTGATTCTTAAATCCCAAGCGCTCCGATGCCGGTTTTAGTTAAAAGCGCCAGCCGAAAGATATCGTGATCGCTAGGGGTTCGTAATCCGCCTTGATTTGACCCACGGCACCTTCCTCTCCATTCATCTCGACGTTGGATAGCAAAAGATATCGGATGCCGGTATCGACAAAGGCGCGTTCGCCCAATGAATACCGCGCCCCGAGCAGTGCCTGAACGCCGGACCCCGAACCACTGAACGAGCGCTCAACTCCGTTGCTTTCGAAATCGACGTCCACTTCCGTCGCATACACCGCGCCGAGCCCTGCATAGGTTCGAGTGCGCGGCGATCCAAAGAGGTTGAACTCGCGCAAGGCGTTGACGGCGATGCTCGTTGAAGCATAGTTCCCGTCGCCGGATGGTAATCCTGGTCCGCCTGCCACAAGGCTGAAAAAGGGGTGATCGACCGACTGATACATGAACTCGGCTTCAATACGCCACGCGTCGCTGACGTAGCGGCCGATTGCGCCTCCGGCGAGGAAGCCGGTATCTAGCGGAAGGGTTGGCGACACTACGCCAGAGACCCCCGGTCGAGAGTATGCGATCTGCTGGTCCGACTGAGACACGAGGCCCAAGCTACCCGTCGCGTACCAACTCTGCGACTCGGCTGCCGTCGCCGTTCCGTTCAGGCTCGCTAAGGCGAGCAGGGCGCAGAGGGCGGCTATCCGAAGACTCGATACGTTCTTTCTCAACATAAACTGTGATCACTCCATGTGGGTTTGAAACGCTCAACGGCATCACAGGTCTCATCTGTGATAGCGCGTTCGACACGGACCTTAAGCCCGGCGTTGCAGCGTTTCCTGCGGAGATGAACGAACGGTTACCGTGATGAACGAACGGCATCTGTGGAAGCAACGGTCGGGGCATTGATAAACTGCAGATGCGTTACAAAAATCGGAAACAGGATGTGACCGAAAACGATAAATCTCTGATTCGCTTCGACTTTGTCGAGCCGTCTTACCTGTTCGCCGTTGGCGTGGTCCTATTTGGTGCGTTCGTCGCTTTGGGTAGTGATCTAGGACTCGAGGGCTCGATCCTGTTGATCAGTCTAGTGTGGGGCATACATTTATCGGTCGGACTTGTTGTCCTACGACTCGGCGTCATCGGGCTATCGAGGTGGCGGGTAACCGCGCGCTGGGCAGATCCGGTCTTGCTCGTTTCGGCTGGTCTTCTGACGTCGCTGGTGCTTGCTCCGATCTCTTTCGCTATCGATCAGTTTCTGACGATACGTGGCGTCATGACTGACGACGACCTGCTCGTTAGGCCAGGACAATGGCCGGTCGGGATTGTCGAAGAGTTGATAGAGGTTGTAGGTCCCACGCTGCTGGTCGCTTTGCTACTTGGCTTTCCAACCTGGTGGGCTCGGCGACGCCCAGCAGAGCCGTCATCCCTTCCGTCTGCGGGCTCCATGGAAGTCATCGCCGGTGGGTCCTGTCTGCAGCGCTTGCCGCCAGCACTGGGTAGCGACTTGATTGCTGCACGTTCCGAGCTTCAATACGTGCGCATCTACACGACGCGTGGAGACGCATTGATTCTCGGGGCTCTAAAGGATATCGCTGAGCAACGTCAGGACGGACAGCTCGTGCATCGATCGTGGTGGGTGTCTGATTCACATGTACGCACTCTGAGACGTCGCGGTACGCGCTGTATGCTGACCCTCTCGAATGGCCTTGAGGTTCCGGTCAGTCGAAGGCGACAACAGACGTTGATTAATCAATTTGGTTCCAGCGCGACGCTAACCTGACGCGTAGAGAGCGGTGCAACGTTCCCACCGGTCAATTGATGATGCGGGTGTGTAATTCGTCCTCCAATAACGCAAGCTGATTTTCCGTCAGTTTTCTCAAACCGGCGTCTGATGCTTTTTCGAGTGCCTTGATGGCTTGAAGGCGATCTCGTTTGTAGTCGTCGTTGCGTCCTTCGAGTTGGGCCAGTGCAGCACGTGCGAGAAGCCTGCGGGATTTGTCTGCGACGCCGCCCTTGCTTGCTTTGAGATGTCGGCGAACGGTATCGGTATCGCCAGCTAGCCAGGCACAGATTGCAAGCTCTACATAAATTGATTGCTTAAAACCCGTGGGGTATCCATCGATGCCATCCTCCAGACGTTTGCGGTATCGCACGATGTCGGAGTCATTCCGAAAATCCATCGCCCGATATAGCAAATACAGGGCGCTGCCGGTTGCCCGAAGAGGATCTTCGGAATCCATCCTCGAGAGTTCCTCGATCGCAGAAGGATCCCAATCACGAGGACGAACACCATCCAAGCTTTGAGCGAAGATCCGCATCAGTGCACTTCGTTCGGCGACCGCGTCGCCGCCCTTCAACACATCGATGATCTGCATGCCATCGCTCATGAATCCGCCTGAGCGTACGGGAATGAGCGTGACTAAAAATACTCCAAATGATGTGGCGGCGACGAAGATGCTGTAGACCGCAAATCGCGGATCGGATATCGACGCTGTCGCAACGGTAAGAATTGCGAGCAGAAGACTGGCCGCCGGTCCTCCAGCGACTAGGACTAGCAACTGTCGACGGAGTTCAGTGCCTGCTTTCGTGGGTACGGCGGCAGCGAGGCCCCCCATGAGTGCGAGATTCGTATTCCACTCAAATCGTGTGCCAGATACGGATGCATGCCAGCCGAACGGTCCGACAATCAATAGCAGGAACCGCATTCCCTGAGACATACCGCCGAGAAGATGCCCGATCTCGTGCGTAGCGAGGACGATTAGCATCAAGATCGGCAGCGCTAAAAGATCCCAAGTCGTCAGGCTTTCCTCAGCCTTCGCCAGTTGCTGAATCAGTCGATTTTCTGAAAGGTCCGATTCGATGAGCAGGGGTCCGAGCCAAGCCGCTACACCTACGACGAGAGCGCCGATAAGGCCGCCGACGATTAGGCCCTTCAAGACCCCTGCATCGGGACCGTTCGATGAGCTTTTTGTTTTCATAGCCAAAGTGCGGTTGTGAGTTTTATCGCCAAAATCGTACCGTATATTGTATGAATGCTACATAGCATGTATGCTCTAATTTCATGAGCCGTCAAAAAGAAGATCCTGTGTTCAATCGGGTTGAGGAGCTCCGTCTGGCGCGGAACTTAACCCGGCAGCAACTCGCAGACAGGGTTGGCGTGCATTACCAGACAATCGGGTATCTCGAACGGGGTGAATACAGCCCGAGTTTGATCCTCGCCTTCAAGATTGCGAAGGCGCTGGATGCCGAAGTCCCCGAGGTCTTCTCGATCAAGCCATTTAAAAAGGGAGCGTGACGTGACGGAACCGCAAAAAAACAAGATTTACTGGACGGAGGGCGTCACTCGCAAAGAAGTCGAGAATGCGCTCACGGCGAACAAGTACCCGATGCTGTACCGGCGCGCGGTGAGAAGGGCTCTCGTTGTCTTCTCGCTCCTTCTCGTGTTTGTTCTCATTTTTTCCGGCTCTATCGGTAACGCTAAGGTTGAAAGCTACATTGCCGCATTTGTAGGAATACTTCTTCTGCTGACCTATTTTGCGCTGCGCTTCTCCGTCCGTTTGATCGCCGACGCTCCATCGGAGCTGTTGGATGAGCGTCTCATTGCAATCCGTGACCGCACCTACCTGATGGCATATCGATGGCTGTCATTCGTGGCTGGAGTTTTTCTCGGTGCAGCTATCGCCGGAGACTTTTCATTCGGTGTTGATTCCTGGTGGCCTGTCGTCGTTGCCCTCGCAATGCTCGTTGCGAGTCTTCCCAGCATGGTTCTGGCGTGGACATTACCTTCGGAAGAGCCCTAGTCCGTAACGCAAAGTAAGGGGACTCAAGTGATAACAAAGACCGACATCGCGACGGGACTGGCTGTCATCGCGCTCAGCGTATCGTCCGTGACGTTGCCGGCGGCCGCTTCGACGTCTGAAATTGCCCGAGTGAGCAAGCCGTTCACGCCGTGCCGATTATCCGACCCACTGAAACTCCAATCGATCGAGGCCGAATGCGCAGAGATCACGGTTCCGGAGAGTGATGTTGCGGGGGCCAAGCGGATTACGCTGTCCGTTGCCCGAATCTCCGCTATCAACCGAGATAAACAGATCGATCCGATCGTATTGTTGGCTGGAGGGCCGGGGCAGGGTGCTCAGCTGACGTTCACCATGGCTTCTTTTGCGTTCTCTCGTGCGGGACGCGAACGCGACGTTGTATTGCTCGACCAGCGCGGTACCGGAAACTCGAACCCGCTCTCGTGTGCGACAGAGACTCGCACGATGAGCGAAGCGTTGGCATTCGAAATGCTGAGCTTCGTCAAGATGACTGAGAGCTGTCGCGAGCGTCTCAGTGTGGCGAATGATCTCGCTGCCTACACCACAAGTCGCGCTGTACGCGATTTGGATGCTGTGCGAGATGTGCTCGGCTACGAAAAGCTCAATTTTTACGGCGGTTCCTACGGGACACGAGTTGCGCAGCACTACGCCAGGCGGTATCCGGACCGGGTTCGCAGTATGGTGCTCGATGGCGTCGTGGCACCGCAGAGCGTGCTCGGGCCTCGAATCTCGCTCGATGCCCAAGCAGCACTCGACGGTATCTGGAAGCGGTGTGCTGAGGAAAAATCCTGTCGCGATCAATTTGGCGACATGCGCTCGAAAACTCGAACACTTCTAGCGCAGGTTAAACGCAGTCCAGAAGCGATCCAGATCCCTAATCCGCGGACTGGGGCTCCCGAGTCGTTTACATTCGGCTCCGAGCAGCTCGCGGCTGTACTGCGCTTCGGTACGTACGATCCGGGTTTTGCAGCGATGTTGCCGCTCGTCGTTTCTGAGGCAATACGCGGAAACTTCCGTCCCGTCGGCACACTCTTCCTGATGACGGCTGCGAGCGTGCAAGAGATGCTCGCGCTCGGCATGCACAACTCCGTTGTTTGCAGTGAGGACGTTCCGAGATTTTCAACTGTGAATGTCGATCGAGCGGCCGTCGCTGAAACGTATCTGGGTACGGGATTCCTCGACGCATTGCCTGAAGTGTGTAAAAAGTGGCCTCGCGGTCTCGTAGACCCCGGCTTTCACGAGCCGCTCGTGAGCGAGATTCCGACGTTGCTGCTGTCGGGTTCTCTCGATCCTGTCACACCGCCGGGAGATGCCAAGCGAGTGGCGTCAGGACTGAGGAACTCAAAGCATCTCGTTTTCGAAGGCGCAGCACATGGCCAGATCGGGATCCCGTGCATGGATCGGGTCCTGGCTGAGTTTTTCTCCAATATCGATCCACAGAAGCTCGATACCCAATGCCTCGATCGACGGACACAGCCGCCGTTCTGGCTTTCGCTTTCGGGGCCGGCGCCATGATCAAGGTGACTGATCTCAACAAACGTTTCGGAAAGGTGCAGGCCATTCAAAGCGTCAGCTTCACTGCGCCGGATGGTCGTATCACCGGACTGCTGGGTCCCAATGGCGCGGGTAAATCAACGACGCTACGCATATTGGCGACGCTACTTCGTCCCGATTCGGGCGATGCGCTCGTCGACGGACAGTCGGTGCTCAATAATCCGATCGAGGTCAAGCGACGCATGGGCGTGCTATCCCATGCGAGCGGGCTCTATCCACAACTCACCGCACGCGAAAACATCGTTTACTTCGGCGAGCTGCACGGGCTCGATCGCGCGACCGCCAACGAGCGGGTGAAGGAACTGTCTCGTCTATTGGAACTCGATGAGTTCCTCGAGCGTAAAGCGAAGGGGTTCTCGCAAGGGCAGCGTCTGAAGACAGCGTTAGCCCGGGCGCTCATTCATCGCCCCCGAAATCTAATCTTGGACGAACCGACCAATGGTCTTGATGTCATGGCGGTCCGTAATCTGCGCGCGTTGCTGCATCGATTGCGCGAGCAGGGACACTGCATCCTATTTTCGAGCCACGTGATGCAGGAAGTAGCGCTGCTCTGCGATGAGGTGGTGGTCATTGCGCAGGGCAGGGTCGCCGCGTTCGGCACCATCGAGTCACTTCGAGCACAAGCAGGAGAGGCGACGCTTGAGGACGCCTTCGTCAAGCTGATCGGCACGGCAGAGGGGTTGAACTGATGCGCGGCATATTCACGGTGTTTCGCAAGGAGTTCTTCGAAAACCTCCGCGATCGACGCATTCTGTTGTCGGCTCTGGTCTTTGGTCCGGTTCTTGGGCCAGTCCTATTAGCGGGAGTGTTGCAGCTCTCCGTCTTGAAGGGCGAGGCCACATTCGAGAAGCCGATGACTTTGCCTGTGATCGGTGCGCAGTACGCGCCCAATTTGATGGCTATGCTCGAGTCGCGGGGCATCAAGATCGAGCCACGCAAGCTCGATGAGAGGCAGATTCGAAGCGCTATCGCCGCCCGCGAGATCAAAGTGGCACTGCGTATTCCGAAAGATTACGCGGAACGCTGGTCACGATCGGAGCCGGCACCCGTAGAGGTCTTCGTCGACACTTCAGATCAATTCGGTGGCGATGCAAGCGCCACTCGTGTGTCGCGAGCCATCAATGCTTACAGTCAGCAAATCTCGCAGACTAGACTTGTGCTGCGTGGAATCGACCCGGTCAGTACGACTGCGGTGATCGTGCATGAGATTGATGTCTCGACACCGACAAGTCGGGCAACGTTTGCCCTCGGAATGCTGAGTTACTTGACGATATTTGCCATGTTGTTCGGCGGCATGTATCTCGCTATCGACGCCACCGCCGGTGAGCGCGAGCGCGGCTCTCTCGAATCCTTGCTCACGGCCCCCATGCCGCGAAAATATCTCATCTACGGAAAGATCGCCGCGACCACTTCATATATGTTGATCTCGATGGCACTCACATTGGCGGCGTGCGCCCTCGCGTTGCAGTACGTCCGGCTCGAAGAGTTCGGGATGAGTCTATCCATGGGGCCGATGACGACGCTCAAGCTATTTGCGGTCGCCGCTCCGCTCTCGCTCTTCGGCGCCGGCTTGCTGACCGTGGTGGCTTCATTTACGCGGAGTTTTCGTGAGGCGCAGAGTTATCTAACGTTTGCTATCAGCATACCGACGTTACCGCTTGTGTTCATCGGCGTGCTGCAGTTGGACCCGTCGCCGCTCATTATGGCCACGCCGTCACTCAGTCAGCATTTTCTGATGATGGAGATTTTGCGGGGTGAGACTCCAGCGATGCTCAATATCCTGCTTTCGTCATCAGTGAGTTTGCTCGTCGGCGTCGTTCTTTGCTGGTTTGCCGGGCGCCTCTACGAGCGCGAGGAAATTTTGGGTTAGATTTCGCCGAAGAGGTTGTCGCTTCATTCATTAAAAGGGAGAAGCCGAGTGATTACGTCTCTCTACGCGGGTCTCTGCGGTCTCTTGTTAGTCATCCTGTACGTGCGTGTCAGTCAAAGAAGGCTGGCGACACAGATCGGGATCGGTTCCGGAGGAGATGCACTTCTCGAGCAACGAATCCGCGCCCACGGCAATTTCATCGAATCGGTGCCGATTTCATTGGTATTGCTCTATCTGCTCGAGCAGACCGGTGTCGATTCGATTTACATACACGCATTTGGTATCGCTTTAGTACTGGCGCGTGTGGCGCATGCTCAAGGCATATCGGCGACCGCAGGGCGTTCAGCCGGGCGGTTCTACGGCTCGATTGGGACTTTGCTGGTTATCGCAGTGCTGTCCGTTTGGTTGGTCGTCAATGTGATGATGGGCCACTGAGCAAATTGTCGTCGGTATTTGTTTACGACTCTTAACGCACTCGCGCTGGTGTCGTGCGCGGGGACATCCTATGTCAAGTTTTACCTAATTGCCGACAGGACGCATTGGTTCGATTTGTCACTTAGCGTTTTTCAGCAGTTTCTGCTCGGCGTCGCCCTCGCAACTTGGCGACAGCGATCGCCGAGCAGATCCTGAGGTATTACGGTGCGGCGATGGCCTCGACGGCGATGTCGATTCGTACTTCGTCGCCCACGTATGGCGCGTATTTGCCGGCACCAAACTCCGTGCGCTTAATGACCGTATACGCGTTCGCGCCGATGGCGGGCTTCTTCACCATCGGATGCTCCATGGCGGTAAAAGAGGTGACGGTCAGCGTGACCGGCTTGGTGATGCCCTTGATGGTCAGTAGACCTTCGATGCTCGAGGGCTTGTCACCGTCGAACAGCACGCGGGTGGACTTGAAGGTTGCCGTCGGATACTTCGCGGTATCGAGGAAGTCTTCCGCGCGAAGATGCCCATCAAAATCGGCGAGTCCGGTATTCACCGTCGTCATGTCGATCGTGATGTCGGCTTGACCTGTCTTGGCCACGGCATCGAAGGTGACCGTGCCGGTGGTTTTCCGGAAGCTGCTCAACTGGGTCGAAAGTCCGAAGTGCGAGTACGAAAAGCGAGGGTAGGTGTGCGTCGGGTCTACCTGGTAGGTGACGGGGGCGGCGACGGCATGGCTCGCCAAAGCGATGAACAGAGAAGCGGTCAAAGTGACCTTATTGAACAATGACATGATGACTCCTTGAGGGTTGTAGGTATGAAAATTATTTGAGGGAAAGAGAAAGATTGACGGTAACGTCGTTCGCAACGACATCGAATTTCGACCACATGCCGTCGCCGATGCCATAGTCGGCGCGACGAATCACGAAGTTACCGGTCAAGACGCCGCGAGGTGAGAGTTTGAGCGGCGCTTTGATGTCACGGGTACGACCTTTCAGCGTTAGCTTGCCAGCGGCTTCGAGTTGCCCCGGAGCAGTTTGCTTGAGAGTCTCGAGAACGAATGTCGCGGTTGGATAGCCTACGACGTTGAGCCATGATTTACCGACGACTTCCTCGTCGGCCTCGCTAGACCCGGTGTCGATGCTCGAAAGATCGATGACGACGCGCGCGCGAGCGCTCTCGGGTTTGCTCGGATCGAGTTGCAGGTCAGCTGAAAATTTCTTGAAGCTTCCGTCCATCGAGACGCCCATCTGCGAGTAACGGAAAGTCACCGAGCTTGAGGCAGGGACGATGCCGGTGTAGGGCTTGGCCTCAACGCGGGTCGAGACAAGCAGCGTCAAGGCGAGTAAAGACATCAGAGGTTTCATTGGGGCTTAGCTCCGATTGCTTGAGGTCATTCGTCTGAGGGTGTCGTCCTTCAGGACGAAGTGATGCCAGAGTGCCGCCACCACGTGTCCGCTCAAGGTGAGCATGAGCGCAGCGTTCAGGATCTCGTGCACTTCTTGCAGAAGATCGCCCAGCTCTTTGTCGCGAGATAGAAGGTCGGGTATAGGCAGCACACCGAACCAGACGGTCTGAAAGCCCTTCGCTGAACTCATCAGCCAGCCACTCAACGGAATGAGCACCATCAACGCATACAGAAGACCGTGAGCGGCGCGCGCGCTGAACTTCAACAACGGGGAGAGTCCGGCGGGCGGTGGTGGCGCAGGGTGAACGAGTCGCCATGCGAGTCGCAGCCACACCAGGATGAACACCGTCACACCGAACCATTTGTGCCAGGAGTACAACTCCAGTTTTTGTGGCGAGAGTGGCAGCTCGTGCATATAGAGGCCGAGCGCGAGCAGTCCGATGATCAGGATGCTCATCAGCCAGTGCAGCGTCTTGGCAACCGGGTGGTAGTTAGTGCTCATAGGCGTTCTCGAGGTTGAAAGACGTAGCCATCCATGGCGAGGACAAATTCGCTGAGCCCGCGATGGAAGGCGGTCGCTTTCGCACCCGGGCCTCCAGCGCCCAGCGCGGTAAGCAGGGGTAACAGGTGCTCGTCGCGTGGATGAGCGCGGACACCATCGAACTGTGCTCGTCGATAGTCGAGCAGATCATCGATCGCCTGCGCTTCGAGGCGGTTTTCGACCCAATCGGAAAATCGCTGCGCATAGTCTGCGTCGATGCCGCCGCGTTGCATCGCCGTGTGCCAATCGCTCAGGTTATGCGTGATGTTGCCGGAGCCGACGATCAAGAACCCGCGTTGAAGCAAGGGAAACAGCGCGCGTCCGACCGCATGGGCGAAGATCGGTCCCTCTTGGTATTGGATCGACAGCGGTACGACCGGAATGTCGGCGTCGGGGAACATGTGACGCAGCGGCACCCATGCGCCGTGGTCGAGTCCGCGAGTCGCATCGAGGGCGACCGGAAGCCTTGCAGCACGCAGCGCGTCGGCGACCTCGAGGGCGGCAGCCGGGCAGCCCGTAGCCGGATAACTCAATTCGTAGAGACGGCGATCGAACCCGCTGAAGTCGTAAATGGTCGGTAACGTGGTCGCCGCGCCTACCGTCGGCATGAGGGTTTCCCAATGCGGGCTCACGACCACGATTACTCGTGGTCGCGTCAGTCGGCCCGCAAGAGCGCGCAGGGCGGCGCCGGCGGCACCCGGGTTCAGCGCGAACATCGGCGAGCCGTGCGGAACGAATAGGGCGGGTTGAGCGTTCATGGGCGCGAACCATAAGGCTTAAACAGAAGCCGAGAAACACCCAAGTGCACACTAATTTGTTGCATTATTAGCAACAATGGACAAGCTCAATGCCATGCAGACATTCGTCCGCGTCGCCGAGACAGGCAGCTTTTCGGCAGTCGCCGAGCAACTGCAGGTGGCTCGATCGGTCGTCACCCGGCAAGTCGCTGCGCTCGAGAGAGAGCTCGGCGTCAAGTTGATCACGCGTAGTACGCGCCGGCTTGCTCTCACCACAGCGGGCGCCGCCTATCTCGAGAAGTGTCGAGTGATCCTGAATCTGGTCGACGCTGCCGAGACGGGTCTTGCGGAGGAGAAGGCCGATCTTCGAGGTTTGATTCGACTTGGACTGCCACTGAGTTTCGGGCTACAGGTACTCGGGCCGGCATTGCTCGATTTTGCTAATCAACATCCGCACGTCGAGTTGATACTCGATCTTTCCGATGAGCGATCGAATCTCATCGAAGAGGGCCTCGATTTATCCATCCGAGTGACTTCCTCTTTGCAGCCGGGCGATGTCGTTCGTCAGCTCGGCGCATGCCGATTGATGACGCTCGCATCGCCGAATTACTTGGCTCAGCATGGCGTGCCGCGACATCCTTCGGAACTACGGCATCACGAATGTTTGATCTATGCCAGTGATCCGACGCCGGCGAGCTGGACTTATCGGCAGGGAGATCGTGAGCACCGTGTGCCCGTCCGCGGTCATATCAGCGCTAATAACGGCGTGCTGCTCGCAGAGGCCTGCGCGCGAGGTATGGGGGTGGCGCGACAGCCTGATTTCATCGCGGCTCCCTATCTCGAGCGCGGCGAGTTGCGCGAAGTGCTCGAAGATTTCGAAATCACTCCGCTTGGTGTGTATGCCGTGCTACCGGGTAATCGATACGTGTCGCATCGAGTGAGGGTATTGATCGAGCATGTTGCCGCGTCGTTGATGGCGCGGCAACGCGCCCAACATGACTAGAATCAGCGCCCGTGATAATCTGCGCGCGTCACTGGGGAGTAGCCGCGTCTCGTTTTAAACGGGGTGGTCTGCGTCAACACACTTGACCGATCGGTCATGGCGCAGGCGGTATCGCACTTGGCAAGACCTTTGACTGCTGCACTCCTGTCGTGGCCGGGGTGTGCTGCAGTCATTCGTCTATGCAACCGGCCTCGGAGTGTTTATGGAATCCCTACTCGTATCGACTGGTGTCGTCGCTCTGGCAGAAATTGGCGACAAGACTCAGTTGTTGGCGTTCATTCTCGCCGCGCGCTTTAAAAAACCGCTGCCCATCATCCTCGGCATTCTGGTTGCCACCGTGGTGAATCACGGTCTGGCAGGCGCCTTGGGTGCCTGGATCACCGCGACCATCAGTCCCGAGATTTTGCGTTGGGTGCTGGGGCTTTCCTTCATCGGTATGGCCATCTGGACACTCATTCCCGACAAGATCGAGGAGGAGGAGACCCAGATAGCGCAGAAGTTTGGTGTCTTCGGTGCGACCCTCGTCACGTTTTTCCTTGCAGAGATGGGTGACAAAACCCAAATCGCCACGGTCGCGCTGGCTGCGCACTACGCTGCGCCTCTGATGGTCGTGATCGGTACAACGCTCGGTATGTTGATTGCCGACGTACCGGCCGTATTCGCAGGCGACAAGCTGGCGTCCAGAATTCCGATGCGCCTCGTGCACTCCATCGCTGCTGGAATTTTTGCCTTGTTAGGGGTGGCCACGTTGCTGGGCGCTGGATCTGGATTTGGTTTTTAGCGCCCCACAATCAGGCGCCTAAAGGAAGCGACGATCCGCTATCGAGTCGATCGATAGTTTTCAGGGATCGTCGCTCCTTACTCACTTAAGTGCTAGAAAAGCGAATTCGATCCCTGTGCGATCAGCGCACCAAGTAGCGCACCGGCGAGCACGTCGGTGGGGTAATGCAGACCGAGAACCACGCGCGACGCTGCGACTAGCAAGGCGAACGGCACCAACAGCACTGCCAGTTCCGGCACATGCGAGATCGCAATCGCCGTGAACATCACCGCATGCAAGGTGTGTCCCGAGGGAAAGCTGTAGCGATCTAGCGGTGGCATGGCGCATTCGATACCGATCAATCCAATGTACGGCCGCTCACGCACCAACCTGTGTTTGAGTGTCTTGTAGAGCAATAATCCAAAGGCGCCCGCGGTGAACATCTCGAGCGAAATCCAAAGACCCTGCGTGATCGAGCGGCCACCTGTCCACGCGATAATTGGCATGGCTGCCATTAGCACGTACCAGAAAATACCGTCACCTAGGCGGGAGACGACTCGAAAGGTATGACGAATGAAGCGGCGACGACACGCAGCGTTCGCGAGCAGACAAAGTCTTCGTTCGGCGTGATCGACTCGAACAAAGAAGGCGCTCATGAGTGCACCGCACTGCGCGACATATCCGCCTCAACGACGTTCTCGTACAGGCGAGAGAGGCGCTCAGCCATACTTCGCGAGGTCCAGCGTTGCGCATCTTCACGGGCGAGCTCCGAAAGCAGCATGCGCTTGGCAGGATCTCGCAGCACCGAGGCGACACCGTCAGAAAACGCCTCGATATCCTCGGGAACCACCACGGCACCCTTCACGCCGGCCAGCACATCCGCCGTGCCCATAACCGCCGTCGAGACGACCGGTGTGCCCTGAGCCATCGCCTCGAGTAAAACCAGACCTTGCGTTTCGGTACGCGAAGCGAACACGAAGGCATCGGCTGCGTTATAACAATCGAGTAGCGTCGTCGTGCGATCCATGTAGCCCTTGAAGAGTACATTCGTATCAAGACCTAGCGAGGTCACCAGCTGACGAATGTGCGACTCGGCAGGCCCTTCTCCCGCGATGATCAACAGCACATCGGGAATCTTGATTCGCAGACGTGCGAGCATTCGAACCAGAAAATCGATGTTCTTCTCATGCGCGACGCGCCCGACGAAGAGTGCGACGGGGCGCTGCGGATCGATTCCGTGAGCGGCTCTGAAACGGGCTCCGTCGCCAGGCGCGAAGCAACCAGCCGGCAAGCCGGTGGGCAGCACTTCGATCGGCGTTTGCACGCCGTAGGCACGCAGTGCATCGGCCATTTGGCGTGAAGGCGAGATCACCGTTTGCACGTCGTGGCACTGCGAGACCGTGAAACGGCGTGCCAGAGCCTTCATCCACGAGGCCGGTAAACCGGGCACGTAGTGATGCAGATAGTGCTCAAAATAGGTGTGGTACGTCTCGACGATGGGCGCACCCAAACGTCGTGCGACACGAACGCCGGCATAGTGCGCGAGGAACGGTGTTTGGATGTGCACCACGTCAACATCCTCGGGCCGCAGCCGCGAGGTGTAGTGCATGAACTCGTTCCATTTGAACGCCCGGTCTTCCGGATCGCGCGGTACCTGAAACGAGGGAATTCGGACAACGTCGGCGTCATCGGCGATGTGCGGTGATTGTAGATACTGCGGTGCAATCAAGGTGCATGCGTGTCCGAGACTCACCAAATCCTGCCGAAAGGTTTGGATCGACGTCGACACCCCGTTGACTCTGGGGAAGTAGACATCCGAGATCATGAGGATTCGCATTGCCCTTAAGATAAGCTCAACTTATTACAACTTGATTTCATTGATAGCGGAGTCGTGAAAAATCGCGGGTGTAACTCAGGTTTCCATTGGCGAGGCTGCTCGACAGCGGGTGCTCCCTTGATGGTAGTGAATTGACGTAACTGACCTGAGAAGTGACATCGAATTGACTTGTAGTTGTCACAAAGACGTCATTTTCAAACGACAAAATTCTGGCGCCCGATTTTCCGTCCACCGACATTGTCGCCAGAGGTTATTCGTGAAGCCGAATCTTGTGATCCATCGTGCCGTCTGTATCGCAATCGCACTTGGAGCCGTAGCGTCTACCGTTGCTCGCTCACAAGAAGCTGATCAGCTCGAGGAGGTAGTGATCACCGCAATCGTCGACGCAGCGGCTCGTGCTGCCGAGCAGCAGAAGAACTCGCGTAGCGTGACGAATATCGTCTCAGCGGATACCGTGGGCCGCTTTCCGGATCCGAACATTGCCGAGGCGCTACAGCGCGTGGCGGGTATCGCGATTGCACGCGATCAAGGTGAAGGCCGCTACATCAATGTTCGTGGTGGTCCGTCGGAGTTTTCGGCCGTCACCATCGACGGTGTGAGTATCTCGGCGCCCGACCCGACGACCCGTGCGATCGATCTGGACACGATCCCCTCGGACATCGTCGGCCAGTTGGAAATCAGCAAGACTTTGCGTCCTGATCAGGACGCAGATTCCATCACCGGTGCGATCAATATCAAGACTCAGTCCCCGTTTGACTACCAGGGTTTCCGTGCACGTGCGTCAGCGGGCGGCTCTTACAACGAGTTCGGTGGTACCCACGACAAGCGCGGTTCGGGCTCGATCAGCAACATTTGGGGCGATGACAGCAAGTTCGGATTGTTGTTTTCGGCTAGCTACTCCGAGACTGATCGCGAAGTCGACAACATCGAGACCGTCTGGAACCGTCTGACGCGACCGGAGGGCGGGTCGGTATTTGGCATCGTTGAGAACCTTTTCAAGGACTACAACACACAGCGTGAGCGCATCGCGTTAACTGGTGCGGCCGAGTGGCGCAATTCGGACGATGACCGTTTCTTTGTTCGTGGAACTCACTCCGAGTTTACCGACGATGAGTATCGAAACCAGTTGCTTGTGCTCTGGTCAGAGGGTGTTCTGCTGCCCGGTGCGACCGATCAGACTGCCAGCTTCCGAAACGTCCGCGTAGCCAAGCAGATTCGGCACCGTATCCAGCAGAACCAGATTTCCACAGTCGAGGTAGGTGGCGAGAGAGCCTTCGGTGACTTTATCGTCGATGCTACCGTCTCGTTGGCGGACACCGAGCAAACCTACCCGCGCCGCGATGAACTTCTATTCCGTACAGCGGCACTCGGCACTGCGACGGCACCTCTGTCTTACGATTACCGCAACAGCACGCTCGAGCCGACGATTTCGTTGTTTACTACCAATCAGCATCTGACGCCGAGCAGTTTCGCCTTCCGCGAGAACGCCTATCGTACGAGCGTGACAGCTGAAGAGACTCAAGCATTCGCTATCAATGCTCGGTTGCCCGTTACAGTGGGTGGCGGCGAGGGGCAGTTCAAGTTTGGCTTGAAGTTGAAAGATGGCGAGCGTCGTGCCGATGAGAATCGGTTCCGTGATAGAGCGTCGACGGCAGCGCCGGCATCGCCCTTGGCAGCCCTGCTGACTAGTACTCCGAGTCGAAATTATGGCTATGACCTTGGTTTCAAGATCGATCCTGCGTTGGCGGACGCCTATTTCGATGCGACCAAGAAAAACTCGCCACCGCGCGTCGAACAGTCGGCGACGGCTGACTACCAGGCCGATGAGCAGATCCTGTCGGGCTACACAATGTGGGATCTCGACTACGATCGCTTGGGTGTCCTCGCTGGCGTTCGTGTCGAAAAGACAGAAACCACCGGTTCAGCGCCAGTGTTCGATGCTCGTACGAGTACGATTCGTTCACGCACCGATACCCACTCTTATACCGATGTGTTCCCGGGTTTGACGTTGCGCTACGAGTTCAATGACGGTCTGATCGGCCGTGCTGCGCTTACTCGCGGTATGACGCGCCCGAACTTCACGGATATCGTTCCGCGAGCACTCGAGACGCAGGAAGGCTCGGCGCTGGTCGTTTCTCTTGGTAACCCCGACTTGAAGCCCACCGTGTCGAATAATCTCGACTTTTCTGTCGAGTATTACTTCGACAAGATGGGATTGCTGTCCGCGAGCGCTTTCTACAAGGATCTTAAGGACTACAACTACACTTTGCGTAGCGTAGGCAGCTACATCGGCCAAGCCGCGACATTGGTCACACCGGAGAATGCGGATGGTTCGTTGTCGGGTGTCGAGTTTGCGTGGCAGCAGCAATTCACCAAGCTACCGGGTTGGTTGTCGGGCTTTGGCGTGTTCGCGAACCTCACGTTGGTCGACGCTGAAATCGATGTGGGTCGAACCTATGCAGGGCGCTCCAAATTTCCCTTGCCCGGTCAGTCAGAGACGGTCTCGAACTTCGCTTTGTTCTACGAGCAGGGTCCGATCAGCATTCGCCTAAGTTATACCGATCGCGGCGATTATCTTAACGAGATCAATGCCGAGGACGGTGAGTTGGATCTCTACTGGGAAGGTCGCGATCAGCTCGATCTGACCGCGAGCTATGAATTCAACAAGAAGTTCGAGATGTTTGCCGAAGCTAAAAACCTCACCAACACCGCCGGTATCCGTTACTACGGTAATCGTAGCCGCGTCTATGAGTACGAAAAGTTTGGTTACAGCGTGTTTGTTGGTGGCCGCCTGAAGCTGTAGCAATACGTTTGCGAGGATCGATCGCATGATGAGCGCTTTCCAAAAGTTACTCGGGCATTTCGGATGGAGCGTGGTCACCGCGGCTGCGGGGGCTATGCTCCTTCCGATCGGATCACTGGCGGCAGAGCCTTCAAGTGGGCTGAAGCCGCGCGTGGTGACTGAGCCAGTTCGGTACGACTCTGACGATCCGGCGATTTGGATCGATCGGGCTGATCCTGCCAACAGCTTAGTTCTCGGTACGGATAAGGATTCTGACGGAGCGCTTTATGCTTTCGGCTTGGATGGGAAAGCTAGGCGCGATCTAACCGTCAGGGGTTTGCTTCGTCCCAATAACGTCGATGTCGCCTATGACGTGCCGCTCGCAGGACGTAAAGTCGATGTAGCGATCGTCGCGGAGCGCTTTGCCCATCGCCTACGGGTGTTCTCTTTGCCCGACATGCGACCGGTAGACGGTGGCGGCATTCCGGTGTTTGCGGGCGAGCGCGCAAGAGATGTCATGGGAGTGGCAACGTATACCCGTCCCTCGGATGGCGCGGTCTTCGTTATTGTCAGTCGTTCTGATCGACTCTCGCCGAAGCAGGGGTATCTACATCAGTATCGATTGATTGACGACGGAACTGGGACGTTGCGGGGCCTCAAGGTTAGGGCTTTCGGCGAATGGAGCGGCCGTAAGGAGATTGAGGCGCTATCGGTCGACGCGGTGACGGGAGCTGTTTTTGCGAGTGATGAGACTTTCGGAATCCGCAAGTATCACGCCGATCCTACGGCAGAGGATGCAAACGACGAACTCAGCCACTTCGGGCTTACGGGGTTCGCCAGAGATCACGAGGGGAGCGCAGTATTCCGTCGTGGGCACGAGAAAGCGCTCTTATTCGTTTCCGATCAACAGGCGGGCGAGTTAAGGATTTTTGATCTCGACGGGCCTATCAATGCCCCTCATCGGCATGCGCTCGTTGGGCGAGTGCGTATTACAGCGAAAGACACTGACGGTATCGATCTCGTCGCAACCGGATTACCCGGATTCCCGGGTGGATTGCTCGTTGCAATGTCGACGGATCGCACATTTCACTTTTACGCACTGGATGAGGTTTTACGGTCTATCGAGCCAGCGCTCGAATGACTGTTAGTGGTTAACCAACTGCGCTCGGAAATCGATCGCGCGTTCGATTGGCAAACGCCACCAGCGATAGCATGACAGGCACTTCTACCAACACGCCAACCACGGTTGCCAATGCAGCGCCGCTCGAGAGTCCGAAGAGGCCAATGGCCACAGCGACTGCAAGCTCGAAAAAGTTCGACGTGCCGATCATCGCGCAGGGAGCGGCGATGTTGTGAGGTACCTTCCACGCGTACGCCCAAGCGTAGGAAATCGCAAAGATCCCGTAGGACTGAATGATGATTGGGACGGCAATCAGTAGTATCAATAACGGGTTAGAGAGGATGGTGGCCGCTTGAAAGGCGAATAGCAGGACGACCGTTGCCAGT